>ENA-UEQB01000133-UEQB01000133.1-human-gut-metagenome-genome-assembly--contig:-NODE-133-length-66501-cov-13.363062_pt1 | contig 66501 bp, 63 predicted proteins | sample MGYA00242901_ERZ507918 | MGnify/ENA primary metagenome ERZ507918 (study PRJEB26167, sample SAMN06115405) | human gut metagenome | host: Homo sapiens | place: China:Sichuan | collected 2016-04-06... | reverse complement strand
GCTGCAGTTGTCCTAAGGCAGTACCAAGGGTAGCGTTATGAAGCTGGCGGGCAAATTCAAGCTTTCTGAGTATCGTTTGAGACTCAGAGTCACTGACTCGAATAGGAAGTTCGATAATAAAAGTCGGACCAGGCATGGAAGCTCATTTTACTTCAACGACTATCGTCGTTGCACGGATTCCTCCCCCGGTTAAAACTAAGAGCTTCCTCCGTGATTAATCTGTGATAAAAAAGCACTTTCTGATTTTGAAATCGAGCAGATGATCTCTGACTATCAAACATCACCGTTAGGCATGAATCCTGATGATGACTTTAGAATTTCCATCGCTGGCGCACAAGAGAAAACAGCTCTTTTAAGAATGGATGGCAGTGGTATTTGCCTTATGGCTCAATGCCGACAACTCATATTTTTAAGTTTCCGATTGGAGTCGTTAATCATCTCGATTTAACTTAAAGTTGCGAAAATGAGTGGCTGTGTTTACAACTGGCCTCCGCATTTGGTTTTTCCGGTACCTGACGCTCGGATTGTACGTTTTGGGCATTCAAAAGCTTTAATTGTTCAACGTTTTGATCGAGAAATAGACGTTTTAAAAAAACTGTTAAACGTTTGCCACTGGAAGATATGTGTCAAGCGTTGGGAGTGGGTGCAGATTTTAAATATGAAGTAGATGGCGGTCCTGGTATTGAGGATATTTTTAATCTCTTAAAGGGAAGTTTTCAAGCATCTCAAGATTGTCAGCTATTTTTTGCAATGCAAGTTTTTTCATGGTTCATTGAAGCGCCGGATGCTCATGCGAAGAACTACTCCATCTATTTGAAAGAAAATGGTCGGTATCGTTTAACACCATTTTATGATTTGCTTTTTGCTAGTCCTCTTATTGCTAATGGTTCTTTGCAAGCCAACAAAGTGAAATTGGCGATGGGAATAAGCGGAAAAAATAAACACTACAAAATTGCCGAAATACAACCTAGACATTTTTTGTCGATGGCTGTGTCATTGGGATTGAAGGAAGAACCAGTTGAAAAAATATTGCAGGCATTGTCAGAAAAATCTGAGGAGGTGATTGAAAGAGTGACTGCACAACTGCCGCGTGATTTTCCTAAAGCCATTTCAAGACCTGTTTTTGAGTCAATCAAAAAGAAGTCTCAAAAAGTTCGTATGTATTTGGAAGACATCAAGTAATATCGGATGCCTGTATTGATATGGTGCGTGGCAATAGGCTGTTTTGCCGAGAGTTATATTGGAAGTGTACCGTTTGCGCGGATGAGCAGCTCACGGAGATTTTAACCAGGCATTCAGGTCGAAGGATACGCACGGCCAGAAGCACTTTTGCTACGAGCGAGCTTGTGCGACAACCACTCTCTAGGCGGTGTTAAAAAATACTTTGAAGCAAACAACCGCCGGATCTACGTGAGCATACTTTTAGTTTCTTTTGTTGTTTTAGTCACTGACTTCAACAATCGCCGTAATTTCTACGGGAGCGCCTTCGGGTAATTCGTATGCCCCCAAGGCAATGCGGGTGCCGACGCCGGCTTCTCCGTAAAGATCCCGGAAAAGCTCCGATGCACCGTTAATGACCTGAGGATGCTCTTCAAAGTTTTTAGCGCAGCGCACAAAGCCTGTCAGATGAACAAACTGTTTGACGCGGTCCAAGTCGCCTAATTCACGTTTTAAGACAGAAAGGATATTCAGAGCGCTTAATTGGGCGGCCTTCTTGCCTTCTTCAATGGTTAAAGTTTCTCCCACCACGCCTTTGATCTGCAAAACGCTGTCAATATCAGGGGTTTGTCCGGAGACGTAGACCAGATTGCCAACCCGGCGCGTGTAGACATAAAGACCGGCTGGCTCAGCAACTCCAGGTAACTCCAGTCCCATGGCTTTCAGTTTATTTTCGATTTGCATGATTTTTCCGAGATTGTTTTTAATCCAGACGGAATGGTATCAGTCTTACAAAAATAAAACAGCATGGGTAAAAAAATCGGCTGACGGACAGTCAGCCGAATAAATCGGTTAAGCGATTTTTCTTAATAGCTCTCGAGCCAGCCGTTCGGCTTCAAGCATATTCTCAACCATGTTAGGACCTAAAGCCTGAGCAATGCCGGTACGCTCAAGCTGATGCAGAGTGTGTCCAGTAGCTCCGCAGATAATCAGCTCAAAATCACGTCTCTTGAGAGCACGCATGTAGGTTGAAATGATATCCATGGCGGAGTTATCAATATTCATCAAAGCCGTACAGTTGAGGATGACGACTTTATTGGCATTGCGTGCCGTGATGCGTTTGGGGTCAGTCATGTAAGAAAGTTTCGAGACCGAACCGAAGAAAAGGGAGCCCTGCAGGCGCCAGGCTTCAATGCCTTCAGGCGTATCAGCGGGCAGTGTCATTTGCGTGACGCTTGTGAGCGTATTCATGCGATAGATGAAGAAAAGGCACGAAATGACAAGACCTACTTCCACGGCAACCGTCAAGTCGAAAATCACGGTTAAAAGGAAAGTGGCAACAAGCGTGACTTTATAGGACATCGTCATGCGGCGCAGGCGCTTAAATTCTGCCCAGTTACCCATATTGAGTGCCACATTGAGCAAAATGGCCGACAGGGCCGCAAGCGGGATATTGGAAGCCAAAGGAGCCGCAGCCAGAATCACGACTAAAAGGGTGATAGCGTGAACAACACCCGAGATAGGCGAAACGGCACCGCTTTTAATATTGGTGACCGTACGGGCAATGGTCCCTGTAGCCGGAATGCCGCCGAAGAAAGGCACGACTAAGTTGGCAACGCCTTGTCCCATTAATTCCTGATTGGGATTGTGACGATCGTCAGTGAGAGTGTCAGCCACACGGGCGCACAGTAGGGACTCAATAGCACCTAAAAGGGCAATAGTGACCATCGGTCCGAATAAATGACGAATGTTTTCCCAGTCAAAATCCGGTACCTGAATGGAAGGCAATGTCTGAGGAATACCGCCGAATTTACTGCCGATGGTTTCAACCGGCAGATTTAAACTGGAAACGGCAATCGTAGAGACAATCAGAACGATGACTGTGCCGGGAATCTTTGCAACCCAGCGTTTCCATTGGGCTGTGCGGCTTGAAGTATCGGTCGGCCAGAATCGGACAATCGCAAAAGAGATAAGAGCAATAGCCAGAGCATAAAAATTAACGGTACTGATATGAGCGGAGATTGCCCCCATTTGACCGAAAAAGTCAGCCGGCATTTTCTCAATACTCAGTCCGAAGAAGTCTTTGACCTGAGAAAGGGCAATCAGCACAGCAATACCGTTCGTGAAGCCGATCACAATTGAAATCGGAATAAATCGGATAAAGCTGCCTATTTTTAACAGCCCCATTAAAAACAGCAATATACCGCTGCCGATCGTGGCAATCATGAGGTTTGCCAAACCGTAGTTAGCGATAATGCCATAGATGATCACAATGAACGCACCTGCCGGCCCCCCGATCTGAACGCGGCAGCCGCCCAAAATGGCAATTAAAAAGCCTGCGATGATGGAAGTGTAAATACCGGCTTCCGGTGTTACACCGGAGGCAATGGCAAAGGCCATGGCAAGTGGCAAGGCCACCATGCCGACGGTAAGGCCTGAGCTGATGTCGCGGGAAAGACTATGGGCGTTATAGTGGCCGAAAAGGTCAAAACTGACCGGATGAAACGGCTCAAGAGGGATATGTTCCCGAATGTTTTTCAATGCCTGAGCGAAGCTCATTTTATTTTTATTAAGAGAGTGAGTTAAAAAATGTTTTTGCAGTTGGAAAAACAGTTGGCATAAGCCAACTGTTTTTCGAGTCCGTAATTATTCCCTATTTTTAACGAAGACGCATACCTGGCTTAGCACCTTCCTGAGGTTCAAGGATGAAAAGTCCGTCTTTTTCATCGGCGCCGCTTGCAGACAAAAGCATGCCTTCGCTTACGCCGAAGCGCATCTTTCTGGGGGCAAGGTTAGCGATCACTACAGTGAGCTTACCTTCCAGATCCTTGGGATCGTACCAAGCCTGAATGCCCGAGAAGATGTTGCGGGTCTTGCCTTCGCCGATATCGACCGTAAGGCGAAGCAGTTTGCTCGAGCCTTCGACCTTTTCGCACTTCACGATCTTAGCGACACGCATATCGAGTTTCGCAAAGTCGTTGATGGTTACTTCAGGCGCAATGACTTCGCCGCAGGGAGCAATAGGTTTGACTTCTTCAACCACCGGAGGAATCAAAGCATCGAGCTGCTTGATGTCGCAGCGCTGCATCAGGTGTGTGAAGGGCTTAATCTGAACGTCAGAGGTTAACGGACGCAGAGCGCTATCCCAATCAAGCTCTCCGCAGTTTAAGAACTCTTCTACCTTAGCGGCTGTTGCAGGTAAGACGGGCTTGAGCATCAATGTCATCAGACGGAATGCTTCAAGAGCCACAGAGCAGACTTCGTGAAGCTTATCGCGGTTGTCCTCAGACTTTGCCAATTCCCAGGGTTTTTCACGGTCAATGTATTCATTGACAGAGTCAGCCATGGCCATAATGGAGCGTAAGGCGCGGGAGTATTCGCGCTGGTTATAGAGTGCGGCAATACCTTCCACAGCGTTGCGCATGACCTTAATCAAGGTGTGGTCTGCAACACAATCGGCTACACGGGCATTAAAGCGCTTGACGATGAAACCTGCCGCACGGCTGGCGATATTGACATATTTGCCGATCAGGTCGGAGTTCACGCGAGCCATGAAGTCGCTCTTGCTGAAGTCCACATCGTCATTTGTCGGGCCCATCTTGGCGGCGAGGTAGTAGCGAAGCCATTCGGCACTCATGCCCAATTCCAAATATTTCATCGGGCTGATGCCGGTGCCGCGGCTCTTACTCATCTTGCGGCCGTCAACAGTCATGAAACCATGGACAAAGACGTTATCGGGCACGCGGTAGGGCTGTCCGGCAAAGTGCAGCATGGCAGGCCAAAAGAGCGTGTGGAAGTAAACGATGTCTTTACCGATAAAGTGAATCTGTTCAGTTTTTTCATCGTCTAAGAACTTCCAGAAGTCAAAACCGAGCTTCTTGGAGTAGTTCATGAGGCTTGCGTAATAGCCGACAGGCGCGTCAAGCCAGACATAGAAATATTTACCCGGGGCATCGGGAATAGGAATACCGAAATACGGTTCATCGCGAGAAATATCCCAGTCACCGAGCTTGCCTTCGCCGAGCCACTCTTCGTCCTTGGCACGGATTTCAGGCTGCACGCGATCGGCGCCGCTCTTACCCTTGCCGTTGACCCAGTCACGAAGGAAAGAGACACAGGCGGGATCGGAGAGCTTAAAGAAGTAGTGCGTGGATTTACGCAATTCAGGTTTGGCTCCCGACAGGGCGGAGAAGGGGTTAATTAATTCAGTCGGAGAATAAACGGCACCGCACTTTTCGCAGTTGTCGCCGTACTGGTCTTCTGCACCGCAGCGCGGGCAGGTCCCTTTGATGAAACGGTCGGCAAGGAACATACCCTTGACCGGATCGTAGAATTGTTCAATATCTTTGGTGTAAATAAGGCCGGCCGCTTTCAGACGTTTGTAGATATCCTGCGAAAGCATGACGTTTTCTTTACTGTCGGTAGAGTACCAGTGATCAAACTTGATATGGAAACCGTCGAGATAGGCTTTACGGCCGGCAGCAATACGAGCCACAAACTCTTGCGGTGTGATGCCTTCTTTTTGCGCGGCAATCATCATCGGAGCGCCGTGCGTGTCGTCAGCGCCGACAAAGTGAACAGTATGCCCGTACATTCGCTGAGTCCGCACCCAAATGTCGGCTTGGATATATTCCATGATATGGCCGATATGGAAATGACCGTTTGCATACGGCAGTGCTGTTGTAACGAATATTTGGCGTTTTTGCATGATGAAATGTCCCGAAAATAGGCGCGAAAAGAAACAAAGAGGTCAATATTTTAGCAAAGCGACCCGAAATTCTCTCTTTGGGATCTTGAGCTTGCACGAGAAAAATCGGAAAATACGTTTTGTTGTCAAAACGGAGTCAGAAAGTGAATCAAAAAGAAGCGATACTTAAAGTAATGGGAACGGTGGTCGATCCCTGGATGAATATGGATTACCTCTCGGCCCGAATGGTTAAAGTGGCAGATGACGCCAGCTCGGTTACGGTGCAGTTGGGCTATCCTGCAAAAAGCGTAAAAGATGAAGTTAAAACCAAAGTTGAGGAAGCACTTCGTGCCGCCGGCATCGAAACTGAAGTAAAAGTTGAACAAAATATTATTGCTCATGCCGTTCAGCGCACACTTAAAGTTTTACCTAATGTAAAGAACATTATTGCGGTCTCAAGCGGCAAGGGCGGCGTAGGTAAAAGTACGGTAGCAGCCAATATCGCTTTGGCGCTGGCCGCAGAAGGCGCCAAGGTCGGTGTTTTAGATGCCGATATTTACGGCCCGAGTCAGCCCATGATGTTGGGAGCGCTCGGCCGTCCCATGACCAACGACGGTCAGAATATGAACCCGATTGTTTCCTTGGGGCTTGAAATCAATTCAATCGGTTTTTTAATCGATCCTGATGAACCCATGATCTGGCGCGGACCGCTTGTGGCCCAAGCTCTGACGCAGCTTTTAACACAAACCAATTGGCATGACCTGGATTACCTGATTATCGACATGCCTCCCGGAACAGGCGATATTCAGCTCACTCTTTCGCAAACGGTGCCGGTTACAGGGGCCATTGTGGTGACCACTCCTCAGGATATAGCGCTGCTGGATGCTAAAAAAGGACTCAGAATGTTCCAGAAGGTCAACGTGCCTATCTTGGGATTGGTGGAAAATATGTCTGTATTCGTTTGTCCGGAGTGCGGGCACGTGGAGCATATTTTCGGTGAGGGCGGAGCCAAACGCATGAGTGAAACTTATCACGTGGATGTTTTGGGACAGCTCCCGCTGGATGCCAGGATTCGTGAAGAGGCAGACTCCGGTGCCCCAACCGTTGTTTCTTCGCCCGATTCTTTGGCCGGGAAGATTTATCGCGAAATTGCCCTCAAGGCAGCCGCTGCCATTGCCAAAACGGCCAAGGATATGTCTTTGAAGATGCCGAGGGTTCGTGTGGAGAATAACTGATGCCATTGGTGACCCCTGATTACAGAGCGCCCAGGTGGCTCTCAGGCGCTCAGATTCAGACAATTTTTGCGGCCAAAGTCTGTAAAAAACCAGAAGTGGTTTATAGGCGCGAGCGTTGGGATACGCCCGACGGTGACTTCACCGATGTGGATTGGGCAACACCGGAAGCCGCAGACCCGGAAACGCCTATTGTCGTGCATTTTCATGGTCTGGAGGGCAGCTCCAGAAGTCACTATGCACTGGCGCTCATGCACGAGACCGTTTCTCGCGGTTGGAGGGGATGTGTTTCTTTATTCAGAAGCTGCTCAGGAGAACTCAATCGCAGCATCAAAACCTATCATGCGGGCGATATTGATCAGGTTCAGTGGGTGCTTGAAACGGTGAGAGCCCGATACCCCCGGGCACCGATTTATGCTGTCGGTGTTTCGCTCGGTGGAAATCAATTGGCGCTTTTTTGCGGAAAGCGGGCCAAGACCGCTAAAAAACTTTTGACGGCAGCCGTCAGCGTCGCAGCTCCGGTTGATTTGGTCGCAGGCAGCAACCTGCTGCGTTTCGGTTTTAACCGACTCTACTCCAAAATGTTTTTGGATACGCTCATTCCCAAAGTCATTAAAAAGTGCGAAACCATGCCTGAAATGCGTGAGCTTGTTGATGAGCAGGCTATTAAGCACTGCAAGAATTTTTATGACTTTGATTCGCTCTACACGGCTCCCGTGCACGGCTTTAAGAGTGCAATGGATTATTGGACCAAGGCGTCGGCTAAACCATGGCTTAAATATGTTGAAGTGCCGCTTTTGCTCTTAAACGCTAAAAATGATCCTTTTATGCCCGAGTGGGCTTTGCCGACGCTTGAAGACGTCTCTGAGACTGTTTGGTTGGATCAGCCGGAAGAAGGCGGGCATGTCGGATTTCCGACAGGCAATCCTCCGGGCAAAATTGATTATTTACCGAAACGGATTTTCAGATTCTTTCTGCAGCGTCAGTAGGACTGCTTAAATTTATTTTAAATACGCTAAAATCAGCGTCTGTTTTTTCACTATAACGTTGCCGCGTCGGTTTGTTCTACCGGGTCTGCGGTTCCGTACTGTTACGGAGGCTCTTATGTCGCATAAGTGGCTCAGCAAGGACGCAATCTGCGGCCTTGTTGCTTTAACGCTTTTTATTCTGACGATTCCATTAAGTAATTGGGTCGTTGTCAATGTCGGTCTGGTTTGTGAGGCAAACGGACCGTGTCTGATCCCGGTCTGGCCCGGCCTGATGGCGCCTTCAGCTGTGATGATTGCAGGTGCCGCACTTGTGCTCAGAAACGGTGTTCAGGCTTTTTTAGGTGCTCCCTTTTCCTTGATGGCGATTGCAGTCGGCACGGCTTTGTCTGCGCTTTTTGCTTCTCCTTCTCTCGTGATCGCCTCAGCAGCAGCCTTCTGCTTTTCTGAATTAGCTGATTTCGCTGTTTATACCCCGATGAGAAAGCATTTTCCGGCTTTCTCGGTTGTGATGGCAGGATTGGCCGGCTCCATTATCGACAGCGCTATTTTTCTTTCACTGGCTTTCGGCAGCATTGAATTTATTGAAGGTCAGGTGTTGGGGAAATTTTGGATGTCTTTGCTCGCCGGTATGGTGATCCGTTATTTAAGACCGCGTTTGGCGCCCAATCCGAAATTCTGATGACTAAAAGCCTCCGAGGATCGATTTTTCGGAGGCTTTTAATTTACGCGTTTTTCAATTTCAAAAATTCTTCAAATCCTTTTTGCCGCAACAGACAGGCCGGACACTTGCCGCAGCCGTATCCCCATGGGTGAAGGTGAGTATGATCGCCCTCGTAGCAGGTATGCGTTTCTTTGACGATAAAATCAACGAGCTCTTTGCCGCCTAATTCTTTGGCTAAAACCCATGTCTGAGCTTTGGTTTTAAACATGAGGGGCGTCTGAATTTCAATTTTCCAGTCCATTCCGAGGCTGAGCGCCTGCTCTAATGCATCCATTGTGTTACGGCGGCAATCCGGATAACCGGAAAAATCCGCCTGACCTACACCGGTGACGATTGTATGAATCTCTTTAAGGTAGGCTCTTGCCGCTACGTAAGTCAGAAACATCAGATTGCGGGCCGGAACAAAAGAAGTGGGCAGACCCCGGGAGCCATGCGCTTTAATGGCTTCTCCCGAACCTGTGAGTGCACTTGAGGAGACTTTTCCAAAGCTTTGTACATCGATGAGAAGGTCTTCGCCCAGTTTTGAGGCTAATTGAGGGTAACGCGTTCTGATTTCACTAAGAATCTCTTTTCGGCACTGCAATTCAACAACGTTTTTCTGTCCGTAGTCAAAGCCTACTGTTTCGACAAAATCGTAGTGGTTTAAGGCCCAGAAAAGACAGGTTGTAGAGTCCTGTCCTCCGGAAAAACTTACAATGGCGCCATTTTGCATACGTTGTCCTTTCTCATTGAGCCATGCAGTCTAGCGCATTTTCCCGCGCTGTTCTGTGCTAACCTTCGGGAAAAATATTTTTGAGATTCGTTATCAATGCAAGAAAAAACCGCTGTCATCCTGATGAATACAGGCTCACCCGCAGCTCCGACGAGTGCAGCCCTTCGGACTTACCTTAAAGATTTTTTGTCGGATCCCAGAATTATTGAATTACCGTCTTGGGTTTGGCAGCCTATTTTAAGAGGATTCATACTGCGTACGCGTCCTGCGAAAAGCGCAGAGCGGTACAAAAAAATATGGCTGCCTGACGGCTCGCCGCTAATCGTTTATACGCAGGCTCTCGTTGAAAAACTCAATGAAAAACTGCCCGAAGAGGTGACCGTGGCAATGGCTATGCGAGTCGGTTCGCCTTCAACGGCTGAGACAGTTCGGAGACTCAAAAAAGAGGGCTTTTCCCGTTTTCTCTTTTTCCCGATGTTTGCACAGTACGCTACGCAAACGACCGAGTCTTGCCTGGATGCCATTCATGAGATTGAAAAAGAAATTCCTCAGGGCTTCACCTGGGATTGGATTCGTCCTTACTTTGATCATGAAGGCTATGCTGAGCTTTGGGCCGATAAGATCCGAGCCTGCCGCACACTCGGCGCTCATCTTGTCATGAGTTTTCACGGAATACCTGTTAAAAGCATTCAAAAAGGCAGCCCCTACCAGAAACAATGTCTGCAGACAGCGCAGATGATTGCCCAAAAGCTTGGGTTAAAAGAAGGGGAGTATTCGATTGCTTATCAGTCGCGTTTCGGCAATGACCACTGGCTTCAACCGTATCTCACCGGTCACGTTGAAAAACTTTTGAAAGACAATGTTCAATGCATCGATGTCGTCTGTTTGTCTTTTAGTGTCGACTGCCTGGAAAGCTTGGAAGAGATCGGTCTGGAGCTCAAAGATCACTATTTGCAATCAGGCGGGAAACATTTCGGTTTGATTGCCTGCCCGAATGATGATGAAGCTGCGGTGAACTTTTACCGCGATCTCATTGCTGAGGCGCTTCAAGCCATGCACTCGTAGAGGGCCAATATCAAAAATCCTTCGCAAGTCTGTCAAACCAACGAAGGATTTTTTGCTAAAGAGGCCTTATGTCAGGCCTTAATCCGCATAATTAACCGTTGCGGCTTTTAATAAAGTTGGTGAAAACGCCCCAACCGATCGGCAGCGATACTTCATCCTGGATGCAGAAGTCACCTCGGTGGTGTCCGGGGTGATTGCATCCATAGTAAAAGAATGCGGCCTTCCCGCCATGCTCCTGCACGCGGCGAATGAGCATCGTGCAGTCTTCGCTGCCCACTTTGGCATTCATATCCACTACAGATTCAACGCCGGGGACGCAGGCGGCAGCCTTTTTAACGGCTTCAACGGCCTCTTCGTCGCCCTTATACGTTACCGCTTCACCCATTCGGGTCAGACGATACTGAACACCATAGGCTGCAGCCATACCTTTTACCGTCATTTCGACGTTGGCGGCCATGTAGTCATTGATTTCGGTACTTTCACCGCGCACTTCAAGCTGCATATAAGCGTGAGGAGCAACGATGTTGCGGCCGACACCGGAGATGAGCTTGCCGATCTGAACGCGGGTAATGCCCTGGCTGTGACCGGGAAGCGACCCCAGTGACATGCAGGTAGCGGCCGCACACATTAAAGCGCTGCGGCCCTTTTCGGGAGAACCTGCTGCAGCCTGAATACCTTCGTACTCCAAGTCAAACTTGGTGGTGGCGAGGTAGCCGTGATGCGAGACACCGACTTGACCCAGATACGCACCGCATCCGATATGAGCCCCGGCAAACCAATCGACATCATCGACAATACCCTTGGCAGCCATGGCAGCGGCACCTCTCACACCTTCTTCGGCCGGTTGGAAAAGGACTTTAACAGTGCCATTGAGACTGTCTTTATGATCGGCAAGCCAGGCAGCTACTCCGAGGCCCACTGCCGTGTGGCCGTCGTGACCGCAGGCATGCGAAAACCCCGGATATTCTGAACGGTAGTGTCCCTGGTTGGCTTCATGTTCAGCTTTAGTCGTCTCTTCAATCGGCAGACAGTCAATATCGACCCGAATGGCCGTGACCGGACCCGGACGACCGGTTTCCAATACGGCCATAGCACCGGTGTAACCTCCCAGACGTTTTAAAAACGCTTCTGGAACGCCATTCTCCAAAGCACGGGCCTGCGCTGCACTCGCTGCCTCTTCGTTTCGGCCCATCACTGCCTGAGGTTCGATCACTTCAATCCCTGCGAGGGCCTTCAGTCCCAATTCTTCAAGGCGTTTGACAATGAAGTAGGTGGTTTCAAACTCGTTCCAACCGTCTTCGGGATGCGCATGCAGCCATCGACGGTCGGCGACCATTTGCTCTTTATAGTTGCGTTCTGTCATTTTTTGCCTCGCTTAAAGTTCGAAAATAAAGCCCAATAAAATCACGTTGACGATCATCGGGATGGCCATACGTTTGGACACTTCGAGGGGACTGGCTTTAATCATGCCTGCAATCACGAGGGTGGCGCCGGCAATCGGTGAGCACATGCGGCCCAGAGCACCGGAAAGCGATGCCACTACGCCGAGGTTAGGAACCTTCATACCGAATTCCGCAGCAAAGGGCGTCACCGCCTGGTTAAATGCGTGCCCGGCAGCGTCGCCCGAGCCTGTTAACACACCCATAAGGAATGGACCGAAGTTTGCTGCCAATGCGGCGATTTCTTTGGAGTCCTTTAACTGAACGATCAAAGCGTCAATGACGCCTGCAGCCTGCAGACCGCCCGCAAAGCAGCCCGCCGCAATGATGATGCCCAAAATGTTGGCGTAGCCTTTGCCCATACCGTTGAAAAATTCTTTCGTTAATTTTTCAGGATTGGCGCGAGTCACAAGCAGCGTGTAGATCGTACCGTAAATCATTGCTTCTGCTACGCTCATCTTCAAAACGGGCAGGCAGGTGGCGCCGAGCATCAAAAGAACGATCGGAAGGATCGGAGCGATAGCATAGAAAACGTTGACGTGTTCGGGCAATTCGCCTCTTGCGTCGCTTGCCACTTCAAAGACTTCTTCAGTTTCGCCTTCCTTACGCTTTTTGTAGTCACGGAAGACAAAAATCATCGCAGTGACCATGATGATATTCAAGGCGCACAGCAGAAGAATTCGAGGAGCGAACTGAACAATCAGATCCATCACTTCCATGTTGGAAATCTTGGCGACCCAGACGTTATGACTCGATCCGGGCGAGAGCGCAGAAGGAATGATGGAACCGATAATGGCCGCACCGGCAATGGCAGGTTTAAAGCCGGCTCTCACCATCAGAGGAATCATGGTGGGGCCCAAGGCAGCAGCGCAGCCTGCTGCCGACGGAATGGCAATTGCCACGCATGAAGCAATCAGCATGCAAAACGGCAGCAGGAAAAAGCCGAGTTTTCCCAAAGGTTTGACTAATAAACCGACAAAATGCACGTCACAGCGGGTCATTGACACGACAGCGGCAAAACCCAGTGACGAGCAGATGGCCATGATCATGGAGGCGTTGGTCATGTTTTTGAGCATATTGCCCAAAGCAATTTGCGGAGCAAAGCTGATTAGGCCCATCGCCAGACCGGCCGTAATTAAAACCAGACGGGTTTCCCATCTTTTCAGTAAGCCGACTACAGTCAGAATGACAATGATGCAGGCGGCAATCATCGAGAATGTCATGAGAGATCTCCGAAAGTTTGGAAGTGTTTCAACGAACCGTAGCGTCTGACGAGCCGTTCGTATTCCTTCGCATCATAAAAGAGATTTTCTTGCGTACCGCACACTTTTGCTGCCTCAATGACAAAACGCACACAGTCGTCCAGATCATTGAGGTGCGAGGCCCCAGTTGCACAGCCCGGTACCTGCGTTTGTGTGGTAATTGCAACACCAACACAGGGCGCAGCGGTTGCAACACTGGGCTGAAGGATGGAATTGAGATGATAAATTCCGTTTCCGTAAGGTGTGATGTCCTGCTGCGTCAGAGGCAAAACAACAGGCAGGCGTCCGGTCGCAATTTCCATGAGCGAAAGCAGAGCTTCGCTCGTTCTGAGAATGTATCCCTCCTTTACAGTGGGCGTAATCGCAAAACCGCTGATATTGACGATTCGATTGCCCTTAGTGGTGTCAATGCAGAAGATAGCATCCATAGCAGGGTCGACTTCGGCGCTGTTGCACTGCTCGCTCGTGATCGGAGAGTCCATAAAGGGAACCGGATCGTGAGGACGTGTCGGAGCGTGCGGACAGATGTGAGTGGTGATAATCACATCGCCCTGAAGCACGTCGCCTCTTTGATGCATTTGCGCAAGTTTTGCTGCACAGGCAACAGCGCAAAGCGCCCCGTCGCCGTCACTTGTAAAGCCCAGTCTTTCAGGACGGGCGCCGAGCCCACCGAGCCGTCCGATAATACCCAAGGTCGGGTATTGGCCTTGAGCGCTTTTACCTTTAGAGCCGGGGATTAACACTCGGACAAAGTCGGTTGAACCTTTCTCTCCTGTCAGCGTTGTGATTCGGATATCCTCGGCACCATAGCCGCGAAGATACTCGGCAACCTTTTCACCGTCAACGGACGGATCATCCAGCAAATCCTGCAATTCGATGAGATGTTTAAAACTCATGTTAACTACTCCTTTTTCTTCAATCCATTGTCCGAGCATCCCAGCGCAAGAGCCACTCTGATTCTTTGGTGTATTATGATTTATTCCATGGTGGAATAAATATCGGGACAACAAAGATGTCGCTGCTTAACGAAGATCTGGATGTATTTTTGGCAGTCTGTGATACGAGAAGTTTTTCTCTGGCTGCTCAAAAACTCTCACTGACACAGTCGGCTGTGAGTAAAAAAATCATGCGGCTTGAAAATTCCCTGGGTGTCGATCTTTTTGACCGGGCAAAACGTCCCATTGTTCTCACGCGAGAGGCAGAAGCTCTGAAATCTCAGGCAGAAAGTGCCAGAGAGACTTTGGAGAGAACGGCCGGAGAAATTCGCGAAGGAGCATTTCTGAGACCTGAATTCAGAATAGGTACGATTGAAAGTTTAGCCAAATGTTTTCTGCCCTCTTTTGTGACCCGTGTTCGGGAAAATGCTTCCCGTATTTTTGCGATGACCGGCACTTCTCAATCACTTATTCGTGCCTTGCAGCGCAAAGATATTGACTTTGCTTTGGTGAGTGACCTATTTTCAGAAAAGCAGGGACTGACGCGTTTAAAGGTGTTTGAAGAGCAGTCTGTTCTTCTGATGCCCCGATCGGTCCTAGCCTCTCAGACGAAAGACTGGACTTGGGAAACAATTCGTTTGTGCGGTCTGCCGTATCTGAAGTATTTTCGGGATGGTGGAGCGGGCCGCTTGAATGACACCTATATCAGTCTCTTGGATATGGACATTCCGAGCCGAATTGAAGTGGACTCAAGCGCAACAATGATGTCGCTTGTGGCGCGGGGAGCCGGATGGACGATTACTCGGGCACTGGCTGTTATTCAAAATCCGGAAGTGGCCTCTGAAGTGTCCGTTTTACCTTTGCCGCCTCCACAATTGTCACGGCCACTGTATCTGGTGGCACGGGCTGACGAGTCTCAGCGGTTGATTTCTCGTGTGGCAGAGGTTTCAGGGACCATTTTTGAAAAGGAAATTCGCCCGAAAATCCTGGAAATTGCTCCGTGGTTATTGACCGATTGAGTTCAAAACTGAGTCATGACTTGAATTTTTCTGAATCATCCCCATATTGGGATTATCAAAGACATACCCATTGCGGAGAATGATTCATGCAAGAGACCACGAAAGAAACTGAAGTGAAAGATCAGGCCGAGCAAACTTTTGCTCAGGAGCCTCACCCCGAGCAGGCTCAGACGGACGCTCAACAGGCCGCGCAGCCGGAATGCGAGCCCGCAGCTACCGATGAGGCTCCCCAAGAACCTTCTGTTGAAGAGCTTCTGGCCGCAGCCAGAGAGGAAAATGCCAAGCTGCAGGATCTTTACATGCGTGCATTGGCTGAGGCTGAAAATGCCCGCCGCCGCGCTGAAGAATCGGTGGAAAAGGCACATAAGTTCGGAGTGGAAAAGTTTGCCAAAAACCTGTTGCCGGTGCTCGACAGCTTGGAAAAAGCCCTTGAATTGAGTCAAAACCCGGAAGATCCGATGATTCAGGGTGTACAGGCAACCTATCGTCAGTTTGTTCAGGCCATGGAAAAAAGCGGCATGACCGAAATTGATCCGGTCGGCGAAAAGTTTGACCCGACCCGTCATCAGGCGATCGCCATGGTTCCCGCTCAGGAAGGTCAGGTAAGCGGTCAAGTTGCTCAGGTGTTTCAGCGAGGCTGGCTTATCAGTGATCGCGTTTTGCGCGCCGCAATGGTAAGTGTTGTTCAATAATGCATTGAATTCAATAGGAAATTTTCGAGGATGCAATTATTTGTAAGCCTGACCCTTGAAAGTTTCAACCTTATCCCCATATTGGGGGTAGAGCGTCGGGAAACGCAATGGTTATTCCCGCCGAAGTAAAGAATTTAGAGTTTTAAAACGAAGGAATTTCAAAATGGCAAAGATTATCGGTATTGACTTGGGTACGACGAACTCAGCCGTAGCCGTCATGGAAGGTGACAAGATTCACGTGATTGAAAACAGCGAAGGCGCTCGTACGACGCCGTCCATCGTTGCCTATATGGATAACGGTGAAGTGTTGGTGGGTGCTACTGCCAAGCGTCAGGCTGTGACCAATCCGAAAAATACGTTGTTTGCTGTCAAGCGTTTGATCGGTCGTCGTTTTGATGATGCAGAAGTGCAGCGCGATATTTCCCTGATGCCGTTCTCGATCACCCGTGCTGAAAACGGCGATGCCTGGGTGAGCGTATTGGATGGCAAGAAGCTTGCTCCGCAACAGGTTTCTGCTGAAGTGCTTCGCAAGATGAAGCAAACGGCCGAAGACTACTTGGGTGAAACGGTGACCGAAGCCGTGATCACGGTGCCGGCCTACTTCAACGACAGTCAGCGTCAGGCTACGAAGGACGCCGGCCGTATTGCCGGTCTTGAAGTCAAACGTATTATCAATGAACCGACGGCTGCTGCTTTGGCTTTCGGTTTGGATAAGGGCGGCAAGGGCGACAAGAAGATCGCTGTCTACGACTTGGGCGGCGGCACGTTCGATATCTCCATCATTGACTTGGCTGATGTTGACGGTGACAAACAGTTTGAAGTGCTCTCCACCAACGGTGATACGTTCCTGGGCGGCGAAGACTTTGACCAACGCATTGTTGATTACTTAATCAGCGAATTCAAGAAGGATACGGGTGTTGATCTGAGCAAAGACATCATCGCTTTGCAACGCTTGAAGGATGCTGCTGAAAAAGCCAAGATCGAATTGTCCAGCCGTCAGGAAACGGAAGTGAACTTGCCGTACATCACGGCTGATGCCACCGGTCCGAAGCACTTGAATGTGAATCTGACCCGTGCAAAATTCGAAAGCATGGTTGAAGATCTGATTGCCCGCACGATCGAACCGTGCCGCAAGGCTTTGGCTGATGCCGGCTGCGACAAGAGCGAAATCACCGACGTGATTTTGGTGGGCGGTCAGTCCCGTATGCCGAAGGTTCAGGAAACGGTGCGTGAATTCTTCGGTCAGGAACCGCGTAAAGACGTCAACCCTGATGAAGCTGTGGCAATCGGTGCTGCTATTCAAGGTTCTGTCTTGACCGGTGAACGTCACGACGTGCTTCTTTTGGACGTGACGCCGCTTACACTCGGTATCGAAACCTTGGGCGGTGTGATGACCTCCATGATTAAGCGCAACACCACCATCCCGACCAAGCACACGCAAGTGTTCTCCACGGCCGAGGATAACCAGCCGGCTGTGACCATTAAGGTTTACCAAGGTGAACGTGAAATGGCCGCCAGCAACAAGCTTTTGGGTGAATTTAACTTGGAAGGCATTGCTCCGGCTCCCCGCGGACTGCCGCAGATTGAAGTGACGTTTGATATCGATGCCAACGGTATCTTGCATGTCTCGGCTAAGGATAAGGCCACGGGCAAAGAAAACAACATCACGATTAAGGCAAGCTCGGGCTTGAGCGAAGAAGAAATTCAACGCATGGTCAACGACGCCGAAGCCAATAAGGCTGAAGATCACAAGCGCTTTGAATTGGCTCAGTCCCGCAACATCGCTGATGCCTCTATCCATCAGGTTCAAAAGACCCTGAAGGATTTGGGCGACAAGGTTGAAGCTGCTGACCGTATGGCCTGCGAAGACGGTATCAAGAAGGTCGAAGAAGCCATCCGCGGCGAAGATAAGGCTGCAATTGATGCTGCTGTTGAACGCTTGATGACCGCTGCTCAAAAGATCGGTGAAAAGCTCAACGCTCAGGCTCAGCAAGCTCAACAGGCTCAACCGCAGCAGCAAGCCAAGAAGGCTGACGATGATGTGGTTGACGTGGATGCCAAAGAAAAGTAATCCGTAAGGATTTGGGGGCATATGCCCCCAATTCTGTTCTGAACCGGGGTCTCAAAGCGAGGTTCAAGATCGGCAGTGTTGATGACTTCCGGCTTGAACCTATCGCTTTATCGCAAAGGTAGAAACAATAATGAGCGATCGTGATTATTACGAAGTATTGGGTGTTGATAAAAACGCGAGTGCGGCCGACATTAAAAAGGCCTATCGCCGTTTAGCTATGAAGTATCACCCCGACCGCAACAATGGGGACAAAGAGGCCGAAGCGAAGTTTAAGGAAGTCGGTGAAGCCTACGAAGTGCTGGGCGATGAGCAAAAGCGCGCGGCCTATGACCGTTTCGGCAAGGCCGGTGTCAACGGTGCTGCGGGCGGACCGGGAGCCGGGGGCTTCGGTGGTTTTGGCCCCGAAGGTTTCGCGGGCGGCTTTGGCAACATGGGCGATCTGGGCGATATTTTCAGCGAATTTTTCAATCAGGGTATGGGCGGCGGACGCCGTCAGTCACGCGCCTCTCGTGCTCAGCAAGGTGCGGATTTGCGATATGACCTGGAAATTACGCTTGAGCAGGCCGCTAAAGGCTATACGGCAGAAATCCGTGTGCCTGTTTGGGAAAAGTGTGATGTTTGTGACGGAACGGGAAGCCGCTCTAAGTCCAAACCTACCACATGCCCGCACTGTAACGGTACCGGTATGATCTATGCCAAACAGGGCTTTTTCTCCGTTCAGCAAACCTGTCCCTACTGTCACGGCACCGGCACTGTGATTTCTGATCCTTGCCCCAACTGTGACGGCACGGGCTTTAAGAAAGTTATGAAGACCCTGGAAGTGAAGATTCCTGCCGGTATTAATGCCGGTCAGCGTGTTCGCTTGCAGGGAAAGGGTCAGCCGGGTAAAAATGGTGGACCTGCCGGTGACTTGTATGTAGAAATCAGCATCAAGCCCCATGAAATTTTCCAGCGTGACGGCGATGATCTGCATGTCGAACTGCCGATTTCGTTTGTGACAGCTGCTTTAGGCGGTGATGTGGATGTGCCGGTGCTTGACGGCGAAACCCGCATCACGATTCCCGAAGGCACACAAAACGGCAAGGTTTTGCGTATTCGCGGCAAGGGTATCAAGAGTCTGCGCTCAGGTTACATGGGCGATCTTTATATCCATGTGTTTGTGGAAACGCCGGTCAATCTGACACAAAAACAAAAAGATCTTTTGCGTCAGTTCGATGAAACGCTTTCCAAGCACGGTGAAAAACATTCTCCGAAGCACGAAAGCTTCATGGATAAAATGAAGGATCTTTTCAGCTAAGAATTTTGATGTCTGAATCATGGCTCTCAGTGTTTTGGGAGCCATTTCTTTTTTCTGTAGGCTATCTGATAGCCTATCAGGCCGAACAAAGTTCCGAGAAGGGCGCCCGCAATAACATCCGTCGGGTAATGCACAAAAAGATACAGGCGCGAAAAACCCATCAAAAAAGCTAATACCAGTGCCCAAAGCCCTGCTTTTTTATGACAAAGCAATAAGGCAACGGCTGCGGCAAAGGCAGCAGCCGTGTGACCTGATGGAAAAGAATGATCGCTCAGGCACGCCAATAACATGTCTTCAGGAACATTAATGCCGCACGGCCGTTCTCTGCCTACCAGCGGTTTAAGTATCAGATTAACAGCAACAAAGTCGATTGCTAAGGCAAAACTGACAGCCAAACCTGAACGCCTGAAACCGGCAAGAATTAAAAGCAATGCTGCCAATGCAATCCAAATTGCGCCAAAATTGCCCAGCGATGAGATAAAAAGCATCAGATGATCGAGAGAATCACTGCGCAATGACTGAATAAAATGAAGAACACTCAGTTCCATAGAAGCCATAAAAAGAAAGCCACTTTTCTAGGATAGCGGAAAAGTGGCTCAAAGCAAAACGCTCTTTAATTTTTCTCCGGTTTCGGAAGAATCCGATCGAGATGCTTAACAAAGAGAATCGCAACGTAACTGATAATGCAGGTGGCAATAATCAGCTCAACGTGGGCGAGCATTCTTAATTCCCACGCATAAAATGCACCGACTTCATATTGCCCGACCAAATTGCTCATTTTATAGAGCGCTGTTGCACCGATTGCCAAGGGGAAAGTAAAGGCGGCGTAGCCCGGAGAAAAGGGCAGTCGAAGAAGCTTAAAAAGCGATAGATAAATGACAACGGTCATCAGCACCGCAATGCCCAAGAGCACTGCACAAAGAAGAGGCGAGGGATCCTTGACCACGGTCAGGAGCCCTGCCAATGACAGGCTGGCTGGAGCCGCCAAAATAGCAATGGTGGGCTTGGCCGCATCAGGAACCTGAGCGTAAAACATGAAGCGGTAAATCATGGCCGGAAGCATCACGGCATAAGAAACGATGCCGATTGTCAGAAGTATTTGAGCAAAGCCGTACCACTCAGGCGTCGGACAAGCGACGTCAGCCACAATAATGCCCACGGGCGGAATAAACCAGCTCGGTACCATATGTTCGATTTTGCGCTCTTTAAGACGGAAAACAATAAAAGCACATAAAAAGAGTAGGTGCACAATGACAGCTGCCAGCCAAAGGTATTCACCGACCGTGGGGAAATAATTTCCGACCGCTTTTGAGACAACCATTGTGGCCATCGCAAAAGTCGGGACGATACTGCCTAAGACCGGATGCCTTAAATCAGTAATCAGCGTGTCGACATGGAAAACAAAGCGGGTTAAAAGCAGACTCAATAAGATAACGGCAATGCCTGCACCGATCAGCTGCCCCCAGCCGTTTAAGGCAAGAGCATTTTCCATTGACCAGCCGAGACTTGAAATACCCAAGGCAAGACCCGCAACAGGAGTGGGGAGAGCGCGAACGCGTTTAATCATAAGAGGATAGGGTTGAAATTAAAGGTCGGGCGATTATATCATCAGCTAATCAAACAAACTCATTTGTTCGGTGAGCTCACCGGCTCTCACTTCCTGCTCGGTTTTTGAAACACTTAAACCTAAAAGTCTGATGCCGGTTGCAGGCAGACTGACAGATGCGAGGAGCTTTTGCGCTAAAACTCTGACGGTATCGGCTTCATCCAGATATTGAGATCCGCTTGAGCTGCGGGTAAGAGTCGTAAAGTCAGGAAAGCGGACCTTCAGCGTTAAACGTTTGCCTTTAAAACTGCTGCGGTTGACTCGTCTGACCAATTCGGTAATCACTTCTTCGAGCGCTTCATCAATGGCCTTTCCGCGAATATCCCTTCCGAAAGTTTCTTCGCACCCTACGGACTTACGTTCCCTGTGAGTCGTCACTTCCCGGTCATCAATGCCTCTGACAAAGTTGTAGTATGTCAGTCCCGCCTTTCCGAAGAGTTCTGTCAGTCGCGCAAGACTCATTGCACGGAGTTCGGAAGCTGTATTGATGCCTAAAGCGTGCAGCCGTTTGGCTGTGGCCGGTCCCACGCCCCAAAAAGCTTCGATCGGAAGCTTGTCAATAAAATCGATCGCCTGATCGGGATGAATCACGCAAAGACCGTCCGGTTTTCTGTAGTCGCTTGCAATTTTTGCCAAAAATTTGTTGTAACTGACGCCGGCGCTTGCAATGAGCCCCAGCTCTTCACGAATGTCTCTTTTAATGAGTTTGGCAATCTCCAGCCCCGTTTGGGCTCCGATTTTATTGACCGTGACATCCAAATATGCTTCATCAATGGACACCGGTTCTATGACATCGGTGTAGCGCTCAAAAATTTCCCGCACCCGACGTGATACCGCCTGATAGTGCTTCATACGGGAGTGCACAAAAATGAGCTGCGGGCAAAGCTCCCGGGCTTTGGCTGAAGGCATGGCCGAATGCACGCCGAATTTTCTAGCCTCATAGCTTGCAGTGGCGACCACGCCGCGCGCGCCCGCATGTCCGACGGCAATCGGTTTGCCGCGAAGCGCCGGGTGATCCCGCTGTTCAACGGAAGCGAAAAAGGCATCCATGTCAACGTGAATGATTTTTCTGTAGTGTTTTTCGGTCATAGCAGGACTATTTTAGAGGAAGCACTCTTTCGTTCGCTCCGAAAAGTGGGGAAATTTGTTAAAGTGTCAGGCCTTTGTTGATATACGCATTTTCTCTCATCTCAGTTCTATGAATAGTTTTACTTTTAATCAGCGTTTGCTTTTGGGCCTCACACTTTTTTCGATGTTTTTCGGAGCAGGCAATCTGATCTTTCCTCCGTATTTGGGATCACTTGCCGGCGCAGATATGCCTTGGGCCATGGCAGGTTTTGCCATTACGGCTGTGTGTTTCCCGATTCTGGGCGTGATGACCGTAGCCCGCTCGGGCGGCTTGATGATGCTCGCAACACGAGTGCACCCGCAGTTTGCCTTTATTTTTACGCTGCTCATTTACCTCTCGATCGGCCCTTGTGTGGCGATTCCCCGAACGGCGAGCACTTCATTTGAAATGGCTCTGGCGCCTTTGTTTGCAGGCAATAGCGAACCTTTCTTTCTGGGTTTTACCCCTCTTGTTTGTGCGCAGTTTGTCTATTCGGTGTGCTTTTTTGCCCTGGCCGGCCTTATGGCGTTAAAGCCCGAGAAGCTCACGCAGCGCTTGGGCAAGTTTACTTCACCCGCACTCATCATCATGATTGCGCTCTTGTTTGTGGCCTGTCTTTTCAATCCGATTGCGGGCTACGGGCTGGCTTTGCCTCCTTATGACATCAATGCCTTTGTTCGGGGATTCCTTGAAGGCTACCAGACAATGGATACGCTTGCGGCGCTCAACTTCGGTTTGATCATTGCTTTAAATATTCAGGCGCTGGGGGTGAACAATACTGAAGGTGTTGTGAAAGAAACGGTGAAGGCCGGGTTAATTGCAGGCTTTTTCCTGATCACGATTTATTTAGCTCTCGCTCACATTGGAGCCACCGTAGGCGGTGCGGGTCTTATTACGGAAAACGGTGCACAGACGCTTACTTCTGTTGCCCAAATTCAATTTGGATCGGCCGGTATTCTCCTTTTGGGAATGATCTTTTTTGTTGCTTGTCTTAACACCTGCGTGGGTTTGCTGTCGTGCTGCAGCGACTATTTCACCAAAGTCTTTCCGGCATTGTCCTACCGCGGCTGGCTCTTGGTTTTTGTGGTTTGCAGCATGGTGGTTTCTAATGCCGGCCTGACTTTAATTTTAAAATTGTCCATTCCGGTGCTGATGGCCATTTATCCGGTGGCCTTAATGCTGATTATTTTGGGGCTCACACACCACTTTAATCAGAACTACTCCAAAGTCTATCCATTGACCATTACGTTCACAGCAATCGTCAGTATTGCCGGAGCGATTAAGGATATCGGTTGGGAAATCCCAATTTTGTCGCATTTACCGTTCTATTCAATTGGACTTGAATGGATTACACCGGCATTAATCGGTTGGGTTATCGGAATTTTTTACTCCAAGCGCCCGCTGGAGTTTTAACAGAAATTTCGTACGCGGCCGCTATAATGGCGGCTCGTTTTTTAGGAATTTAAAGTGCAGTTATTGGAGATTTTCGGCATTGCCGTTGCTTTGTCGGTTGATGCCATGGTGGTCGCTCTTTGTTGGGGAGCTGTTCAACCGAAAGTTAAAGTTTCTCATGTTCTGAAATTTTCGATTGTTTTCGGAGGATTTCAGGCGCTGATGCCTACCTTGGGTTGGTTGGCCGGCGGTGCGCTCTACAGCCTCATCAATCAATGGGATCATTGGATTGCTTTTGCGTTATTGGTGTTTGTCTCTTTCTCAATGGTTCGCGAAGCTTTTGAAAAAGAAGATGAAAACGGGGAATGTGAGTGCCGCTCAATGGGTTCCGATATTGCTTGGGGAAAGCTTGCTATGTTGGCTGTGGCAACGAGTTTGGATGCCCTTGCAGTAGGCTTTTCTTTTGCCATGATCTCAACGCCCATTGCTTTGCCCGCTGTCATTATCGGTGTGGTTTGTGCCATTCTGACGGCACTGGCCATGATGGCGGCACGGGTGTTGTCTGAAAAAGCCGCTCGTCACAGTAAAAAACTTTCTCTGCTCGGAGCGGCTGTCTTATTTTTAATCGGCTTGCGAATTTTATTTGAGCACGGCGTCTTTGCTTAGTACTCTTCAAACATTTCACGTAAGGCATCTACTTCGGTGATGCCTTTTTTCAATGCAAGCTGCAAAAGAACTCTGGCTTTCACAGCCGAGAGATTCCAGGAGGAAATCAACCCTGCCTCTTCCCATTCACTTAAGCCGTTAAAAACGGGACCCGTGAAAACCCGGGAACTGCGGATAACGCGCACGCCCTGTGCACTGGCTCGAGCCAAACCGGGAAGTACTTTTTCAGGAATGCAGCCGTTGCCGAGACCGGCAAAAACGATTCCTTTCGCACCGATTGCAACGGCTGCGTCAACGAGTTTATCGTCATCGTCAGCGTGAGAAATCAAAATGTCGACTCGTGGGAAGGATTCATCTTCATCAAAGTCTTTGACAGTGAAGGGGGTTGCCATAGTGTGCGGACGGGTGGGGCGGTTGTAGTACATCACAGCATTGTCGATCACCACACCTAATTCACCGGTGTTAAGCCCTGAGAAGGTAGCGACATTTGTGGTGTTCGTCTTTGTACTGAATCGGGCGCTTCCGATGGTGTTATTTAAGACCATCAGGACACCCAGACCGCGGGATTTTTCACTGATGGCGACCTGGAAAGCGTTGTAGAGATTTAAGATGCCGTCAGCTGACAGGGCGGTAGCAGGCCGCATGGCTCCGGTGATGACGACAGGCTTTTCTGTCTTAAGAATTAAGTGAAGGAAGTAAGCCGTCTCTTCCATGGTATCGGTTCCATGGGTAATGACAATTGCATCAACATCTTCACGATCAGCAGCAGCCTGAACGCTTCTGGCGAGTTTGAGCCAAATTTCTGAGGTCATTGAGCTCGAATCAACGTGACTGACTGCTTCCTGTTCGAGTTCAATTTTGTCCTTCAGATCGGGCAGTTGATCTAAAAGGGCATTGATGGAGAGCTGTCCCAAACGGTAACCTGTCGTTTGGGTGGAAGATTCACCGGAACTCACAATTGTTCCGCCGGTGGACATTAAAACAACTTTCTTTTTAGCCATGGACTTTCCCCATAAGAAAACGTGTTTCGTATTATGCCAAAAGAACGATTGTTTCCTGAGGAAAAATTTGCAAAACGCTATAGCTAACATTTTGAAAATGCGTTAAAATAGCGCGAATTTTCGTGAAACCCCTCGGGGTTTCGTTTTTTATTGTGGCATTTGCCACGTTTACTTAATAGACACAAGAGGTAAATTAAATGGTCGTTATTCGTCTTGCTCGCGGCGGTTCCAAGAAGCGTCCTTTCTACAACATCGTTGTTACGGATTCCCGTAATCCCCGCGACGGTCGTTTTATCGAACGCTTGGGCTACTACAACCCGATGGCTGCCGGTCAAGCTGTGAAGTTCCAGATCGCTGACGAACGTCTTACGCACTGGATCGGTCAAGGCGCTCAAATGAGCGACACGGTTGCTCGTTTGGTCAAGCAAGCTAAGAAGGCAGCTGCCTAATCGAAAATTCCGCAGACATTGTTTGCGCGAAGGGCGATTCCGATATCGTTACTCTGCGTTGCGGCTAAAAAAGTTTTACTTTCTTTCTACACCAAACAAACGGAATTGTGTCTACCGTTTGGGATTGATTGTCAGAGACTTCAGCTGCGAGTATCTAAAACGCAAAGCAAGGATTAGTGGAATGGCCCTTTTTCTTACCTTGAAGTTTCATGACAAATAATCAAAATCAGGATTTACTGGAAGTCGGACGTACGGCCGGAGCCTACGGTGTTCGCGGCTGGGTGCGCGTTGTCCCTATGGGCAGACAGGGTGACTTACTGTTCGAATCGGATAAATGGTGGTTTTTGCCTTACCCCAGAAAATCGGGTGTAGAGCCAAAACTGCTGACAGTAGCGGAATTAAAGGCGCACGGAAAAGACTACATCGCCCGCATAAATGAAATTACTTCACGTGAAGAGGCGATGGCTTTAAAAGGCAGTCTTTTAGTGGACCGCAATGATTTGCCCGAGCCCGAAGAGGGAGACTTCTATGATGAAGATCTGATCGGTATGACCGTTAAAAATCTCCAAGAAGAGGAATTGGGCGTGGTGAGCGGCGTGACCGATAACGGCGCTCAGGATCTGCTGATTGTTCAGGCTAAAGAAAGTGTTTTCTACATTCCGATGGTAGAAGCTTATATCGAGTCAATAGACTTCGATCACTCTGTGATCATTGTTGACTGGTCATTGGATTGGAATTAATTGAGAATTAACAGCCTCCTGATTGGGACTTATTTCGGGAGGTTTTTCTTCTTAAATTCACACAAATCCAAAATGGGGCAGTCAGCACAATCGGGTTTGGCGGCTTTACAGCAATAGCGGCCGTGCAGCAACAGCCAGTGGTGAGAGTCCTTTTTAAATTCAGCCGGGACAAATTTCAGCAGTTTCTTTTCAACTTCCTCGGGCGTCTTACCGGGGGCAAACCCCGTTCGGTTACTTACTCGGAAAATATGCGTATCAACGGCAATGGTGGGGTGTCCGAAGGCGACATTGAGTACCACATTGGCTGTCTTGCGTCCGACTCCGGGCAAACTCTCCAAAGCCTCTCTGTCATCCGGAACAACACCGCCGAATTCATCCAACAGTTTCTGACTTAAAGCGACGACGTGTTTGGCTTTATTTCTGTAAAGACCGATTGTTTTAATGTAAGGAGTGAGTCCTTCTACCCCGAGCTTGACGATTGCTTCAGGCGTATTGGCAACAGGGTAAAGCTTGCGCGTAGCTAAATTCACGCTCTTGTCTGTAGCCTGTGCAGAAAGAACAACCGCCACTAAAAGCTCGAAAGGATTACTGTACTCGAGCTCACTTTTGGGATTGGGGCGAATGGCCGCCAATCGCTTCATAATTTCGTAGCGTTTAGCATTGTTCATATATTTATTTTTTAACTCTTGCCAAAATATCGGCTAAAAGGGCTTTTTTGCGATCATTTGCACTTTGAGCATTTAATTTCGCCTCGCGAAGCGCACGACGTTTTTTCTCCCGCTCAAGCTTTTCTCTGTAATGCTGTCGGGCTAAATGAGCACGTTCCGGCGTCCACTCGAAGGGCGCTTCGATCATCTCTATACAGTCAACGGGACAAGCCACAACGCACAAAGCGCAGCCGGTGCACCACTCTGAAATCACTCCGTGAAGCCGCTTAGGTGCGCCGACAATAGCATTGGTCGGACAGACTGCGACACATTTTCTGCAGCCGATACACTGATCGGTTTTGATTCGTGCCAACTCTAACGGTACTTCGTGACCGTATTCGGGATCAAGCGGTATGACGGCTTGACCGGTCACGCGGGAAAGCGCTTCAATGCCTTTTTGTCCGCCCGGGGCGCAGCGGTTGATCGGTGCTTCTCCCATGGCAATAGCCCAGGCGTAACTTCTGCAGCCGTCAAATCCGCATTGCCGGCACTGCGTCTGCGGCAGCACGTCATCAATTGCATCGACTAAATGTTCACTCATAGCTCGGCCTACCAGAAATTTTCGGCCACATAGGTGCCGAGTTTTTCACCTCTCGGAGCTGTAAAACCGCGCTCCTTGAGGACTTTTTTCATTGAATCGACAAAACCGGGATTGCCGCAAATCATGGCCCGAACCCATTGCGGTGTCAGAGTAAATCCCATTTTTTCAAATTCGCCTTCAAGGATAGCCTGAGGTACCCGTTTAGTGATTTCTCCGCATTTTTGAGGATCTGCTTCTCGGGTTGTCGCTGCAATAAAGCGGAAATTTACCTCCCGGTTTTGTTTTCTGACGGCTTCCATAAAGGCATCTGTTAGGGTAATGTCATCGCCGCAGCGGCCGCAGTGCACAACAACGACATTGTCAAAACGCTTCCAGGGATTGTCTTTCACGACGGATAAAAATGCTGACAAGCCGGTGCCGGACGCAAAGCACATGAGTGTGCCGCCTTTTTCAAGTCTTTCAGGCAGCATCAGACCGTAAGCCGTGTCATCTAAGTAGAGCGTATCGCCTGTTTTTTTCTCAAAAAGCTTGGGGGTGAGTGCCCCATCAATGACTCGGGCTACGTAAAAGCTGATTTTATTTTCGCTCGGGTGGCTCGCGATGGAATAGGGTCGAAGCAGATAGTCTTCATCACTTTGCGGATTGTCTTTGAGCGCAATGCCGCACCGGACAAATTGCCCGGGCTGATAACGAAAGCCTTCGGGTTTGGTGACAGAGAAGAACATTACCCGATCGGAGTGAAGAGACAGTTCTGTGATCGTAACGGGCTGTAATGCCATATTGCGAACCTCCGGGAAAATGAAGCCCGCCCAAAAGGGGACGGGCTCTAAGAAACAAGAAGCGCTGAATTATTCCGTTTTCAGGTATTGGCGTTTATTGGGAACGCCGTGCCATTTGTCAGCGTCAGCAGGACGGGGACGCTGGCGGGTAATGGAAGGCCACTTTTTCGAAAGTTCTGCATTTAAGGCAATGAATTCTTCCTGTCCTTCGGGCACATCATCTTCATGGAAAATGGCTTCTTCAGGGCACTCCGGCACACAGACGGCACAGTCAATGCATTCATCCGGATCAATGACTAAAAAATTCGGTCCGACGCGAAAACAGTCAACAGGACAAACAGCTACACAAGCCGTATCCGTGCAGTTAATGCAAGCGTCGCAAACAACGTGAGCCACAGTAATTTCTCCCTACTGAAAGTATTTTTATCATCGAAGAGATTTTAACGCAGTTATCCTTGAAAAAGGCTAGACTAATGCCATGAACCTCTTTGCAAAGGCATAAATTGTGATTATTGAATCATTACTGGACACTGATCTTTATAAGTTCACCATGATGCAGTGTGTGCTTCACCAGTTCCCCGGTGCTTCGGTCGAGTATCGTTTTCGCTGCAGAAATGAAGGAGTTGACCTGCGTCCCTACAGACAGGAAATTGAAGCTGAGGTTGATCATCTCTGCACGCTGCGCTTTAAAGAAAATGAGCTGGAGTATTTGAGGTCTTTGCGCTTTATTAAAGATGACTTTGTTGAGTTTCTGAGTCTTTTTCAATTAAAGCGCAAATATATCGATATCTCGGAAAAAGACGAACAGCTTGCCATTACGATTAAAGGGCCGTGGCTTCATACCATTCTTTTTGAAATCCCGGTACTGGCCATTGTCAATGAAACGTACTTCAGACATATTGCCCCGGATATTGATAAGAGTGAGGGCCGCAGACGGCTGGATGCGAAAATCCGCATGATTGAAAGCGAGCCCGATCATGAGCTGATTTCTATTTCTGACTTCGGCACCCGCAGGCGCTTTTCACGAGTCTGGCAAAAGGAAGTGCTTGAAACGCTCAAGGCCAGACTGCCTCACGAATTTGCCGGTACAAGCAACGTGCTTTATGCCAAAGAGCTAGGTCTTATTCCGATGGGAACGATGGCTCACGAGTACCTGCAGGCCTGCCAGGCTTTGGGTCCTCGCCTTCGTGACTCTCAGACCTACGCATTTGAAATGTGGGCTAAGGAGTATCGGGGAGACCTGGGCATTGCCCTTACTGACGTCTACGGCATAGAGCCGTTCTTAAAAGACTTTGATATGTATTTCTGCAAACTCTTTGACGGAGTGCGGCAGGATTCGGGAGATCCGGAAAGCTGGGGCGAGCGCATGATTGAGCACTACAAAGCCAATCGCTGTGATCCCAGAACGAAGACCTTTATTTTTTCAGACAGTTTGACTTTTGATCGCTTGATCAAACTCTTCAGACGCTTTAAGGGGAGAGTGAAGCTCGGTTTCGGCGTGGGAACCAATCTCACCAATGACTTGGGACCCGAGCCCCTTAATATCGTCATTAAGATGGTTAGGGCAAACGGTCAGCCTGTTGCAAAGATTTCCGATACCCCGGGCAAGAGCCTGTGTGACGATCCGAGTTATTTGGCGTATTTGAAACAGGTTTTCGGTATGAAACCTTAAAGTTTTTGAAAAAAAGATACACAAAGAGTCAAACTCTTATACAATCGAAGGATTAATTTAAATCAAAAAAAGCAAAGGAATTAACAAATGATTCAAAAACTGCTTTTGGGGGCGTCTTTGGCAGCTTTACCGATGCTGGCCAATGCGGCCGGTCTGAACGGCTCTGAGCTTTCCATTGCTTGGGCCATTCCTTTTGCCGGGATTTTGCTGAGCATTGCGCTTTGCCCGATGATCGTTCCGCATTTCTGGCATAACCATTTCGGCAAGGTGGCTGTTGTCTGGGCGCTTTTGTGTGCCATTCCGCTTTACATGGTCTACGGCACGACAACGGCAACCGGCGCCATTGCCCACGCCATTATCGGTGACTACATTCCGTTTATCATCTTTGTGGGTGCTCTCTTTGTGGTAGCAGGCGGCATTCACATTCGTTCCTCTTTTGAAGGAACGCCTCTGATGAATGCGGCCTTTCTGTTTGTCGGTGCATTGCTTGCCAATGTGATGGGTACGACGGGCGCTGCGATGCTCATCATTCGTCCTTTGCTTGAAGCCAACAAGAACCGCAAGTATCGTATGCACACCTTCATCTTCTTTATTTTCCTGGTGGCCAATATCGGCGGCAGTCTTACCCCTTTGGGCGATCCTCCTTTGTTCCTGGGCTTTTTGCGCGGCGTTGACTTCTTCTGGACTGCAGAGCATCTGTTCCTGCCGATGATGTCAACGGTACTCTTTTTGCTCCTGATTTATGTCATTCTGGATACGATTGTCTATAAGAAAGAGGATCAAAAGACCATTCACTTCAAAGAAAAGGAACCTTTTAAGATTGAAGGCGCCATCAATATCCTTTTCTTAGCCGGTATCGTCGGCAGTATGCTTTTGTCCGGTTTCTGGAAGTCAGGCATCAGCTTTGAGGTGATGCATGTTCAATTAACGCTTGAATCCATCCTGCGTGACATCCTGTTCCTGACATTTGCCGGTTTAAGTCTTGCTTTTACGCCGAAAATTGCCCGTGAGAGCAACCAATTCTCCTGGGATCCGATCCTTGAGGTAGGCAAACTCTTTTTCGGCATTTTCTGCTGTATCGTGCCGGTACTTGAAATGCTGCGCGCCGGTCACGAAGGTGCGTTTGCTCCGCTCGTGGCTTTGGTGACCAATGCGGACGGTACGTTCAATAACCATATGTTCTTCTGGTTGGCAGGTTCCTTGTCTTCGTTCCTCGACAACGCTCCGACCTACCTTGCCTTCTTTAATTTGGCTGGCGGCGATCCGACCCTTTTGATGAATGAAGATTCTCACACGTTGATGGCTATCTCCATGGGCTCTGTGTTTATGGGTTCAATGACCTATATCGGTAATGCGCCTAACTTTATGACGATTTCTATCGTTCAGGAACGAGGCGTGAAGATGCCGAGCTTCTTCGGTTACATGATTTGGTCGGTCGGTATTTTGGTTCCGACATTCTTCCTGATGAATCTGTTCTTCATCTAGAAAGAAAACTCCGAATCGGGAAAAGCCTTGGGAGAATATCCTGAGGCTTTTTTTTCTGATACTCAAAAGACTTACAAAATGATAAAATCTGCGCAATTTCAATGTGATAACTGATTAACGAAAAGAAATTTCTTTTTATTTTTAGTCTTTAATGTCTGAAAACTTAACTTTTGCTTCTTTCGGTCTGCATGAGAGCCTCATGCGCGCTATCTCTGATATGGGCTACGAAGTGCCCACTCCTATTCAAAAGCAGGCAATTCCCTTGGTGCTTGCGGGCAGCGATGTGATGGGAGCGGCTCAAACGGGAACAGGTAAAACAGCCAGTTTCGGTTTGCCTTTATTGGAGCGTCTGATTCCCTTAGCCAATACCAGTATGTCACCGGCCCGTCACCCGGTGCGGGCTTTGGTTTTGACGCCCACAAGAGAATTGGCCGTTCAGGTGCATGAAAATTTAGAAAGTTACGCAAAGTACACGGGTTTGAGAACGGCCTGCGTATTTGGCGGCGTTGACATTCATACGCAGCAGGATGCACTGAGACGGGGAGTGGAAGTATTGGTGGCTACGCCCGGGCGCCTTCTCGATCACATTGAACAGCGCAATACCGCTTTGAGTCAGGTGCAAATCGTCGTGCTCGATGAAGCCGACCGTATGCTCGATATGGGATTTTTGCCCGATATTTCCAGGATTCTTAAACTGTTGCCCGCACAAAGGCAAAGCTTGATGTTTTCTGCAACTTTTTCGCCTGAAATCAAAAAACTGGCCGGTAACTTTCTGAATAACCCAAAGCTTGTTGAAGTTGCCAGAGAAAACTCGACTGCAAAAACCATTACGCAAAAACTTTTCGAAGTGCATGACTCAGAAAAAGTCGATGCGCTTTTGGATTTGCTCGATGATGAGATGTGCGAGGATGCAAAAAACATTTTGGTATTTGTTAATTCCAAAATCGCCTGCCGCCGTCTTGCCCGCACACTGAGTCAATACGGCATTGAAGCGGATGCCATCCATGGAGACAAAACTCAGGATGAGCGTATTAAAACGCTCGATGCCTTTAAACGGGGAGACGTTCGAGTACTCGTTGCCACAGACGTGGCCGCACGCGGCTTGGATATCGCAGATTTGCCTGTTGTCATTAATTTCGATGTGCCCTTTAACGCCGAGGATTACGTGCACCGTATCGGCCGTACGGGAAGAGCGGGCATGAAGGGGTTGGCTCTGACACTGATGTGCCCCGGAGCCGATGAAAAAAATGTCTCTGCGATTGAAACTTTAATTAAAGAGCGCTTTAAGCGGATTCGTCTGGATGTCTCCACGCATAAACGTCCTTCAAGAGGCCCGCACAAAACCTATACGCCGCCTCCGGTAACACCTGTGAGTACCGATCCGTTTTTTGACGAGCCCTATGTGCCGAGTACGCCGGAGCCTGAGGCGGTCAGAGAGACGACATTTAATTCACAAATGAAGCCCGCTAAGAAAAAGCCCCGCGTGGCCGCACTTTTAGGCGGTTTTCCGAAAAACTGATCATCAGTCTGCCGCATACTGAATTTTTTCGGTATGCGGTTTCAGACAAACCTCGTTGCATTTACTACTCCCTTTTTTCGCTCTCAGCCCCTACAATTGACTCATTGTCAATGAACTGCTGGCCCATTGAGCTTTTCTTCTGCATCAGGGAAAGGCTTGGGTTTGAAAACGAATAGGCTGGGGTGTCTTATGTCTGAAGAAAAACAAGCTGACAGTCTGCTTGCCCGGCAGATGGCTATTCCTCTGTACGGCGATAAAAAGCTTTTTACCGGTGAATCGCGTTTGGCTCACGCCGACGGTATGGCCAATATCGTTCGCGGGATTCGAGACGACGAGGAATTGATTTCTGCCTGCTATCTCTTTGCTGTACATGATTGTCTGCCTAACCCGGAAGAGTGGCTGAAAAGTCATTTCGGAACCGGTGTAGCTGAGTTGGTTACCGAGCTGCACCGCCTCATTGAATTAAACGGTAAGACACGTCTCATGCCGATTGCCGAAGACGAAAAGGGGCAGGATAAACTGATGCTTAAAGCGCAGGATGCGCTTTTAAGAAAGATGGTCTTAGCTATGTGCCGCGATTTGCGAGTGGTTATCCTGAGACTGTCGAGCCGCCTGCAGACGCTTCGCTACTACGCTATGAAAAAAGATGACCCCGAGGGAGCAAAAGCCTACGGGGCTGATACTTTAGCGCTTTACGCACCGCTGGCAAACCGCCTGGGTATTTGGCAGATCAAGTGGGAGCTTGAAGACCTTTCACTGCGCTTTACAAAGCCCGAAATTTATAACGATATTGCCCGCCAGCTCGATGAAAGCCGTGAGGCACGGCTTGCATTCATGCGCGATGCCGTCGATAAAATCAAACAGATGCTTGCAGAAAAGGGCATTGAGGCGGAAGTCTCGGGCCGCCCGAAACACATCTACTCCATCTACAAAAAGATGGAAAGAAAGCACCTGCGTTTTGACCAGCTCTATGACGTGCGCGCGCTGCGCATCATTGTTCAGACCGTTGAACAGTGCTATGAGGTGCTTTCTATTGTTCAGGCTAATTTCCCCGGCGTGAGCTCTGAGTACGACGACTATATTTCCAACCCGAAGCCAAACGGTTACCGCTCACTGCATACGGTGATTCTGGACGCGAAAAAGCGCCCCATTGAAATTCAGATTCGAACTCGTGAAATGCACGAGTACAACGAACTGGGTATGGCCGCACACTGGCGCTATAAAGAAGCCGGCAATTCAGAAAAGAGCACGCAAAGCACAGAGGATCAGAAAGTGGCCTGGCTGCGTCAGCTTTTGGCTTGGAGCAGCGACGTCAAACCCGAAGGTCCTCAGGGAATGGAGGACGATCACGTCTATGTGCTCACCCCTCAGGGACGAGTGGTCGAAATGCGAACAGGAGCCACTCCGATTGACTTTGCCTATCACTTGCACAGTGAGTTGGGGCACCGCTGCCGTGGCGCAAAAGTCAACGGTCAGATGGTGCCGCTTAACTACAAACTCAAAACCGGCGAGACGGTGGAAATCGTTGCGGCTAAAGAAGGCGGCCCAAGCCGTGACTGGTTGAATCCCGAGTTGGGTTTTGTCGTAACCAACCGTGCACGGGGCAAGGTACGTCAGTGGTTTAACCAAAAAGCCGTTGAAGAAATGGTCAACACCGGGCGTGACATGATCGAAAAAGATCTTGCTCGTCTGGGTAAAACCACGTTCAAACTGGAAGAATTGGCCAAGCGCCTGGGCTATGACAGCGTCGAGGATCTTTATGTCGGCGCAGCCAAGGAAGACTTCGGCTTTAAGAGTATTGAAAAAGCACTCAAGCCTCAGGAAGAAGAGAAAAAAGAGATTTTTACATCCAAATCAAAGGCCGAGCACGCCAAAAGTCAGGTTTTGGTGGTCGGTGTGGACTCTCTTTTAACTCAGCTTGCACGCTGCTGCCATCCGGCTCCGCCCGATAAAATTGTGGGCTTTGTGACCCGCGGACGAGGTGTGACGATTCACCGGGCAGACTGCCCCAATATTCGTCACCTTGATGAAAAAGGTCAGGAACGCCTCATTGAGGTGAGCTGGGGCAATGCCGAAGGGGCGGTCTTTCCGGTTGAAGTACTGGTCGTCGGTCAGAATTTGCCCGGGCTCTTAAAAGATATGAGCGAAATTTTCATGAAAGAAAAAATCGCCATTGTCGGCATGAGCTCACAAGTGATTAAGGGTGATATGCATTGGCGCTTTAATGTGGAAATCTCTCAGGTGGAATCCTTGAAGCGCACATTGAAAGCCATTCAGGATTTGCCCGGTGTCTATAACGCAAGAAGAACTTAGGACAGGATAATGCAAGTTTCCGCAAAGCTTTATACATTTTTTCAACAGGTGCTGAGGTGCCTTATTTATATCGGAATCGGTCATACCGCTTTTGAAGTGGTGAGCATATGGCGCTCGCCTGAGATTTCCGATCTGTGGTACTACGGTTTGGCTGTGCCCGGTCTTTATTATCTTGTGCCGATTCTCGCTTTGACGATCTTTTTAGCGGTAGTGAGAAAAAGTTGAGTAATTGAAAATCTGCAAATAAAAAATCCCCAACCCGGTTATTTGAGTTGGGGATTTCTGTGTCAGACACCTAATGTGTCTTAATCAACCTTTTTGTCCGACAGTTTCGGCAGGCAGTGCATCACAACCATCAAAGCCAGTGCAATCAAAGCAACAGCGATGATTAATTGCAGACCGTCAACCATGAAGACAAACGTACCGGCAGACAGTGCACCGATGATGCGCCATACAGACATACCGAGAGCGGTCATCGTCACGCAGAACATAATCGTCATCGGGATGTAAAGCATCCAGCCCTTGCGGCCCGTTGCTTTTAAGAATACGGCCAGGCTTGTAAGCACCAAAGCAGACAAGAGTTGGTTGGCAGAGCCGAAAAGCGGCCAAATGCTCATGTAGCCGGCCAGGCACAGCAGGTAACTTAAAACCAGTGTCAGAATCGTCGCAAAAACGGGGTTTGTAAAGAGCTTTTGTACGCCGTTCTTTTCCACGCCTTCGGGCGGCGTGAAGAGTTCCTGCAGACTCATGCGGCCGATACGGGCAACAGCGTCAACGCTCGTCAAAGCCAAAGCCGAGACGCACATCGTCATAATGCAGGCGCTTACATCCGTGGGTAAGCCGAAGATATCGGTTAAGAACGAAGCGATGGAGTTAGAGAAAAGTTGGAAGGGGGTGCCGGAGGGCAAAACACCGTCGGTAGCCGCTGCACACACAACAATTAATGCAACTACACCCAAAACAGTTTCCACACACATGGAGCCGTAACCCACCAAACGCATATCCTTTTCGTTGGCGATCATCTTTGAAGACGTGCCGGAAGAAACCAAGCTATGGAAACCGGACACAGCGCCGCAGGCAATCGTGACAAAGAGCATCGGGAAGAGGTCAAGGCCCTTGACTTCAAAGCCGACAAAGGCAGGCATGTTGATATCGGGGTTCTTGATGAATACGCCGATCACGCCGCCCAAAATCATGCCGATCAAAAGGAACATACTGAGGTAGTCGCGGGGCTGCTTTAAAAGCCACATAGGCATCACAGCGGCACAGAAAAGATAGGCAAAGACCACATAGCGCCAGGTCACGGCATCGGCGTAGATGGGGTTGGCGATACCGATCCAAAGCATAGCGACCATGAGCACGATACCGACAATCAATTGTTCGGTTCCGGAGGGCTTTCTGTACTTGAGGTACAAGCCGAAAGCAACAGCCACGAACATATAAAGAATCGAGATGGAGGCAGCTGCAGCGTTGGGCATAATTTCTGCCCCTTGAGCCGTAAAGCCGTTAAAGGTATTGGCAACGATGTCGCAGAAAGCCGAGATCACCAAGAGCGTAAAGAGCCAGCAGAAAAGCAGAAACAGCTGACGGCCCGTTCGGCCGATGTATTGTTCGATCATCATGCCCATGGATTTGCCGCCGTTTTTCACAGAAGCATAAAGGGCAGTGAAGTCTTGTACGGCACCGAAGAAGATGCAGCCGAAAATCATCCAAAGCGTGGCAGGGAGCCAGCCGAACATGGCAGCGATAATCGGACCTGTGACGGGACCGGCACCCGTAATGGAAGTAAACTGGTGGGAAAACACAGTCCATTTATTGGTCGGCACATAGTCATTGCCGTCGTTTTTGATTTGAGCGGGCGTTTTTGCGTTGGGATCAACCCCCCAAGTCTTCTCAAGCCACCGTGCATAGAAACGGTAACCGACAAAGAGCGCCACGATCGTACAAGCCATTAAGATTAAGCCGTTCATGGTGTTTAAGTCCTATCGATTAAAAAAGTTGAAGTAAAACTGCACATACAAAAAGGCCGCCTATCCCTCGGCCCGATTTATCGGGCTCAGATCAGGCGGCCTGATAAATCGGGAAGTATCAAATTCGCAATCGAATGACTTCAGCCAGATTTTTCACGCCTTGTCTAATTCGTTCAGGATCGACTGTTACGAACGAAAGGCGGAAGTGATTCTTTTGAACTTCAGAGCCCGCATAGAAGGCTTCGCCCGGTACGTAGGCCACATTGTGGGCTAAGGCATCACGGGCCATTTCCGTTGCATTGATGTGTTCGGGCAGCGTGACCCAGATGAACATACCGGCCGTGGGATGTGTCCAGGTAACGCCTTCGGGCATAAATTCTTTTAATGCTTCAAGCATTGCGTTGGCATGAGTCTTATAACGTTCACGCACACTCGGCAGATGATGGACAAGCAGATCTTCGCTAAAGACCTGAGCCGAAATCAGCTGAGTGAAAGTAGACGTATGCAGATCCATTGCCTGCTTGAGCTGAGCTACCTTATCGAGCACTGCAGCCGGTGCAATGATGTAGCCCAAGCGGAAACCCGGGGCCAGGATCTTGGAAAGCGTACCCAAACGGATCACGCGTTCAGGGGCCCATTTGCGCAAAGAAGCAGGAGGCTCATGGTCGTACCAAAGTTCACCGTACGGATCATCTTCAATCAGAAGCATGTCAAACTCACGAGCTTTTTCGCACAAAAGCTTGCGGCGTTCTTCGGAAATGGTGAGACCGGTCGGATTGCTGGCGGTCGGCATCACGTAGGCAAATTTGGCACCGCGGCAGACCTCTTCAGTGAAAGCTGCAGGATTGAGGCCTTCGGTATCACAGGGCAAACTTACGTAGCAGGGATCGCAAAGATCGAAAGCCTGCAATGCACCCATGTAGGTCGGCGATTCAACCAAAACTTTGTCACCCTTATCGAGGAAAATGCGGGCAATGACATCCAAGGCCTGTTGGCTGCCCGAGACAATCTGAACTTGTTCGTATTCGGTCGGGATGCCCTTTTGAGTTTCTCGGCGGGCAATTTCGCGGCGAAGAGCAATTTCACCTTCGACCATGGAGTACTGCAGAGCGTGTTTGCCTTCTTTAGCAATAACGGTCTGACAGGCTTTTGCAATTTCTTCCAGAGGAAAGCCTTCCGGAGAGGGCAGGCCGCCGGCAAAAGAAATGACGCCGGCAGGCAACTTCAATAAGTCACGAATGACTGAACTTGTAGGTTTGGAGGCGAGCGCCGACCAACGCGGCGTCGGTTCCTGCACTGTGGACATCGACAACTCCTTTCTGACTGTTTTTTTTACATTGTCTCAAATTGTCGATAAATGTTTATAAGGCAAATTCCCTAAGTTTTCTGTGAAGTTGTGCAGAAATAAGTTGCTCTGCTTAGTTTTTTGTTATGAAATGATGATTTTCTAAGTAAAAATGCTTAACCCGTTGAAAGCAAAAGAAAAGCCGCCGAATCCTTTTCGATGCGGCGGCTCTGCGGACAGAGGGACCCGAAACGGTTAAATCAAAAGATCTGCCAAACGCTTTTGTTTCGGTTCTGTGTGACGCTTTTCAAAAATATCCGTCCAGCGTGCCACCTGTTTTCTCACCTGATTGGGAGCGGTTGCACCGACATGATCGCGGGCTGCGACACTGGCTTCCAACTTGAGCGCTTTTTCGTAGACGTCTTCTTCGATCAGATCGCTGAAGCCTTTTAGCTCCTGAAGTGAGAGTTCGGCTAAATCACAGCCTCTTTCGCTTGCAAGCTTCACAACCGAGCCCACAACATCGTGTGCTTCACGGAAGGGCAGACCTTTCTTAGTCAGGTAGTCGGCCAAGTCCGTTGCGGTGGGATAACCGGCTTGAGCAGCCTTTTTCATTTCTTCACGGTTGGGGGTGACACCGGGCATCATTTCAATGAATGCTCTGAGCGTATCCTTGACGGTGTCAATGGCATCAAAAACCGGTTCCTTATCTTCCTGGGTATCTTTAGCGTAAGCAAGCGGCAGCCCCTTCATCAAAACCGTCAGGCTGATGAGGTCGCCAGCCACACGGCCGGCTTTGCCGCGCGCTGTTTCAGCCACGTCAGGATTTTTCTTTTGAGGCATGATGGAAGAGCCCGTCGTGAAACGATCGGGCAGCATCATGAATTTGAAGCGCTGGCTCATCCAATAGATCAATTCTTCAGACAAGCGCGAAATGTGCATCATGATTAAGGACGCCGCAGCCGTGAATTCAATGCAGAAGTCGCGATCGCTTACAGCATCGAGTGAATTTTGCATAACTGCTTCAAATCCGAGAAGCTCGGCGGAGTAGTTACGGTCGATCGGATAGGTGGTGCCGGCCAAAGCAGCTGCACCCAGCGGTGACTGATTGACGCGGCGGCGCAGGTCGATTAAACGGGTTCTGTCGCGCTCGAACATTTCAACATAAGCCAGGAGGTGATGGCCGAGCGTGACGGGCTGAGCAACCTGCATGTGTGTGAAGCCCGGCATAATGGTATCGGTTTCCCGGGCGGCCAAATGAACGAGTACTTCCTGCAGTTCACTCACTAAATCCGTGATCGTATCGATTTCTTCGCGCATGTAAAGACGCATGTCGGTTGCGACCTGGTCGTTTCTTGAGCGGCCAGTGTGCAGGCGCTTACCGGCGTCTCCCACGAGTTGAGTGAGGCGCGCTTCAATATTTAAGTGCACGTCTTCGAGTTCAAGTTTCCATTCAAACCGGCCCGAACGGATTTCTTCAATGATTTGCTTCATGCCGCGCTTGATATCGGCTAAGTCTTCATCGTGAAGGACACCGCACTTATTCATCATCGTTGCGTGGGCGATGGAACCTGCGATGTCGGCCAGTGCCATACGTTTGTCGAAATCAACGCTAGCGGTGTAGCGCAGAACGAAATCGGCGACCGGTTCAGAGAAGCGACCCGACCAAGCTTTTTTCTTTTGTGCCAAAGGATCTAAATGTTCGGTAGCGACAGTAGTCATTTTTTCTAACCTTCATGAAAATGGTTGTTAGGCATTGTACGCAATTCAATGACGATATTGATCAAAAAAATGGGAGTTTTTTAAATTTTCTAAATAAAAATACCAAGAAAATCAAACAATTAGGACTTCTTTTGTCGACAAAAACAAGCAAAAAATTGAATAACCCGGGATTAATGCCGAAAAATAAAATACTTAGGCGGATCAGTTTTTCTCAGATACTTTTAAGGAAAAAGTGACAAAATCGCACGATTGATTATTTGAGTAGGTAAGAAACCATGTCTGATGTTATTACGATTGCCACAAGAGAAAGTCCTTTAGCCCTTTGGCAGGCCGAGCATGTTCAGGCCCTCTTGCGTGAGCGTTACCCGGAAAAAAAGGTTGAACTGCTGGGCATGACGACGCAAGGCGACCAGATTTTGGATAAAACACTTTCTAAGATCGGCGGCAAAGGCCTTTTTGTCAAAGAGCTCGAAATTGCGATGCAAAAGAGGTTGGCTCATTTGGCCGTACATTCTTTAAAGGATGTGCCGATGGAGCTGCCCGAAGGTTTTGTGTTGGCAGCTGTGAGTAAGCGTGAAGACCCGCGGGATGCTTTTGTGAGCAACCGCTATGACTCTCTTGAAAGCATGCCGGCAGGCAGCGTGGTCGGAACGGCCAGTCTGCGCCGAGAGCTCATGCTTCGCTCGAGATTTCCTCATTTGGTTGTGAAACCTGTCCGCGGCAATGTCGGGACACGCTTAAAGAAGTTGGATAGCGGCGAGTATGACGCTCTCGTAATGGCGAGCGCCGGCTTTAAACGTTTGGGCTTAAAAGAGCGTATTCGTGAAATCATCAGCGAAGATATTTCTTTGCCCAGTCCGGGACAGGGCGCATTAGGCATTGAGTGCCTTCAAAGTGATCTGGATACTCAAGAGGCTGTGGCTTTTATCAATGATGAAAAAACTCGCGCCTGTTGCCTGGCTGAGCGTGCAGTAAGCCGTGCATTGGGCGGCTCCTGCCAGGTGCCTCTGGCGGCCTATGCCACCATTGATGGTTCGGAGATGAGACTCAGAGCATTGGTCGGCGATCATACAACTGGAGAGAGCGTTTCAACTGAGGTCCGAGGTGATTGGCAAACCTACGCACAATTGGCTCAAAAAGCGGTTGAAGATCTTTTAAAACAGGGCGCTCGGAGCTATATTGAAAAGTTGTTGAGTAAATAGTCGACTTTGGAGTGAAAATGATTCATTATCAAAAACCGATTATTTTGATGCGGCCCGGAGCTTCCAATGAGCGCTTGGCTGAAAGGCTCAATAAGCTCGGAATGAATATCTGGAAGTGGCCGGCTTTTACCATTTTGCCGCCTGCCGATCCTGAACGCGTCAGAGAAAAACTGGAGGATCTGAATAACTTTGATATGGTTTTGCTCGCCAGTCCTGCAGCCGTAGCGGCAAGCGCCGTCTATGTGAAAAAGTGGCCCGAGCATATCACCCTGGCTACGATCGGCTCCGGCACCGCGCGTGTGATCCGTGCAGCCTGGGGGGCGGATACGCCGGTACTTCATCCTGAGGGTGAAACTTTCGAGTCGGGTTCCGAGCATTTATTCGAGCTTTTAAAGGCTCGGGGCTTTCCCGCACGCGTTTTGATCGTGAGAGGTCAGGTCGGGCGAGAATGGCTTCGCGAACAGCTTTTGGCCCACGGAACCGACGTTGAGGTCTTGCCTGCCTATCAAAGAGCACCACTTGAACTCTCTACGAGCGAACTCGATAAACTGCAGTCTTCAATTTACGGACCCGCTCCGATCGTGTACTTAACAAGCAGCGATGCCGTAGGAGTCTTGCTTCATGCGGTCAAGAGCGTTCCCGGAGCACTTGAATGGCTTCAGAAAGGCTTTGTACTCACCATTCACCCGAGGCCTAAGGCACAGCTCGAAGAAGTCGGTTTTCGAAACGTCGCATTGGTTTCTGCCAAAGATGAGAAGGTGCAGGAGGCCATTGAAAAGCTTCTTGAGATCGTCTGACGCCTTGTTTACAATAAATTGGGTAAGTTGACGTGCGCTCTTTTTCTGAGCGCACGTGTTTTTAAAATTTAAACAGAGGAATTAAAGAATGTCCGCTTGGATTTTAGGTCATAAAAACCCCGACAGCGACAGCATCATTTCGGCTATCGCCTGCGCAGATTTGTATCGTCAAAGAGGGCTTGATGTGGTGGCGGTTGCTCAAGGCAAGCCTGCACCTGAAACGGCTTTTATTTTGGATCGCTTCGGTCTGACAGCGCCTGAAGTGGTCTCAAGCGTGGCCGGTCATGACCTTTATCTTGTTGACTTTTCTGATAAGGCCCAGGCTCCCGCTGATATTGATCAGTGCAATTTAAAGGGTATTGTGGATCACCATAAATTGGGTGATATCACAAGTTCTTCTCCCATTGAAGCGGTCATTATGCCTGTGGGCTGCACCTGCACGATTTTAAAGCGCATGTATGACTATTTGGGCCTGACGGTTCCGGCCGGTGTTGCCGGTGCAATGCTTTGCGCCATTTTGTCCGACACGGTGATTTTCAAGTCTCCGACCTGCACCCCTGCAGATAAAGAAGCCGCAGAGCAGCTGGCTCAAATCGCTGGCGTTGCCGACATCCAGGCTCTCGGTATGGAACTCTTTACAGCTAAGAGCGCAGTCAAGGGTGTAGCTCCCCGTGATCTGATTTTCCGTGACTTCAAAGACTTCAATATGAGCGGCACCAAGGTCGGTGTCGGTCAGCTTGAATTGGTTTGCCTTGATTTGGTGGCCGATATGAAAGCTGAGATCGAAGCCGAATTGGCCCGAGTGAAGTCTGAAGAAGGGCGCCACACGGCCCTGCTGCTTCTCACTGACATCATGAAAGAAGGCTCAGAATTGCTGATGGCTTCCGATGACCCGCAAAAGATTGCTGCTGCTTTCGGAAAGGATCCGGCTCTCCTGGCTCAGGGCAACTTATGGCTTGAAGGCGTAATGAGCCGCAAGAAACAAGTCGTTCCGGCACTTGAAGCCGCTTTCCGTTAATGACCATTGTGATTTAGAGTTCAAGGCCGGGAACGCATCAGAGCACTCCCGGCCTTTTTTCGAGACAGCCTATGATTTACGTTCATGCCTATCCATTTCGCGTTGATGATCCTGAACGAAATGTTCGGGCGATTATTGCCTTAGCACGGCACAAAAGTTTGTCCGAGGGTGACGTACTGATTTTTCCTTTTCAGGCTCTTACGGGCACGGTTCAGGACTATTGGTCAACCCGGCCGGAGAATAAACAAAGAAATGAGTATTGGCTCAATAAATTGGCTGTCTCGCTTGCAAAGTTTCCTGTGAGAGTGATACTGCCTGCCGTACTAAGCGAGGGCTTGGGAGTATTGAGTATCGAAAAGGGCAAAATTGAGTCTCTGGATTTTCAGTGGATTACAGGCGGTGTTGCGGTCAGGCGTGAAGATTGCCGCCTGGATTATGACCTCAATTTCAGAGCTGCCTGTGTGGGTGAAGCTTTTCACGCAAGCGATTCATCGAACCTGATTGTGGTGGACGGTCAGGGTTTTATGGACTCAAAAGTTTGGCTCGGACAGTGCCGGGTTATCAAAAATGGCCGTACCAAAGCAAACTATATGGCCTATCCTCAGGCTTTTACACCTGAAGACGGCTGTGTGTCTTGGCTTGATGAACACCATGAGCGTTTTGCCGCAATGCAAATGGCTTTGAGCCTCTATCTCAAACGGGGCAGATTTGAAAAAATTTCCCTGGGCCTCTCCGGCGGCCTCGATAGCGCTGTAGTAGCAGCGCTTGCTGCGAGTGTGGTGGGCGCAGAAAATGTTAACGCCTATATTTTGCCCTCACGCTTTACGAGTCAGGAAAGTTTCGAGGACGCTAATGCCCTTGCCCGAAACTTGGGTTTAAAACTTAGAGAATTACCGATTATGCCGGCAGTTGAAATGCTCTCAGAAACTGCCTCGCGTTACGTTCCTTATTGGGCGGATAAAGGTTTGATGCAGGAAAACCTTCAGGCTCGCGTCAGAGGCCTTTTTTTGATGGCTCTGAGCAACGCTGATCATTCATTAGTGCTCAATACCGGCAATAAAAGCGAGCTCTCGGTCGGCTACTGCACTTTGTACGGCGATATGGTGGGAGGTTTGGCGCCTCTGGCAGATATCTATAAGTCGGATCTGTACCGGATGTGCCGCAGCGTTGAATATCTCTCAAGAGTGATTCCTAAAAATATTCTGACAAAAGCGCCTACGGCAGAGCTCAGAGACAATCAAAAAGACGAAGATTCGCTGCCAGCCTATGAAAAACTTGATGCCGTTCTCAAAGATATGTTTGAGGGTCAAATGGACGGCAAGAGACTTCGCAAAAAGTATGGCTCTGAGTTGGCTGTCCGCGTGATCAAATTAGTGAAAGGGGCGCGTTTTAAACACATTCAGGCTCCGATGGGGGTGCAGCTTTCAAGCTGCCCGGTTAAGGGCCTCAGTCAGGCGTTCTATGAAGGTCTTTTGCCCAAACAATTTTGATTAATTAAGATGAGTAAAGCCTAGACTCAAAGGAGAGATCGTGAAACAGGTTGTCGCTATTATCAAGCCTTTTAAATTGGATGATGTTCGGGAAGCTCTGTCAGACGTAGGGGTGCAGGGCCTCACTGTTACTGAAGTCAAAGGTTTCGGCCGCCAGAAGGGGCACTCGGAACTCTACCGCGGTGCGGAATATATGGTCGATTTTTTACCGAAAGTCAAAATTGAAGCCGTGATGAGTGAAGATTTGGTCGATCAGGCCGTAGAAGCCATTTTAAAGGCAGCAAGAACCGGCAAAGTAGGCGACGGGAAAATTTTTGTTTTTGATGTCGAACAGGTCATCCGAATCCGAACGGGAGAGACTGACGAAGCGGCTGTTTAATATAAGATCAAAACAAGATCTTATTTTAAGCTTTAAAATGTTATATGGCGGTTTCTTTGATTTAAATCATTGAAAACCGCTTTTTCTTTCCTGTACACTTCAGATCACTGTCGAGCAGATTATTTTTGGGTTTAACGATAGCAACGGGTTTGTAAGAAGATGATGGGTAAAGAAGCATTGATGGGGGATTCGACAGCAGCCGGAAATGTTTTTACACAGCAAAAGGCTTTTTCAAACCGTCGCATCACTTTGTTGAAAGGGTTTGAAAATGTCCTGCCACACCACCTCTTTACTTCAGGCTTCTTTTTACTGCACACCGATCATTTCTCGCTGTCTGATTCATCCGGTCGATCCTCAGATTCAAAGTCCGGATGCAAGATCTTGGAAAGCTGTTAACGATGATATTTTGTCCTCGGTACCTTCCAAATCGCTTTTGTCTCTGATAGCCAAAGATTTGTCGCGTCAGCTGCAGCACCTGGCCATGCAGCATATTAACGGTTGGGTTTTCAATTCTCACCGAGCGGTACTGGTTAAAGAGCAATTGCAAAGTGCATCGTACCGTTACGAGGCAATCCGTGACGGAGTCGTTGCCGATGAATTAAAGTCCGCTCTCAGAGCACTTTTTAGCCGCGATCCGCGCTTTCAGGCGAGATTAAGTGAAAAAGATTCTTTGACCGAAGCTGTTGAGGAGGTAGCCGGCAGAGCTTTGAGTCAGTGCCGCTTTAGTTGGGAGATGAGTCTTTTTACGCTCATTGACAGACGATCGTTCGGTATCAGACTGATGGTTCAGATGTATGACGAACTTTATCGTTTGCTTGAATCAAAAAACGAAGATGAACACATGATGCTGTCAAGGAAATTTACTCAATTTGATCGTTTGGGTGACAGGATGGGGCAGTTTGCCGGTGTAGATGCCCGTTTTGACCTGGCGCTTGCTGACTACAGACAGACTCTGAAGTGCTTACCCGATGACGGCTCTCCTCTCTATGAGGGCGGTTTGAAAGAGTTTTGGCAGGAGCTCACTCGTCTGGGGGACTACTTAAGAAGTGAATTGCAAAATGACTTTCATGAGTTGCCCACGATTACAAATGACTTCAACGAAGATTCACTGCATTGGGATGTGCATTCCGACAACACCATTGATGACTTAATTGTTTGGGATCAGTGTGACATTGATACCGGTGTTTCAATTACATCTATCAATGATTTCGACCAAAATAACACCTTTAATTCTGATCCTTTCAACATTTGAGGAAAGGCTCAAAAATTGATACCATATTGAACTGATTTTTGTCAAAAAGAGGCAGAGATGGATTTTAAAGTTCGATTGATGAAGATGGATCGCCTTATCAGTGAAAAAGGCGTGGTGACATTTGAGGAGTTGCAAAGGGCAACGGGCGCCGCACCGGCAACGGTCAAGCGTGACATTCGCTATATGCGGGAAGAACTGAAGGCTCCGATTACTTTTTCGCGCATTCGTGGCGGCTATCTTTTTGCTAAAAACCGTGCAGAAGCCAAGCGTGATGACTTCTACGACCGTAAATCCATGTGGTTTACTCCGGATGAGCTTTACTGCATGGTCAAGACACTCAATGATTTTTCAGAATTAGAGAAAAATCGGAAGGGTTATCTCACCAAAGATTTAAGACAGATGGCCTCGAGAATCCGCTCGAGTATGTTTGAAGAGCAGGCCAATGCCGATGAGCTCTTAAAACGGGTTCAGATTCACGAGCCCAAGAGAAAGCCGATTGTAAGCGACACCTTTGAAGTCATCGGTCAGGCGCTTGTGCACCGCCAGCGTGTTCGTATTGTTTATTACTCTGAAAGCAAAAAAGAAGAAACGCGCCGCGTTGTGAGTCCCATGCGTTTGAACTACTACCGCAACCGCTGGTATCTGGATGCCTGGTGTCATGAAAGAGGCGCTCTGAGAAGCTTTAACATCGAAAACATCCGCTACGCCGACATTATGCAGATGGGTGTAAAGATTATTCCGATGAAAACGGTTGAAGCAGAATTGGATCGCTACTACGGAATGTATCGTTCGGGTGATCTTCAGTGGGCGCGCATTCGCTTTGCCGGATCGGCCTCAAAAATTGCTAGCCAGATTATTTGGCACCCGGATCAAATGGAGCTCTGGCTCAAGGATGATCTCTATGAGCTCACGATTCCTTATGCAGGCAATAGTCCTGAGCTTGTCGGCGATATTCTGCGCTATGGGCCGGCAGCTAAAGTGGTTGAGCCTGAAAGTCTGAAAAATCAGGTTCGTGAAGCTTTGCAGGCATCTTTGAAAAACTACGATAAGTAATGGGTAGGTAAAGTGGCTTTGCATCGTTCTTACCACTATCGGCATAAACCCAGAGAGACGCATACGCGTGCTCAGAGCCCGAAGGCAAGCCCCGAGCAGGTAGCCGAAGAGATATTCTTTTGCGGTGATCCGCACGGCTCCTTTGACCATATTCTTCAGGCGGCAAAAGAACACCGTCCGAAAGCGATGGTCATCTTGGGTGACCTGCAGCCGCCGGCTCCTTTGCATGAGGTTTTAGCCGATATTTTGAGTTTTGTTGATGTTTGGTGGATTCCCGGCAATCACGATACCGACAATGATCTTTTTTATGATCGGCTCTGGAGAAGTGAACTTGCAGGCCACAACCTCCACGGCCGTGTGGCACTGGTAAACGGAATTCGCATTGCAGGCTTGGGCGGTGTTTTCCGCGGTCAGATCTGGATGCCGCCTCAGGCTCCCAACTACGTGTCTGCCGGTGCGTTTATTCGCCGCATCGGACGCGGCAATATGTGGAGGGGAGGACTGCCGAGGCGCCATAGGACTTCTATTTTCCCTTCAACCTATGACAACCTCATGGAACATAAAGCTGATGTGCTCGTAACTCATGAGGCACCGGGCTGTCACCGCAAAGGATTTTTGGCAATTGATCAGTTGGCTAAAAAACTTCAGGTGAAGTATCTCTTTCACGGTCATCAGCACGAAGATCGCCACTATCCGACCTATTACGGATTTACGCCCAGAGGGGTCGGCTATCGCGGCATTGTTAATCTGAAGGGTGACGATATCGTTGCGGCTCAAATCGATCCCCGCGAGGCGATGGAATTTGCCGAGCAGGCCCAGTCACTTGAGCGTTTTGAAAGAGCAATGTTTAAGCGCTTAGGTTAATGCCTAAGCGCCTTGAATCAGGATTTCTTTCTATTGCCGGGGAAAGCCTTCGGGTGATCCCGCCTCGGAGCAGGTGTTGTGCGCTTGACTGAAGGCGAGATGTTGGGCTTGATCTCCGGCGCTTTATTTGAGCCGGATTCATTATCAAACTTAGGCATGGCAAACGTGATCGATACATCTTTAGCAATGCGTTTGCGTGCCTTTTGAGACAGCCAGGTCTTAATCATGGCAACGCCCACGGCTAAAAGCACCGGACCAAGGATAAGACCGAGGAAGCCGAAGGCAATGACGCCGCCGAATACACCGAGAAACACCAGAGACAGGGGCAGAGAAGAACCTCTGGCAATGAGTAACGGTTTTAAGAAGTTATCGACGCTTGCGACAGCCAATGTACCCCAGGCAACCATAAAGAGCGCGAGGCCCAGCTCACCCTGAGCATAAAGCCAAACGGCTACAGGTCCCCAGACAAGGGGAGGTCCGATCGGAACAACGGACAGAATGAAGACGGCTACGGACAGCAGCAGTGTTCCGGGTGCTCCCACGATAATAAAACCGATACAGGCAACCAGACTTTGACCTGCCGCAGTACCGACGATGCCGTAAACCACGCTGCGGGTCGTGTTGACGAGAATGTGTGAGAGCTCATGGCTTAAATCACCGGAGACTTTTTCCAGTAATTCGTTGCCTCTGCTCGCCAACCATTCAGCGTCTCGGTAAAAGAAAAAGGCGATAAAGGCAACAAGCGCCATCTGCACCAGACCGTTGCCGAGTGCCCAGGCAATGGTGAGCACTTCGCGCGTGATCGGGTCAATCATTTTGCGCATATAGTCAGCCAGTGCCTGAGGTTGGAAAACAACCGCAATTTGGCTGTAGAGCCACGGGCCGATGAAGGGGATATCGCGCAAACCTTCCGGAGCGCTGATGGTTCGGATGTAATCGGTCAAACTTGAGATGGCGCTGGGCAATTGCTGAGCGATGGCAGCCGATAGAAACATGGTCGGAATGATCAGGCAGACAACGAGCAGCGTGACCATAAAAAGAGCCGCAAGTGTCGGTCGATTGCCCAAACCGTTTTTAAATCGTCTGAACAATGGCCAACTGACGACAGTGACAATGGCGGCAATGATAATAGCTGTCAGAAAAGGCTTGACGACAAGAAAACACCCCAGCGCGATAGCCGACCCGAATAAGATACGGATCAGGATGTCAATGCGCTCTCTTAAGTTAACCATTTGTTTAAGAATAAGAACGAAGGAACAACACAGCCACTAGTCTAAACGAAAATCAATTCAAGCGTACGAATAAGAGACTGAAGGGCTAAAATTTTGAAAAATATTTTTTCTCGGAGAAATTTAAATGCCGACAATTACCGAAGAAGTGATTAAACGCGTAAAAGAGGTGAAGACCTCAACTGAGCGGGTCTTTGACGGAAACTTTCTCCATGTTGACAGAGACTGTGTGACAACTGCATCAGGCTTGGCCCGTACGCGAGAATTCATCCGTCATCCGGGCGCCTCAGTCATCATTGCCTTATTTGAAGATCAGACGGTACTGCTTGAATTCCAGTGGCGCCAGCCCTGTGAAAGAGCCTTTTGGGAGCTGCCTGCCGGTAAGCTCGACCCCGATGAAGAGCCCTCTGTGTGCGCTAAGCGCGAGCTCGAAGAAGAAACGGGCTATCGGGCTTGTGAGTGGTTTTATTTGGGGAAAATTCATAACGCTATCGGCTACTCCAATGAACATCTGGAATTTTTCTTAGCCAAAGGATTAAAGGCCGGAACCCGTCACTTGGATGAAGGGGAGTGTCTGGAAGTGTTCAGAGTCCCTTTTGAAGAATTAAAGCAGATGGTTCTTAACGGTGAAATTACCGATGTGAAAACGATTGTAGGGATTTTCTGGCTGGAAAAGTATCTCGATGGCCAGTTGATGGCAAGACCTTGTTAACACTCGACAAATCCTGTGTATTTGTCGACTATGGAAGAGTTTGAGATGGCTCAAACTTTTGCCTGTTCAGTTGACATGATTTTCAATAAACTCACCCGAAGGGCCGAACTTTTCTGAGTCGGCGAGTGATTGAATAAAATTTTTTGACGAGGAATTATGTCTGAGACCATTTTGCAAAAAGTGCCGGTAGGCGAAAAAGTGGGTATTGCCTTTTCCGGCGGTTTGGATACGTCTGCAGCATTGCGCTGGATGAAAAATAAGGGCGCTTTGCCTTATGCCTATACGGCTAACCTCGGTCAGCCTGACGAAGACGACTATGAAGCAATTCCCCGTCGTGCCATGAACTATGGTGCTGAAAAAGCCCGTCTCGTTGAATGCCGTCCGCAGTTGGTTGCAGAAGGCATTGCTGCAATTCAGTCGGGTGCTTTCCACATCACGACTGCCGGTCAAACATACTTCAACACCACTCCGTTGGGCCGTGCCGTGACCGGTACGATGCTTGTAAACGCCATGCGTGAAGACGGTGTTCATATCTGGGGTGACGGCTCTACCTATAAGGGCAACGATATTGAACGCTTCTATCGCTACGGTTTACTCGCCAATCCGGAATTAAAGATTTACAAACCCTGGCTTGACCGCGACTTCATTAACGAGTTGGGCGGCCGTGCGGAAATGAGTGCCTTCTTGAAGGCTGAAGGCTTTGACTATCGTATGTCTGCCGAAAAAGCCTACTCCACGGACTCCAATTTGTTGGGCGCTACGCACGAAGCTAAGCACTTGGAAAGCCTGCAGACGAGCATGAAGATCGTCAAGCCCATTATGGGTGTAGCCTTCTGGGATCCGGCAGTTGAAATTGAACCCGAAGTTGTTACGGTCACTTTTGAAGAAGGCGTGCCTGTTGCATTAAACGGCAAGACTTTTGATGATCATGTCGCCATGATGTATGAAGCTAACGCCATCGGCGGCCGCCATGGCTTGGGCATGAGCGATCAGATTGAAAACCGCATCATTGAAGCCAAGAGCCGAGGTGTTTATGAAGCTCCGGGGATGGCGCTTTTGCATATCGCCTACGAACGTCTGGTAAGCGGGATTCACAATGAAGACACGATCGAACAGTACCGCATCAACGGTATCCGCCTGGGTCGTCTGCTTTATCAAGGCCGTTGGTTTGACTCTCAGGCTATTATGCTTCGTGAGTCGGCTCAGCGCTGGGTGGCACGAGCCATTACCGGTACGGTGACGCTCGAATTGCGTCGCGGCAACGACTATACCATTTTGGATACCGTAAGCCCCAATCTGACCTATGAACCTGAACGCCTGACGATGGAAAAGGGCGATTCGATGTTTACGGCTGAAGACCGTATCGGTCAATTGACGATGCGCAATCTTGACATCGTCGATACGCGAGCTAAGTTAGGCATCTATGCTAAGTCCGGTCTGATTTCCGGCACAAGCGCTGTTGCACTTTTGGGCGGCAGCAAAAAATAAGACTTCTTAGTTTTTAACCTTTAAACGGGTGGGTGAGCTTTAGTCTTTCCCACTCGTTTTGCTTTTAAGGATTGGTTTCTGAAAGCCGAAGGCGACATTTGAATTCTTTTTTGAACATATCGGCAAAAATAGGAAAGGGAAGAAAAATTCAGCTTTTCTGCGATCTCTGTTAGGGAATATTCTTTTTGCAAAAGCAATCGACAGATTTCCTGCATCGTGAACCGATCAATAAAGTAGGAAGCTCCCTTGCCGCTCACTTTGCGGCAGACTTCTGACAGATAGTGAGGGCTTACAAAAAGTTTTTCAGCGTAGTAGTTTAGGTTTCGATGTTTGACAAAGTCGCCCTGATACAAAAGTTCAATAAATTTTCGGATAAGCCGGGCGTGGTGTTCAGTGACAAAATTGTTTTGCGGCTCTCGGGCATGGATATCGTAGAGATCCAAAATGTGTGCGACTAAAAGATGCTGGATCAATTCTGAATAAAACAGATGATCGGTGTCTTCGTTTCTGGCTTTAAGCCGTTTTAAATCACTTTCGCACTTTTTGAAATCTTTTTCTGAAAGTCTCATTACCGGATTTTGCAGCAGAGACAATTGGCCGATCACTCCGTAATTACTTTGAATGGCCAGAGCATTGACGAGATTTTCGTCGAAATACATCACAATCGCTTTGAAGTCGGAGGATTCAGCAAAATTTGAAGCCAAATGAATATTGGGCAAAATGACGTAGTCCATTTCAGACACATTAAAGTGTGTGTCCTGGAATAGGAAACTTAAACTGCCCTTCAAACAAAGGATATGAACAACGAAGCCTGTCGTGGGCGCAAAGGTCGTTTTGGCAATTGAATCCGCAAAGGTTAAAGCGAAGCTCTCAGTTTTTGCAGCATTGACATTTGACACAAAAAACTCCGAAAAGTGAAATAACTACCGACTTTTTTCTAAAGGCATTTTAAATCTTAATTGATAACATGATTTCCATCTTATAGCAGGAGGAATAATCATGCGAGAGGTCAGACTTAATAACGGCGTCATGATGCCGGCTATCGGTTTTGGTGTCTATCAGGTTCCGAAAAGTGAAACTCAAAGAGCGGTGAGTGACGCATTGGAAGTGGGTTATCGCTCAATTGATACGGCGGCGAGCTACTTCAATGAAGAAGAGGTCGGTCGGGCCATTCGTTCAAGCGGCATCAAGCGAGAAGAGATTTTTGTGACGAGCAAACTTTGGGTGCAGGACTACGAGTACGAAGATGCTCTTAAAGCTTTTGACCGTTCTTTAAAACTTTTAGGTTTTGATTACATCGATTTGTATTTACTGCATAAGCCTTACGGCAACTATTACGCTGCCTGGCTCGCTCTAGAAAAGCTTCACAAAGAAGGTCTGATTCGGGCAATCGGAGTGACCAGTTTTTCTAACGAAAGACTGCAGGACTTATTCCTGCACAATGAAATCAAGCCTGCTTTAAACCAATTGGAAACTCACCCGTTTTTACAGCAAAAAGCAGCCAATGAATTTTTGCATAAGGAAGGGATTGTTCATGAAGCCTGGGCGCCTTTTGCAGAGGGTCAAAACGATATCTTCCGGCATCCTGTTTTGTCGGCGATTGCACAAAAGCACGGCAAAACCGTGGGTAATGTTGTTTTGCGCTGGCTCAATCAACGCAATGTAGTAGTTATTCCGAAGTCGGTGCGAAAAGAAAGAATGATTGAAAACTTCAACAGTTTTGACTTTACGTTGACCGATGATGAAATGCAGGCCATTGCTGCGCTTGATACCGGTAAAAGTCCTATATACGACGACATGGATTTAAATGTCACGCGATTTATCGGACTGCACAAGATCCATGATTAACGGTTGACGTTTTAAATTTTTGGAGTGAAGACAATGCGAACAATCACCTTAAACAATGGCGTAAAAATGCCTTTGGTTGGTTATGGTGTTTTTCAGATTGATCCGAAAGACTGCGAGCGCTGCGTCAGAGATGCTTTTGAGGTCGGTTACCGCTCAATTGATACGGCACAGGCCTACTATAACGAAGAGCAGGTGGGAGAAGCCGTCAAAGCTTCAGGTATTGACCGCGAAGAGCTTTTTTTGACGACAAAGATTTGGATTTCCAATGCCGGAGAAGAAAAGGCCGCTAAAAGCATCGATGAATCTTTGAGGAAATTAAAAACCGACTACATTGATTTGCTCTTAATTCATCAGCCGTTCGGCGACTGCTACGGTACTTACCGTGCGATGCAAAAAGCGCTTAAGGCCGGCAAAATCCGGGCAATCGGTTTGAGCAATTTCTATGATGCGCGCTTTGTGGATCTTGCTGAGAACATGGATATCAAGCCTGCGGTGCTTCAGCTTGAAACCCACGTGTATTGTCAGCAGCAAAAGATGCGTGAGTTGATGAAACCTTATGGCACGGCGCTCATGGCTTGGGCTCCTTTGGTAGAAGGAAAGAATAATTTCTTTAACGATCCGGTTTTGTCGGAGATTGCAGCCTCTCATGGTAAAAGCGTTGCTCAAGTAGCTATTAAATACCTCACAGAAGAAAACATCATCGTGATTCCTAAATCGACACACCGGGAGAGAATGTCGGAAAATATTGCCATCGGTGATTTTTCTTTAACAAAAGAGGAAATTTCAAGGATTCGAGCTTTGGATGGTGCAAAGCCCCTTATCGCGGACTTAAACAGCCCGGAACTGGCGAATTTTCTTCTTAACTACGAAAAAATGTTTGCGCCGAAAGCATAGGAAAAACCGCTAAAATTGCCGCCATCAGTGATTTTTCTTTCGAAGGTTTTTTTAGTGTCTTTACCTTTTGAATTCAGAATCGGATGGCGGTATACCCGTCAGGGCCGCCGAGGCCGCGGCAAAAATGGGTTTATTTCATTTATCTCTGTGATGAGTGCGGCCTCGATTGCCCTCGGGGTCATGGCACTCATTGTCGTGTTGTCTGTCATGAACGGCTTTCAAAAGGAAGTCCGTGACAGAATGCTATCCGTCATTCCTCATGTTGAAGTCATCAGCTACACAGGCGCTCTGCAGAATTGGCAGGATACGGCCAAAATAGTAGCCGCTAACCCTCATGTTTTAGGTGTCGCTCCATACTCCTCCGGCCAAGGGCTTTTGAGTACCGGCTCGAGTGTGCGAGGCGTTTTATTAAGAGGGATTGATCCCGGTTTGGAAAGCGGGGTCTCAGACATCGACAGACAGATGGCCTACGGCAAACTCACAGATTTGGCTGCAGGCGACTACGGTATTGTGCTCGGTCTGGATTTGGCCAGATTACTTCGCCTCAGAGTGGGCGATAAAGTCAATGTGATTATTCCGCAGGGCAGAGCTACTCCCGCAGGAATTGTTCCCCGGATGCGGGCTTTCACTTTAACGGGGGTGTTTTCATCGGGCCATTATGAGTACGACAGCTCCATGGCACTGATTCATATTCAGGATGCTCAAGCACTCTTTCGTCAAAATGGCCCGGCCGGACTTCGCGTGCGGGTCGATGATATGAATCAGGCTCCGCAGATATCTTTTGAAATTTTGAAGTCTCTCCCGGATACCTTTGCAGTGACTGATTGGAGTAAGCAGAATCGCACCTGGTTTGCTGCTGTGCAGGTTGAAAAGCGCATGATGGCCATTATTCTCTTTTTAATTGTTTTGGTCGGTGCCTTCGGATTGGTTTCAAGCATGGTGATGACAGTTACTGAGAAGCAGTCCGATATTGCTATTTTGAGAACGCTGGGTGTGTCGCCAGCATCCATCATGAGTATTTTTATGGTGCAGGGTGCCGTAGTGGGTATTGTGGGCGTGGCAAGCGGCGTGATTTTGGGGCTGCTTTTAGCCTGCAACCTCGATGTGATTGTGCCTGCGATTGAGTCGCTTTTCGGTATTCAGTTCTTACCTAAAGAGGTTTACTTTATCAGTTCGCTGCCATCGGATCCCAGAGCCGGAGATATTGTGCCGATCGCTCTTTTTTCTTTGATTCTGTCGCTTTTGGCAACGATTTACCCAAGCTGGCGTGCTGCCAAAACGAAACCCGCGGAGGCCTTGCGCTATGAGTGAGAAAGTTGAAAACGTTATTGTCGCTCAGGCTGTGCGAAAGGCTTATCGGGAAGCCGATCGTTCGGTGGAAGTCTTAAAAGGGATTGACCTTACGGTTCGTGCCGGTGAGCTTTTGGCTGTTGTCGGAGCTTCGGGCTCGGGTAAAAGTACCCTTTTGCATGTTTTAGGCGGTTTGGATTCTATTGATCAGGGCGAAGTGACTGTTGCCGGCTATAAAGTTCACGCATTAAATGAAGTTGAGCGTGGAGAGCTCAGAAATCGGAAACTGGGATTTGTCTACCAGTTTCACCATCTTTTGCCTGAATTTACGGCGCTGGAAAATGTTGCGATGCCTCTGCTCATTCGCCGTGAGGATGAAGGACGGGCCTATGAGGCGGCTGAGAAAATCTTGACCGCTTTGGGACTAGGCGAGCGCCTGTCGCATTTGCCGTCTCAGATGTCGGGCGGCGAGCGTCAGCGCTGCGCAATTGCTCGGGCCATGGTGACTAATCCCGCGTGTATTTTGGCCGATGAGCCGACCGGCAACCTCGACAGACAAACCGCAGACAGTGTCTTTGAAAGTCTCGTTGATCTGGCCAAGCGTCAGGGGACGGCTTGCGTCATTGTGACGCACGATTTGGATTTGGCCGCGCGCTGCGATCGGGTCGTGACGATCGAAGACGGTGTTATCAGGGCTCATTAAATCATGCCTGTTTACATCGATACTCACAATCATGTCGGTCTGACGGAAGTGAGCGAAGATTTGGAGGCTTTTGCTCAAAAGTGCCGTGAGGCGGGGATTCGGTCCGGTGTGATCACAACGGGTACGGTGAAAGATTTTGAGCGGGTCTCGCAAGTGGCGCAAAAACTTCATTGGGGCTACTGCGTAGGACTGCATCCTTTGTATATTTCTGAAGATTATCAGGCAGATTTGCAGTCCTTAAAAGAATTTTTGACCACTCACCTTGATGACGAATATCTGGTGGGAATCGGGGAAATCGGGCTCGATTTTTATGTCGAGGGGCTCAACAGAGTCAATCAGGAAAAAGTCTTTGAAGCCGAGCTTCAATTGGCGCAAAGTTTTAATCTTTCTGTTTCGGTTCACTCTCGAAGAGCGCTTTACCGAGTGATGGCTTTAATGGGCCGGTATCCCGAAGTCCGAGGGGCGCTTCATGCCTTTTCGGGTTCTTCGGAAGAGCTCAAACAGGCACTCAAAAGAGGCTACTTTCTGGGTTTTGGCGGTGCGATGACCTATAGCGGCAGCAAGCGCGTCAGACAGGCTGCGCTTTTGTGCCCGCAAGACAGGCTTCTTTTGGAAACAGACGCTCCCGATATGGCTCCCTCATTTTCAGAAACGGGACACTCCAGTTCGCTTTTTTTACCCCGATATCTTGAAGAGCTCTCACGCCTGAGAAACGAGAGTGCCGAGCTTTTGGGACAAAAGATTTTTGAAAACTCGCTTAATGCTTTTCCCCGAATGAGAAGGTTCGTTTCTTTTTAGAAAAATTTCGTTTCAAAGCCTGGACTTTGGATGAGTTTAAGTGCCTGAAATTCGCGCTTTCGCAAGCCTGTTTCTGCTAAAATGCCACCTCGAAATGATCCCGAGGGATCACGGTTTTAATATGTTCGGACCGTTTTTTGTCCGAGTCCTTTCTTTTTAATCTATTTGGGGAAATACAATGGCTATTGAACGCACCCTTTCCATCATCAAGCCGGATGCCGTCGCTAAGAACGTCATCGGTCAAATCTACACGCGCTTTGAAAACGCCGGTCTTCGTATCGTTGCTGCTCAAATGCGTCAATTGTCTCAAGCCGAAGCCGAAGGCTTCTATGCTGTGCACAAAGAACGCCCCTTCTTTAAGGATTTGGTGGCTTTCATGACCTCCGGCCCTGTGATGATCCAAGTGTTGGAAGGTGAAGGCGCTATTGCCAAGAATCGTGAATTGATGGGCGCTACCGATCCGAAGAAGGCTGCTCCGGGAACGATCCGTGCCGATTTTGCTCAAAGCATCGACGCTAACGCCGTTCACGGCTCCGACGCTCCTGAAACGGCTGCTGTCGAAATCGCTTACTTCTTCCCGACCTTGGCTATTTGCGAACGCAAGTGCTGCGGTTGCTGCTGCGGTAAGTAATCTCTTTTAGGGCGAGGTGCGGCATTATCTCCTCCTTTTCTGCCGCACTTCGTTCTTTTTATTCCGAGTCGCCGTTTGGTGACTCGTTTTGCACAACGAGGGACATTTTTTCAAAGTGATGACTCAAACGACTGAACGTGTGAATCTTTTGGATTTGGACCGTGAGGGTCTGATTGACTTTTGTGAGCAAATGGGTGAAAAGCGCTTTCGCGCGATTCAGCTGTTGCGCTGGATTCATCGTCACTGTGAGGGAGATTTTGAAAAAATGACGGACTTAGCGAAGTCCTTTCGGGCCAAACTGATTGAGCACACCGAAATTAAAGCGCCGATTCCCATTTGGGACAAAAAAAGTGCCGACGGCACCCGCAAATGGCTTTTTGATGTCGGTAACGGCAATGCCGTTGAGACGGTTTTTATTCCCGAAGATGACCGCGGGACACTTTGCGTGTCAACTCAGGCGGGCTGTGCCATGGGCTGCCTTTTCTGCTCAACGGGCAAGCAGGGCTTTAACCGCAATTTAAAAGCTTCGGAAATTATCGGACAGCTTTGGCATGCGGAAAAAACGCTGCGCGAAGATATGGACATTACCGATCCGGCCGATCGCGTTATCAGCAATGTCGTTTTGATGGGGATGGGCGAGCCGCTTCAAAATCTCGACAATGTCATTGTCGCTTTGAAGTTAATGCTCGATGATAACGGCTATGGCTTGAGCCGCAGACGTGTGACGGTGTCGACCTGCGGTCTGACGCTTCAGATGGATAAGCTTGCAGCGGCTGTGCCTGTGGCGCTTGCTGTTTCGCTTCATGCTCCGACTGATGAATTGCGCGATCAGATTATGCCGATCAACAAAAAGCATCCGCTTGCCGATCTGATGCAGGCCTGCAAGCGTTATCTGGCTCACGCGCCCCGAGACTACATCACTTTTGAATACATCCTCTTGGGCGGTGTAAACGACAGAATTGAACACGCCCGTGCCCTTGTGAAGTTGGTGAAAGGGGTATCCTGCAAATTCAATCTCATTCCCTTTAATCCCTTCCCGGACAGTGATCTGAAAAAGCCTGATCCCAAGGATGTGAAGGCTTTTCAGGATTATTTAATCGGCCAGGGGATTGTGACGACTGTGCGCAAAACGCGCGGCGATGACATTGATGCGGCTTGCGGTCAGTTGGCAGGAAATATTAAAGACAAAACGCGTCGGGCCGAGCGTCTGGTTATTCAGAAAGCTCAGGCCACCTTTTTAACCAAGGAGAGCTGATGTCTGTTTTTTCTCTTCGTCATCAGACGCATAAAGTACACGTTCGCTACGGCGACAATGATGTCACTATCGGGGCTGATTCGCCGATTCGGGTTCAGTCCATGACCAACACATCGACTGCTGACGTTGAGGCAACCGTTGATCAGATTCTGGCTCTTAACCGCGCAGGCAGTGAGTTGGTCCGCCTGACCGTCAATACGCCGGAGGCAGCCCGTGCGGTCGTTCGGATTCGTGAAAAGTTGGATCAGTGCGGCTGTGACGTGCCGCTTGTCGGCGACTTTCACTATAACGGTCACAAGCTTTTGACAGAAGTTTCGGAGTGCGCCAAAGCTTTATCCAAATATCGAATCAATCCCGGCAATGTCGGCCGAGGTGAGCGGGGAATGGAAAATTTCGCCCGTATGGTGGAAGTGGCGATTGAAAACGACAGGCCGGTTCGTATCGGTGTTAACGGCGGTTCTTTAGATCAACAGATTTTGGCTCGTATGCTGGAAGACAACCGCAAGGCCTCAATGCCCGAGACACCCAATGAGGTGCAGCGGCACGCCATGGTAGCTTCTGCATTGCAAAGTGCGCTGGCTGCTGAAAAACTGGGGCTGCCTGCCGACCATATCGTGCTTTCGGCAAAAGTCTCCGGTGTTCAGGATTTAATTGCCGTATACAGAGAATTGGCTTCGCAGTGCCACTATGCTTTGCACTTGGGGCTCACCGAAGCCGGTATCGGCACGAAGGGGGTTGTGGCCAGTGCAGCTTCAATGGGCGTATTGCTTGCGGAAGGCATCGGTGACACGATTCGGGTGAGCATTACTCCGATGCCCGGAGCAGCAAGAACAGAAGAAGTTCGTGTGGCTCAGAAAATTCTTCAAACCATGGGACTTCGCGCCTTTTCGCCTCTTGTGGTATCGTGTCCGGGATGCGGTAGAACCTCAAGCGACCTCTTTCAGCACTTGGCGGCCAAAACTCAGCAATACCTGATTGAAAAGACTCCCGAGTGGAGAAAAAACTGCACGGGTTTTGAAAATATGGTGGTTGCTGTGATGGGCTGTGTGGTCAACGGGCCCGGCGAAAGCAAACACGCCAATATCGGGATCAGCCTTCCGGGCAGCGGTGAGTCACCGGTTGCACCCGTTTATGCCGACGGTGAAAAAATCGCTTCAATCAAAGGTGAAGCCAATAATGCTGACGGAATTGCCGATCAGTTCAAGTTACTAATTGACGAGTATGTGCAAAAGCACTACTTGAAATAAAAGACTTATCTTTGAAAGAGAGTTTTTAATATGGCTAAGGTACAAAAAATTGCCGGTGTTCGCGGCATGAATGACATTCTTCCTTCTGAAGCTCCGATTTGGGAGTATTTCGAGGAGTGCGCCCATGACGTGCTTCGCGCATACGGCTACAAACAAATCCGTACGCCGATTTTGGAAGCAACCTCTCTTTTCAAGCGCGGTATCGGTGAAGTGACCGATATTGTTGAAAAAGAAATGTATTGCTTCACCGATTCGCTCAACGGTGAAGAGCTTGCCCTGCGCCCTGAAAATACGGCCGGGGTTGTTCGCAGTGTGATTGAACATAACCTCACGTATAACGCTCCGCAGCGCCTTTGGTACTTCGGACCGATGTTCAGACATGAACGTCCTCAGCGCGGCCGTTACCGTCAATTCCATCAATTGGGTGTTGAGGCTTTGGGCTTTAAGGGGCCGGACGTTGATGTAGAACAGATTCTGATGGCACGCCGCCTTTTTGATGATTTGGAAATCCTGCCTTTGAAGCTGGAATTGAATTCGCTTGGCAATTTGGATGAACGTAAAGCTCATCGCGAAGCGCTCATCAAATATTTTGAAGCCAATCAGGACATTTTGGACGAAGATGCCAAGCGCCGCCTCTACAGCAATCCGCTTCGTATTCTCGATACCAAAAATCCGGATATGCAGCAGATGGTAGAAGGCGCTCCGAAGCTTTTGGACTATCTCAAAGAAGAAAGCCTGGCGTTCCTGCACCGCATGGAAGAGTTGCTCTCGGTTGCCGGTGTGGATTACACGATTAACCCCCGCCTTGTGAGAGGGCTCGATTACTACAACCATACGGTTTACGAATGGGTGACGGATAAGTTGGGCGCACAGGCCACGGTTTGCGGCGGCGGCCGTTACGATCCGCTCATTGAAATGTTGGGTGGCCGTCCCACGCCTGCTGTCGGCTTTGCGATGGGTGTCGAACGTGTTTTAGAAGTGATGCGCGAATGCGGATTCCAGTCCGGTGAGCCCGATACTGAAATTTATGTTTTGCACCAGGGCGGCGCTTCTCAGGGCTACGCTATGATGCTCGGTGAAATTTTGCGTGACGCTTTCTACGAAGTCATTGTTCATGCTGGTGAAGCGAGCTTAAAGAGCCAAATGAAAAAGGCTGACCAAAGCGGAGCTAAATACGCATTGATTTGCGGCGAGGATGAAGCGGCTCATGGTCGTGTGACCGTGAAATGCATGCACGGTGAAGAGGGAGAGCGCTTCATGAAGCAGGAAACTCTTGACTTACAGGATGCGATTCAATATTTTGTCAACTTGAACGACGAGTTTTTCAAAGAAGACGAGGAATAAGGCATGGCCTACGATTTACAAGAACAAGAGTCATTAGACGAGTTAAAAGCCTGGTGGGAGAAGTGGGGGAACCTGGTTCTTTCCGTGATCACGGTAGTCTGTTTAGCCTTCGCGGGCTATAACGGTATGAAGTGGTGGGAGCGTCATCAGGCTCAGGAGGCAAGCGTTGCCTACTCTTCTCTTCAAACAGCAATCATGCAGCAGGCCGAACCCGCTTCGGTGCAGAAAATTGTGGACGCTTTGATTGAAGATGCCGGATCAACGGTATACGGTCCCATGGGAGCATTGAGCGCCTCGCGTTATCTGGAAGCTAAAGGTGAGAGCGCCAAAGCACAGGAATTGCTGCATTGGGTGGTTTCGGAGTCCGATCAGGCCGAATTTCAGACGGTGGCTCGTGTCCGTTTGGCAGGCTTTATGCTCGATGACAAAAAATATGAAGATGCTGTGGCGCTTTTGACAGTAGCCCAGCCTACCGATCGCCAAATCGCATTGGTTAACGACCGTTTGGGAGATGCCTATTTCGCTAAGGGCGATATTGTAAACGCCCGCCGCGTTTGGCAGGAAGCTCTTAAGCACCCGATCGATCCGGCTTTGATGGGTTTTGTTCAATTGAAACTTCAAGCGTTACCTGAAGAAGTCGAACAACAGAAGCAATAAGATTTAAAGGTTTAATGATGAAAAAAACACTTCTGGCATTGGCAGCCGCGGCGGTATTGGCCGGTTGCAGTACTCCGAGTTCTCAAGCACCCACTGAGCTTGAAGACTATAACTCTATTGCAGAGCCCGATGTGATTTGGTCCAAGAATGTGGGCGAGAGTCTCACGAATTACCTGGTGCCGAGTGTAGTGGGCAGTACGGTCTATGCAGCGGGCGGCAATACGCTTTATCGACTGGATGCTGAAACAGGTGATGAGGTCTGGAGTCTTGAGACTGATGCTCCGATTGCGGCCGGCGTGGGCAGCGACGGTTATATCGTCGCCGTTGGTACGGCCAAGGGTGAGTTGGTCGTTGCCGATGCAGAAGGCAAAAAACTTTGGTCAACTTTCCTGACGAGTGAAATGGATGCGGTTCCGCTTGTCGGTAACGGCTTAGTGATTGTTCGCACGGCCGACACTCGTGTAACGGCTTTTGATGCGGCCACCGGTGAACAGCGCTGGCGTTATCAGCGTCAGGCTCCGTCGCTTACCATTAAAAATGCCTCGGGCATGATTTTCTTCGGACCGATGATTTTGGTGGGGCAAAGTAACGGTTACCTTTTAGGTTTATCTCCCGAAGGCAGACCGGTTTGGCAGGCTTTGATTTCTGAAGCCCGCGGCATCACAGAAGTTGAGCGCCTCGTTGATATTTTGGGTTCGCCCATGGTCAACGGTGACCTTTTATGTGCTTCCGCTTTCCAAGGCAGATTGGTCTGCATGAATGCCGGCAACGGTCAGCTGCGCTTCACGCATGATGTGACCGCCATGACGCCTCCTGCAGCCGATGACCGTTTTGTCTATATCGGCAATACTGCGAGCGAAATTTATGCGTTTGACCGTACCCGCGGTTATCCGGTTTGGAAGAACGAAAACCTGAAGTGGCGCGGTGTGCGTGCCATCACGCCGATGTCAGGCGTAGTGGCTGTCGGTGACAGCGAAGGTTATATCCAAATTCTCAATCCCGAGAGCGGAGAAATTATCGGCCGTACGCAGTTAGACGGTGCAATTATTTCGCCGGCTCAAAGTTATGAGCAAGGTGCTATTTTCCAAACTGAAGAAGGTGAAGTGGCCTTCATCAAGGTGCAGTAAACGATGCTTCCTGTGATTGCTTTGGTAGGACGCCCCAACGTTGGGAAATCCACGCTATTTAACCGCCTTACTCGATCCCGTGATGCTCTGGTTGCAGATTTCCCGGGCTTAACGAGAGACAGACAGTACGGAGAGGGCCGTGTCGGTCCTCGGCCTTATATTGTTGTTGATACGGGCGGTTTTGAGCCCGTAAAAAGCCAGGGTATTGTTAAAGCCATGGCCAGTCAGGCAGAGCTTGCGATTGAAGAAGCCGATGTCGTCATTTTTGTGGTTGATGCCCGAAGCGGCTTAACACCGCACGATGAACGCATTGCCAATCATTTGCGGCGTGCTCATCGCCCCGTTGTGCTTGCTGTCAATAAAGCCGAAGGTTTGGATTCTGTGCATGCCGCAGAATTTTATGAATTGGCAATGGGTGAGCCCAATATGATTTCTGCCGCTCATGGCCACGGTGTGCACAACATGATTGAGCTCGCCCTGTCGCTTTGTCCGGATGAAGAAATCCCGATCGTTGAAGATGAGGCAGAAGAGGGCAAAGCCCCTCGTATTAAAGTCGCTTTGGCCGGGCGCCCCAATGCCGGCAAGAGTACTTTGATCAACGCTCTTTTAGGTGAAGAGCGGCTCATTGCTTTCGATATGCCGGGAACCACACGAGATTCCATTCGGGTGGACTTTGAGTATGACGGACGTGATTATGCTTTGATTGACACCGCCGGCTTGCGTCGTAAAGGCAAGATTTTTGAGGCAATTGAAAAGTTTTCTGTGGTGAAAACCCTCCAGGCGATTGCTGATTCCAATGTTGTGGTTTTGGTCTTGGATGCTAAAGAAGGCATTGCCGAGCATGATGCGCATATCGCCGGTTACGTGCTCGAAAGCGGTCGTGCCCTTGTGGTGGCGATCAATAAGTGGGATGCTTTGGATAGCTATGAGCGAAGCCGCATTGACGAAGAAATTGAGCATAAGCTGCACTTTTTGAACTGGGCCCGACAGATTCATATTTCGGCTTTAAAGCGAAATGGGCTCAATCATCTGATGAAAGCTGTGTCGGATGCTCATGCTGCCGCTTTTGCAAAATTGTCGACCCCGAAATTAACCCGTGCACTAATTGAGGCGGTTCAGCGTCAGTCTCCGCCTCGGGTAAAGGGGGTGCGTCCCAAGTTGCGTTATGCGCATCAGGGCGGTCAAAATCCTCCTGTGGTTGTGATTCACGGCAACAGTCTTCAAGCTGTGCCTGACAGCTACAAGCGTTATCTTGAAGGATGGTTCCGTGATCAATTTAATTTGGCCGGTACGCCTTTGAGAATTGAATTTAAGATTAATCGCAATCCCTACGTGGAGAAAAAGGATTAAACTAAGGTACTGGGTGTTCGATCGTCGGGCAACCTAAACAAGAAGGCGCGAAATTAAGCGCCCGGAGAATAAAAATGACAAATAAAGGCCAACTTTTACAAGATCCGTTCCTCAACATTTTGCGTAAGGAACATATTCCGGTTTCCATCTACTTGGTCAACGGCATTAAGCTGCAGGGTCAGGTAGAGTCGTTTGACCAGTATGTTGTGTTGCTTCGCAATACTGTTACCCAAATGGTTTATAAGCATGCGATCAGCACCGTGGTGCCCACAAAGCCCGTGAACATGCCCTCTGTCGAAGACGCTGAGTAATTCAACCATTGATTGTTTTGAAGGAGTGTGCCGAGGTTTGAGCCTGGCACGCTCTTTTTGTCCCTAAGCCATGACTGTTTTCCAAATTGACTCTGCAGAAGAAAAATCGCCTCGCGCATACTTGGTTTGTGTGAGTACCTCACGCATAACTATTCCTGATGCGGCTGAAGAATTGACAGAATTGGCACGAAGCGATGCTTTGGAGCCCGTTGGCTTAATGTCTGCCAAGCGCGATAAACCCGATCCGGCTACCTATTTGGGCAGCGGAAAAATTGCAGAGTTAGCCGAGGAGGTTAAGCGATTACAAATCGGCGTAGTCGTTTTTGATGTGGCGCTTTCTGCCGCTCAGCAGCGCAATATTGAACGAACGGTCGGAGTGGCTGTCTTAGACCGTACGCAGTTGATTTTGGAAATTTTTCAGCGCCGTGCAAAAAGCAAAGAGGGCCGTTTACAGGTTGAATTGGCTCGTTTGGAGCATTTATCAACTCGTTTGGTCCGAGGTTGGACTCACTTGGAACGTCAAAGAGGCGGTCTCGGAAAAACGGGCGGTCCGGGCGAAAAGCAGATTGAATTGGACCGCCGAATGATCGGTGTACGGGTTAAGCAGCTTAGGGAACAACTGAAAAAACTCACCAAGCAGCGCAATACTCAAAGAAAAGGTCGTTCACGAAGCGATATTGTTTCGCTCTCGATTGTCGGTTACACCAACGCAGGAAAGTCGACCTTATTTAATACACTAACTAAGTCGAGTATTTACGCTGCCGATCAACTTTTCGCAACGCTTGATACAACCGCCAGACGTTGCTATGTCGGAGACGGGGAAAGTGTTGTGTTGAGTGATACGGTAGGTTTTATTCGTGGTCTGCCCCATCAGTTAGTGGAAGCCTTTAAGTCGACGTTGGATGAAACGGTCCATGCTGATATTTTGCTTCATGTGGTTGATGCCTCAAGTGCAGCAAAGGATGATCAAATTGTCGAAGTCAACAAAGTGCTTGAAGAAATTGATGCCAATGAGATTCCGACGATTTTGGTTTTAAATAAAATTGACAGAACCGATTTGCAGCCCGAAATATTAAGAAATGATTTCGGAGAGATCGAAGCAGTGCGAATTTCAGCATTGAAAGGTCTTGGTTTAGACCTTTTGCGTGAGGCTATTTTGGAAAAATCACGCCAAATTAAAGAAATAAATAAAAGTCTTCCGAGAGAGTTGGAGGATTGGGAACTGGCAGCCGAATCAGAGTGAGGAGCGTTTGTTACGCCACAGCGATTATGTCACGTCGCCCACAGCGAATTTGTCACATTCGACAAAGCGACTTTGTCATAGGGGT
>ENA-UEQB01000123-UEQB01000123.1-human-gut-metagenome-genome-assembly--contig:-NODE-123-length-68431-cov-14.398938_pt1 | contig 68431 bp, 61 predicted proteins | sample MGYA00242901_ERZ507918 | MGnify/ENA primary metagenome ERZ507918 (study PRJEB26167, sample SAMN06115405) | human gut metagenome | host: Homo sapiens | place: China:Sichuan | collected 2016-04-06... | reverse complement strand
TGAAACGCCTTAGCGCCGATGATAGTTGGTTGTATTTCCAGTGAAAGTAGGACATTGCCCGGCTCCCCATTTAAAAAGCCTCGGATCTCTTGATCTCGAGGCTTTTTATTTGCCTTTTTGCATAACGAAGTTCTTCAAAAAAACACTGTTACGCAACACTTTTTGTTCCTTGATAACTTCATAACCGCGTTGTTTAAAAAATCCTTTTGCAGTGACAGAAGCATGAGTCAGTATAGGACCTTTGGCCTGCTTTTCTAATTGATCGCAAAGCGCAGTCCCTACTCCTTTATTCTGAAAATTTTTATGCACAAAAAGCCTGTTCAGATAACCTTCCCGGCTGATGTCGCCAAAGCCAACGATTTGTTCATTTTCCACAGCCACTAAGCAGTAATTTTCAGATAACGACTGCTCCCACTCGAGAAAGCCAGTCTCTGAATGCGTCCAGGCAAAAAGTTCTTCGCGAGAATAATCTTTTGCATTGACTGTCAGAACAGTTTCTTTGAACAGCGTGATTAAAACATTCAGATCTTCTTTTTTGTAGCGTCTTAAATACATTTTCGCAGTCGGGACTATCTATAATGCCTCGTATCAATATACCGCTTTTATTGTCTTTTTATGAACGAAGATTTATTTGCTGACCTTATCCCTGCCGAGTCTTTTAAACGCTCGCCGTCTCGTGAGCGTCACACGATTAATTCACGCATGCAGCCTTTGGCAGAGAGATTACGCCCTAAAACATTAGATGAAGTGGTCGGTCAGCAGCATCTTTTAGGACCGGGCAAGCCCTTGCGGGTGGCTTTTGAAGAAGGTCGTCCCCACTCAATGATCCTTTGGGGACCGCCCGGTGTCGGGAAAACTACCCTGGCCCGCCTGATGGCTAAAGCTTTTAATTTGCCCTTCATCGCAATTTCTGCGGTTTTGAGCGGAGTGAAAGAAATTCGTGAAGCGGTTGATCAGGCTCAGCACCATATGTATCAAACAGGGGAACCGACTTTAGTATTTGTTGATGAAGTTCACCGTTTCTCCAAATCTCAGCAAGATGCTTTTTTACCTCATGTTGAAAGCGGTCTTTTTGTTTTTATCGGCGCTACGACAGAAAATCCCAGTTTTGAGGTCAACAGCGCTCTGTTGTCGCGATCGGCAACCTACGTGCTCGAAAGCTTGAAAAAGGAAGATTTTGAAAAACTTATGCCTCGTGCGGTCTTGGCTGAAGCGCCCGGCCTCACATTTTCCGACGAAGCAAAAGAGATTCTCTTTAATTTGGCCGACGGCGACGCCAGACGCTTTCTCAATGCCGTTGAATTAGCCTGTCACCTTGCAACTGATAAGGGTATTAAAGAGGTGGGTCCCGAATTGTTAAGGCAGAGTTTGCCCGCTACGCTCAGGCGTTTTGATAAAGGGGGAGAAAATTTTTACGATCTGATTTCTGCTTTACATAAATCAGTTCGGGGCAGTGATCCGGATGCCGCTTTATATTGGATGACCCGGATGCTGGTCGGCGGCTGTGATCCTCTTTACATTTGCCGCAGAGTCATCCGTATGGCCACGGAGGATATCGGATTGGCCGATCCCAGAGCATTGGAAATTGCTCTCAATGCAGCTCAAGCTTATGAGCGCCTGGGATCACCTGAAGGTGAGCTCGCAATTGCCAATGCTGTGGTTTATTGCGCTGTTGCACCCAAGAGTAATTCAATTGAGGTGGCCTATAACGCTGTCAAAGCCTTTGTGAAAAAAGATGCCTCCCGTCCGGTTCCGCTTTATTTGCGCAATGCACCGACAAAATTGATGAGTGAATTGGGCTACTCTCACGGGTACCGCTATGCTCATGATGAACCCGATGCTTTTGCAGCAGGAGAAGTGTATTTGCCTGAGGGCATTGAAAACATGCGTTGGTATAGCCCGCGTCCAAGAGGGCTTGAGATAAAAATTGCCGAGAAACTTGAGCGCCTCAAAGCGCTTAACCGTCAGGCATGGGCAAAAGGTCAGGGGCGAAAACGTTTTGAGAAAGAAAAATAGCAACATACGACATATTGCTCTTGCAATCATGGCTTAAACGGGTGAAAATTACCGAATGTGTTTTTTCAGAGTTCGCTCTGGTTATTAGGAATTAAGAATGCTTGATATCAATTTATTGCGTAAGCAACTCGATGATGTCGTTGCTCGTTTGGCAACGCGTCCGTTTGAATTCCCGGTCAAAGAATTCAACGCTTTGGAAAATGACCGCAAGGCTGTGCAAAAGCAGACCGAAGAACTTCAGGCTTTGCGCAATAGCTTGTCTAAGCAAATCGGTGCAGCCCGTAAAGCCGGAGGCGACGCTGCTGATTTAATGGCTGAAGCAGCAGCTATTCCTGAAAAATTGTCAGAACTCGAAGACAGACTTTCTCAGATCCGTACCGATTTGAACGAACTCTTAATGAGTGTCCCGAATTTGCCTCACGAATCTGTACCGGTCGGTCGTGACGAACGTGATAATCCCGAAGTGCGCCGTTGGGGAACGCCCCGTACGTTTGATTTCCCGATCAAGGATCACGTTGATGTCGGCGTTCCTTTGGGAATGGACTTTGAAACGGCCGCTAAAGAATCCGGTGCCCGTTTCTGCTTTATGCGCGGACAGGTAGCCCGTCTTCATCGCGCTTTGGCTCAATTCATGCTCGATACCCATACCCGTGAACACGGTTATGTTGAATGCTATACGCCGTATGTCGTGAGCGCTGAAACGATGCGCGGTACCGGTCAGCTTCCGAAATTTGAAGAAGATCTTTTTGCAGCCAAGAAGGGCGGTCAAGAGGGAGAAGGGGAACGCATGTACCTGATTCCGACCGCTGAAGTGTCGTTAACCAATATGGTAAGCGGCAAGCTGCTGCGTGCCGATCAATTGCCGATCAAGATTACGGCCCATACCCCGTGCTTCCGTTCAGAAGCCGGTTCCTACGGCCGTGATACCCGCGGCATGATCCGTCAGCACCAGTTCGATAAGGTCGAAATGGTGCGCATCGTAAGCCCGGAAGACAGCTACAAGCACTTGGATGAAATGGTTCACAACGCTGAAACGATTCTCCAACGTTTAGGTTTACCCTATCGTGTTATTACGCTTTGCACGGGCGATATGGGATTCGGTGCTGCCAAGACCTTTGACCTGGAAGTGTGGCTGCCGGCTCAAAACACCTATCGTGAAATTTCTTCCTGCTCAAACTGCGAAGCTTTCCAGGCTCGCCGCATGGGCGCTCGCGTTAAGGGTAAGGACGGCAAGATTCAGTATGTACACACCTTAAACGGTTCCGGCCTTGCTGTGGGCCGCACTTTGGTGGCAGTGCTTGAAAACTACCAAAATGCCGACGGCAGTGTGACTGTTCCTGAAGTGTTGCGTCCCTACATGGGCGGCGTTGAAGTGTTGCGTCCGGAAAATCAACCCCTGGGTGATTTTAAGGCTTAACTTCTGAATTTCAGATAAAAGAAAAGGACACGATCCGGCTGATTTGCGCCCGGTTCTGTGTCCTTTTTCTTTTGCAGTGTCTGAAAAAGCTCTCAAAAGAGCCATCTTTCTGTATTTTAAATACGAAAAAAGGTGCCGACCCAATCGGCACAACCGATCTCATCAGCACCTGTTTTTTCAGCAGACTAAATTATTTCTTAGTCGTTTTCTTAGCGGCAGCTTTCTTGGCAGGGGCTTTCTTAGCCGGAGCCTTTTCTTCTGCCTTCTTAGCTACAGCCTTCTTGGCCGGGGCTTTCTTTGCAGCCGGCTTGGCAGCAGCCTTTGTTGCGGTCTTCTTGGCGGGAGCCTTGGCTTCTGCTTTCTTGGCAGCGGGCTTGGCGGCCGTTGCTTTGGCAGGGGCCTTTTCTTCGGCCTTCTTGGCTACGGCCTTCTTAGCCGGAGCTTTTTTCGCAGCCGGTTTGGCAGCCGTTTTCTTGGCGGCAGCCTTTACTTCCGTCTTTTTAGCAGCAGCCTTTTTGGCAGGAGCCTTCTTAGCGGGAGCCTTTTCGACGACGGGTTCAGAAGCCTTCAATTCTTCTTCAGCATAGGAGTGCAAAACGTCAGACTCTTTCAGCATTTCGAAAGAGGCATTCATCATTTCGCTGACTTGAGACATGCGAAGACTGTTGTGATGGCCGTCACTCAAGGTGTCATACAATTCCTTGGTGATCATGCCAAGGCGATGGTGTGCTTTCTTGTTGCGTTCGAGAATTTCTTTAAGATCCATTTTGACAAAACTCCTACAGAAATTTGTGATTCACATAGATTCAGGATAGCCCTTTAATAGTAATGTTATTGCAAAACTAAAAGAAAATTTGAGTAACCTCAAAAGAATTTTTTAACTTTTAGTATTTACCCTCGAAAAAATCACAAACTTTTTAAGAAGTGTTGCTTTAGGACAACAAGTGAAACTCTCGGTCAATCAAAGTGATTTATGAGTTATCCACCGGAATTTACAATCCTGATCGACAAAAAAATCCGGCATCTGATAAAATCGCTAGCTCCATTGTGCGGAGAGATGGCAGAGTGGTCGAATGCGCCGGACTCGAAATCCGGTATACGGCTCGTCCGTATCGAGGGTTCAAATCCCTCTCTCTCCGCCATTTTTTACATCTGGCTAATAACAATATAAATATATTTTCTATGTTTTTGCTGATTTGCCCTGAACTTTAAATTTCCGCTCTAAGTAATTGATTTTTTATGCTCAGTCTGTATAATCCTGTACAAGATAAAAACAATAAAGGCACTTTTTAAAGTGCCTTTATTATTTATCGGTCGTCGAGTGCTGATTACTCAGCGCAAAACCTTTGTTTCGGGATGTCTGAAGCAGAGGGGATGGATGGGCCTTAGAGCCCATCTTTTTTTGGAATTTTCCCGCAAGGATAACGAAAACGAATGACAGAAACATCGACAGATTTGCTGACGTTGGTTGAGCAAACCGTTGAAGGGATGGGCTTTGAATTTGTGGATTTGGAGCGCCTGCCCCGTGGCTTGATCCGTGTCACGATGGACTGCCCGGAAGGTGTGGGAGTGGATGACTGCGAACGTGTCAGCAATCAGCTCACCTATTTGTTTACCGTAGAAAACATTGACTACGAGCGCTTGGAGGTGTCTTCTCCCGGTGTGGAGCGGCCTTTAAAGCGCGTGAAGGATTGGGAACGTTTTATCGGTAAACTCGTTCACGTCGAACTTTTTTCACCTTTAATGGCCGAGGGTTTCCCGGAGGCGGGCCGCCGCAAATTGGACGGCCGTATCCAGGCCGTACGAGTCGATGGTTCTCAAACGATGATTGATTTCTTATTTACTGACGAAAAACCTGCGAAGACGCCTGCTCAGGCAGCGCGCGAACGTATTGCTCAAAAGCGGGGTAAAAAGGCGGCTGCCGTGCAGCCCGTTGCCGTCAGCTTCCCGATTGACTTGGTTGATCGGGCCCATTTAGTTGCAGAATTAAATTTCAAAGGAAAGTAAAAAAATGAACCGCGAAATGCTTGAAATGGTTGAAGTGTTGGCACAAGAGAAGAGCGTGCCTCGTGAGGTCGTCTTCGGAGTGCTCGAAACGGCTCTTGCCTCTGCAGTGAAGAAGGCTAACTTTGCCGGCGAAGATGCGGATGTCGAAGTGCATGTTGATCGCGATACCGGCGACTACAGAGCATGGCGCCGCTGGCTGATCGTGGCCGATGATCAAGGTCTGCAGGAGCCCGACCGTCAGGAAATGTTCTCCGATATTCATGACGAATATCCGGAATTGAACGTGGGCGACTATATCCGCGTGGAAGTTCAAAACATCAACAGCTCCGGCCGCCGCTTCGCTCAGGATGCCAAACAAGTGATTTTGCAGCGCTTGCGTGATGCCGAGCGTGAACAGATGTTGGTGGAATTTTTGGCTCGCGACGAAAAGGTTGTCTCAGGCTTAGTCAAGCGCATGGACAAGGGCGATGCCATTGTTGAAATCGGCAAGGTTGAGGCTCGTTTGCCTCGCTCTGAAATGCTGCCCAAGGAATCTTTCCGTCCGGGTGACCGCGTTCGCGCCTATGTGGCTCGTGTCGATCGCACCTGCAAGGGGCAACAGGTTTTCTTATCCCGTACAAGCCCCGAATTTATTAAGGAACTTTTTGCTCTGCAGGTTCCGGAGATTGAAGAAGGCTTGCTTGAAATCAAGAGCGCTGCTCGCGATCCGGGCAGCCGTGCAAAGATTGCTGTTCAGGCTAAGGATGCCCGTCTGGATCCGGTGGGCACCTGCATCGGTGTACGCGGCACGCGTGTCAATGCTGTCTCTAACGAATTGGGCGGCGAACGTGTCGACATCGTGGTTTGGGACGATGAACCTGCTCAGTTTGTGGTGAGCGCACTTGAACCGGCAAAAGTTTCCGGCGTTGTCATGCTGGAAGATACACACACGATGGAAGTGGTGGTCGATGAAGAAAACTTGGCCATTGCAATCGGTCGCGCAGGACAAAACGTTCGCCTGGCTTCTGAATTAACGGGCTGGAAGATCGACATCATGACCGATGAAGAAGCCAATGCCAAACGTGATGAAGAAACCAGCAAGATTCGTGCTGAATTTGTTGAAAAATTGGGTGTCGGAGAAGATGTTGCCGACATCTTGATTGAAAACGGTTTCTCTTCCATTGAAGAAGTGGCCTATGTTCCTGAATCTGAACTGCTTGAAATTGAAGCTTTTGACGAAGACACGGTGAAGGAGCTGCGCGAACGCGCCCGCAACAAGTGCCTCATGCAGGATTTGGAACGTGAAGAAAATCTCCGTCAGGCTGAACCCGAAATGGTTGCGCTTGAAGGAATGGATAATGATTTGGTTAACGTACTGGTTGCCCACGGAGTCAAAACCCGTGATGACTTGGCCGAATTAGCCGTTGATGAATTGGTGGAAATGAGCGGTATCGATGCAGATCGTGCTTCGAAATTGATTTTGGCCGCCCGCGCCCACTGGTTCAACAAGTAAAACGTGCTTTAACCGATAAAGTACGAAAGGAGAGAATATGGCAAGTTCGACCGTATTAGAGCTCGCAAAAGAAATGAAGGTCACCGCCGCTGAATTACTCAGACAAATGAAAAGTGCGGGGATCGAAAAAAGCAGTGAAACGGATGCAGTGACTGCGGCTGATCAGCGCAAGCTCGTGGAATTTTTGCGTCAGGATCGTCAGGCTAAGGCTCGTAAGATCACGCTCACCCGTAAAGAAACCACAACGGTGAAGCAGGCTGACGGTCAGCACACCGTTAAGGTTGAAGTGCGCAGAAAGCGTGTGTTAGTGAAAAATACTGCTGCCGGTCAGCAAAGCCGTGAGCAGGCGATGGCTGCCGAGCGCGCAAAAGCACTTGAGGAAGCAAAGGCTCAATTGGCGCAGCAGCAAAAGGCTGAAGAAGAAAAGCGCCAGAAGGAAGCCCAGGCTCAGCGCGAGCGTGAGCTCGAGCAGCAACGCCTTGAAAAGGCTCGTGCTGAAGAAGAAGCCCGCCGCAAGGCTGAGGTCGAGGCTGAAGCTGCCCGCAATGCTCAAAAAGCAAAAGAGGCTCAGCAATCTCAGGAACCTAAAGCTCAAAAAGCAGAAGTTGCTGAAGTGAAAAAAGAGCAAAAACCGGCTCCCCGCGCAGAGCAAAAGCCGCAGCAAAGAAATGACAATAAGGCTGCTCATAAGCCCGACGACAATCGTCGAAATGAGAATAAGCCGAAATTCCAATCCAACGGTAAAAAGCCTGTTCGTCCTGCTGAACAAAAGGCTCAGCAGCCTGCTGCTTTGTCTGAAGAAGAGATCAAGCGCCGTCAGGAAGCCAAGCGCCGTGCCGAAGAAGAAGCTCGTGCTATTCGCGAAATGATGAGTAAGCCCAAGCCCTCGGTCATGAAGGCAAAAAATGACAAGCCCGCTGATGCTAAAAAAGCTCAGGATAAGAAAAAGGGCAATAAAAACAATGACCGAGATCGTGATGAGGATTTGGGCGGCAAGAAAAAGGGCGGCAAGCATGCCGGTGCCAACCACGGAGTTGCCAGCAAGTGGGATGACGGCGCCAAGCATCGCGGCGGCAATAAAGGCAATGTCCGTGTGCTCGACGAAGAGGATGACGGCAATGAACAGCAATGGCGCGGTTCCCGCAAAAACCGCAACAATCGCCGCCACGAGCAGGCTAAGCCCCAACAGGTTCAAAATACCGAACCCGTGGTGCGCGATGTGAGTGTGCCCGAGACCATTAGCGTGGCAGATCTTGCTCATAAGATGGCCGTTAAAGCGACCGAAGTGATTAAGACGCTCATGAAGATGGGCCAGATGGTGACCATCAACCAAATGCTTGACCAGGATACGGCCATGTTGGTTGTGGAAGAAATGGGTCACCACGCAATTGCAGCAAAACCCGATGATCCGGAAGCTATTTTAGGCGACATGATTCAGGAAAATACGGCTGAAGCCTTGCCGCGTCCGCCGGTTGTTACGATCATGGGCCACGTTGACCACGGTAAGACGAGTTTGCTTGACTATATCCGTCGTGCAAAAGTGGCTGCCGGTGAAGCAGGCGGTATTACCCAACACATCGGTGCTTACCACGTCAAGACTCCGCGCGGCATTGTGACCTTCTTGGATACCCCGGGGCACGAAGCCTTTACGGCCATGCGTGCACGCGGTGCACAAGCCACCGATATCGTGATTTTGGTGGTGGCAGCCGATGACGGTGTGATGCCGCAAACGAAAGAAGCTATTGCTCACTCTAAGGCTGCTGGTGTGCCGATGGTCGTGGCTATCAACAAGATTGATAAACCCGAAGCCAACCCCGAGCGTGTTAAGCAGGAATTGGTTCAAAACGATGTGATGCCTGAAGACTGGGGCGGCGAAGTACCCTTTATTCCGGTGTCGGCCAAGACCGGTCAGGGTGTTGACGAGTTGCTCGAAAACGTTTTGCTTCAGGCTGAAATGCTTGAATTGAAAGCTCCGAAAGACGGTATGGCTAAGGGCCTGGTGATTGAATCGCGCTTGGATAAAGGACGCGGTCCCGTGGCCTCTGTTCTGGTTCAGTCCGGCACGCTTCATCGGGGCGATATCGTGTTGGCAGGCGCCGAATTCGGCCGTGTCCGCGCCATGATTAATGAAACCGGTAAGGCTGTCTCTGAAGCCGGTCCCTCGATTCCTGTGGAAATTCAGGGCTTATCCGGAGTGCCTCAGGCGGGCGACGAAATTATGGTTTTGCCCGATGAACGTAAGGCGCGTGAAATTGCTCTCTTCCGTCAAGGTAAATACCGAGATGTGAAGTTGGCTAAGCAGCAGGCCGCTAAACTTGAAAACATCTTTGCCGATGCCGGCAACGGTGAAACGAAGACCTTGGCTTTGATTGTGAAGGCTGACGTTCAGGGTTCAACCGAAGCAATTGTTCATGCTTTAACGAAGCTTTCTACCGACGAAGTTCGGGTGCAGGTGGTGCACTCTGCAGTGGGCGGCGTCTCGGAAACCGACGTCAACTTGGCCTTAGCCAGCAAAGCGGTCATCATCGGCTTTAACGTGCGTGCGGATGCTCCGGCTCGCAAGCTTGCCGAAGCCAACGGTGTCGATATCCGCTACTACAACATCATTTACGATGCTGTCGATGATGTGAAGGCGGCTATGAGCGGTATGCTTGCGCCTGAAAAACGCGAAACGGTTTTGGGCTTTGTGGAAATCCGTCAATGCATCCGCGTGCCGAAGGTTGGCATGATTGCCGGCTGTAAGGTTTTGGAAGGTGTGGTGCGCCGTACGGCTTCTGCCCGTCTGTTGCGTGACAACGTCGTGATCTGGACCGGGGAGCTCAATTCTCTGCGCCACTTCAAAGACGATGTCCGTGAGGTGAAGGCCGGCATGGAATGCGGTCTGTCGCTCAAGGGCTATGACGATATCAAAGAAGGCGATCAGCTTGAAATCTTTGAAGTGACCGAAGTCGCCCGTACGTTGTAATAAAAAATAGTTCGCCTGGGCTCGCACAGGGGCTCGGGCGGCTGCTGAAGAAAGGATAAAGACATGAGAGCTGCAAAACCGGGACGTGCTCAGCGGGTAGCCGATCAAATCCAAAAGGATTTGGCTCGTCTCATCCCTCAGGAAGTTCGTGATCCGCGAGTCGGTCTGGTGACTCTGACCGGCTGCGAAATCACACCCGATTATGCGCATGCTAAAGTGTACTTCACGGTGATTGGGGCTGAGCCCGAGCAGGCCCGTCAGGGCTTAAATGCGGCGGCCGGTATGCTTCGCAATCATCTTTTTAAACTGTTGTCGATTCATACCGTGCCGACACTGCATTTTGAGCATGACAGCAGTGTTGCCAAAGGTTTTGAAATGGACCGCTTGATTGCTCAGGCCATGCAGCAAACCAAAGGTGAGTAATGAAAAGAAGAGGTCAAGCCGTCGACGGGGTGCTTTTACTGGATAAGCCCTACGAGATGACTTCAAACGCTGCGCTGCAGACAGCCAGGCGTTTGCTTAACGCTCAAAAGGCAGGCCACACCGGGACGCTCGATCCGTTGGCAAGCGGCCTTTTGGCACTCACTTTCGGTGAGGCAACAAAGTTTTCGGCCGATTTACTGCACGCCGATAAAACTTATGTGGCCGGCATCAAGTTAGGTCAAAAGACTACAACAGGGGACTTGGAAGGAGAATTTATCCAGACTCGTCCCGTGAATCTCAACCTAGAAGAGATTGAAAGTGTTTTAGAGCGCTTTCGCGGAGAAATCCTTCAGGTTCCTCCCATGTTTTCGGCCTTGAAACGTGGAGGAAAGACCCTTTACGATTTGGCTCGTGAAGGGGTGAGCATTGAGCGCGAAGCGCGCCCGGTGCGAATTGAAAAATTAGAAATTCTTGAATTTGCCGCAGAACTTCTGACCGTTGAAGTCACCTGTTCTAAAGGCACCTATATTCGAGTGCTTGCTGAGGATATCGGTGAGGCGCTTGGCTGCGGGGCCCATTTGGCGAGTTTAAGAAGAATCGCAGTGGGTGAGCTGTCAATTGACAACAGCATCACTCTGGATGCGCTCGAAGCGATGACGCTTTCTGAGCGCCGCAAAGTTTTAAAACCGCTCGATGCGCTCATGCAGACGTTTCCTGCGGTTCACTTAAGCGAAAATGACCGCGTGCGGTTTTGCCATGGCCAGCGTTTGGCCTTAGGTTTGCAAGCCTGCCCGCGGGTGAGGGTTTACGGACCCGATAACATCATGGTGGGAACGGCCCGCGTCAATGAGCGCGGCGTGCTCGAACCCGAAAGATTAATTGCCAACAAGAAAGATATTGAGGCAACAAATGACTAGTACTCGTGCTATTCGCAATATCGCAATTATTGCGCACGTTGACCACGGCAAAACGACCCTGGTTGACAAACTCCTGCGTGCGGCGGGCACTTTCCGTGCCAATCAAGAAGTCCAGGAACGTGTGATGGACAGCGGAGATTTGGAACGCGAACGCGGCATTACGATTTTGGCTAAAAACTGCGCCGTCGAATATGAAGGCACGCACATTAACATTATTGACACCCCGGGGCACGCAGACTTCGGCGGTGAAGTCGAACGCGTATTGTCGATGGTCGACGGTGTGCTGCTTTTGGTCGATGCAGTTGAAGGCCCGATGCCTCAAACGCGCTTTGTGACCCGCAAAGCACTTGCTTTGGGATTGAAACCGATTGTGGTCATCAATAAGATCGACCGCCCGGGTTCTCGCCCCGATTGGGTTTTGAACCAGACGTTTGACCTTTTTGATAAATTGGGCGCAACCGAAGAACAGTTGGACTTCCCGGTGATTTACTGCTCGGCTTTGGAAGGCGTAGCAGGTTTCAGCGACAATATTGAAGATCTTAAAAAGATCGGCAATATGCGCGCCATTTTTGATACCGTGATTGAAAAGGTGCCGGTACGTGACGATGATCCGGATGGTCCTCTGCAGCTGCAGATCTGCTCTTTGGACTACTCGAGCTACGTGGGCAAAATCGGTATCGGCCGTGTGCACCGCGGCCGCATTCACGCCGGCGAAGAAGTTTGCGTGATGAACGGCCCCGAAGACACCCCCAAGAAGGTTAAAGTCAACCAAATTCTCATGTTCGAAGGCTTGGATCGTAAATTGGTAGATCAGGCTGAAGCCGGTGACATTGTGCTCATTAACGGTATTGAAGAGCTCTCCATCGGCACGACGATTACCGATGTTGAACATCCCGAAGCACTGCCGCTTTTGAAAGTGGACGAACCGACGCTTTCGATGAACTTCCAGGTCAATACCAGCCCCCTGGCAGGCCGCGAAGGTAAGTACGTGACGAGCCGTCAGATTCGTGAGCGTCTGGAGCGCGAACTGAAGTCAAACGTCGCCATGCGCATGAAGCTCACCGATGACGAAACGGTGTTTGAAGTTTGCGGACGCGGCGAACTGCATCTGACGATTTTGATTGAAAATATGCGCCGTGAAGGCTATGAATTGGCTGTTTCACGTCCGCGCGTGTTGCTTAAGGAAATTAACGGTCAGAAGATGGAACCCTATGAAGTGCTCACCGTTGACGTTGAAGAAGAGCACCAGGGCGCTGTTATGGAAGAGTTGGGCCGCCGCAAAGGTGATTTGCAGGATATGCAGCCTGACGGCAAGGGACGTGTTCGTCTTGAATACCGCATCCCGGCTCGCGGCCTGATCGGTTTTCAGAGCGAATTTATGACGATGTGCCGCGGCACGGGCATTATGAGCCACGTCTTTGATGACTACGGTCCGATCAAAGAAGGCGATGTCGGCGAACGCAGAAACGGTGTTCTGATCAGTCAGGACAACGGTGAAGCAGTGGCTTACGCTTTGTGGAAGCTGCAGGATCGCGGCCGCATGTTCGTCAAGCCCGGCGACAAACTGTACGAAGGCATGATTATCGGTATTCACTCGCGTGACAACGACATCGTTGTGAATCCGATTCGCGGCAAGCAGCTCACCAATATTCGTGCTTCCGGTACCGATGAAGCCATTCGCCTGGTGCCGCCCGTGCAATTGACGCTTGAAAGCGCGGTTGAGTTTATTAACGATGACGAACTCGTTGAAATTACGCCTCATACCATCCGCTTGAGAAAGCGTTACCTCACTGAAATTGACCGCCGCCGTCACGCTCGTGCAGAACGTGAACAAAACGCCGGTTAATCTGTCTGCTTGAGATGAAGAAAAAGAAAGTGCCCGCATTGTGTCCCTGCGGCAGTCACCTTGACTACGGGGACTGTTGCGGGCGTTTTCATGAATGGGCCGCGGCCCCCGATGCCTTAAGTCTGATGAAAAGCCGCTACAGTGCTTTTGTCAAAGGCCGCGCAGATTATCTTCTGAAAACGTGGCATGAAAGTACACGTCCTCATGAGTTGGATCTGTCAGAGCCTGTGAAATGGATGGGGCTTGAGATCGTCTCAAGTGAGACTGCCGGGGATCACGCTACGGTCAGTTTTGTCGCTCGGGGCAAAATCAATGGCAGAGCTTTCAGGCAGGTTGAAAAAAGCCGTTTTGTGAGGCAAAACGGACAGTGGTTTTATGTTGATGGGGATGTGAGCCAATGACGCTTCAGGAAAACCCGAAATGGATTTTGGAGGGTGCTCTTCTCACAAGTGATGTGCCCCTGTCGGTCACGGCTTTGAGAGAGTGTTTGGATAAGCGCTTTACTAAGGCTCAGGTGCTGCAGCTTTTGGGAGAACTTCAGGCCGATTGGCAGGGCCGTGCCTTGGAATTGCGTGAAGTGGGCGAAGGGCTGTGGCGCTTTCAGTCGGTTGCGGCCATGCGTGATATTCTCCGAAAACTTCATCCGGAAGAGGCGCCGAAATACACGCGCACGATTATGGAGACGCTGGCCGTGATTGCCTATCGGCAGCCCGTCACACGCGGTGATATTGAAAAAATCCGTGGTGTCAGTGTCAATCCCAACGCCATCAAAACCCTTTTGGACCGTAATTGGATTGAGGTGATCGGGCGCCGGGAGACAATCGGTCATCCGGAGCTCTTTGCAACGACACGGCAATTTTTAGTCGACTTGGGTTTAAATTCATTGCAGGATTTACCCAGTATCGGCCCGGATGAAGAGCCTGAGTTGGAGGCTTTTGAGTTGTTTGAGGGGCAAACTCAAACCGAAAATAAAGTCTCCAGAACGGGCAAACTCAATGAATTAAAAGGCTTGGATGCCGAGCACGCCCGATTGGAAAGCTTAATTGAGCCGTTAGATTTTGGAGACGATAACAATGGTCATTAAAAAAACGACTCTGAATAGAAAACCGACAGCCAAAAGAACTCCTTTTAGGGCACCGGCCGCTCAAAAACGCACGGTTGTCCAAAAGAAACCCACCGCGCCGGAGCCCTCTCATGATTTGGCTTTTGAGGCAGCTGAGACGAGCGAAAAACTGCAGAAAGTTTTAGCGGATGCGGGCATCGGATCGCGCCGTGAAATGGAAGCGCTCATTGCTACGGGGGTTGTGACTGTAAACGGCGATGTTGCAAAAGTCGGCGATCGGGTTCGAATCAACGACCAGATCCGCATTAAAGGGCGTTTAGTCAAACGTGCTGCGGCCACGAGTGAAGCCCCTAAAGTACTTTTGTACCATAAGCCCGCAGGAGAAATCGTCTCCATGGATGATCCTCAGGGCAGGCCCAGTGTCTTTGACCGCCTGCCGAAACTCAACGGTGAGCGCTGGATTGCCGTGGGGCGGCTTGACTTTAATACCGAAGGGGTTTTGCTTTTTACGACAAGCGGCGCTCTGGCCAATATGCTGATGCACCCGAGATATCGCATCGAACGGGAATATGCGGTGCGTGTTCAGGGCGAATTAAGCGAGGAAAATAAAGCGAAGCTTTTAAAAGGCATTAAGCTCGATGACGGACCGGCCTCTTTTTCCCGAATTGAAGATATCGGCGGAGTGTCAACCAACCACTGGTATCGAGTGACATTGGCCGAAGGCAGAAATCGTGAAGTCAGACGCATTTTTGAAGCGGTGGGACTGACGGTTTCTCGTTTGATCCGCGTGCGCTTCGGTGCTGTATTGTTGCCCAAGGATTTGCCTCGCGGTGCAAAAATGAGGCTTTCTGACGACTGGGTGAAGGGCTGGATTGAGGACTTAAAGAGCGGGAGCGCCCGTGCGGGTGTTGTGCCCGGCAGTGCCAAAGAACAGACACCCAAAGCCGGTACCCGTGTTGCCAAGGCCGGAGTCGGGGCTAATAAAGGCGGCCGAAAATTTGCCGCTAAAAAAGATGTTTATGAAAAAGGATATGAAGGTGTGGCAGAATCGAAAAAGCGTACTGCCCGCCGTGTCATAAACGTTAACAAAACCGCTCGGGCAGGCAAGCGCACCGGCCGTTAAAATGTGAACGACATTTTTGCATTAAAGACTCATGAGTAAAAAAACTATCGATCGCGTACCGATTTTCAACGATCCCTATGTCAGACGGCTGATGTCTTATCTGCCGGAGCATAAGAAAGAAATTGCTCTGGCCATTGTCTGCATGATTTTAGGGGCTGCGAGTTCTTCTTTGATTGCCCTGCTTTTGGGTAAGCTCACGGATTTGGGTTTTTATGAACACAATCCCAATATCGTTTGGCTTACTCCGATCGGCTTAATCGGTATTACGATTTTGCACGGCGGCACTCAATTTTTATCCAACTATCTCCTGCAGCGTGTGAGCCAGCAGGTTCTCGTGCGCATTCGCCGCCTGATGTTTGAGAGAATGATTCAGTGGTCCTCTCAGATGTATCAGCACTATATGTCGGGCAAGATTGTCTCCAAGTTTGTCAATGAAGCTTCCAGCGCTTTGGGGATGGCCGCCGAAATTCTGACAACCCTGGTGCGTGACTCACTGCAGATTATCTCTCTTGCCTGTATTTTGATTTACCACAACTGGCTTTTGACGTTGGTCACACTGGTAGTAGCCCCTTTGCTTGCCCTTGTGCTGAAGTGGGTGAGTAAGACCGTCAAGCGTCTGACCATGGGTTCGCAAAATACGCTCGGTGAAATGAGTGTGGCTATTCAGGAAGCCTATGAAGGACAGCGCGTCATTAAGATTTACGACGGTTATGAGTACGAGAAAAAGCGCTTCGGTCTCATCAATGAAAAGCTTAAGTCTTTTGCCGTGCGCATGCAGGCTGTGAAGTCTTTGGGTACGCCCTTGACGCAGCTCGTGACCATGGTAGGCGTTTCAGTTGTTGTGGTGTTTGCTTTGACGCAGGCCCGTATGGGGCAGCTTTCCATGGGCGAATTCACGACTTATCTCTCTGCCATGCTTTTGATGATGCCGGCTATTCGCCACCTTTCAAGTCTTAACGGTTCTGTGGCCCGTATGTCGGCTGCGGCAGAAAGCGTTTTCAAGATGGTCGATGAACCCGCCGAAGATGATACGGGGACTAAAACGCTTGAACGTGCAACCGGTGCCGTAAGTTTCCGAAATGTTACGCACACCTATGAAGGTGCCTCACGGCCAGCAGTTGAGGACTTTACGCTTGATGTGAAGCCCGGTGAAATGATCGCTCTTGTGGGGTCTTCGGGCTCAGGCAAAACTACGCTTATTAATTTAATTCCGCGGTTCTGGACGATGAGCTCGGGCGACATTTTGTTCGATGGCATCAGTCAGAAGGATTTAACCTTAAAGAGCCTGCGCGCTCAGATTTCTCTGGTGAGCCAAGATGTGGTGCTCTTTGACGATACGATTGCAGCCAACATTGCTTACGGTGTCAGAGATAAGGTAACCGATGAGGATATCCGTAAGGCTGCCGAAGCGGCCTATTTGCTCCCCTTTATCGAATCGCTGCCCGATGGATTCAATACCCGGGTTGGTGAAGGCGGTGCAAAACTCTCAGGCGGTCAGCGTCAGCGTATCTCCATTGCACGAGCACTATTGAAAAATGCTCCGATTTTGCTTTTGGATGAAGCAACCAGTGCTTTGGATACCGAAAGTGAAAAATATATTCAGGCTTCTCTCGACGAACTGATGGTCGGACGTACGAGTTTTGTGGTTGCGCACCGTCTGTCGACGATTGAGGGCGCAGACCGCATTGTTGTGATGAAGGACGGTCATATTGTTGAGATCGGCACCCACCGAGAATTGCTCGATAAAAACGGAGTGTACGCCAATCTTTATAAGATTCAGTTTGCCGACAGGCATACGCATATGCACGCATAGATTAACGCTCAACACCGGGCCTTCGATCATTGCCTGAAACTGATAATTACAAAAGCCACGAACTTCGGTTAGTCGTGGCTTTTTGCTTAAAAAAAGCAATTTGTGTTTTTCTTTGAAATATACAGATAACTGCCTAAAACCATTAACAAAAAGACAGAAGCGGCTAGCAAACCAAGACTACAATCAATTTGATAGCAAAAAGGATTTGTCATGGCAGTCAAACAGTTTAGCTTCGCTTACGGTCACGGAACATTGACTTTTAATTACGAAGAAAACGATATTTTAAAAATTGTCCGTACTGAAGATTTTCCGCCGATTAAAAATCTTGAAAAAGAAATTCTGTCTGCGATTGAACACCCGATCGAACTGCCGCCGCTTTCTGAAATCATAAAGCCGGGTGATACAGTCGCCTTTATTTGCAATGACCCGACTCGGGTGGCCAATAGCTACGAATTTATGCCGGTGCTGCTTCGTGAGATGAATCGTTTAGGCGTGCCCGATGAGAATATGAGAATTGTTTTCTCACTGGGTACACACCGCCTCATGAGTCACGAGGAGATGGTGCAGCAGGTGGGTCCTGAAGCAGCATCACGGATTAAGATGTATTGCAGCGTGGCAACTCGCAATGAGGACTTTCAATACTTTGGAGAGACGAGCCGCGGCACACCGGTTTGGATTAATAAGCTTTTGTGCGACGTTGATCACATTATTATGACGGGCACAATAGTTCACCACTATTTTTCAGGATACGGCGGCGGTCGTAAAGCGATTTTGCCGGGGTGCGCAGCGATGGAGACTGTTCGCAAAAACCACAGTTGGATGCTGGATCCTCATGCGCAACTGGGTGTATTGGACGGCAATCCCTGCTATGAAGATCAGGTAGAAGGAGTGTCGATGTTTGCCAAAGGTCGCTCTCTTTTCCTTTTTAACGCAGTGCTAAACGCAAAAAGGGAGTTCTTAAAAATATTTGCGGGCCACTATGTTGAGGCTCATAAAGTGGCGTGCCGGTTCGTTGATGAGGTTTACGGCTGTGTTATTCCCAAAGAGGCTGATTTAGTGATTGCTTCCTGCGGAGGCTATCCCAAAGATATTAATGTCTATCAGACTCAAAAAACGATGGACAATGCCGCGTGTGCAGTTCGCAAGGGCGGTGTGGTGATTCTGCTCTCTGAGTGTATAGAAGGGTCGGGCTCAACAAAGTTCGAAGAAACATTTAAGCGCTTGAAAACCGCAGAAGCCATTCGTGAAGAATTGAAAAGAAACTTTCAGATCGGGGCAAATAAAGCCTATGCCATTACGCATCCTCAGGCTAAGGCGGATTTCATTTTGGTGACCAAGCTCGATAAAGCATTGGCCCGGACAATGCATTTCGCAGCGGCGACAGATACCGTTGAAGAGGCTCTTGCCATCGCCAGGCAAAAACTTGGAGAGCACCCCTCAACTATTCTGATGCCTGACGGTTTGTTGACAGTACCGAGGTTAGGCAGACGGTTTAACAAAGAATCGTCAGTCTGAAATGAAAGCTTTTTGAGAAAATATCTGTAAGTTATCGGCTTTTATTTTTGCTCAAGATAGTCAAGTAATTTAGGAAAAGTTTCCATTGTGTTGACTTTGTTGAGAAGTTCCTTAGTCAATTTTTCAAACTCGTCTTCTAATTCATCGGTGTTATAACATCTGCCTTTCCCTGCTCGTTTTTTTAGAATTTCTGAAACCGGTTTAAAGATGGCAATGGGGTGCCATTTATTACATTGGTGGGGATTATTTCTGTAGTACTCATAACTATCAAAAAAGTTCCAACCGCGCAGACTTCCTTGATCACAAGCTATTTTTAATTCAGTTTTAAAATCAGTCCAAGGAGTTTTTGTTGCTCCTAATTCAATTTTGCTCCAGAATTTGCTGCCGACATCAATAATTAATAGAAATACCGCTCCGAAATCTTTTGTAATGGGTTCAAAAGCGTGATCTTGAGGATCATACATTACACCGATAGTTAAGGCTGGATTCCATTCGTTGTCGTTACTCTCGGATCGTTTAAGCATTACCCCCATTCTTCCCCAGGAATTGTGGTAAAAAATAACAGGGAAAGAGTTATTCGGGGATGCAATTTCAGCTTTGAGATTATTTGCAATTCTTTTCCAGATCTGTGGTAATGAACTAAATATGCGATAAACCTCAGGCGCATAAATCATCGCAGCGCAGTCAAGATCTAATCCAGGGGATAAACCTTGAGATTCCAAAAAGCCTAAAAATTCTGCACAACGGTCTTCAGACTCAAAGGGTTTAATTGCTTCGTAGACTTCTGCCCAACGAATATCAATGTCTGCGATTTCCCTTTGATCTCTAAGACCGGGAGCTAGAAAAACGCTGATTACATTTGGGTGGTTTTCAGCTAGTTTTTTCTTGTAGTTTTTGACTTGATCGTTGGTGCCACTCGCCCAGAGTTTAACTTCTACCACTATGGTAAAAAAACCGAGATATAAGACAAAATCAGCAATGCCAGCACCGGATAAATAAACTTGTGTTTCGCAATGTACTGTTTTCGGGTCTGCGTCAGAAAGTTTTGTGTTATCAGCGCAATTTTTGCCCAATTTTTGATCGAGAAGATTCAAAAAAGCTTTAAGAGCGTGTTCATTATTTCTCAGTAACCAGGCAAATGCTTCGGTAGTGAAATTTTCAAGCGGATTGTAATTGGGTCGTGAGGAATACTTCTGTAATGAAATTAGCAGATTGTCAGACATAAGTTATTACCAACAAACAATATTTGACGTTGCTATTTTAGTTAAATATTAACTTTGAGCTGGAGCTGTAATTTGTCATATCTCATCTGAATTTTACAAGCGAACACCTAAAACGGTCAGTGTCAGCGGAATCAAAATCGCCGAGAGCATCGTGGAAACAAAAATAGCGTTGCTGGCAGCGCCTTCTTCGCTTCGAAATTCCGTAGCCATCAAATAAACATTGATGGCTACAGGCAATGCAGCGGTGAGCACGCAGGCGTTCGTGGTCATTTCGTCCAAACCGATAAAACGGGCAAAAATATACACAAGAATCGGATGGACAATGATTTTTAGGCTTGAGATAGCCAAGCCTTTAGGCAGTGCGGCTGAAAAGCTGTGCTGAGCCAAGCCCATGCCGACAACAATTAACGCAATAGGGGTAGTAGCAGAAGAGATATAGTCAAGCGTTCGAGTCGCAAAATCAGGCAACGGCCAGCCCGTCAGTCCCCAAGCGCTGCCGGTGATGATACCGAGCACGACCGGATTTTTGAAAACTTTGAGTAATGACCGAAAAATTTTTCCCCAGTCTTTTGTGCTGCCGCTTTTACCAAACTCAACACTGGCAATTGCAGTCGTCCAAAGCAGTAAGACACTGAATATGATCAGCAAACTGATGGTCGGCATCGCTTGGTTACCGAGACTCACCTGTACGATGGGGACGCCCAACTGAACATTGTTGCCGAAAATAGCCGCCATACCGAAAATTGTTTTCCCAGTGTTGTCGAGCTTGAAAAATCTTCCGCAGCCTCTTCCCATGCAATAGACGAAAATGCACGAACCGAAAAAAGCAATCAGCACCCGCCAATCCACAGGCGGCATTTTAGAGAGATCGCTCATCAGTGAAAAAAGCATCGCAGGCATTAAAAAGCGAAAGGTAAAACCTGAGAGCGCATGAACGATTTTTTGCTCAAAAAGCCTGCATTTAATCAGTGCCCAACCCAAAATCACCAGCAGAAAAAGCGGGAGGCAAAGCTCAAGGTGATAGAGAAAAAGGTTGAGCATAGCAGCACTAGAATGGGCAGGGAGCCTCAATCGTTAAAAGTTGCCCCGTAGCGGGGTGAATAAAACGGATAGCTTCAGCATGCAGATAAAGCCTGTCGGAAGGGTGTCCGTAAAGATCATCACCTGCAATGGCGCAGCCTAACCCCTCAGCATGCGCCGCATGAAGTCTTAACTGGTGAGTGCGGCCCGTTTTGGGATAAAAAGCGACTCGAGCTTGCCCCTTATCATTGACGCCAAGAACTTTGAAGATCGTTTGAGCAGGTTTGCCGTAGGTGTATTCGATCATCTGTCTCGGGCGTTCATAAGGATTCAGACATAAGGGCAGGCTGATTTCTCCCTCAGTTTTTTCAGGAACTTTTTCAAGCAGTGCAATATAGCGTTTGCGTACACTCCCGTGGGCAAATGCTGCCTGAAGCGCTTTATGTGCATCTTTATTTTTGGCAAAAAGCAAAACACCGGAGGTGGCCATATCCAGCCGGTGCAGCAGCATCGGGCCGCCCGCCTGCGGATATAGCTTCATGGCAACGGAGTACAAGTCGTTTACAGGAAGTTTCCCCGGTACTGAAAGCATTCCGGCAGGCTTATTAAAAGCAACGAGATCGTTGTCTTCATAAACAATGTCGGGAGCCCAGTCTTTGAAGCTGTTTAATGCCAGCTGATTTTTTTCCAGGCGCTCGCCTTCTAAGAAAAATTCCAAAAGCTTTTCATGACGCTCGCGTGTGAAAGCATAAAAGGTGCCTTCTCCCCGTGCATCATAACTAGCAACCGGCCCCCACCAAAATTGTCCCATAGCAATAGGGCTCGCGCCTTCGCAGTAAGCTTTATTGAGTAAAGCGGGCAGCGCTGATCGCAAAATAGCCTTCAGTAAATCTTCTTTATTAAGGCAGCCGGAGAGCAAATCAAGAAGCGAGGCAGAGCGATGATTTTTATTTTGAATCCGAATACTTTCCAGACGTCTTTTCCATTCGCTTTCAACAGCAACGTGTGTGCGGTGCTGAAAATCAGACCTTGCGGCTTCTTCGGCTTGAAGAGCCAGGATGTATTTCAGTTTCAGCCGTTCAAGCTCGCCCGAGTCAAATTGACTCGAAGCAATCAGGGCCTGGCGGTTAAAAACTCCGCTTGCGCGCTGCTGCTGGCGGTGCTCTTTGCGGGCTCGGGCTTCATCTTTAAACCGCAGATACTTTTCCTGAGCCTGAAGTTTTTCCTCAAAAGCCTTTTCAATTCGGTCGGTATTGAGGGGTTGAAGTTCCTCGGCAGGCAGCAGCTGCCAAAATGTTTTTTCAAAATAAGGGTCGGCGGCATCAAACTGGTCGCAGGCTGTGATAAAGCCTACGCTTTGGTCTGCTAACCGACACACCAAAACGGCAACCAGACGGCCGGCCTGATTGCGGGCAGATTCATCCAAATGCTTGCCGACCAGGCGAGCGGCCTCAATGACTGACGGATGCGGACTGTAGTGATACGGGTACGTGAGCACGCCGCCGTTATCAACGTCGGTACAATGCTCGAGCTTTTTAAACATATTTCAATCAAAAATTCGTGTTATCTGGAAGTCTAGCAAAAGAGGAAAGACAACATGAAAAAAAGGCTCTGCCTGAAGCGGCAGAGCCTCTGAAAATCAGAAAAACTATTCAGACTTTAAGAAAGTCCGACAATTTTTCCGTTAACCACATCAATGTGAAGAGCTGCAGGCTGCTTGGGCAAGCCCGGCATACGCATAATGGCGCCTGTCGTTGCCACAACAAAACCAGCTCCGGCATTTAAAATCAGGCGCTCGACGGGCACAGTAAAGCCCTTGGGAGCACCGAGCCAGGTCGGCTCATGCGACAAAGAGTAGGGCGTCTTTGCCACACAAACCGGCAAACGATCAAAGCCCAGTTCCTGGATTTGCTTCCAGTCTTTTTTCGCAGCGGCAGACAATTCGATATCTTTCGCACCGTAAACATTGACGGCCAGCTTTTCCAATTTGGTGAGCACATCGTCGTCAGGCTCGTAGGAGAAGTGCAGGGGTTTGACTTCACCGGCAGCAGCATCCATCACGGCACGAGCCAGTTCCACAGCACCTTCTCCGCCCTTGATGAAGCCATCGCAAACCGCAAAGCGAACACCAAGTTCTGCGCAGCGGGCGCGGATAATTTCAATTTCTTCTTCAGTGTCGGAAGCGAAGTGGTTTAAGCTCACCACGATTTCAGGACCGAAGTGCTTCAGGTTCTCGATATGAGCATCCAAATTGCATAAGCCTTTTTTCAGGGCTTCGGAATTAGGCTTGCCGATATCGGCAAGGGGCACCAGACCGTGCCACTTCAAGGCTTTGGTGGATGTCACCAAAACGATGGCTGACGGATTAAGGCCTGCAGCACGGCACTTGATGTTGATAAATTTCTCGGCGCCTAAATCACTGCCGAAACCGGCCTCTGTAATGGCCCAGTCACCCAGCGTCAGGGCGGCTTTAGTGGCTACGACAGAATTGCAGCCGTGGGCAATGTTGGCAAAGGGACCGCCGTGAACGAAAGCAAGATTGCCTTCGAGCGTTTGAACAAGATTGGGTTTCATTGCTTCCAAAAGCAGTGCCATTAAAGCACCCGTTGCACCCAATTCTTTGCAAGTGTATGCCGATCCGTCACGCTTGATGCCGATGACCAAGCGATCGATGCGGGCGCGCAGGTCATCCAAGTCGTTTGCCAGGCACAACACAGCCATCAGTTCGCTTGCTACGGTGATATCAAAACCGGTCTCAGTCGGAATGCCGTTTGCAGGGCCTCCCAGACCCGTAATGATATTGCGAAGCATACGGTCATTGACGTCCACCACACGGCGCCAGATAACTGTCTTTAAATCCACCTGTCTTTGATGGCGGGCATTGTCAATCATCGCGGCCAAAAGGTTGTTGGCAGCCGTGATGGCATGAAAGTCGCCCGTAAAATGCAGGTTAATGGATTCCATCGGAAGGACTTGAGAATATCCGCCGCCGGCGGCTCCGCCCTTCATGCCGAAGCAGGGGCCAAGCGACGGTTCACGCAGTGCAACAACGGCCTTTTCACCCAAGCGCTTTAAACCTTGAGTTAAAGCGATGGAAGTGGTTGTTTTACCGGAGCCGGCGGGCATCCCGGAAGTGGCCGTCACCAAAATGAGCTTGCCGTGGGGTTTACGGTCTTTGTGCAGACATACTTTGGCTTTGTCACGCCCATAGGGCTCAAACTCATCGTCGGACATGCCGGCACTGTGGGCCAAGTCATCAATGCGAATCAATTTCGCCTCTTGGGCGATTTCGATATCAGATTTCATGAGACACTCCAAAAAAGATCAAAAGGAAAAAAACAAAAAACAAAACTCTCACGGCCTCAATAAAGAAAGTTCAAAGAGGCAAAGAACAGACAAGGGGTTCTGAAATTGTCTGCAGGATTATTTTTGATGAGAAAAGTATGCCTGAAAAATAGCTCTAAACGTACAGAGCGTCAAATATTTTTCCTTCTGACAAAGCATTTTCTCTGTGTTTTTGATTTGGGTGGGATTTTGTTAATCCGTTTAGCGTTAGACTTTAAACAATATGGCAGTCGGTTCTGCTGTTTGATTTCTTGAATAAGGAGAGTTTTATGTGGGATCTGCTTTTGAAAGGCGCCACTGTTGTTGATCCGCTTAACCGCATTGAGGCGGTAAGAGATGTGGCAATTGAAAACGGTCAGATTGCCGAAGTGGGAGTGGATCTTCCGGGGGGCTGCGCCAGAGTAGTTGAAGACTATACGGGCAAAGTGCTTCAACCCGGTATTGTGGACAGTCACGTGCACTTGGGTGAAATGTGGGGCTCTCCCTTCGGTTTTAAGATGCTAGCAATGGCCGGTGTCACCACCGCTTTGGATATGGCAGGCCCTTTGGACAATGTTTTAAAGAACATTCCTACCTATGGAGCAGGGATTAACTGCGCCATTCTTCAGTTTGCTTCGCCTCCCTTTACCTTTAAGACCAATGAACCATCTAAAGCAGAAATGGATGCGCTCATTGACCAGTCCATGAAGGAAGGTGCTCTGGGTGTGAAGCTTTTGGGCGGGCACTATCCGTTAAAGCCAGCGGTTTCTTCTTTACTGATTAAAACCGCTCTGGAACACGGTGCCTATATTGCCTGGCACGCAGGCACTAGTGAGCACGGCTCCAACATTGAAGGTATGCGCGAAGCCGTTCAATTAAGTCAAGGCAACTTCCTGCATCTGGCTCATATCAATGCTTATTGCCGTGGTGCCATTCGTCCGGAATTGGAAGAAACCAAGGAAGCGATTGATCTTCTTTTAGCCAATGATCATATTCACTGCGAAAGCTATATTTCGCCCCGCAACGGCACGCGCCTGACTTGTTTTGATAACGGCAAGGTACAGTCAAAGGTGACAGGCAACTGCCTCAAGCGCTTTGGCTTTACCGATGACCGTGAAGGCATTGAAGCGGCTTTCAAGGCTAATAAAGTTTGGGCGGTCTACGATGCAGGCGGCTACTCCGACCTCGTGACGGGTGAAGAGGGGCTCAAGCTTTGGAAGGAAAACAACACCGATGTGGGCGGCTCTTTTAACGTTAATCCGCCGCTACCTCGTGTGTGGCTGGCTGAGGCTAAGCGCCCGGACGGCAGTTTTGTGGTTGATGCAATTTCTACCGACGGCGGCTGCATCCCGCGCAATGTGATCCTGGAACAAGGTCTTTCACTTGTGAAGTTAGGCATTCTGACTTTGTCTGAGTTTGCAGCTAAGACGTCATTAAATCCCGCCCGTATGCTGCGCCTTAAGAATAAAGGCCATTTGACGGTGGGGGCAGATGCTGATATCACGATTTATGACTACGACACGCAAAAACCGGTTGCTACTTTTGTCAAGGGTAAGACCGTGTTTAAGAACGGTCGTGTCTACGGCACAAACGGAACAGTCATTTGTACACAATACGGCGAAGCGTTCGTCAAAGACAAGGGCATCCAGACGCTGGTCGTCGATCCCGGTGAACCGGTGGCCCCTCGCTTTGTGGTCTAACCTTTAAAACTATCAGGAGGATGCAGGCTGGCCTGTATCCTCCAATACAGCTTCTTGCATTTCTGATTGGTTCTGAGCAAAAAAAATGAACCTCAGTCGGAAAGATCAGAGGTTCTGAGGGAGCGGTTTCCATTGCTTAAATGGATCAACTAATCCACTTGAGGCATTGTGTCGAAACACAGACTCAAGTTCCAATATTATGAGTTGACGTCATAATCATTATTTGTTTTTGATCGGAGAACCGTTGATAGACATCAAAAATAAGTTTCTCTGCTTAGATCTCTAGGTTATTTCACTCATAAGTCAAAAATTTAATTAAAGAATTCCTCCAATCCTAAGCACTTTCTCCCACAGCTTGACTTTTTCATCGATTGAAGTCGAGCTATTGTCATTAATCAATAGGTTGTTTTTGAGTTAACAATGGGGGCCAAAATGGACTTTGAATTAAAGGATGGTCTGTGGATTCTCAACATTAATATGATTCAAAGCATGGCTTTGGCGGTGGTGACCTACTACCTAGGTGTTTGGGTGAAAAGTAAGGTTTCTCTTTTAGAGCGCCTTTCCATGCCAAGCCCCGTAGTGGGCGGCATGATTTTGGCCGTCATTTTGTCCACTTTGCAGGGAGCGGATATTTTAATTGTCCACTTTGACTCGACCCTGCAGACACTTTTAATGCTTGCCTTTTTTACCACAATCGGCATGATGGCCAGTATCAAAGTTGTTAAACAAGGCGGAAAGCTTTTGGTGGGCTTTTTAGCCGCAGTCTCTGTTTTGGCTGTTTTGCAAAATGTCCTGGGGATGTCTTTAGCCGCTTTGATGGGGCTCGATAAACACTACGGAATTTTAACCGGAGCAGTTTCTATGATGGGCGGTCTCGGGACGTCGGCTGCATTTGGACCCTATTTTGAACAAACCTATGGCATTACCGGAGCAACAGCCGTTGCGATTACTTCGGCCACTTTCGGTATGGCTGCTGCATTGATTTTGGGCGGACCCTTTGGCGAATGGCTCATCAGACGCTACAAAATTCATACGCCTCAGCCCGTAGCTGAACCCGAACCGCCTCTGCATATTCCGAGTGATTTGCAAGCTGACATCGTTGCCAAAGAAGCCGGTCAAAAACCGTCTTTTACGGATGAGCTGATGAAGGCCGGGGGTGTGGTGGCAATCTGCATGGCATTGGGAAGTATCGTTTCTGACTTTTTAGGGCAATTGATTACGCTGCCCGCTTATATCGGTTCGATGATCGTGGCTGCGATTGTACGCAATGCGATGGATTGTACGAAAAGTCTGAGAGTCGACGGTGTCGGACTCAATGCAGTAGCCGATATCAGTTTGGTACTTTTTGTGACGATGGCGGTTAACAGTTTGAAGTTAGCTGAATTAGTCAATCTTGCTATTCCGATGTTGATAATTTTGCTCGCTCAGGCTGTTCTGGTATTGGTCTTCTCGTGGTTCTTTATTTTTCTGATTTTTGGAAAGAATTACGATACCGTGATGCTCAGTGTCGGTGGAGTCGGATTCTCGATGGGCTCTACCGCAAACGGTTTGGCTGTCATGCAGGCCTTATCGGAAAAGTACGGCTCCAATGCCCGAGCTTGGCTGATTGTGAGCTTGGTCGGAGCTTTCCTTATTGATTTAATCAATGCGGTGATTATCACTTACATGGGGACGCTTTAAAAAAAATTTCGTGAGCCCTTGATTTTTTATTAAGGGCTCTATAAAATGCAAAACTCTTTCGGGGGTATAGCTCAGTTGGTAGAGCACTTGCATGGCATGCAAGGGGTCAGCGGTTCGAATCCGCTTACCTCCACCAAAAAATGAATTGCGTCTCCATCGTCTAGAGGCCTAGGACACGACCCTTTCACGGTCGGTACCGGGGTTCGAATCCCCGTGGGGACGCCATCTTCTCAATGAGCAACCATTTGTGGTTGCTTTTTTGTTATCGTTTTAATCCCAGTTTTTGAGAAAACTCCCGCCAGGGGCTCGTTAAATCAGAGTTCCCGTTTTCCACAATAATCTTTAAAACCTCTTGATAGAGCGGACTGCTTTTGTTTTCCGATCGGCAGTACACATGGGCTTGGGCAACCGGACGGTGCCATTGAGGCATCACCGCAGTCACGGAGCCGTCTTTGATTTGAGCGCGAACTGTGCCCAGGTTCAAATCAATAGCGATGCCGGCACCGGCTAAAAGCATTTCTTTGCACGTAGTGGCGTCACCGTAATTTAGCTTTTCAAAATTTCTTAATTTGAATTCTTCCGTACCGTTTTCGATGTAGTCAGCATAGTAGGGGCTGCTTGGATAGCGAACCAAAATCGGGCACTTAATCAGCTCTTCTATCGTTTTAGGCGCATTGTGCTTTTTTAAGTAATTCTGACTGACTAAAAAGAAGGTGTAGAAGTCATCGACGTAAGTCTCGTAGAGCCCCGGTTGGTCAGAGGAGTAAAAGCAGAAAGACAGGTCTGTTTGCCTATCAAGCAAAGCCTGAAGTCCGCGGTCGGCCAAAATCTCGAAGTGAACACCGGGATGCAGAGATTCGTAATCCAGAAGCGCAGAAAGAATAGGTGTCCGGTCCATATTGACGGGCAGCGATATCCGTAATGTGCGGCGTATTTTCGGATCCTGCTCTTTTTTCATACTTTGACTCAATGCTAAAAGAGCTTCGTGATCTTTAACGAGTTCCTGAATGTGAGGAATAAGTTCCTTCGCCTGATTTGTCAGTTCGGCAGGGCGAGAGCGTCTGTCAAGAAGAAAAATGCCCAACTCGTCCTCAAGAGCAGCCAGCATACGAGAGGCAATCGGAGGGTCAATCCAAAGTTTCTCAGCGGCAAGTTTCAATGAACCCAGATGACCGATGGTGAGTAAAAGCTTCCAAGCTAAAAGATTGTCAGTCTTTCTCATTTTTCACATTAATTGTCTTTTTAACAATTATAGATTAAAGATCTGTCATTCTCTTTTAGCTCGTACTTTCCTACAATGGTTAAAACTCAATATTCAAGGAGAGATGTGATGCAGGAATACGGTAGTGCAGATTTCCCCATGGTGCGATATGTTCCGTATATGGGGGTGATTTGGACTGTTAATGAGGCCTCTAAACTGGGCTTTTATAACGGTCATCCGGATTGGTGCAATGTGGGACAGGGGCAGCCTGAAGTGGGAACGATTGAAGGGGCACCCGAGCGAATTGAAAACCTCAAACTTGAGCCCAGTGATGCGGCCTATGGTCCTGTGGGCGGCACACCTGAAGTCAGAGAAGCAATTGCCGACTGGGTTAACCGTACGTACCGTAAAGGCATGAGCCAATATACGGCAGAAAATGTGAGCTTTGCCTGCGGCGGGCGACTTGCTTTGACGCGTTTATACAGCATCTTTAAGGACGGAACGCGCATTGCCTATAAAAATCCGGATTACACGGCCTACGAAGATTACCTCTATCCGTTGCGTCACAATTGTGAATTAATTGAGCTGCGAGCAGAAGAAAAGGATGGTTTCACCGTTCCTGTAGAGCGTTTTGAAGACTTTATGCATGATGTGCGCCCGAATGCTTTTGTCTTCTCCAATCCCTGTAACCCGACCGGGCAGGTGATTAAAGACGAGGCGATGGATCGCTATATTGATGCAGCCAGAAAAGAAAATTGTCTCTTGGGCGCTGACGAATTCTACGCTACCTTCTCCTATAACGAAGACGGAACGCCGGCTGATCGTGCGGTCTCTGCCTTGCCCTATGTCAAGGACGTCAACCGTGATCCGGTTATTGTCTTTGACGGACTGACAAAAGGCTTCCGTTATCCGGGGTGGCGCGCCGGTTGGGCGATCGGTCCGAAATACCTCATTGAAATGATTAACCGCGCAGCCAGTGCCGTTGACGGAGGACCGTCTACTATGGTTCAGCGCGGAGTCATTGAAGAGCTCGCACTGGGTCACGCAGAAGCTGAACTGCTTGCTACACGCAAGGAATTTGCCGTCAAGCGCAAGATGATGATTGAAGGGTTGGCTCAGTTGGGTATTCATACCCCTACCAATCAGCCTTTGGGAACCTTTTACATTTGGGCGAGTATTGAAAATCTGCCCGGCAAGCTTTCTGATGCAGATCACTTCTTCTATGCCTGTCTGCAAAAGAAGGTGATCACAGTGCCGGGTCACTTCTTCGATGTGCGTCCTTTCCGCGTTCGTCCGACTAATGAACCGTATCGTCACTGGGTACGCTTCTCTTATGGTCCTAACCGTCAAACAATTAAAACGGCCCTTGAACGGATCGAACAAGTGATTAAAGAATACAAATAACAACAGCAATAACGGGCTCTCTAGCCCGTTATTCTTTTAGACAGAGGGAGATCCTATGTCAGAGTCTTTCCATGAACAGCTCGTTAAACAGAGAAGATACCTGCACCAATTTCCCGAAGTGGGTTGGACCGAGTTTGAAACCACTTGGTACATTGTTCAGAAAGTGCAGAGTTGGGGCTATTGCGTTCATATTGGACGAGAAGTCATTGACGAAAAGTCTATTCGCGGTCGAAATATTGAATTGGTCAATGAGGCACGGGCTAGGGCAGCCGCCCACGGTGTGCCGGAAGAATTTCTGCAAAAGACTGCTGGTTTGACCGGTTGCGTTGCAGAGATGGTTTTTGAAAAAGAAGGCCCGGTTTTAGTCTTTCGATTCGATATCGATGCCTTGCCTGTTCAGGAAACAAACGCCGAAAATCATTTCCCCAATTGTGAAGGTTTTCGCTCTAAAAGAGAAGGCATTATGCATGCCTGCGGACATGATTGTCACACATCGATCGGATTGACGGTTGCGCGTTGGATTGCTGAACACAAAAATGAGCTTTGCGGGAAGATCAAAATCATTTTTCAGCCCGCTGAAGAAGGCTCTCGCGGAGCAAGAACGGTAGCAGCTTCGGGCATTATCGACGATGCGGATTTCTTTTTTGCCAGTCACATCGGCATGCAGGCTAAATACGGTGAGGTGATCATAGATCCTTATGGCTTTCTGTGCGGTTCAAAGTATGACGTCACTTTCATCGGGCGTTCTGCGCATTTGGGGGCCGATCCTCATGAGGGCCGAAACGCAATGGCTGCGGCCTGTGCAGCTACACTGCAGCTTTTGGGTATTGCCAGACACGGCGATGGAATGACGCGCGTCAATGTCGGAACTTTTCATGCCGGACGAGCCCGCAACGCTATTCCGGATCGTGCGACCATAGAGGTAGACATCCGCGGAGAAACCATGGCGATTAATGACTATATGTGTGAAGAGGCTCAAAATATTTTCGCCGGTTGTGCCAAAAGCTACTCTGTGGGCTTAGAAGTCATTGATCAGGGGACGGTATGTGATTTGGTCAATGACCGCCAATCAGTTGATCTGCTGAGGCGTTGTGCTCAAAAAATACCGGCAATTAAAACGATTTTTGAAAAGTCGGATTTCGGAGGTTCCGAGGATGCGGCGATTTTAGCCCGCCACGTACAGTCCAAGGGCGGATTGGCAGCATTTTTTGTTGTGGGTGCCGATCACTTGGCCGGTCACCATCAACCGGAATTTGACGTGAACGAACAAGCGCTTGATGTCGGCTTTCAAATGTACGTCAACATTGTTAAAGAAATTTGCGAAGCCTCTTTAACCTGATTTTGAACGCGCCAACAAAAATACAGTAGCCAAAATACAAAGTGCCCCGATTGCCTCGGTAAATCCGAAAGTAGCCCCCAAAAGTACTACAGAGAGCACCACCGCAGAAAGCGGCTCAAAGCAGGTGAGCATGGAGGCAATCGGAGGCGCGATGAATTCCATGCTTTTTAAGAAGCAGCAAAAGGAGACGATGGTGCCGCAAAGCACAATGTGAAGGTAGCAAATGATGCCCATCGTATTCCAGATGACATTGGTTTCAAAGGGATTGTTATAAAGACAGGCTGCTGCCCCGCTGAAAGTCATCGCCCAGCCGATAACCGGGAAAACAGAGAGTTTTCTCACAACGCGTCCGGGCTGAATCGTACCGATGGCTCCCATCATAGCTGAAGCCAAGCCCCAGGCAACGCCTGCAACAGAAAATTCCATCGTGTCCCAATTACCCTTCGTAATGATGAGCAAGACACCAACCATAGCGAGCACCAGGCAGATCATCTCAAGGACTTTGATACGTCTGTGATGGGCAATGGCAAGATAGGCAATAATAAAAAGCGGCGAAGTGAGCACCATGATGGTCGCAGTGGCTGCATTTGAACTCGAAATCGACAGGAAAAATGTCGATTGAGAACAAAGAAGCGCGAAACCATAGATCAGGATATCTTTGAAATTGTCTTTCTGAAAAACACCTTTGATGTGTTTGGTGCGGTTCCAAAAGAAATCAAGCAAAATCAAAAGCAGACCGGCCCCCAGCAGTCGAATGGACGTTAAATCCAAAACGGTGAATTGGCACTGCGCCATCAAATACTGAGCGGCCACTCCCATTGAACCCCAGCAGATGCCGGCAGTGGAAGCAAGAGCGACGCCTTTGAGTGTTTTAATTTCCATACGAATCAGGGAGGAATATCTGTTGCTGCGTGATTGTATGCCTATTTGAAAGATCTTAGGAAATACAATTGTCGGAGTTTTTCAAAGGATCAACACATTGTTTAAAATCGGAAAAGTTGATTGTTTGAAAATAGTTTGTATATGCGTCTCAAACGACTGGCAGTGTGGTTATTGCTTCTGAGCACATTCCCTCTGACGGCTTCGGCTTTTGAAGTCAAAGTCCAGGGAGTGGGTGGAGACGTACGTGCCAACGTTGAAGCGCTTTTGCAGCCCGTGAGGGAAAATAGCTTCACGGAGGTCAGACAAACTTACCGCGCTCAGGTTGATCGGGCCATTACCAGAGCGCTTCAGGCTCTCGGCTACTATCAGAGCATTGTTCATTATTCATGGCAGGAAGCAAAAGGAAAGAATCCGGCCACACTGATTGCCAAAATTCATTTGGGTAAGCCCGCCCGGATAGCCGGGGCGTCTTTGACTGTCAGGGGAGAAGGGGCCGCAGATGAGGCTTTTGAAAAACTGAAAAAAGTTCTTCCTAAAAAAGGGCGACAGCTCAATCACGGAGAGTACGAGAGCTTTAAGTCGTCAATAGAACGCGCAGCTGTGCGAAACGGATATTTTGACGGTGAGTTTTTAGTGAGTGAACTGGGAGTGGATGCCGTTGAGAATAAGGCCTACTGGACGTTTGATTACGATGCTAAAACCCGTTACCGTTTTGGGGATATTCGTTTTCTGGGCAGTCAAATCCGAGAACCTGTTTTGGTGAATCTCTTACCCTTTGAAAAGGGCGATCCTTACACTTCGGACGATATTTCTGAGCTTAACAGGCGGCTCTCAGCCACCGGGTGGTTTAATTCCGTGGTCGTCTCGCCTGATATCTTTTCAGGCCGTGCGAGTTCCGATAAGTCTTTGCCGGTCTATGCCAACGTCACCCCGAAAAAAGAAAATGCCGTTGAAACGGGGCTCGGTTTCTCAACCGACGTCGGTCCCAGGGGATCGGTGACGTGGCGCAAGCCGTGGCTTAACGACTCAGGTCATAGTCTCGAAGCCTCCACTGAGCTTTCTTCCAAAGAGCAAATGCTCGATGTGAGTTACAAAATTCCGCTCGAAAAAAGTGCGCTTGAGCACTATTGGGTCGTTCAGGGCGGTGTGAAAAAAGAAGATTTAAACGACACAAAATCCAACTCAGCCTCCGTAATGGTTTCTCGGCATTGGGCGCCTTATGAAGGTTGGCAAAGAGATGTACACCTGCGCTGGTCGCTCGATAACTTCGATCAAGGTAAAACGAGTGATCACACAATGCTGATTTATCCCGGTGTCAGTTTTTCTAAAACGACTACGATCGGAGGTCTCATGCCCTGGTGGGGTTTGTCTCAGCGCTACACAGTGGATTGGTCTGATACGACTTGGGGCTCTGATATTGATTTCGTAGTTTTGGAAGCGCAGCATGCTTTAATTAAAACGATTGCTCACCGACACCGCCTGGTTTTGCGCTCTCACGTCGGTTGGATTCAGACGGACGATTTTGATCAGGTGCCTCCGGATTTACGTTTCTTCGCGGGCGGCGACAGAAGTGTCAGAGGCTACAAATATGAGTCTATCTCTCCTGAGGACGACAACGGTGACTTAACCGGTGCGGAAAAAATGGTGACTGCCAGTGTCGAATACCAATACAAGGTAAAGGGTAATTGGTGGGGAGCGGTGTTTTTTGACATCGGTCAGGCAGTCAATAATTTCAACGACCAGGATTGGAAAAAAGGTGTGGGTGTGGGCGTTCGCTGGCAATCGCCCCTGGGTCCTATCAAACTGGATATTGCCAAGCCCGTCGGAGACCCGGATAAGCATGCTCTGCAGTTTTATATCGGATTGGGGCCTGAGCTATGAGAGCGGTTAAGATTTTTTCACTGATCCTTTTAAGCATCATTGCCCTTTTATGTGCAGCAGTTGGATTTTTGCTCACAACCGCCCCCGGTCTTCATTTTTTGGTCAGTCAGGCAAAAGGTTATTTGCCGCAGCTCGTTGAAGGCACTTTTAACGGCAGCGTTTTAAGTTTGGATGCAAAAGAAGTCGTCTGGGAGCAGTCCGGATTGCGTTTTTCCGGTGACTTCGGTTGGCACATGAACTTCAATAAACTGCTCTCCGGTAAGTTCGTATTAAACGATTTCTATGTTAAAAATGTACGAAGTTCGGTCAAGACCGCAGCACTAACTTCCAAGCAATCCTCCAACGTCAATCAAAGCGGCTCGGCTGACTTTTCTTCTCAGAGCGACCTTCAGGCACCGCTGCCTGTACACATTGAAAAGATTGCTTTTGAAGACATTACGGTTGAGATCGACTCTGACGTGTTGAGTCTTAAAAAACTTCAATCGGCTTTTCATTGGACCGATGACGGAGTTGATGTTCCCACCGTTGATTTAAGCGGCACTTGGCAAAATTACCCGCTGACTCTAAAAGGAGCTGTGAGTACAAGACAGGACGGCAAACTGCTTCATCTGTCCGATGTGGCCATGCATTTGGGAGATAACCGTATAGAAGTTAAGGGAGACGTTCGATTCCATGCGGCAGTGCCCAACCTTGATTTGGCTATGCAGATTGATGCGAGTGATTTTTCCGAAATACTGAAAGATATCAAGGGACAGGCTAAGGGCAGGCTGCAGGTGAGAGGCCCCGTGTTGATGCCTCTGATTAATGCTGATTTGACGATTCGCAATTTGTCAGCTGAGGGGATCTCGGTTAACGCTCTTCGTCTGACCGGTGCCATGAGTGCTGAAGAAAATATTTCAGGCGGGGCCCGTCTGGCAGTCAAGGGCATCGGTTTGCCCGGACTTGTGCTCGAGAGCTTTAATGCGGATCTATCAGGTTCTCAGAGTGCTCATGAATTAAAAGTTGAAGCTGACTCTCAGTTGTTTCAATTAAATGCAACGTTTGCCGGAGCTTTAAACGATGCGATGGACGCATGGAAAGGGGCGTTGACAAGTCTTAAAGTGACAACTGACTACGGTCCTGTGATTCTTCGTGATCAGATGCTCCTGGCATTTAATACCAACGCTGTACTTTTGGATGTGGGGCACTTCTGTTTGACTCATCCTCACGCACAGATTTGCCTGCGAAATGATTTAAAGCTTGATTTGCTCAATAAGAATGCTTTTGATCTTCGCGTTGCACTTGAAAAATTTGATCTGGACTTTTTCAAGCGTTATGTCCCCGGGCAGTTTGAAGCGACAGGCATTATAAAGGCTGATGCCATGCTGAGAGTTCCTCAGGGGTACGGGGCATTGCCGACGGGATCGGTAAGCATAAACGGTCAATCGCTTTCGACCCATTATAAGCTCGAGCAAAGTGACTTTGTGATGGGGTTTGACTCAATACAAGCCGAGTTTGCTAATGACGGAGAAAAACTTAACTCGAAGTGGACAGTGAAATTAACACAAAACGGCGCACTGTCAGGTGATGTTGACATTATTGATCCGATGAATAAGAGACAATTGGCGGGTAATGTCAGGATTGAAAATCTCTCAGCTTCTCTTTTTAACTCACTGCTTTCTCCGGGGGAGACAGCCGAAGGGACTATTTACGGAGATTTAAGACTGGCCGGAACACTCTCTGAGCCTCAACTATTCGGTAAGGCCGGTATTGAGCAAATGAGGGTAGACAGCACGAAGCTGCCCTTTGAAATGCTTCCCAGCTCGTTTGAACTTGCCTTTAACGGTAATAAGAGCACGCTTTCCGGAGAATTGAAAACGCCAAAAGGCGGGCTGACGCTGCAAGGTGATGCCGACTGGAAGACATTGGCTCAGGGCAGCACCAGAATTGCAGCCAAAGGCGTGAAAATGCGCGTGACGATGCCGCCTGCCGTTGAATTTGATTTGACAACAGACGTGCACTGCGAGGCAAGCGCAGAAAAAATTTCTTTGAGCGGCTTAATTGACCTGCCCTGGGCACGGGTTCAGCTTTATGAGCTGCCGGCCAGTGCAACGGACGTCAGTGCCGATACTGTGCGTCTGGATCGCCTGAGATCGAAATCAGCCGATCGTTCTGAAGCGATTCCTATTGAAAGTAATCTTTTTGTCAATATAGGCGATGATGTGCGGGTCGATGCCATGGGACTTAAAGCCCGCATGACCGGAAAATTACACGTTGTCCAAAATAACGGCAGACTGGGGCTAACCGGGCAAATCAATGTTCCTCGCGGGCAATTTAAAGCCTATGGTCAGGATTTGATTGTCAGACGCGGTGAATTTATGTTTGCCGGAGCCGCAGATAATCCGCTCATCAACTTGGAAGCCATTCGTAATCCGGATAAAACAGCCGATGATGTGATTGCAGGGATTCGGGTAACCGGGCAAGCTGATATGCCAGAAGTCACTATTTTTACAGAACCCGAAAAAAGTCAGACTGAATCGTTAAGTTATCTCATGCGAGGCGAAGGGCTTGATCCGGCCGGAGAAGATGACAACAGCATGATCACTTCTGCACTCATTAATTTGGGATTGAGTCAGGGCAGCCGTGCCATTGAAAGTTTAGGCAATGCTGTCGGCATCAGTGGTTTGGGTGTAGACACTGAGGGGGTTGGGGAGGGCTCCAAGGTGGCTGTGAGCGGTTATATTTTGCCGGGCCTTAAGGTGAAATATGCCGTTGGACTTTTTGATTCACTGGCTACACTGACACTGCGTTATCGTGTGATTCCGCGGTTATATATTGAAGCGGCTTCCGGCGTCGATCAGGCGCTTGATGTTTTGTATTCTTTTGAATTTTAATGGCAAAAAATTGCTGAAAATAGAGAAGTTTTTTGGTTTTTGCCGAAGTTAAACTTAGAGCTGTTTTAAGGAGAATAAAAATGCTTCCTTTTATGGCAGAAGTAGATTTAAATAAAGCCTATCGCCTGCTAAATGTCGGCGGTACAACGCTTGTTTCAGCAGCCTACGACGGCGTCTCCGACATTATGCCTGCGACGTGGGCCTGTGCATTGGACCTTGCGCCGACAAAGGCTACGGTCGTAGTGGACAGTTCTCACTTTACGCGTCCTTTGATGGAAAAAAGCGGCTACTTTTCCCTGCAGCTTCCGACTGCCGGTATCGTGAAAGAGACCATGCGTTTGGGAGCCGTGAGTAAATTCGATATGCCCGATAAGGTTGAAAAAAGCGGTGCCAAACTTTTCACGATGCCCGGTTTTGATATGCCTTTGGTTGAAGGATGTGCGGCCTGGATGATTTTCAAAATTTTGTCTGAACCGCACAATCAGGACCGGTACGATCTCTTTATCGGCGAGTGCGTTGCGGCTTGGTCAGATACCCGCGTCTTTTCAAACGGTCACTGGCATTTTGAAAAAGCCCCTGCGGATCTGAAAACGCTGCACTATGTGGCGGGCGGCCACTTCTACACCATCGGTGAGCCGCTTGTCATTGAAGGTATTCTTCCCGAAGAGGATTAATGCCTGAGTTGACTTTATATGAGGCTTTGGCCGGTCTTTTTACTTCGGCCTTTGTCTCAGCCACTCTTTTTCCGGGCGCAAGCGAAGCGGTTTTGCTTGCGCTCATTTCTGCTTGGCCCGAAGCGATTTGGCTTGCTCTGGTGGTGGCTACGGTTGCCAACACTTTGGGCTCTATGACAAGCTACGTTATCGGGCGGTTTTTCCCGAAAAAAGTTTCTGATCAGGCCTTGCAGTCTATCAACTGTTGGGGATCCTGGGCACTCTTTTTTGCCTGGCTTCCGGTGGTAGGCGACGCTCTGCCTTTGGCAGCCGGGTGGCTTAGAATCCCTTGGATAAAAAGTTCTCTTCTGATCTTTTTGGGTAAAGGCTTTCGCTACACAGCCCTGGCCTTTGGATTTTCTTATTTTTTCTAACAATATCGAATCGCAATCACCGCCCTGATGCGATATGATTCAGTGAGTTATTGTCCCCTCAAAAAGTTAATTAAAAACATTAGTTTCTGTAGGGAATTTCATGAGAATTCTGATATCAAACGATGACGGTTATGCTGCTCCCGGCATCCGGGCCCTTGCAAAAGCGATGAGGCGCTTCGGCTACGTGACGGTAGTGGCCCCGGAATTTAACCAAAGCGGAGCCAGTAATGCCCTCACTTTAACCCGTCCCCTGCAGGTGCAGGAAGTCGAGCCCGGCGTTTTCACTGTGAACGGAACGCCAAGCGACAGCGTACACTTAGCTTTAACGGGTTTACTCGATGAATTGCCCGATTTAGTCGTCTCCGGTATTAATTGCGGACAAAATATGGGCGAAGATACGATGTATTCCGGAACGGTGGCGGCAGCCATTGAGGGGTACCTATTCGGGATCGATTCCATTGCCTTTTCCCAAATTGAGCGCGGATGGAATTATCTTGAAGATGCGGCAACCCTGGCCCAGGGCATCGTTGAGCGTTTTCTGGAAAATAAAGCAGCCGATGCTCAGCCTCAGCTTTTAAATGTCAACATCCCGAATTTGCCCCTGTCTCAGATTCAGGGTGTTGTTGCAACGCGGCTCGGGCGGCGGCATCACGCAGAGAGCGTGATTAAGGAAACGAGCCCCCGGGGCTTTCCTATCTATTGGGTAGGGGCGGCCGGGCAGCCCAAAGATCGGGCAGAAGGTACGGACTTTTGGGCTGTTGAACACAAGGCTGTCTCCGTTACCCCTTTGCAGGTGGATTTAACGAACTATTCAGCTGTGCGCTCTGTCGGTGAGTGGTTGAGCGCAGGGCTTAAAAAATCTGTTGATTAACGCAGCAATGCGACTTTGTTGAGGTTTTTGTCTATGAAATTGCGTGTTTTGGTTGTCACTATGATGGCTGGCGGCATGCTTGCCGGCTGTGCTTTGCAGGAAATCGGAGCTCCCATTTATAGCCGAACTGGGGACATTTCAACAACGGCTCCGGTCTCTATGACAGGAGACACCTATACCGTTCAGCCCGGCGATACGCTCTACAGTATCGCCACTCGTCACGGCTGCAATCCCACAGAATTGGCTCGTGCCAACGGCATTACGGATCCGACGCTCTTGTCGCCCGGTACCGTTCTTCGTTTGACTTCGGCTCGCACGCAGCCCGTTGATTCCGTTGCAGTGGATTTGGCTCCGGCCCCTTCAACTGAAGTGACAATCGGCACAGAGCCCGCAGTCTCGCAGCAGACTTCCGGCAACGTGGTATTAAATAACGGCACCGCTACGGCAGCAGCTCAAAAGCCTTTGGGCAATACGATGCTCTCTTGGCCTGTGGCACGCAACCAGATTGTCAAGCAATTCAGTGACGAAAACAGTAAAGGCATCGAAATTGCCGGCAACATGGGTGATGACGTCCGCGCCGCAGCTGCCGGTCGGGTGCTTTATACCGGGGAAAATGTGAGCGGCTATGGTAAGCTCATCATTATTACCCATGGACCCGGTGCGGTAACGGTCTACGGACACAACAGTGAGTTGCTTGTCAAGCGCGGTGACAACGTGACCAACGGTCAGGTCATTGCCAAGATGGGCGACAGCGATAGTGACAGCGTTAACCTGCTCTTTGAAGTGCGTCACAATGACCGTCCGGTCAATCCGGTCGAATATTTACCGCAATAGTTTTTTGTCCGGAACGTTTTGCTGATTCCGGTGTGTCGGTGCGCCCGATTTTGCTTTCTCTGAGGTGTTCTCAGTCGGCTCTCGGGCGCGTATTTTGAGGGATATTTCCAATGGCAAGAGCCCCTAAAATTTTAGAAAAGTTTACGGTCGATATTGAGTCGCTTGATCAAGACGGCCGAGGTGTTGCTCATCGAGAAGGCAAGGTCGTATTTGTTGAAGGGGCCTTGCCCGGTGAGACCGTCACTTATGAGCGATTCCGTAACAAAAACAGCTACGAGTGCGGCCGCGCGGTCTCGATTGAAAAAGAGTCTGCTCTTCGGGTTAAGCCAGCCTGTAAGCACTTCGGGTTAGAGCCCGGATGCTGCGGAGGGTGCGCTATGCAGCATCTGGAGCCCAATGCTCAGGTGGCTATTAAACAGCGTGTTTTGCTCGATGCCCTCTGGCATATCGGTAAAGTAAAGCCGGAAACCATTTTGCCGCCGATTTACGGACCGTTTTGGGGCTATCGTCACCGTGCCCGCCTGACCGTTCGCGATGTAGAGAAAAAGGGTGGAGTCTTAGTCGGTTTTCACGAGCGCTCCTCAAGCTACGTTGCCGATATGACTGAGTGCAAAATTTTGCCTCAGGCAGTAAGCGACCTGCTGATCCCTCTGCGTCACTTTGTTGAAAGTCTCTCTATCAGACAGCGTTTGCCACAGATTGAAGTGGCGATGGGTGGAAATGGAGCCATTGCACTGGTATTTCGGGTGTTGGAAGAGCTCAGTGCTGCCGATATGGCGGCTTTTGAGGCTTTCTCGCTTGAGTATGGAGTCAGCGTCTGGCTGCAGCCCAAAGGTCCCGACTCTTGCTATCCTTTGCATGAAAGTGATCTCACGGCGCTCAAACTTGAATTGCCTGAGTTTGGCGTTCACATTTCTTTTAAGCCCACAGACTTTACGCAGGTAAACCACAGACTCAATGAAACGATGGTTTCCCGTGCGATTAATCTACTCGATGTGAAACCCGAGCATCATGTGGCGGACTTTTTCTGTGGTTTGGGTAATTTCACCTTACCGTTGGGTGTTCGGGCTAAAACGGTTGTGGGCATTGAAGGCAGCGAGCAGCTGGTGCAAAGAGCCCGTGCCGGTGCGGCCGATAACGGATTGGCGGATAAAACCGAATTTGTGGCCCGCAATCTCTTTACCTGGTCGACAGAGGATTGGGATAGCCTCTGGAATCAATTGGGCGGTATTGACCGCGTTTTAATTGACCCGCCCCGTGAAGGCGCATTGGAGCTTGCCCGCACGCTTGCTGCTACGGATAAGCGTCCGCCGCGAGTTGTCTACGTTTCCTGCAACCCTGCCACCTTGGCTCGTGATTGCGCCATTTTGCAGCATGAAGGCGGCTGGCATATTCGTGCTGCAGGCGTCATGAATATGTTCCCGCATACCGCTCATGTGGAAAGCATGGCTGTTCTGGAACCGGGCCCCAAGCCTCAAAAGACTGAAGAGGCTGCAGAAGAAACGGTTTCTGAAGAATAACTGCTCATTTTTCTGTTCAGTTTCGGGCAAGGCTTTTGAGTGGGCCTTGCCTGAATTTTTGCTACCATTTAACAGATGCCGCGGAATTCCCCGTGCGAAAGCCCGGGGATGGATAGCGGGCGAACCGGTAAGGTTCGCGTGATAGAATCTCCTGGTAAGGCGTGCCGGCTCCTTACAATCTACCTTTCTCCGGCTAAAAGAATTCGGGAATGAACAGCTCAAAAAGTTGCTCGAACTCGATGGGGGCGTCTTAGTGGACACGCCCGCGGTTGCACGGAATCACATGCACATGCAGGTGTCTGACAACTGCTAGAAATGGGGGTACGCTCCCATGAAACCGCATTCGACAGAGCGCGGTAGTTCATCTATCAGATTGAATCAATAAACGACAGAATATGGATTGGGACTTACAACTCAGTCACTACAAGCACAGACCGTTAAAAGAAGTTATTCGGGAATTGGCTGAATTTGTTTGGGTGCGTATTCAGGAGACGCAGCTCAATCAGGTAGCTTCTTCTCTGACATTGACGACCGTGCTTTCGCTCGTTCCGCTCTTAGCTGTTATTTTGGTGAGCTTTGCGGTCTTTCCGGCCTTTGAAGCCAGAAGAGCTGAGATGGAAGCTCTGCTTTTTTCAAGCCTTTTGCCTGAGGTTTACAGCCAGCAGATTATCGGTTACGTGAGAGCCTTTGCTGAACATGCCCAGGGGCTTACGATTTTCGGTTTGGCAGGTTTGACCATTACGTCCCTTATGTTGATTAACACTGTTGACGGGGCCCTTAACCGCATTTTCCACGTGAGGCAGATGCGCCCTGTCATGCAGCGTGTATTAATTTACTGGGCGCTATTGACGCTTGGGCCTATGGCAATCGGTTTCAGTTTGGTTTTAACAAACATTCTTACCCAAATTGAAGTCGGTGTTGAAGTGCTTCTGCCCGGTTGGCTTCTTATGGTCATTCAGCTGCTTTTTCAGTCACTGATGTATGCCGCACTTTATGTTTACGTGCCCAACTGCAAAGTAAAGTGGTTTGATGCTTTTATCGGCGGGCTCTTGGTAACCGTTGTGGGGGTGGCGATCAAATGGGCGTTCAGTTACTACTTGAGTACCGGACCGCTTACCACGATCTATGGTTCCTTTGTTTTAATTCCTGTTGTATTGCTGTGGATTTATCTTTCATGGCTGTTGGTGCTCTCGGGGGCAGCTATTGCAGCAACGATTCCGATGCTCACAAGCGGGCGCTACAGCGACATGAATAAGACAGGCAATGACTTTATTACCGGTGTTGCTCTTTTGCATGAATTGATGCTCGCTCAGGAAAAAGGCGAACCCTCTGTTTCCATTCACGTTCTATGCAAAGCTGTGGACTCCTATCCGGAAGCCGCCGGTGCGATTTTAGAGCGCTTGGCTGAAGTGGGTTATGTCGGCAAACTCAAAGATGACCGCAAGTATGATGAGCATTGGAGTTTGCTCGTCTCGCCTCAAACTACCACACTAAGTGCCGCTTTTGATGCGCTTGTGGTCGATCCGAGCAACAGTCTCATTGCCCGAGAAAATTCGCCGCTTTACGACTGGTACTGTTTGGTGACCGACGCCGAGTGGAAAAAGCGTCCGATGGTCGAGACGCTGCGCTTTATCCACCCGATTAATTAAAAAAGAGCGAATCTTGTGATTCGCCCGGAATGAATCCAACCAAGTGCGTATTACTTCAAAGCTTCAAACACGCGATTCTTGATTTCTTCAATGCTGCCCAAACCGCTGATGCTGCGATATTGAGGAGCAGTGGCGTCGCCAGAGGCAGCCAAGTCACCGTAGAACTTGACAAGCGCTTCGGTTTGAGAGTGATAAACGCTCAAACGCTTCAGAACAACTTCTTCCTTGTCGTCATCACGTTGGATGAGGGGATCGCCCGTAATGTCATCCTTACCTTCAACCTTCGGCGGATTGTACTTAATGTGGTAGGTACGGCCGGAAACCGGGTCCACACGACGACCGCTCATACGCGTGACGATTTCTTCGTCCGGAACAGAAATTTCCAACACGAAATCAATCGGAATGCCGGCAGACTTAAGGGCTTCGGCCTGCGGAATCGTGCGCGGGAATCCGTCAAAAAGGAAACCGTTGGCGCAGTCGGGCTGCGTCAGACGTTCTTTCACCAAACCAATGATAATGTCATCGGAAACCAATTGGCCCTTGTCCATGACCTCTTTAGCGGCTAAACCGAGAGGGGTACCGGCCTTAACGGCAGCACGAAGCATATCGCCCGTTGAGATCTGGGGGATACCGAATTTTTCCTTAATGAAGGCCGCTTGCGTGCCCTTGCCGGCACCCGGTGGTCCAATCAAAATTAAACGCATAATAACTCCTCATTTACTTTCCGATGACTCAAGGGATTTGAGCCACAACTTTTTATTTCATTGTAGACATCTTATTGGGCAAAGTGTGCACCCAAAAAGACAAAATTAAATTAGTCCCTTGGCATAGACTTCCCGCACCCGATCCAGGTCTTCCTGAGTATCTACGCCGGCAGGCAACGCTCCGGGCAAAACCGCTACAGCGATCTTGACTCCATAGTAGAGCGCTCTTAACTGTTCCAGACTTTCCCATTTTTCAATGGGAGCCTGTTCCCACTGTGGGTAACGTTTTAAGAATTTCACGCGATAGGCATACAAACCGATGTGGCGCAGTGCTACAAGTCCCTGCGGAAATTTGGTTTTATCCTCACGGAAAGCGTCTCGCGGCCAGGGAATAGGTGCACGGCTAAAGGTAATGGCGTTGCCGTCATTGTCGCGGACAACCTTGACAACATTGGGATTTAAGAACTCTTCAATATTGTCAATCGGATGACCGGCCGTGGCCATTTCGCACTCAGGGTGAGAGGCTAAAAGTTCAGCCACATTGCGAACCACTTCGACGGGGATGAGCGGTTCATCTCCCTGGACATTAACCACAATAGCGTCATCGGGCAGGCCCAGTTTGGTGACGGTTTCAGCCAAGCGGTCAGTGCCTGTCGGATGATCGGGCGAAGTCATCACCACTTTCACGCCATAGTCTTCGCAGGCTTTAACAATCTCTTCGTGATCGGTTGCAACGAAAACATCCTTGGCACCGGAGTCGCGTGCGCGCTCAGCAACGCGAACCACCATCGGCTGACCGGCAATGTCTTTGAGGGGCTTTTCGGGCAGTCTCGTTGATTTCATCCGAGAAGGGATAATGGCAAAAAACTCCGTCATATCACGCACCTCTCACAATAGACAAACGCTTTTTGTACTCTTCGGCTTCTTCGTCGGTGAGTTTCTGAGCTTCCTCAACAATCATATTGGGAATGTTGTCTTTTACCTCAAAAGCAAGTTTGCAGCGCGGGCAAACTAAAACAGATTTTTCAGCATCCCAAACAATTGCCCCCTTGCAGATAGGGCAGACTAATGTGCTTGTTAAACGCGGGTCAAGTGACATTTTATTTTGAGGCCTTTTCTTTCAATTTGTGTTCAATCAGATCCACCAGATAAGGGTCAATATCGACCAAGTATTCCACCGTGTAAACTCTCGGATCCTTCGCAATTTCAGGCTGCTGGCGGCACTTTACGGCATCCTTGCCGGTAATCAGAATGATTTCTTCAGAACGGTTTTTAAACGGGTTTTCATCGAAAGCATAATGATCGCCCAGTTCCATTTCCGGCCCTTCAATGTCGTGCGCGCGCAGCATTGCAAAAAAGCGACCGGGCGCGGCAATACCTGCGGCGGCTAACACCGGCTTTTTCATCCCGGCAATTTCTTCGAGCGTCATCGTACGGGTTCCGTCCAATGATTTGGCCCGGCCGAGTGTTGCGGTGGCTGCAAAGCGAGGCGTACGACTGTCGAAAGTATCCTCAGTCGCATTTAAGACAATGGCATCTACTTCATCCAAACGTGACGGTGGTTCGCGAAGAGGACCGGCGGGCAGTACCCAGCCGTTGCCGAGCCCTCTGGCGCCTACAACAGCCAATTCCACGTCGCGTGCCAAAGAATAATGCTGCAATCCGTCATCAGAGATGATGAGATCGCACTCCGGGTGTTTATCAAGCAGCAAAAGCGCCGCTGCTACCCGATCTCGGGCCACAGCAACAGGCACTAAAGTTTGTCTGGCAATTAAAAGCGGCTCGTCGCCGACGCTCGCTGCAGGGCTGTCTGTAAGCACCATTTGCGGCGCATCTTCCCTGCGGCCGAATCCCCGGGAGACGACTCCCGGATGATAACCGCGGCGCAGCAATTCTTTAACCAGGGCAATCGTAACAGGGGTTTTACCTGTACCGCCGACATAGATATTGCCGACCACTACGACCGGAACGGGCAGACGGTGAGGTTTGGTTTTCAGCCGTCTGTTGCGTGCAATACCGAGAAAGACTAACGAAAGAGGGGATAAAGCCCATGCCAAAAGACCTCTTTTAGTCCATTGGCGATGCAGCCACGACTCAAATGTGGCTCGCATGGCTGTCTCCGTACATGTGAAAAATTGACTCTCGGCCCTCAGGGCCGGAACTGTCAGAAAGCATATATTTTTTCTCTACCTGCTTGAAAAAAGCTAACTTACTAATGTTAGCAAATATGCAAAAAAGAGTAGTGAGATCCGCGAGTTCTAAAGTTCAAATAACTGCTTTAATTCTTCGACTGTCAACCGTTCATCAAAGGGCAGGTATTGTCCTTTTGAATTTTTGAAAACACCATAGGGAACCGCTCGACAGCCGCTGCGTCTGTGAAGTTTGGTGTTGGTCCAAACTTTATCACGTACCTCAACGGGCAGCTTTTCAACTAAGCCGTAACGAATGCCCTGAAATTCAATATCGGTAAAGTGAGCAAAATGCTCCTCGAGTTTAGCCAAAGGATCTTTGTCAATCAGAATGGTGGTTGCCTGGGGTTCTGAGTGGATATTCATGAAAGAAATCGGGCAGAACACGAATTCAATCTTGTCCATGAAAGAGGCAAGCTTTCGATGAAGCTGCCAGCAATCTCGGCATTGAGTATCAAAAGCGACATAGGCTTTCGGACGGCCTGCCGGTCCCTTGGAAGAAATGCCGGTACCTTCTTTTGCAAAAGATTCATACATCTTTTTACCGTCCCAGATCACCGGAACGGAAGCAGGAGCCGCATGAGCTGATTGAGCGCCAAGCGCCAGTAAAGAGGCAAAGCCGCCGATGAGTGTGTCGCGTCGAGAGAATTCTTTCATATCAAAGCTCCTGTAGGCATTGCTTCAATTGTACGTAGAAAATGCACAGAGAACCCTTAGAAATGCACCGTTACCACGCCTTTTTTCAATTGAGCCACCGGATGCCAATCCTGTTTGGCTTTTCTTAGCCCCGCAATACCCAAATCTTCTTCGCGGTTTAAATATTCGATGCAAAGCGGCAAACTTTTGGCAAACGCCTGAGAAAGCGCCGGATAGGCTCCAGGAACCGCTCGGGTTGCTTTTTCGATATGCACCGCCAAAATATCCGGTGCACTTCTGGCCCCATAGGTGAAGCCCAGTATCCGGCCGTTATCATGAAGAATCCCACCGTAGACAGGCAATTCATCCCAATGGGCTAAAACGGTTTCAATAGCCTGACGTTCCTCAATGAGCCCTGCATCCATTTGTCTGCCTTCATACCATTCATTTAAAAAAGCGATGCAGGCATCGTGCATATCAGGGGTGTAGATATCAAATTTAGCTTCCGGGCAGGTTTTGTAGAAGCGCTTAATAAAATTTCTCTTGCTGTGGAAATGCGATCCCGGTAAATTCACAAAATCTGAGCAGGCATAGACGTAGTCCCAACGGTCGGGATTATTTTCAATGCTGATCTGTGCATTCGGATAGGCTTTTTTAAGATCATCCGAAATACGGTCGGTGATGCCGAAAAAGCGTAAAGGAGTATTGTCTGAGAGAGTTTTTTGTTTGAGTACTTCAAAAATTTCCGAGGGAACTTTTTCTTGCCCGATCGGCATATAAAAAACAGGACAACGATCCAGTTGCCGTTCTAAAACCAAGAAAGAATCGTTAAATTCATAATATCGAAATCCGATTTGCAGACCGCGGCTGAGCAAAGAGACAAGGCTTAAATCACAGTCCCCATTTCCGAATTGGGGGAGGTATTTTTTAACAATCGGCAGATCATCCCCAGAGAGTAATTTCAATTCCATAATTCGCTTTCTATATTAAACCTTGCCAACATTACGACAGTTAAAAGGATTTTGCAATTGAGTTTTCGCTAAAATTTCCGAAATTAATCAAGCTAATAGTTTTATGTATTTTCAGCAAGAAAATTCCTTTCGTTCTGAGACGGTCTGGACAGTGTCTGAACTCAATGACTGTGTCTCGCAATGCCTTCAGGTCAATTTCCCTCCCCTTTGGGTGAGCGGTGAAGTGCGCGGTTTTACCCGTGCAGCATCCGGTCACTGGTACTTTACGCTAAAAGATGAGACGGGCGAATTATCCTGTGCGATGTTTGCGGGCAATAATCGCCGAATGAATTTTGTACCTAAAACGGGTGATCATCTGGAGGTGCACGGCCAGGTGAGCGTGTATCGGGCCCGCGGATCCTATCAGATGGTCGTTGATTCAGTCAGGCGCGCAGGACTCGGTCAATTGTATGAGCGGTTTTTAAGACTGAAAGAGAAACTTCAGGCCGAGGGGCTTTTTGACGCCGCGCGGAAAAAAACACTCAAACGGATCTATACCAAAATCGGCGTGGTCACGAGTCTGCAGGCGGCGGCTCTGCGGGATGTCTTAACGACATTGCGCCGACGTGCGCCCTATGCCAAGGTCACTCTTTTTGAAACAGCTGTTCAGGGCGAAGAGGCTCCGGGAGAAATCATCAGAGCTTTAAAAAAGGCCGAAGCGAGCGCCGAGGTTGAAGTGATCTTATTGGTCCGAGGCGGGGGATCGCTTCAGGACCTCTGGGCGTTTAACGACGAAACACTGGCGCATGTGCTTGCCAATTTATCTAAGCCCGTTATCGTCGGGGTGGGTCATGAAAGCGATGTAACGATTGCCGATTGGGTGGCTGATTTAAGAGCTGCAACGCCCACAGCGGCAGCCGAGCACGTCACCGAAAGTGCCCAAGTACTGCTTCGCGAAATTCAGGAAATGCAACAAGCCCTCACTTTTGCTTTTAACCGTGCATGCAATGAACGAGCTCAGTTGATTGACTCTCTTTTCAGAGAAATGCCCGATCCCATCAAAGAGCTTTCTCAGGCGCAGGCACTTTTAAGTCAAAATAATCATTTACTGGCTGCACTGATGCAAAGCCAGTGCCAAATGAGATCCGAAGGAGTGCGTTCTCTAAGGGATTCGTTGCTGCATCCGAAAAGCCGATTGTCGGCGGAAAAAGAAAAGTGCTTACGTCTGACAGAGCAGCTCAGTCCTCTGATGGTTCAGAGAGTGCAGTTGCTTGAGCATAATCGGGTGGCTTTGACAGATCTGATGACAGAATTAAGCCCGCAGACCATTTTGAAAAAAGGCTACAGTTATGTGACTGACCATAAAGGACAGTTCATTAAAAGCTCACGAAATCTGCCGACGGGACAGGCCCTTAATGTGCATTGGCATGACGGTGAAGCGAAGGTTCATGTCATTGATTAGTTAAATCAGTCGAGTTGTTTTTTTCTATCACATCCGTTTGCTCAGTTGGTTTTTGCGTACAATCAAAGAAATTATTTAGGAGAGAAAAATGCCTTTTCAATTACCTACGTTAGCCTTTCCGATGAATGCGTTGGCTCCGGCCATGTCTGAAGAAACGATGCAGTATCACTACGGTAAGCACCATCAGACTTACCTCACCAACCTGAATACCGCTATTCAAGGGACGCCTTTTGAGTCCATGTCTTTGGAAGAAATTGTGCTGGCAAGCGACGGTATCAATCCGGGCGTATTCAATAATGCAGCTCAGGCCTGGAACCATGCCTTTTTCTGGATGTGTCTGAGTCCCAAGGGCGGCGATAAGCCTCAAGGTGAATTGTTAAGTAAGATTGAAGAACGTTGGGGTTCCTTTGAAGCTTTCCGTGAACAATTCATTGCGAGCGCTGCCGGCAATTTCGGCTCCGGCTGGACCTGGCTTGTGATGACGCCGCAAAAGACGCTTGAAATCGTCAATACGTCCAATGCCGGTACGCAATTGGCCAGTGACAATACGCCTTTGATGGTGGTGGATGTTTGGGAACACGCTTATTACATTGATTATCGTAATTCCCGCCCCAATTACCTCAATGCTTTATTTGATCACCTGATCGACTGGGAATTCGTGGCGCGCAATTACTACAACGCCAAATAACATTTGAGCTGACTGTTCCTTCCGAAAGCCTCTGAGTCTCAGGGGCTTTTGGTTTTTGGGCTGACTGATAACTGGGCACCGGCTGAAATACGGTTCTTATTGAACCATCCGCTGTTGACTTCCAAAGCCCAGCGAATAGGTCTGAGAGAGCAGTGCGTATTTTGTGTTTGGGCTTTCATGTGCCGAATACTGACTAATTTGCCCTTTTCATCAAAAAAACCGACGTCCAAATCAATCGGGACATTCTTCATCCACATGCAAACCGTTTTAGAGGGATTAAATACAAAGAGCATTCCGGTATTCTCATTTAAATGCTCTCGTCCCTGAAGTCCTTTTTGTTGTTGAGCTTGTGTGAGAGCAATTTCGACTTCTAGCGGCAGATCGTTAACGTAAAGCGTTTCAGCTGAGCTCAATGGGCAGAAGAAGCAAAAGAAGAAAAAAGAAAAACTGCGCAAGTAATTTAACATTACAGCTTGCGCAGTTTTGAGCAAAGAATTAACTGTGCTCATAGACACACACAGTCCTCTAGCTTGCCGCGTCGTCGGTCTTTATTGGCGAGGGAATTACGCGCGTAGCGTGCAATCCGCGTTCGGATTGTTCGAATTCAAACTCGACCCGCTGATTGGTTTGCAGGGTCTTGCGACCGGGCATTTCAATAGAACGGAAATGTACAAACACTTCCTTATCCTGACCGTCGGGGATAATGAATCCGTAACCTTTGGCATCCGAGAACCACTTCACAGTACCGGAATTCATAAAACATCCTTTAAAAGAAAGCAAAGGCAACCTAGAGAGAGTTCTAATTTGTCTGCTTTCATTTTCCATCATAGGCTTATTTTTAAGGCTTGGGCAATGTTTTTGCTAAATATTTTCATCAAGCCCTAAATAAGCTCAAAACACTAGGCTTTTCCGGTCGAACCGAAGCCGCCTGTGCCGCGGTCAGAAGCTTCAAAATCCTGGACGATGTTCATTTGCATCTGAACAACCGGAACAATGACAAGCTGTGCAATCCGTTCCATCGGTTCAATGGTAAAGGGGGTCTGACCGCGATTCCAAGTCGAGATCATCAATTCTCCCTGATAGTCCGAATCAATGAGACCGACAAGATTGCCGAGCACGATACCGTGCTTGTGACCGAGGCCTGAACGAGGCAATATGAGTGCAGCGTAGCGGCTGTCAGCCAGGTGAATCGCCAATCCGGTCTTAATCAGCTTGGTTTCTCCAGGCTGCAGAGTGAGCGGTTCATCAAGCATTGCTCGGAGATCAAGACCGGCAGAGCCTGCGGTCTGGTAGGCCGGCATCATCTCTTTGATGCGGGGATCCAGGATTTTGACATCAACTTGCATGGTAAAACTATCTCCTGCGGTTGCGTTTCTGACGAATAATGTTAGAAACGATACTGACAAAAACAAAGAAAACGGCAGTAGCGATCAGATTTTCCTGTCCTGTCATTCCGCCGTAGAAAAAAAGAGCAAAGCCCATAAAAATCAAAATGAAAGTAGAAACCGTTCCCGCTTTCGCTCCCACGGATCGGGGTTCAGAATTGTTTTGAGGAATATCCACTTTAAAGGCATCTTCGGGCTGAGCAATAACGGTGTCTCTGTGTTTTGGCGCCGATTGATCCAAGTCAGGTGAACTCCACACGTTGGAAGCCGCACCGTTGAGCTCATCATTAATCTGCTCACGCATGAGTTCGTCATTGACTTGCAGCGCTTTGAGTTCCCTTACGCTTTTCTCATTGAGCTTTTCGACAAAACTCGCAAAATCACCGTTTTTAGGCTCTAAGTCCAAAGGGTCAAAACGCTTTCGCATCAGTTCACCTCCTGGGCAATTTTGGCAATGAGTGCCTGAGCGATGTGCTCTTTAGTGGCTTTTGCCAAAGGAGTAGCAGCTTCGCGCTCAACAAACACCACGGCATTGGTATCCTGATTGATCGAGTCGCTTACTAAATTAGCTACGACAAGCGGGATATTTTTACGGAAAAGTTTAGCCCGGGCATTATCAATTAAGTTTTCAGTCTCAGCGGCAAATCCCACGCAATAAGGGGGATTTTCAAGCGCAGCAACGCTGGCCAGAATATCCGGATTTTCTTCAAAAGAAAGTTCCGGCGCCAGCGCGAACTGCTTTTTAATTTTGTGCTCGCTTACATTGGCTACCCGCCAATCAGCAACGGCAGCCACACTGATAAAGATTTCGTGCTGAGCCACTTCCCGCATGACGGCGTCGTACATTTCCTGAGCGGTGATCACATTAATGCGTCTGACGCCAGCCGGTGTCTTTAAATCGGTGCGGCCGGCAATGAGTGTAACTTCTGCGCCCGCCAGTGCTGCGGCCTTGGCAATGGCAAAGCCCTGTTTGCCTGAAGAAAGATTCGTAATGCCGCGAACAGGATCAATCGGCTCATAGGTCGGGCCGGCAGTAATCAGGACTCTGCAGCGATCGAGTACTCTTGGAGAAAAGGCGCCTTGAAGCAATTCAATGATTTCTTCAGGCTCAAGCATTCTGCCGCTGCCGACATCGCCGCAGGCCTGCTCGCCTGAGGCAGGACCTAAAAAGAGTGCACCGTCTTGCGTGAGTTGAGCAACATTGCGCTGAGTGGCTTGGTTGTGCCACATGTAAGTATTCATCGCCGGGGCATAAGCCACCGGGCAGCGTGCGGCTAAAATAGCCGCGCTTAAGACATCATCGGCAATGCCCTGAGCAGCTTTAGCCAAAATGTTGGCTGTGGCCGGCGCAACCAAAAGGAGATTGGCGTCTTTTGTAGCTTCAATATGCGGAATAACACTTGCACCCTGCTCCCAGTCTCCGGTAAAGACGTTCTTAGCGCCAAGCGAGCGAAAGGTGAGGGGCGTTACAAAGCGTTGAGCCGCCTCAGTCATAATGACCGAGACTTCCGCCCCACGCTTAATTAACAGTCTTAATAATTCGCAGCTTTTATAGGCAGCAATAGAGCCTGTCACGGCCAATACAATTTTTTGTCCTGTGAGCATCTTGCACTCCTTTAGTGCTTGCGATCAAAGAAGCTATCGAGGATGAGTAATCCTGCACCGCCTACAATGGCCATGTCGGCGACATTAAATGCGGGCCAATGGCAATAGCCATAATAAAAATCCAGGAAATCAATTACATAACCGTAGATTATACGGTCAAAGAGGTTGCCTAATGCACCGCCCATAATTAAAGCAAGAGCAAGACAAAACAGATTTTCCGAAGTATGCCGAATGATTAAGCGGGAACAGATAATCACAGCAATAATGGCAATAGCAGCAAAAAAATACATTTGCCAGCCGCTGTGATCGGCTAAAAATGAGAAAGCTGCGCCCGTATTGTGTGCGAGCACAAAATTAAAAAAAGAAGTGACCGGCCGGGATTCGCCGAGGTAGAAATGGTTTTCAAAGTAGAACTTTGTGACAAAATCCACCGCGAATACGACGGCCGAAATGCCCGCCCAGGGCATTAATGCTCGGGCGGGTGTTTTTTTTATATCACTCATTAGGCAAAACGACGGGTTTCACCGGCTCCGAAAAGGTTTTCCACACAGCGAGAGCACAACGTCGGGTGTTCGGCTGCAGAGCCGACTGAGGGCACGTAGTGCCAGCAGCGGGCGCATTTTTGAGCCTGAGATTGGTGAACACTGATCGAAGCGGATCCTTTATGCAAGTCGGCTCGGCTCGTGATCATCACAAAGCGCAATTCATCTTCAAGGCTTGCAAGTGCATCATAGGCATCGCCTTCAACCGTGATATCCACTTCTGCCTGCAGGCTGGAACCCACCTTGCCTTCCGTGCGCAGATTTTCGATTTCTTTTTGAACATCGGCGCGCACCTGGCGGATTTTTTCCCACTTCGAAAGCAGTTCCTCTGCGCCGTTAATGGCGGGCAGATCAAAGAACTCTTCTGTAAAGATTGTGGGAGACTTGCCGGGCTCGAAAATGGCAAAGGCTTCTTCGGCCGTAAAGGAGAGAATCGGAGCCATCAGACGCAGATAGGCAGCCGTGATGTACCACAAAGCTGTTTGAGCTGAACGACGGGCAAGGCCGGTCGTAGCGGTCGTGTACAGGCGATCCTTAAGGATGTCCAGATAGAAACTGCCCAAATCATCGCTTGCAAACGATTGCAGCTTAGAGACAATCGGATGGAAGTCATTGTTGCTGTAGAGCTCAATGATTTCTTTTTGCAGCTGTGCTACACGAGCAATGGCCCAACGGTCGAGTTCAACCATGTCTTCAAATGCGACGGCGTCTTTCGTGATATCAAAGTCGCTCGTATTGGCTAACAGGAAGCGCAGCGTATTGCGGATACGGCGATAGGAATCCGTCACATGTTTAACAATGGTCTTACCGAAACTCAAATCACCGGAGTAATCGGTTGAGGCTACCCAAAGGCGCACGATTTCAGCACCGTAAGTCTTGGTGGCATCCATTAACTGAACGGTGTTGCCAAGGCTCTTACTCATCTTCATGCCCTTTTCATCAACGGTAAAGCCGTGAGTGAGCAGCGCATTGTATGGAGCACGGCCATCGAGCATCACGCCGATCAGCAACGAGGAGTGGAACCAGCCGCGATGCTGGTCACTGCCTTCGAGGTACAGATCGATCGGGAAATCGAGCTTATCCTTATGAGAGCCGCGAACAACCGTGGCGTGAGTGGAGCCGGAGTCAAACCAAACGTCAAGAATGTCGGTCGTCTTATCATATTGCTGGGCTTCTTCAGCACTCATGAAATCTTCAGCCTTAGCTTGCGTCCAGGTCTCAATGCCGCCTTTTTCTACGCGCTTGGCTACTTCTTCCATGATTTCAAGCGTACGCGGATGCAGTTTTCCGGTGACCTTGTGAGTGAAGAAAGGCAGCGGCACACCCCAGTTGCGCTGGCGGGAAATACACCAGTCAGGGCGATTAGCAATCATGGCATGAAGGCGGTTATAACCCCAGCTCGGATAGAACTTCGTGGCATCCACCGCTTCAAGAGCAGCTTCACGCAAGCTCTTAGGCTGCTCCGTGCCGATTGCAGGGCGCGTGTCTTCAGTGCTCTTATCCATGCGGATAAACCACTGACTCGTTGCACGATAAATCAACGGAGTCTTGTGGCGCCAGCAGTGCATGTAGCTGTGCACCTGTGTGCCGTAATGCAAAAGGTTGCCTGATTCTTTAAGTTTTTCAACAATGACCGGCTGCGCTTTCCAGATGTGAAGTCCGCCGAAAAGAGCGAGCTCATCGGCGTACACTCCGTTACCCTGCACAGGGTTGAGAATTTCATCGTTGTGCATGCCGTATTTCTTGCAGGTATAGAAGTCATCCACACCATAAGCAGGAGCGGAGTGAACGATACCGGTACCGGCTGTTGCGTCCACGTACTCAGCCAATTCAACAGGGCTAAAGCGTTTATAGCCCGCATCCATCTGAGAAAGCGGATGCATGAAGCGGACGAGTTCAAATTGAGCGCCCTTAGCACTGGCGACGACGCTGCCTTGCAATTCGTAGCGTTTAAGGCAGTCCTCAACGAGTTTGTCGCACAAAATCAGATAACGGTCACCGCAGTCAACCAAGGCATAATCCAATTCTGGATGCATATTAAGAGCCTGGTTGGCCGGAATCGTCCAAGGTGTGGTGGTCCAAATGACAGTGTAGGTGGGTTTGTCGAGCTTACGGCCGTAAATTTCTTCCACTTTTGCCTTATCTTCATCGGCTAAGGGGAAGGCCACGTCGATGATCGGACCTTTGATGTCCTTATATTCCACTTCTGCTTCAGCCAGAGCCGATTGGCAGTCAAAGCACCAGTTCACAGGTTTGAGACCGCGGTAGACGTAGCCTTTTTCCATGAGTTTGGCAAGCACGCGAATTTGAGCGGCTTCCGTATCGAAACGAAGTGTGAGGTACGGATCTTCCCAGTCGCCCAACACACCCATGCGTTCAAACCCGGCCTTTTGGCGGGCAACCTGTTCGTGCGCGTATTGGCGGGCTTTTGCCTGAAGTTCAACAATCGGCAGGTTCTTGCCGTAGAGTTTTTCAATCTGAATTTCAATCGGCATGCCGTGGCAGTCCCAGCCGGGTACGTACGGGGCGTCGTAGCCCAACAAAGTGCGGGACTTCAGAATGATGTCTTTCAAAACCTTATTGACGCCATGGCCTAAGTGCAGATCACCGTTAGCGTACGGAGGACCGTCGTGCAAAATAAAATGCTTACGTCCTTTTCTGGCATTGCGAATCACGCCGTAAATATCTTTTTCCTGCCACTCTTTAATCCAATTGGGTTCACGAGCAGGCAAATTGCCGCGCATCGGAAACGGGGTATCCGGCAGATTAAGCGGATATTTTTGGGTTTGATCTTCAGTAGTTTTTGCCATGATGTCTCCTTGGTCCCCTCGGACTCTTCAAGGTTTGTTAAACACAAATAACGTGCGAATTTTTCTTTGGCTTCGCACTAACCGTACATTTCAGTAAGTTCCATATCGGAACGAGCCAAGCCGACAAGGCCTCTGGCTTTTTGCGCATCAGCATTGATAGCGGCTTTTAATTCTTCCAAATTGGCGAACTTTTTGTCATCGCGCAATTTGTCTAAAAATTCCACGCGGACAATTTTCCCGTAGCAGTCCGTGTGATAGTCAAAAATATGGGTCTCTAAAAGATACTTTTTGGGCTGCCCCTGAGTGACGGTCGGTCGGCAGGTAATGGTTGCCACGCCGCCCAGCGGATAGGGGGCTAAACCATGAACAAAAACAGCGTAGACGCCTTTTACGGCCGGTTCGCCGTTCTTGTCTACCGGAATACAGTCAAGGTTAATCGTTGGAAAGCCCAGCGTGCGCCCCAATTCCTGGCCATGAACAACACGGCCGGTGATGTGATAGTGGTGTCCCAAAAGCTGAGTCACCTCATAGAGATCGTTATCGAGCAGAGCCTTTCTCAGTCTTGTGCTCGAGATGCGGCTCGTGCCGTGAAAGAGAGTGGGAGAAACCCAAACCTCAAAGCCCAACTCTTTTCCGAGTGCTTTGAGATCTTCAACCGTCCCCAATCCTTTATAGCCGAAATGGAAATCTTCACCGACAGTTACCCAGCGGGCATGAAGTCCTTCGACCAAAACCTCTTCGGCAAATTGCCGAGGAGTCATTCGAGCCAGTCTTTCATTGAAATTAAGGAAAATAACGCGCTGGATTCCGCAGGCGGCAATATCGAGTACTTTATCCCGAATGTTGTTGACCCGGGCTAAGACCTCATGACCGTGCGGATAAACTTCCTTGGGGTGCGGTTCAAAAGTGACAGCGCAAGGCATCAGGCCGCGCAGATCTGCAGCCTGAACGACTTCCTGCAGCAAGGCTTGATGGCCGCGATGAACGCCGTCAAAGTTTCCGATTGCCACTGCACAGTCTACTTTCTTTAATGGTTGAGGAACCCCTCTGAATACTTTCATATAACTAACAGTCTCAAATAAACGCTAAATTTTAACAAATATGTACTCAATGGATTTGAGCGGTTTGTATTAGTTGTTGAGAAAAAAGTCCGATTGAACTTAGGATTTTTGGCAAACAGCTCGTGGGCTTTGTCTCGGCTCGAAATAGGCAGCAGCTGTTGTTCCCATTACAGAAAAAGCAAAGGCAATCAGAGTCAATCCGAAGTGTTCAGACCACTCGGCCCAAAAGGCCATTAAACTGCAAAGGACAATTGTGCCGATAATGAGCGGTCGGTTAAGTATTCGGGATGAGAAAACCGCTGTAAATACGGGCGCGATGACTGCGCAGACATATACGTTATTGGCCATCAGCATTAAATCCAAAATGCCGCGCCCCGAACTGCTCAGAAACAGCGCGACGACTGTCAGAACACACATCACGAAACGAGAGGTTTTTATGCCGGGCTGACGGATTAAATCATTGCAGACAACGGTTGCCGCAGTAAGCAGACAGGAATCGGCCGAAGACAAAATAGCGCTGATTAAAACCAAAAACAGCATCTGCTGCAAAATGACGGGCTGCTGAGCGGCAACGGCCGCCAGAACCTGATCTGAAGGCGTTGAAGAAGGCAGTAAATGGCGGGCTTGTATGCCGATTAAAACAAATAAAATCGCAAGAAAAATCAGTCCTGCTACGGCAATCATTGCACCATTGCGGGCACTTTTGTCGCTTCGTGCACTCATAAAGCGGGAAAAAAGCATCGGACAGACGATATAACTGCCGCCGATCAATAACGCAAAGCGGGCTAAATCTGACGTTTGAAATTGATCGTTTAAGAGCTCAAAACGAAGCTCAGAAAAAGGTTTGGGATCGCTTTGAATTAAAGTTAAAAAAAGCGCTAGAAGTCCGACAATCATGACTGATAATTGAATGACATCGCTTTTAATGACGGTTGCCTGACCGCCTATGAGCGTGTAGAGCAGGATAACCGCAGCTCCCAGAAAAAGAGCGAGCTTTGCATGACTTCCCGTCATTTGTTCAACAATACTGCCCATGGCACTGAACTGAGCAGCCAAAATGGCAACCCAAGCCAGGACAATCACGAGTGCGCAAAGTCTTGTCGCAGTGTCTCCTAATCGCTCTTTGACAATTTCAAGCATGGTTAAACAGGGCTGACGGTGCAATTTTTTCAAAAGGAAAATACTGAGAATGCTCAGGCCGATTGCTCCGGTCACGAGCCACCAAACGGCTGGAAATCCCACAGAGAAAGCTAAGCCGCACATACCGATGGTGGCCGATGCTCCGACGCAGGAAGCGATAACAGAAAAGCCAACCTGCAGGCCTGTTGCTTTGCGGCCGGCAACAAAATAATCCTCTTTAGAGAGAATGCGCCTGGACTCAAATAAAGCAAGGAGAAGAAAAACAGAAGAAAAAATCAGAAAAGCGATCACATCAGGCCTTAGGAAAAGTTCGTTAAATCTCGGAGTCTACAAAGCATCGGCCTGAAGTTCAATATGTTGTGTGCAAAGGAGCAAACTCAGAAAAAATTAAACCGATGAATTTTTTGTTTTCTTTGAGAAGGTACAATTCAATCATCTGCTTATTCTTTATTTGAAAATGAAAAAAATCGTCGTTTTAATTTCCGGTCGCGGCAGCAACTTTGTTGCGATTGAAGAGTGTGCTCTCGCGGAGAATTGGGAGCAGAGCATCGGTGCAAAAATCGTTGCCGTGATTTCTAACCGCCCGGATGCCAAGGGATTGGAATTGGCAAGAGGCTACGGTATCGACGCCATTTGCGTTGACCACAAAGCTTTTGACACAAGAGAAGCTTTTGAAGAAAAGCTTGCCGAGGTGATTTCGCAGTATGAGCCCGATTTAATTGTTTTAGCCGGTTTTATGCGTATTTTGACAGCCGGTTTTGTCGATCGCTTTGAAGGCAAGATTCTTAACATTCATCCGGCGCTTTTGCCTTCGTTTAAAGGATTGGATACCCATCAGAGAGCCATTGATGCCGGAGTGCGCATGGCAGGAACGACTGTCCATTTTGTGACGGCCGCTTTAGACGGCGGAGCGATTATTGCCCAGGCAGCAGTGCCGGTGCTGCCGTCTGATGACGCGCATCAGCTCGCCGATCGGGTATTGGTTTATGAGCATCAGATCTATGTTCGTGCGGTGAAGGCCTGTATTACAGGCCGAGTTCGCTATGAAGGCGATCGGGCAGTGATGGATGATGAAACGGCACTGCAACTCACTATTTTCGGACAGGTTTAAAAAATCATGCAAGAAAAGAAAAGTTCATATCGCCGTTCATCCAACGTACCTTCTCGTAAGCTCACGGAAAGGCAGCGCGCGGCAAGAAGCCGTCAAATTCAGGAAAGCCGTTCGATGAGTAAAGACGAGCGTCGGCAAAAAGCGGGTTCCCACCACGATGTGACGCAGAGACAGGTGCGTACCGGCGGCCCGCGTGTGACAGGATTAATTGTTGATGAATTGGGTAAGGCTTTAGCGACTGTTTTGAAGTTGGACGGACCGGCCGATGTTTTGATGAGCCGCTTTTTCCGGCTTAACCACAAATTAGGCGCCCGAGACAGAAGTGTGATTGCTGAGGCGATTTTTTACACGCTTCGTCACCTCTCAACCATTTCCTGGCAAATGAAGCCTATTGTTCCGGCAAGAGCACCGCGCTTGACGGCAATGGTAGCCTTGGCTCGCATTTATGGTCGGCAGGCGCTCGATGAACGAACGGTTGGCAATGACGCAGGTCCCCTGGACAATATCCTTCGTTCAAAACCCGAAAACGCAACCGCTTTTGTACAGTCCGAATTGCCCTATTGGCTTTATGAAAAGCTGCTTAATCAATTCGGTGATGAAGCTGCTGCTCTCTTTGAATCGATGAAAGAAGGAGCACCGCTTGATTTAAGAGTCAATCTTTTAAAGGCAAAGCGTGAAGAGGTGATGCAGGATTTGGCCGAGCATGGAGTGGCAGCCGTTGAAACCCCGATGTCTCCTGATGGTGTGCGGCTTATGACCAAACCGGGTTTAACCAGTTGGTCCATTTACCGCGAGGGCAAAATCGATGTTCAAGATGAAGGCAGCCAATTGATTGCTCGTTTGGTACAGCCCAAGCGAGGGGAGATGGTCTGCGACTTTTGTGCGGGAGCCGGCGGAAAAACTTTAGCGCTTGGGGCTCTGATGCGATCAACCGGACGGTTATATGCTTTTGATGTCAATGAAAAGCGCCTGGCAGGATTAACGCCCCGTATGCGTCGGGCCGGTCTCAGCAATGTTCATCCGATTGCGATTAAAACCGAAAGAGATACGAGAGTAAAGCGCCTCACCGGAAAGTTTGACCGTGTGTTGGTTGATGCTCCGTGTTCAGGGACCGGGACTTTAAGACGCAACCCTGATTTGCGCTGGCGCATGAATGAACAGGAATTGGCCAGGATTAATGCGATTCAGGCCAATGTATTGGATTCTGCGAGCCGTTTGGTGAAAGCGGGCGGCAGATTGGTGTACGCAACCTGCTCACTGCTTAAGCAGGAAAACCAGGATGTGGTTGAAGCTTTCTTAGTTAACCACCCTGATTTCGAAATCATGGATGCAACAGAAGTCCTGGCAAAGCAGGGTGTTGATTTACCCGATTACGCAAAGGCTCATGCACCTTACTTTGTGATGGCACCGCATCAAAGTGGGACCGATGGCTTCTTCGGGGCGGTATTGGTGAGAAAGGATCCGCAGGCCTCTTAAACCATTCGTGATTAAATCAAAACGCTCACTTTTCCCGAGAATAAAGTGAGCGTTGGTTTTTAGGCGAAATTTTTATGCTTTTCAGTGTTCCTAAATCTTTAGCTTTTTTATTGGCGATGTGCTCAATGGTCGGGCCATTGTCGGCCAATACATATATGCCGGGATTAGGGCTGATTGCCGAGGAGTTCGCGGTAAGCGAAGTAGCCGCTTATCAGACACTGTCGAGCTATCTGATGTGCTTTGCCTTCTCATCACTTTTTGTCGGTGCTATTTCCGATAGTCTCGGGCGGCGACCGGTCATGATGGGCGGACTTTTTTTCTACAGTCTTTCGTGCTTAATCTGTGCCATCAGTTTCAATTATGAGTCTTTTTTGATCGGCCGCATTTTAATGGGCCTTTTTGCCAGTACGGGAACCGTACTGGCGATGGCGGTGACGCGTGACTTATTCAGCGGCCGACAAGCTCAGGAATTAACAAGTTTAATTGCAGTGATTTTTGCTCTGGCGCCTGCCTTTGCACCGATTATCGGCGGTTGGCTTGTTGTTCTTTTCGGCTGGCGCAGTGTCTTTATTTTCCTGGCCGCTTTTGCACTTTTGATGGCTTGCATCACGTATTTTTTGCTCCACGAGACTCATCCCAAAGAAAAAAGAACGACTTTTCATTTTGTGCCCCTTGTGACAACCTATGCGCACTCCTTCAGAAATGTTGCGTTTACGGCAGGAGTGTTCTGTAACGGCTTCGTTTTTATGGGCTCGATTCTCTTTTCAGCCGGCGCTCCCGATTACGTAGAAAACGTTATGGGAATGGGAGTGACGGATTTCGGTTATCTGATGATTCCTCTGATCGGATTCTCAGTCACCGGATCGATTTTCTGCACCAAGATTACGGCACGTTTCGGTGAAGTCAGAACGATGTGGATTCAGATTGCTCTGATGTATGCAGCAGGCATTGCCGGTGTTGCCATGAACTATTTCTGGCATGTGCCCTATCCGATCTGCCTGTTTGCTGTCATTGTCTACAGCACGGCAATGAGTGTCATTCGCCCGATTATGACCGTCTACAACCTGGACTATTTCCCGCAAAACAGAGGCATGGCAGCAAGCATTCAACAGTTTTTCCAAACTTCAGCTTTTGCCATATGTGCAGCATTGTGGGTGCCGATCGTGATGGGTGAAGCTTGGAAGTATGACGCAGTATTGCTTTTATGCGGCGTCATGGTGAGCCTGACATGGGTGATCGTCTTAAAGACGCGTCCCCGTTGTCTGCCTGAAGACTATCAATTACAAAAAAGTCAGTAGCGCAGAAACGATTACCACACTGCAGGCCACTGAAAGCGAATTGAGGTTGGCTGCCATTGACGGATTGCACTTGGCTTTAATACAGAAAATTAATCCCACAACAGGAATCGGCGCCCAGGCAATGAGCGCAAGAATTTTTCGGATTTCTTCAGAAAAAGGCAGCAGATAGTACATAGCAAGCGACATAACCAAAGAGCCTGCAAGTCTGATGCACAAAAGCCGCAAGAGTTCTTTGAGTTGATCGGCGGGCATACTGAAGCGAATGCTTTGTCCCAACAAAATCATTGCTAAAAAAGCGTTGGCATTGGCTCCGATCTGTGCCCAATCCACAATTGTTTTCGGAAAGGTGAGCCCTAAAATAGATAAGGCGAGCATAACAAAATAAGAGCAGATCGGACCGGAGCTGAACATTCGTTTCAAAACGGTTTTTACCAATGCCAAACCCGTACCGGTGCCCGACCCAAGTGCATAGGTGGTGCCGGTACACATAATGGAGTTGCCGATATCAAAGAGGCAAATTGAGAGAAACCCCATTGGCGTAACAAATGATTGAAGAAACGGCATCACAAATGTACCGATGTTAAAGCCTGAGAGATTGAGCATGTCAAAGAGTCTTTTTTCAGGATGACGGTACGTGATCAGACAGGCAATGCCGATCATAAAAAAGTTTGTTAAAAGTCCTAGGCCTATGAGCCAGAGATAACTCCATTCAAGGTGCAGCCCGTTTAAGCAGACCAGAATCAGGCACGGCAGCGTGACATAGAGCAAAAGTCCTGAGAGTGCATGTACGGTGTCTTCTTTGAGAACGTGGGCGCGTTTGAGGAAGTAGCCGATAAAAATAAAAAGTACAAAGCCCAGAACTTTAATGAGACCGTCCACGTTGAAAATCCTCGGTTTGGAGTTGATTGAGCATTGTACGCCCAGTGATAACTAAAAAATGTGCTGATGGGAAACAAGAGAATATTTAGCAAAAAGAATTAAAAATTAAACAATTCTCTTCACTTGATTTTTCTTAAAATAAAAATACTATGCAAAAGGAGTGAGGCAGTGTTTAGTTTCTCCCGACGATCTTATTTAAAGGCTTTTGCTGCAAGCACATTGAGCCTAAGTTTGCCTCGCGTGGTTTTTGCCGAAGTTCCGTTTTTGCGATTGACTGACTTATCGAACCGTCCTGTTCTTTTAGCCCGCAAACCGCAACGATTTGTCGTAGCTAACTACATCGCTAATTTCCTTTTCGTGGGAGGCGCATCGGTAATTGACAAAATTGTCGGACTGACAGCCGATGGCTGGCAAAGTACCCGTTATGCAGAGTACGTTCGTCTGACTGAGGCTTTCCCGAGATTAAAAGATATTCCCAGTATCGGCGGTTATCACGATGACATTCTCAATACCGAGAAAATTCTTTCACTGAAACCCGATGTGGTGATTGTGGGACAGACGCAGTTTGCACAGAATGCTCAGAGACTGAACTTGTTGGAAAAAGCCGGTATTGCCGTCATCGTGCTTGATTATCACGCGATGACACTTGAAAATCATGTTAAAAGCACGCAACTGCTCGGAAAATTGCTCAATCGTGAAAGTGTAGCTGATGAGCAGATCCATCGTTACAGAGAAGTCATTGAAACGATTCAGTTTCGAATTGCCAAGGCTGACAATAAAGCGAAAAAGACTCCGATTTATGTTGAATGCGGCAATCTTGGAGTAGGGTCCTACGGGAACTCATATAACCGGTCTGTGTTGTGGGGCGGGATTCTCAACCGGCTGCAGGCAAATAACATTGCTGCCGACATGCCGGCTCCTTATGCGTCACTGTCCAGAGAATTTGTTCTGTCGAAAAATCCGGGCATCATTTTTATAGCAGGCAGTATCTGGCAAAATGCGGCAGAAAATGACCAGATGCGAATGGGCCTGATGGTGTCTAAAGAAGAGGCCTTAACGCGGCTGGCAGGCTTTATGAAGCGCCCGTTTTGGGACAGGCTTCAAGCGGTGAGGGACAATCGTGTGTATGGTGTTGACCACGGCAGTCTTCGGTCCATGTTGGATTACACTTTGTCGCTATTTATGGCGCAGGTGATTTATCCCGGCTTATTCGAAGACTTTGAGCCGGAGGCTGAAATTCAAACATTTTATAAGCGCTATTTACCGCAAGTGGATTCTTCCGGAACGTTTACTTTAAAACCCTAGATTGTATGAGCTGCCATTTACACTACCGTCAGACCAATCGAAAGCGCGTAATGATTTTATGCGCGGCAGCAGCGTTGCTTTTGATTGCGATTGTATTGGATCTGGCAGTCGGCACATCGTCCATGTCTTTGGCAGCTTTAATGCAGGCGCTCGCAAGCGGCCCGGACGCATCCGATATCAGCGCAACAATTGTTTGGTCCTTGAGACTGCCGATGACTTTGACAGCGCTTTTTGTCGGCACCTCTTTGGCTATGGCAGGTCTTCAGATCCAAAATATCACGCAAAATGCCCTGGCGAGTCCTTCGACCTTGGGGATTACTTCTGCGGCCAGTTTCGGTGCTGCTTTGGCGATCAGTTTAGGTTTGGGTTTTTTAGGTCAATTCTGGATTGCGACGGCGGCCTGTGCGCTCTTTTTTGCTCTGTTAGTCTCTTTTGCGATTTATTTTTTAAGTGCCCGTCGGGGAATGACGCCTGAGACAGTCATCTTGGCAGGCATTGTCGTCAATTTCTTCTTTTTAGCTTTGCAGCAGGTTTTGATCTATCACTCCAGTCCTGAGGTAGCTCAAATCATCAACGGCTGGACATTCGGTAATTTGGAAAGAGCATCCTGGCTGGCGGTCGGGTTAAATGCCGTGCTGACACTTTTAATTGCTCTTTTTTTATTGAAACGCAGTTGGGCCATAACGGCGCTTACCTTGGGAGAGGAGCGGGCAATGAGTTTAGGCATTGCCGTCAGGCGCCTGCGCATTGAAACGTTCTTTCTTTCTGCATTACTGATTGCAGGAGCAGTTGCTTTCATTGGCACCGTGAGTTTTGTCGGCCTCGTTGCACCTCACATTGCGAAGTTACTTTTAGGTGAAGATCAACGGTTTTTGCTTCCCGGAACACTTTTGTCCGGTGCTCTTTTGATGGTGCTGAGTTCTCTGCTTGCCAAGCTGATTTCGGTCGGAGCAGTCATTCCGGTAGGGATTATTACGTCTTTGGTGGGCGTGCCTTTCCTCTTGGTTTTGTTGATTCGATACAGCGCTGGGAGGACTCAATGATTGAACTGAAATTAGATAAATTGGCAGTCAGTTACGGTCAAAGCCCGGTACTTTACGATATTTGCGCAAATATCGAAGGGGCTCAGCTCATCAGTGTGATCGGTCATAACGGAAGCGGGAAAACAACCCTTTTAAAAGCGATTGCCGGTTTAACTGCTCATCAGGGAGAAGTCAGTGTCATTGAGAACGGGCATGAGATTCCTGCCTCTGCCATTCGATATGTTCCGCAGCTATCCGGAATTTCCTCAACTTTAACTGTATTTGAGATGGTTTTGCTGGGACTTGTGAAATCATTGTCCTGGAGAGTGACTCAAGAAATATTCGATAGGGTTGATGCAACGCTGCACGCACTTGAAATTGATAAGCTGGCTCATACCCCGGTCAATCAACTATCCGGCGGTCAGCGTCAGTTGGTGTTTTTGGCACAAGCCTTTGTTTCTGAACCCAAAGTGCTTCTTTTGGATGAGCCTACAAGTGCACTGGATCTGCGCCACCAATTGATTGTGATGAATGCAGTGCGTGAGTACACGCAAAAAAATGAAGTGATTACGCTGGTTATCATGCATGATTTGCTGACAGCTGCACGCTTCAGCCAGCAGATTTTGCTTTTGGAAAAAGGGACGCTATCCATATTGGATGAGCCGGAGCTGGTACTGCAGGCCCAGCGGCTTGAGCGTATTTATAACGTGAGCGTGAGTATTGAAAAAACGGCGTCGGATTTTTTAAATGTTGTGCCTATCAAACCGCTTTAGCAGATAGAGTTTTTTCAAGGCAATAAAAAAGCTCGGAAGCAAGTCCGAGCTTTTTGGTCGGTACGATGACTCAATTACTTGAGCTTCGTTTCCTTGTAGACCACGTGCTTGCGAGCAACCGGGTCATACTTGGAAATTTCCATCTTACCCGTACTCGTACGCTTATTCTTGGTCGTCGTATAGAAGTGACCCGTACCAGCGGTCGATTCTAACTTGATCTTTTCACGGTTACCCTTTGCCATGGTGAACTCCTATTAGATTTCGCCGCGGGCGCGGAGGTCCGCTAAGACCGCATCAATACCGAGCTTGTCGACCGTACGAAGACCTGCCGCCGTCAGACGCAAACGAACCCAACGGTTTTCGCTTTCAACCCAAAAACGACGATATTGAAGATTGGGCATGAAACGACGCTTGGTTTTGTTGTTTGCGTGAGAGACGCGGTGGCCGACCATCGGCGCTTTGCCGGTGACTTGACACACTCGTGCCATCGCTAACTCCAGTCAAAAAATTAAAACAAAAACAACCCGCCCGAAGTAATACATCTCACCTCGGTGGGGTCAACGGTACCGAACATTATACTCATCGCCCCCTCTATAAGCAAATCCGTTTAACTTCTGTTGAAATACACCGGAATTTGTGCGTCAAAGGCTAATCGCGAATGATCACAAGGGCGGGTTTGCCGTCGTAGCCATAGCGGCGGTTGCGAACGATCAAAATAACGCTCAATACCAACGTAAACGTCTCAGCAACAGGAACCGAGAGCCAAAGACCGATTTCTCCGATCAGGCTCGGAAGACACTCAATCGCTAAAACCGTAAAAAGAAATGTGCAGCAAAAGGAGATGACAGCTGCGCGTTTGCCGTCACCCATAGCTGTAAAAAGGTAAGCGGCAAACATGTTGGGGCAAAGCAGCAGAAGCGATAAAGCGTAAAGACCGAAGTTGGCTAAAACAAGATCGAAAACCGGGGAATCTTTCGGAGTAAAAAAGCCCAAAACAGGGGCCGCAAAAATGAGTGATAAAGCGTAAGCCCCTAATGAGAAAACCGTCATAATAATCAGGCTGTTTTTAAAAACCTGAGCCAGTTCAGGCCAATTCTGCTCTCCGTACTTGTAGCCTAAAATCGGGCCAGTTGCTTCACAAAAACCGTAAAAGATGGCGTTGAAAACGTATGTGGAATAGGAAGCAATTGTGAGAGCCGCTACACCGTCAACCCCTAACCAATACATAAACGCAGCGTTAAAGAGATAAAGCGTCACCGACGAAGAAAGGCTTCCTACCATTTCGGAAAAGCCGCTTGTGCAGGCGCCTTTCAAAGCGTCCCAATCAGGTCGGGTAAGAATAATGCGGATGGGGGCATGATTTCGGCAGAAAAATAGGGCGCCCGCTGCAGCCGCGACGATCCAGGAAATAACGGTTGCCAATGCCGCCCCATACATTCCCCACTGCAGGGGACCCATAAAAACAATATCTAAAACGACATTGGTTAAGCCTGAGGCAACAGAGACCGCAACTCCAAGCTTGGGATAGCCCGCTACGGTAAAAAATGTTTGAGCCAGTACACTCAGTAAAAAGCACGGCATAAAAAGCAGCCACACGATTTGGTAGTCATAGGCAAAGGCGTACTGCTCTTCATTGACGTTAAGAAAACCCAGTAACGGATCTAAAAGCAAAATCCCCAGCAATCCGACAACCGTGCCGAAAACGCACTCTGCGTACACCAAAGTGCTCAATGCCCGGTCAGCCCCCAAAGAGTCTCCTGCTCCCATTCTTCTGGAGACAACGGAGCCGCCGCCGGCAGAAAGCATGATGCCGACCGCTCCCAGAAAAATAGCCAGGGGGAAAATCATATTAAGGGACGCAAGCGCTACGGTCCCCATATATCGGCTGATGAGCACTCCGTCGGCCACCATGTAACTCATAATAAATAAAGACATCATCATGCGGGGGAAGGTGAAATGCAGCTGCCCCGCAATGGTGAAATGTTGACCGAGAATGGTGTTGGTTGCTCTCATCGGTTAAATGAATCAAGATTAAAATTTGTTCTTCTATACTAGCTGAACAAAAAGCTTGTTGTTTGCACAAAGTCACAGAATAATCACGGAGGAAGCCCTTGGTTTTAACCGAGGGAGGAATCCGTGCAACGACGATAGTCGTTGAAGTAAAATGAGTTCCCATGCCCGGTCCGACGTTTATTCTCGAACTCCCCATCTGCGTGAATGATTCTGAGTCTCGAACGATACTCAGAAAGCTTGAATTTGCCCGCCAGCTTCATAACGCTACCCTTGGTACTGCCTTAGGACAACTGCAGC
>ENA-UEQB01000122-UEQB01000122.1-human-gut-metagenome-genome-assembly--contig:-NODE-122-length-68644-cov-14.120189_pt1 | contig 68644 bp, 65 predicted proteins | sample MGYA00242901_ERZ507918 | MGnify/ENA primary metagenome ERZ507918 (study PRJEB26167, sample SAMN06115405) | human gut metagenome | host: Homo sapiens | place: China:Sichuan | collected 2016-04-06... | reverse complement strand
GGCGATCATATTGATAGTCGGATCAAAAATAAAGGGAACACCCATCGTAGCAGCAAGAGCAACGGAACCGATAAAAGCAATGACAACACCTAAAACGCCTCCCATTGCTCCGAGAACAATTGCTTCGATTAGAAATTGCATCAGCACTTCCCGCTCAAGTGCTCCGATTGCCAGTCGCACACCGATTTCCCGCGTTCTTTCCGTCACGCTCACAAGCATAATGTTCATAATGCCGATACCGCCGACAATGAGGCTCACCGCTGCAACCGCACCCAACAGCATCGTCATAATTTCTGTCGTGCTCGATACTCTTCTGGCGATTTCCTCGGTATCCAAAATCATAAAGTTATCATCGTCGCTATCGGACAATGACCGTCTTTCCCGCATTAACAAACGAATGCTTTCGGTAACAAGTGCCCGGTCAATTTGAGAGTCGACCGAAACCAAAATAGCCGATACCCGCGTATTGCCGGACACGCGTCTTTGAAATGTTTGAATCGGCATAACGACCAGATCATCCTGATCGCCCCCGATCGCTGCCTGGCCTTTGCTTTCTAAAACACCGACCACTCGGCAGGAAAATTGTCCGGTTCTGAGCATTTGACCGAGAGCATTGCCGGATGAAAAAATTTCCTTTTCAATCGTCGCACCGATAATACAAACAGCCGCTCCTGACTGTTCCTCCTGGGGTTCAAAATAACGTCCCTGACTGACTTGTCGGTTATCCAAAATGAAGTACTGATTGGTGCTGCCAATCACCTGAGTGCTCCAGTTTCTGCCTTGAGCCACCACTGTCATTGACTGCTGGCGCTGAGGAGCAACCGCTTTTACGCCGGCAATCTGATTGGCAATCGCATCAATATCTTCCAATTTGAAAGACGGAGCACCGGCCGCCCCTCCCGGCCCCATACGCTGCCCCGGTCGAATCATCAGCTGGTTGCTGCCCAGACTCTCAATCTGTTCTCTAACGGCTTGAGTCGCACCATTGCCGACCGTCACCATCGTGATAACGGCGGCCACACCGATCACAATACCCAAAACCGTCAGAAGCGATCTCATCGGATTGCGCCAAATTTGCCTTAAGGCCAAAATAAATGCGTTTGCCCACATTTTCAGCCTCCTTGATCACTCTCAATTCGACCGTCACGGAAATGAACGATTCGTTTGGCAAAGGTCGCCATATCAGGCTCATGGGTCACCAATGAGACCGTTATGCCGTCCTGCTCGTTGAGATCCTTCAGTAGCTGCATAATCTCTATGCTTCGTTTGGTATCCAAACTGCCGGTCGGCTCATCAGCCAAAAGCAACAGCGGTTTACTGACAATGGCTCGGGCAATAGCCACGCGCTGCTGCTGACCGCCGGACAACTCTGCCGGAGTATGGTGCTCCCAAGGCAGCAACCCAACCCGATCGAGCGCCTGTCGGGCTAATTTGTGCCTCTCCTCTCTGGGTACTCCGCGATAAAGAAGCGGCAATTCAACATTTTCCAAAGCGGTTGTGCGAGCTAATAAATTAAATCCCTGAAAAATAAATCCCAAATATTTTCGGCGCAAAAGAGCTCTTTCATCATGGGTCATCTTTTCCACCGGAGCCCCTTTAAAAAGGTAGCGCCCCGATGTCGGTGTATCCAGGGCTCCGACAATATTCATGCAGGTTGACTTCCCCGAGCCGGAAGGTCCCATAACAGCGACAAAATCCCCTTCATTGATGACAAAGTTGATGCCCTGAAGTGCAAAAAAAGCAGCCTCACCCTGACCGTAACGCTTGTGAATGTCAATGAGCTGTACTAAAGGGATTTTTTCAGACATTGTCCCCTCCTTTAGCTGCTTCTTAACTGACTGGTTATCACTAAGTCGCCGTCTTTTAAGTCTCCGGAGATCACTTCGGTATGAGTTCCGTCAGAGGCCCCCGTGATAATGTCAATCTCCTGAGCGCTGCCCGAGCGCAACACCCAAACGGTATTTTTTCGTTGAGTGGTCACCCCTCCGACCTCTTTTGAAACCTTATTTGAAGAACGAGGCGGCCCCATCATCAGGCTGTCGACCGCACTGCCGGAACCTTTGGACACACTGGGCGCAAACCGCAAAGCGGTATTGGGCACAAGCAACGCATTTTGTCTCTGCTCGGTCACAATTCTTGCCGTAGCCGTCATACCCGGACGAAGCAGTAAATCATTGTTACTGACTTTCAAATAAGCCGTATAGGTCACCACATTCGTTTCTGACTCCGTCGGACCGTAAGCCACCTTGGTCAATGTTGCCGGGAAATTTTTGTTGGGATAGGCACTGACTGTAAAAGTGGCTTTCTGACCGGGTTTAACGACACTGACATCGGCTTCGTCAACATCGATTTCCAAGTCGAGCGTTCTCAGGTCACTTGCCAAGGTCAGCAATTCCACCGCCTGCAGTGATGCTGCAACAGCGTAGCCCTGTTCAACGGAACGCGCCAAAACAACTCCGTCAATGGGTGAAGAAATATAGGCTTTCGTTAAATCGGTTTGAGCGGTTTCCAATTCCGCCTGAGCTGTTTGAATTTGAGCCGCAGCCGTATCAACGGAGGCTTGAGAACGGGCAACGACAGCCGCCTGCTCGTCCAATTCTGTTTGAGCCGGTGTTTTGCCGCCCGAGAGTTTTCTCACATTGAGCAGTCTTTTATATTTGGCATTTGCTTCATTTAGAGTGGCCTGGGCCTCTTTTTGCGCAGCCTGTGCACTTGCGAGCGCGGCCTTGGCTTTTTCTACCGAAGCCTTGAGTTTTGCTGTATCGAGCTCAATGAGAACCTGACCTTCTTTAATCGTGTCATTGACGTCGACAAAAACTTTTTCAACGATACCCGAAAGCTCAGAGCCGATCGTGACTTCCTGCTCGGCTTCCAAAGTCCCATTAGCGGTAACTTCAACCTGTAAAACGCCCTGCTTGACCGCCTCGGTCAAGTATCGAGGAGCCGTATCTCTACTTCCCATCCACCAGGAAACAGCCGCAATAATGGCTACCGTAACGAGACCCAGCGTCCAACGCTTACGCTTGGACAATCTGGTTTGTGACTCTTCGCCTAATAGGTTTTGAATTTTTTCTTTGTCATTACTCATCGCTATTTCCCTTTTTCTTGCAACTTATCTTCAGGGCCCCAACCGCCGCCCAGAGCACGATATAAATCAATATGAGCAATAGCCCAATCCGCTTTATTGCTCACCTCATTGTCTTGAGCCGTAAGCCACGAGCGTTGAGTTGTCAGCACCGTCTGATAGTCTTCCAGACCGCTTGAATACTGTTGAAGAGCCAACTGAGCGGCAAGTTCTGAACTTTCACTTGCTACCTTCAGCGATAACTTTCTTGCTGCACTCGTGCGGATGCCCGAAAGAGCGTTTTCGGTTTCTTCCAGTGCGCTCACTAATGTTTCGGTGTATTGAGCCTGTGCGCGATCAAGTTCTGCTTTTTGCGTCTCCGTCGCTCCCACCACATCACCCCAATTTAAAAACGGCATGGACAGAGCACCGATCAACGCTCCGATCCCGGTTCCGCTCGCTCCCAGTGCACCCACCGTGGCTGCCGTAGTCCCGATTGTGCCGCTTAAAGACAGCGTCGGGAAATAATCGGCCTGAGCCACACGTACATTTTCCATTGCAGCCCGTACAGACTCACGAGCGGCCTGTACATCCGGTCTGAGCGAAATAACATCGGCAGGTATGGAAACCGCCAGCTCAGAAGGCGGCGTAGGAATGTCGCTTGCCGGTAGCGCTTGAATTTTGCTCAGAGGCAAAACAGTCAGACGAGATAACGCAGTCTCATATTGCAAAATATTATGCATATTGCTTGCGATACTGGCCTTGGCATTTTCAAACTGAGCATTGGCTTGTTCGTAATCGGTCGCGGAGACAAGACCTGCCTGATAACGCCACTGCGTAAGGTTTTTTGCCTCTTCGTAAGACTTCACACTTTGTCTGGCAATATTCAAACGTATTTGAGCCAAACGCAAATTGACGTACGTGAGGGCAACTTCACTCGTCATAGCACTTTTGGTATCTTCAAGACTTAATTGCGAGGCACGAGCGTCAGCTTGAGCGGCACGTCTGGCCGAGATATCTCTGCCGCCGAAACTGAAAGACCAGGCAGCCGTGGCGTCCGCTCCGAAGCTTTCGGTTGAACTGTTGTCACGACGATTTCTCGAGCCATCGGCTCCTAAAGTCGCTGAAGGGAAAAGCGATGACGTCGCAGAAGTAAGCGCAGCTCTTGCGCTTCTCAAATTGGCTTGAGCCTGTGCTATATCGGTATTGTTTTGTAATGCTGCTTCGACCAAGTAGGATAAATTCGAGTCATTCCAAGCGGCCCACCATTGATCGGCAGGCATCCGAAGTGATTTTGCCGCCTCGGTTCCTTCACCGTAACTCCAGTTTGAGGCAATTAAATTACTTTGGGTAGCGTTAAGACTCACCGGTTGCACGGCACAACCTGCAAGCACACATGCGCCAGCCAATGACACAGCCAAAACGAATTGCTTCCTCACAGCCATCCTCTTTTTACCTTACTTCAAAGTGTGCCATAAATAAATGTAACATTCTCCTTGCGGAAGTAATTTTTTGAAAAGCAAACTAAGTCAATACTCTTAGGCCTCGGAAGGTAAAAACCACTTAATACACAAATATCATTATTATTACGGCCTTAGCGTAATTTTTTGTTTATTTTTAGCTCAATGCCCATTAATCTTCTTCTTTCATTGCATGACGAAGTTTTTGAAGCGCTGATCGCTGATTTTTTAGTTTTCTGTCAATATCAGGTCCATGCGGCGTACAACAAAAAAGATGCTTTAACCTATTGCAAAAATAACAATTTTGATATTGTTTTGATCGATATTGAAGACAAAGAAGATATTGAGTTTATTGAGTACCTTAAAAAACTGAAACCGGAGGCTGACATTCTGGCTCTGGTTCATAAGAAAGTTCCGGCTGAAGTTATTAAATCCATCGATTTACCGAAAGATCAGCTTTTGCCGCTGCCGGCACCATTGGTCGCAATTTTGCATGCAATCAATACCACAAATGAGTGCCGGGAAAATGCCAAACTTCAGTCGCTCACACCCCTGACCATCGGATCGCTTTGCATAGACAAACAGAATGCCTGCGCAAGCGTTCGGGGTAAGACGCTCACGCTCACGCAAACCGAATTCATGCTTCTTGACCTTTTGGCCGATAACCTCAATCGGCCGGTGAGTAAAGATGATATCTATCCGAAAGTGTTGGGCCGCCCGCGCGGTCAGTATGACCGGGCCATTGATGTACACGTCTCAAGTGTGCGGCATAAGCTGCAGCAGTTGCACTGTGACGACATTCGCATTGAAAGTGTCAGAGGTGTCGGATATCAACTCTGTCAGCAATAACCAACAGGGAAATCCCCTATTTTCTCTAAAAATCACTCATTTTTAAGGATAAATCGCACTATTTTCGCGATTTTTATCAAATCCCTCTCTTTTCTTTAAACCGCTTGCCGATAAAAGGCGCAGAATAGAACTGTTGACTTTTTGTTCTATTAGCCATCGAGGGGGATCATTATGAGTCAATATCCAGTTGAAAATATCCGTACTGTAGCATTGGTGGGCCACGGCTCATCGGGAAAGACAACGTTGTTGGAAGCCTTGCTCTATCGCAATGGCGTTATCAAAGAAGTTGGTACTGTTGAAAAAGGCAATACAGTAGGTGACTTTGATCCCATGGAAAAAGAAGTCGGACACTCTCTTCGTACGACTGTGGCTCACCTTAATGCTCAAAAAGATGATGGAACGCCGGTTCGCATCTTCCTGCTTGACACTCCGGGGTATCCGGACTGTGTCGGTCAAGCCCTAGGCGCATTGGACGCAGTAAAAACGGTTTGTGTTGTTATTGACGCAACCAAAGGCATTGAATTAATGACCCGCCGGATGATGGATTGGGCCAAAGAACGCAATCTCTGCCGCATGATTGTCGTCAACAAATTTGACCAGCCGGGCGTCGACTTAGCCAAACTGCTCATCGATCTTCGTGAAGCTTTCGGCAATGAAGTACTTCCTTTGAATCTTCCTAACAAAGACTGCACTCACGTTATTGACTGTTTCGATAACGACAAGGGTGAAGCGAACTTTGCATCCGTAGAAAGAGTTCACCAAGCTTTTATTGAACGCGTTGTCGAAATGGATGACGAAACCATGGAGCGTTACCTTGAAGAAGGTGCCGTGGATCCGAAGAGCCTGCATGCTCCGCTCACCAAAGCTTTGCGTTTGGGTCACATCATTCCGGTTTGCTATACATCGGCTAAAAACCTCATCGGCATGCGCGATCTGATCAAAGTGTTTGTCCGTCATCTGCCCAATCCGACCGAAGCTAACGCACCGCTTTTCTTTAAGGCTGACGGTTCTGAATACATGACATTCCCCGATGCCAACCGTCCCGTGCTTGCTCATGTATTTAAAGTGGTTAACGACCCGTACATCGGCAAAATCGGTCTGTTCCGCCTGCACCAAGGCAGAATTACCAAAGATTCAACCCTTTATGTCGATGACGGCAAAAAAGCCTTTAAGATCGCTCGTCCGATCATGCTTCAAGGCAAAGAAGGTCTTGAAGTCGATGAAATGAACCCGGGCTACATCGGTGCCGTGGCTAAAGTCGATGACATCGTTTACGGCAGCATTCTTCATGACAGCGCCATTGAAGGCGGCATCTACATGAAAAAGCTCAATTTCCCGAAACCCATGTTCGGTTTGGCTGTAAGCCCGGCCAAGCGCGGGGATGAAAGCAGAATGTCAGAAGTGCTCGAAAAGATGGTCAGCGAAGACCCGACACTTGCCGTTGAGCACGACGTGGTCATGAATGAAACGGTTTTGAGAGGATTAAGTGAGCAGCATCTGCGCATCGTTCTCAAACGCATGTTGTCTCAGTTTAAGCTCGACATTCAAACCCGCACGCCGCGCGTTCCGTATCGTGAAACCATTGCTGCTGCAGCCGAAGGTCACGCCCGCCACAAGAAGCAAACGGGCGGAGCCGGTCAATTCGGTGAAGTATTCCTTCGTGTTGAACCGCTGCCCAGAGGTGCCGGATTTAAGTTTGTCGATCAGGTCAAGGGCGGCGCCATTCCCTATAACTTAATTCCTGCCGTGGAAAAAGGCGTCAAGGAAGTGCTCGATTCCGGCTTTATCGCCGGCTACCCGATCCATGACATCCGCGTAACGGTCTACGACGGCAAATACCACCCGGTTGACAGTAAAGAAGTGGCTTTCGTGGCTGCCGGCCGCAAAGCAATGCTCGATGCACTGGCTAAAGCTCAACCCACATTGCTTGAACCGATCGTGCGTATTGAAATTGAAGCGCCGGACGTCTTCATGGGCGATATCACCGGTGACTTAGCCAGCCGCAGAGGTCAGGTAAGCGGTACTGAAAACTTAACGGGCGGCATGATGCTCATTACCGGACGGGTTCCGTTGACCGGTTTGGACGGTTATGCCAATCGCCTTAATGCCCTTACTCAAGGGGCTGGAAGCTACTCGGTGGAATTGGCCGCTTACGAGCCGGTTCCCGCAGCGGTTCAGGCTGACTTAGCCAGTAAGTATCAGCGCAAGGATGAAGAAGATTAATTTCGACTTCTAGTTTTGACAGTCGGTTGAAGAAAACTCTCAACCGACTGTTTTGCATTGAGAGCCACAAAATAGGCCTCTTTCATATTAAAATTGTTCGGTTATTTATTTGGGGAGTTTTTCCCTTCATATTTTGGGAGCATTTATGCGTACCGAATATACCGGTCTTATCAATGAAAAATTTATCGGTCAGACGGTGACCCTTTACGGTTGGGCTCATCGCCGTCGTGACCACGGCGGAGTCATTTTTATCGACTTGCGCGACCGTGAAGGTTTGCTGCAAATCGTGTGTGACCCTGACAATCCGGAAGTCTTCAAAACGGCCGACGCCGTTCGCAATGAATATTGCTTAAAGGTTGTGGGATTGGTTCGTGCCCGTCCTGAAGGCACCCGCAATCCTGACCTGATTTCCGGTGGTGTTGAAGTGCTGTGCAGAGAATTGACCATTCTCAATAAGTCTGAAACGCCGCCCTTCCATCTCGATGACGAAAACCTGTCTGAAACCACTCGCTTAACCTATCGTGTTTTGGACTTGCGCCGCCTGCAAATGCAGCGCAACTTAAAGCTTCGTTACAAGGTGGCTTTAGCTATCCGCAACCATTTGGACAAGCAAGGCTTCATCGACATTGAAACGCCGATGCTCACCCGCAGCACGCCTGAAGGCGCTCGCGACTACTTAGTGCCCAGCCGTGTGCATGACGGCCACTTCTATGCATTGCCGCAGTCTCCGCAATTGTTCAAACAACTTTTGATGGTTGCCGGTTTTGACCGCTATTACCAGATCGTTAAATGCTTCCGTGACGAAGACCTTCGTGCTGACCGTCAGCCTGAATTCACTCAGGTCGATATTGAAACCTCGTTCCTGACACAGCAGGAAATTCGCGACATCATGGAAAAGATGATCCGTGAAGTCTTCAAAGAAACGATCAATGTTGACCTTCCCGATCCCTATCCGGTGATGTCGTGGCATGAAGCCATGACCCGCTTCGGTTCAGACAAACCCGACCTTCGTATTAAAGGCATCGAATTGCGCGAAATCACCGAACAGGCAAAGACTTCTGAATTCAAGGTGTTCCGCTCTGCTACGGAATTGCCCGACGGTAAGGTCGTTGCGATGAATGTGCCGCACGCCGCAAGCATGCCCCGTTCTGAAATCGATGCTTACACGGAATTTGTCAAGATTTATGGCGCCAAGGGCCTGGCTTATATCAAAGTCAATGAAAAGGAAAAAGGCCGTGAAGGTCTGCAAAGCCCGATCGTCAAGAACCTCTCTGACGAACTCATTGCTCATATCCTTGAGGTAACCGGCGCACAAAACGGTGACGTGATCTTCTTTGGCGCTGACCGTGCCAAGATCGTTTACGACTCTTTGGGCGCTTTGCGCTTAAAGATCGGTCACAGCGACTTCGGTAAGGCCAACGGCCTGTATGAAGAAGGCTGGAAGGCTTTGTGGGTCGTGGACTTCCCGATGTTCGAGTATGACGACGAAGAACATCGCTGGGTTGCCTGCCACCATCCGTTTACGATGCCCCACCCCGATCACGTTGATCTGTTAAGTACCGATCCGGGCAAGTGCTTGGCACAAGCCTATGACATGGTGCTCAACGGTTGGGAAATCGGCGGCGGTTCTATCCGTATCCACCGCGCTGACATTCAAAGCAAAGTGTTTGCCGCTCTGAATATCGGTCCGGAAGAAGCTCGTGCCAAGTTCGGCTTCCTGCTTGATAACTTGCAGTACGGTGCGCCTCCTCACGGCGGCATTGCCTTCGGTCTTGACCGTATTGTCACGATCATGGCCGGCGCTCCGTCTATTCGCGACGTGATTGCGTTCCCGAAGACTCAGCGTGCTCAATGTCTGCTCACGAATGCTCCGGCTCCGGTTGATGAAAAACAACTGCGTGAACTGCACATTCGCTTGCGCAATCCCCAGCCCGCTAAAGAATAAACCTCTCTAGCGAGTCACTGAATCAAAACGGGAGTGAACCACTCCCGTTTTGTTTATCCCGAAATTTTTATTGATTTTTCCTGCAGCCAAGCGGCTACCTACCTTAGACTAAAAGAAAAAGAAATCCCCATCGTTATCCCAGGGATCCTGAGTCACGGCCGTTTCAGTGACGACACCCTGCAAGTCAAACTGAACCCAAAAAGCCTGAGGGAAACCTCCGACATCATCAAAGCGGTACATATAGGCGGTTTGATCCTGCAGTCTGAATTCATATTCCTGGGCACAGTGGCCGAACATTTTGTAGACATCGGCCTTAGTATGCTTTCCGGGAATCACCAACTTGAAGTGCTCCTCATTCATCGTTCTTTCTTTGCCGACATACTGACCGTTTTTGTCAAAGTGCATCCAGTAAGTTTCCTTACCGAAAGGCTGTCCGGAATACACCAGGATGAAAGTCCCGTCCGATTTCTCTATTTTTGAATCCGGCATTCCCAATTCTGTCAGAACTGTCTGCTCAGTAGCTCCCAGATCCACCAAATCCGGATGAGCACAGCCTACCAGCATGAGTGCGGAAAAACCTAACAAGCCAAACTTTAAGGTTCTTGCAATATCCATAAGATTTCTCCCCGTGTGCTTCATAGTTTGGATTGTAGACTTTTGATCTAACGTATGGTTGCAGGGACATGAATTCTCTACAATGTTTTTTAGTCTCGGGAGAAAAACAGATGTCTGTCATTCGTTTAGCGCTTGTCTCCACCATGTCCATTCAATCGATTGCCACGGCAAGCACTGTCACGCTGTCAGCAATCGCACCTCTGGTGGCCGCAGCCATCGGTATGCCGAGTTCTTTTATCGGGACCTACGTTTGCTTCATCTATATCGGAGCGGCTTTTGCAGCTGTAGCGGGCGGCACAATGGTGACTCGCTATGGCGGAATCCATGTCTCCCAGGGCTGCCTCATTTTAGCTGCGATCGGTTTGATACTCAGTGCCATTCCCCATTTCGCCTGCATTTGCTTCGGAGGACTGCTTCTAGGTTTAAGTTACGGTCCCATTACCCCGGCTTCAAGCGACATTCTGTCTCATACGGTACCTAAGGAAAGAATGGGATTTGTGTTTTCATTGAAACAAACTGCAGTTCCTTTGGGCAGTGCCTTAGCGGGCTTTATCGTTCCCGGCGTTGCTCTGTGGGCTGATGATTGGAAAGCCGGCCCTCACACAATGGCGGTTTTAGCGCTGATTGTCGCCTTATTGGTTCTTTATCACCGCAGTCAGCTCGATGACCATTTTGATCCCGAATCACGTTTTAGCATCCATACGGTGTTAAATGCTCTGAGACTCGTGACTTCACAGAGCGGACTTCGCAGAATGTGTATCGTTTCATTTGTCTACAACGGCACACAGATGTGCGTATTCAGCTACCTTGTCTCTTTCATGGTTGAAGACATCTCTATTCCCATTGTGCTGGCGGGTATGGCTTTAAGTGCTGCCAGTATCGGCGGGATGTGCGGGCGTCTGTTCTGGGGCATATTTGCCGACTGGATTCACTCTCCCCGTTTGACTCTGGCTATTTTAGGTTTTCTGATGAGCGCAATGCTGATTACGGTCGGTTTTTTCTCTCCCGATACGGCAACGGTATTATTGCTTTTGGTCTGCTTCTGTTTAGGCGGTTCAGCCATCGGATGGAATGGCGTTTATCTGGCTCATGTTGCTCGGATTGCTCCCCAAGGTAAAGCGGGAGTGGCCACCGGAGGAACACTGTTTTTCACATTTGCCGGAGCGATCTTTTTGCCGTTGGCTTTCGGCTTTATCCACGGCCTTTTTAACGAGTATTTCGAAAGTTTTTACGCAACGGCAGCTCTTTGTGCCATTGTCGCTTTGTGGTTGCTTTTAAGCAAAGCAGAGAATCGTTAAGGATGATGCTGCTCTTCCTTGATATCCGTACGAATATCATCAATTAACTGGTGAAGAGCTGCCCGCACCTGCGCTTCCGAACAGCCCAAAACCAAGGCGTCTTCCAAAGCATCCTTAATACTGATCCGAAGCTCTTCATAGTTTTCATTCAAAACCATGACTTTTTCAGTACAGGAGACCGGTGAGCCGTCGGGCTTAACCCAGCGAGGGCATTCAGTTTTTTTCTCGTTGTTGTCCATAAGTTTGAAATCTTTTCAAAACGTCACTCATCTGCTCTTCACTTAAAATCTTCGGCTCCCCGAGCAGACGAGTCAAAACATACATGTGAGCTAAATTTTCAACTTCGTGAGCCAACTTCAGGGCTTTTTTCAGACTTTTTTCTGCAGCCAAAACCCCATGATGAGATAAAAGACAAGCGTTGTGCTGACAGAGTGCCTGAGCTGCAATATCGGCTAACTCTTTTGTCCCGAATAAAGCGTACGAAGTGCACTCGATACTGCTGCCTCCGGCAGCTGCCACCATGTAGTGAAAAGCCGGGATCGGAAGTTCCTGGCAAGCCAGAGCTGTTGCATAGGGCGAATGAGTATGCACAATAGCGAACAAATCGGGGCGCTCTTTAAAAACCGCCTCATGCATCATCCATTCACTTGAGGGCAGGCGGCGATTGAACTCCTGCAACCGCTCTTTTCCTTCAAAAGGGATAAAAACAATATCCTCTTTTTCAAGTTCCTCGTAGTCAATCCCGGTGGGTGTAATCAGAAAACCCTCCATGCCGTCGAACTCAGCACGAAGAGAAACATTTCCGCTTTTGTTGATATTAATCCCCAAAGCGTTCATCCGGCGAGCTGTCTCTATGACTTCTGCGCGCTCTTTATCAAGATTACTCACTGCTCACCCCTTGCATGCCGACGGGCTCCCTCAGGGAATAGCCTTGTTAAATACTCCGGTGCGCAAACCCCTCTTTCAGTGATAATTCCGGTAATCAGTTTTGCCGGCGTCACATCGAAGGCAGGATTAGCCACATTGGTTTGGGAAGCGATCAGTCTGATGTCACTGATACGACCCTTTTTATCCCAACCCCGAACAATGCGCAGCTCTTCACCGTCTCGGTTTTCAATTTCAATACTGTGTTTACCGTCCTGTATAGACCAATCAATAGTCGAAGAGGGGGCTGCAACATAAAACGGCACATCATTATCTTTTGCGGCGAGCGCTTTTAAGTAGGTGCCGATTTTATTGGCGGTATCTCCAATCGCTGTAATTCTGTCGGCTCCGACAATGACAACATCAACCTCACGGTGCTGCATCAAATGTCCACCGGCATTGTCGGTCACAACCGTATGGGGAATACCGACTTCTTTGAGTTCCCACGCCGTTAAGAGCCCCTGCTCACGAGGTCTGGTTTCATCAACCCAGACATGAAGCGGAATGCCCTGCTCAAAAGCAATATAGACCGCTGAGAGCGCCGTTCCGTAATCAACCGTTGCCAGCCATCCTGCATTGCAGTGAGTCAGAACATTGACCGGTTCACGCTTCTTGGCATAAAGCTCTGCAATAACCCTCGCTCCGTGTGTTCCGATGGCTCGATTGGCCAAAACATTGGCCTGGGTCATGTCTTCGGCCAGTCGGTAGGCAGCAGGCAGACGTTCATTTTCAGGCAGAGAAATAATCTTGGCCACCAAGCGGTCAACTGCCCACTGCAAATTCACTGCAGTAGGCCGAGTCGCGATAAGCTCACTGCGAACCCTATGAATGAACTCCTCTTTGGGATTGTCTCGGACGGCCAAAACAATAGCCCAAGCGGCGGCAATTCCAATTAAAGGCGCACCTCGAACTTTCATGGTTGCGATCGCATCACGAACCTCTTCCCAGTGAGTGAGGGACTCTTTTTTAAATTCAAAAGGCAATCGGGTCTGATCAATAATACCCACCGCCTGACCGTGATCAATAGACCAAATTGTTCGAGTAGGGATACCGTTTACTTTCATATGATGAGCCTCTGCTGAGCAAAGAACCGGCCTTGAAATTGCTCAAAGCGCAACTCTTCTGCGCTTTTTTCATTGTAGCAAAGCAAGCTCAAACTCTTGATGAGAAGTCGAGCACATTTTCTTTCAGAAAATCGGGAGTTAGCGCATTTTTGAGTAAAATTGAAGGATTGATTTTTGCATGAAAGAATTTCGATGGATACGATTCACCAACTGCACTCAGCACTCATTCCGGAATCGGTCGCTGTTATCGGCGCCAGTGAAAGAGAATCATCACGTGGAACGACTCTGTGGAAAAATTTAGTCTCCTGCGGGTTTAACGGTCGCCTTTATCCGGTGAATCCGAAATACCGTTACATCGGTGACGTACCGTGCTATGGCAGCATTCAAAATATTGAAGACAAAATTGATTTAGCTGTACTGGCCGTCCCCAGCAAATATATTGAAAAAGCTTTAGAAGACATCGCTGCCCACGGAACCCGTTGGGTCGCACTTGCTCCCAGTGATCCGTCTGTAACATCGGACCCCAGTTGGCAGGCATCAATTGTCAATAAAGCGCAGTCCTTGGGGATTCGCTTAATCGGTACCGACTGCTTGGGGATCATGCGCCCTTCTATCGGCCTGAATGCAAGCTACTGGCATGAATTGCCGCTTGCCGGCCATGTCGGTTTCGCGACTCAATCGGGCGTTATCGGAACATCTCTTTTTGCATCAAAAAGAATTCGGGATATCGGTTTTTCGACCTTAATTAATACGGGCGATGAGATCGATGTTTCAATGAGTGACGTGGTTGACTTTCTTGCCCAGGACAAAGAAACCAATGTTATTGTGCTGCATGTCGAAGGAATCCGTAATCCCAGAGAATTTTTCTCTGCCGTTCGCGAAGCCTGCAAACATAAGCCCGTCATTGTTTTGCGAGGTGGCAAGAGTCAACAGGCCTCTCAACTTTTAGCCAGCCGCATGGGTGTGCCGGCCGGAGACGATCGCGTTTTTAATGCATTATTGGAAAGAGCCGGCGCCATTCGAGTCTACGGCCTGGAAGATATGCTCTCTGCGATAGAGATTTTTTGCCAGCGCCGCTTACCCAGAGGCAATCGCATCGGCATTATCAGTAACGGCAGCGGCTTCGGAGTTTTAGCTGCTGACGCTGCCTCTGTGTGTGACGTCAAAATTGCAACACTTTCTCGTGCAACGACCAATAAGCTGCATCAGATTTTCGACAATCCCATCCCCATGACCAACCCGGTTGATCTTTGGGCCGATGCCGATCCCCGAAGAATTAAATTGGCCGTTGATGCTCTGAACAAAGATGAAAATGTCGATGCCATTCTTGTCGTCACAGCTCCGACTTTCGCGGCTCCGCTTGAGCGCGTTTGTGATGCCATCGCCTACGCTACTGACGCAAGCTTTAAGCCGATTATTACGGCGTGGATTGGTGAAACAGAAACGGTTTTAGCAAAAAACAGACTGAAAACCCATCCGATTTCCGTTTTAAAGAGCCCGGAATCTGCCATTAAGGCTTTTTCATGGATGGCTCATTTTGCTCAGTCCAGGCGCTATCTGGCAGCAACCATTGCCTCAGAAAGTCCATCTTTGCCGACCGACGAGAAAACCATCGCAGATATTCTTAAGAGCAATCAAAATCAGGGCTGCTACAGCTTCGATGAAATTCAAACGAAACGGCTGCTCGCCTGTCTTGGCCTGACGACCGCTTCAGGTATCCAGGTTCAGTCACCGATACAAGCCGTTGATGCGGCAAAAACTCTGGGCTTTCCGGTTGTAATTAAAGCTGTTGCTCAAGGTGTGACGCATAAGAGCAACGTCGGAGGCGTTTTCTTAGATTTGAGAGACGAGTCAGAGGTCTTCGAAGCCGCTCAAACCATCTTGAATAATATTGCTCAAAAAGCACCTTACGCCCAACTTCAGGGTTTGTATGTCCAACGCTTTATCCGCCAGCCTCATGGCCGAGAAGTCAAAATCGCCGTTCATACCGACTCTCGTTTCGGTCCCGTGATTTCTTTCGGAGCAGGCGGCCACATGGGTGACATTTACCACGATGAGGTTTGTGAACTGCTTCCTCTGACTGAGCCCCTGGCGGTCAGTTTGGTTAACAAACCGACTGTCAGCACTTTTTTAGATTCCTTCAGAGGAATGCCGCCCGCCAATAAAGAAGCGTTAGTTCAGATCCTGATGCGTATTTCTAGATTGGTCACGGATTTCCCCTTGATTCGGGATTTAACGATAGACCCGCTATTGATTGATGAGGGCGGCTGCATTGTTTTGGATGCTCATATCGGCATCTCTCCCACCAACCTCACCAAAGATTCGGTAGCCTCACACCTGACTTTGGCCCCCGAACCCGTTATTGATCATCAATGGCGGGAAATCAAGGCAGGAACTGTTTTCCTCAGAAGCATCCATGCCCAGGATTTTGAAGCATTAAGAAACTTTTTAATGCGCCTGTCCCCGCAAACAACCTATCTGCGTTTGCATATTTCATCGAACGAGTTGGCTCGTGAGAAAATTATTGAACTCACCAATATTGATTACAACCGTGAAATCGCCGTAGTCGCCTGTGATACCGAGGAACCCGAATCAATTCGGGGAGTGGCACGCTTTAAACGCATCGCCGGCACCTCTGTCGGTGAGTTCGGTGTCGTGATTGAAGATAACTGGCAGCGTCGGGGACTGGCCACTTTATTAATGAAAGAGCTGATTGCTCAGGCAAGACAAATGCACATTTCAGCCCTTGTCGGCTATGTTTTGCGAGGCAACGACGCAATGTTTGCCTTCATGAAATCTTTAGGTTTTACCTGCCATGAAGATGAAACGCTCGATGATGCGTTTGTCACATTCACATTGAATTTATGAGGATCCTATGTCAGATTTTACGGTTAACGTACAAAACGGAGTTTGCCATATCAGTATTTCCAGACCTTCAAAACGAAATACGATAGACGCTTCAAGCTGTCTGAGCTGGGTTCAGTTATTTGCACAAGCGCAAAAAGATGAAAATGTTCACTGTGTTGTTTTAAGCGGAGAAAACGGAATTTTTTGTGCAGGAGCCGATTTAAATGAAATGCTTCACCGCACAGACGAAATTCAGCAAGCTTACCGAAGCCTTATTGAGGCAATGATTGCATTCGATAAACCGGTTCTGGCTGCCGTACAGGGGCCGGCGGTCGGCCTCGGGGTGGCAATCCTTTGCTACAGCGACATAGTTTATTGCGCTGAAAAGAGTCTTTTTTCCGTACCGTTTACAGCCTTGGGATTATCCCCGGAATTTGGCTTAACATACTGCCTATGTGAAAAAGCAGGCTCGAAAAAAGCAATGGAAAAGCTCCTTTTAAGTGAGCCTATCAGTGCCCAGGAAGCATTGCAGATGGGCATTGTGACTTCTATCTTCAAAGACGAAGATGTTTTAAAAGAAACTCTCGCTCGCGCTGCACGACTCACTAAATTACCTCTTGGCAGCCTTCGGGGTACAAAAGCACTGTTGAGGCATCACCAGGGGCAGGCTATTCGAGATGCCATGAAGGCCGAAGAAGCGGTACTGATCGAAAGATTGCAAAGTGATGAAGCCCGAGAAGCCTGCCAAGCCTTCGAAGAAGGCAGAAAGCCGGACTTCAGCGCCTGTTCTCACTAGGAGTTGCTCATGGCGATGATCGAGATTGAACACGTCAGCAAATGGTACGGCGAACACTTTCAGGTTCTTAAAGACTGCACAGCGAGCGTTGAAAAAGGAGAGGTCGTGGTCGTTTGCGGACCGTCGGGCTCCGGAAAGTCGACTTTAATTAAGACGGTTAACGGGCTGGAGCCTTTTCAGGAAGGCAGAATCATCGTCAATGACATTGATGTCGGAAACCCGAAAACCGACCTGCCGAAGCTGCGCAGACATATTGGCATGGTTTTCCAGCATTTTGAGCTCTTTCCGCATTTGTCCATCATCGACAATCTGACATTGGCTCAGATGAAGGTTTTAGGCAGAAGCCGTGAGGAGGCAACCGAACGGGGTTTGAGCCTGCTTAATCGAGTTCATCTTTCCGAGCACGCCTTAAAATTCCCGGGCCAGCTCTCGGGCGGTCAGCAACAACGAGTGGCCATCGCCAGAGCTTTGGCCATGGACCCTGTTTGTATGCTCTTTGATGAACCCACCTCGGCCTTAGACCCTGAAATGATCAATGAGGTCTTAGACGTAATGGTGCAGTTGGCTCAGGAGGGTATGACAATGATGGTTGTCACCCATGAAATGGGCTTTGCCCGTCGGGTTGCGGATCGGGTTCTTTTCATGGAAAACGGGGAAATTCTTGAAAATGCCCCGACCCAGGAATTTTTCACTCAGCCTAAGAGTGAACGAGCCGTACAATTTTTATCAAAAATTCTCAATCATTAATTTTTAATACCTGTACAGTGTGTACGTTATCAGATTGAGAAATCTAGGATTTAAAAATGATTGAACATGCTCATACAAATAACTCCACCTTAGCTTTGGCCAGAACCGTTCTGACCAGGGAAGCTCAGGCGTTAACAGATCTGGCTGACCGGCTGGGGGAGAATTTTTTAAAGGCTGTGCAATGTCTGCTTAACTGTAAAGGCCGAGTTGTCGTATCCGGTGTAGGTAAAAGCGGACACGTCGGTCGCAAAATCGCCGCCACTCTGGCTTCGACCGGCACGCCCGCTTTTTTCGTTCATGCCGGAGAGGCTGCTCACGGTGACCTGGGCATGATTACCCGAAGTGACGTCTTGATTGCCATCTCCAATTCGGGCACTACCAACGAACTTCTCACTATTGTTCCGGTCATCAAACGCGAAGGGACTCCCCTCATTACTATGACCAGTGCGCCGGACAGTACTCTGGCAAAATACGCTGACATTCATTTGGATGTCGGCGTCAGACAGGAAGCTTGCCCGCTCGGACTGGCCCCCACCACGAGCACAACAGCAACTTTAGCTTTGGGAGACGCTCTTGCGGTTGCCTGCCTGCAGGCCAAAGGATTTACGGCAGATGATTTCGCACGCTCTCATCCGGGCGGAGCACTGGGCAGACGCTTGCTGATTCATGTCGCCGATGTTATGCGCACGGGCGATAGGGTCCCCCAAGTACTTGAAAGCGTCTCGGTACTGGATGCCGTTCGCGAAATTACACTTAAACGGATTGGCATGACTGCAGTAGTCAATGCCGAAGGCTGCGTAAAAGGCATTTTCACTGAAGGCGATCTGCGCCGTTTGATCGAGCGTGTCGGAGACATTCGCAATATCTGCATTGCCGAAGTAATGACGCCTTCTCCGAAAACCATTTCAAAATCTGCGCTTGCTGCCGAAGCGGCGCATATTCTGGATCGCTCACTTTGCAACCAATTGCTTGTGGTCGATGAGGCCAATCACTTAATCGGTGCATTGCATATCCACGACTTGATGACAGCGAAAGTATTATGACTCTGACCGAGAAAGCCAAAAAGATTAAATTACTGATTTGCGATGTCGACGGTGTGCTGACTGACGGCAAAATCTATATCAGCAATGACGGTGAGCTTTTTAAAGCATTTAACGTTAAAGACGGATTAGGCATTAAAATGCTATTGGCCAACGGTGTTGAAGTTGCCATCTTAACTGCAAGGAGCTCAAAGATTCTTGAGTGCCGAACGAAGGAATTAGGAATCACCAATGTTCTGCAGGGGCAAAGAGACAAGGTAAAGGGCCTTCAAACACTTCTTGCCGCAATGAATTTAGCCCCCGAAGAAGTCGCCTACATCGGAGATGACCTGCCCGATTACGCAGTCATTCAAGAAGTGGGACTGGCGGCTTGCCCGAGTGATTCTGTTGAAGATATCAAGCGTCTGGCAGACTTCGAGAGCCGACACTGCGGCGGAGACGGAGCCGTCAGAGAGCTCGCGGAGTTAATCCTCAAGGCTCAGGGTAAATGGGAAGAAACTTTTGAAAAAATGTTTCTTCACCCTGATCCCAATGCTCGACATCGTTACTAACTGAGAGTCAATATGCGTGAAAGACTGACAGCGATCATCGCTATCATTTTGTTGTTAATTCTCATTGCTGCCAGCTACTGGTACGCAATGCAGGCTTCTTTCAGTAACCTGCGCTATATCCCTAGTGAAAACTCGCCTGATTTTGTTGCCTCTGAGGCGACTGTTATCACCTTTGATGAGCAAGGGACTGCCAAAACACGCCTTGAGGCTGACGAGTTCCGACACTATTCCAATGACACCATTACGATGGTTAAGCCCAAAGCCACAACCATTTCGCCCAATGAGCCGATTACTCACGCAGAAGCTCTGAAAGGAAAGAGCACCGATGCCGGTGAAACGTTTCAGTTTGAAGGTGATGTCGTTGTCTCCCGTGCTGCAAGCGGCAACACTGCTGCCACTCGCCTTGAGACGCAAAGCATGACGGTCTACACGGATACAAACCGCTTTGAAAGCGATGATGTTGTTGACATCTTCAGCGGAGAAGATCGTGCTCGGGGTACCGGAATGGTTTTTGATAACCTCTCGCGCACAGTGGAATTAAAGAGCCGTGTAACCACAGTGATTGAACCGAGAAACGATTCAAAGAATTTATTACGCTAAGAGGCTGAAATGAAACGGATTTTCTTTATCGCTCTTGTCCTATCCCTGATAGTGCCTCTAGCACAGGCTGAAACCCAAGACAGACAAAAGCCGATTGAAATTCAAGCTGATCATTTTTTCGGCGATGAAATCAAACAGGAAGCTGTCTATACAGGTTCTGTTCGTGTAGACCAGGGAACAATGAGGCTCACCGGACAAAAACTGGTTCTTGTAGAAAGCGCAGCAGGATACAGAAAAGGCACCCTGACGGGTAATTTGGCAACTTTCCGTCAAAGACGGGACATGAAGGTCAGGGGCGTCGAAGAATGGGTCTCGGGCAGAGCTCAGGAAATCGTCTATGAAGAGCGCACCGGTATTGTTACCTTGACAGGAAAAGCAGTGGTCGAGCGTTCCGAGAACGGCGTTGTCAAAGATCGTGCCAGAGGCAATAAAATCGTCTACGATACAATCCGCTCGCGTACAATTATCCAAGGAAATAGTGGCGGAAGGGCCAGTACGGTTATTGCTCCGAGAAATAATAACCGCTAACAGCTAAAAGGGAAGCATTGTGACTACAGAAGAAAAAAATCTTGAAACTCTCGATTTATCGCAAAATCCGTTGCCTGAGACAGATAGTGAGGTGACGGCTCCTGTTGTCAATACTCTGCGGGCTTTGGGTCTTAAAAAACGTTACGGCAGCCGCTGGGTTGTTCAGGATGTTTCCCTCGAAGTAAAAAGTGGAGAAGTTGTAGGATTGTTAGGTCCGAATGGTGCCGGGAAAACGACGACTTTCAATATGGTTGTAGGCTTAATTGTCTCCGATGGCGGCACTATTGAATTAAACGGTCAGTCAATTGCCCACCTGCCCATTTACAAACGCTCAAGACTCGGAGTGTCTTACCTGCCGCAGGAAGCTTCTGTATTCCGTCGAATGACGGTAGAAGAAAACATCCGTGCAATCCTGGAATTGCAGCGCGATGAAAACGGGAAAAGTTACTCCCGTGAGGTCATTGATGAAAAACTCAATGATCTGCTCGAAGAGCTCCAAATTACACGCTTGAGAACGAACCCTGCCATGAGCCTGTCGGGCGGCGAAAGGCGAAGAACCGAGATTGCCCGGGCACTGGCTGCAGAGCCTAAATTTATTTTGCTCGACGAACCCTTTGCCGGTGTTGACCCCATTGCTGTGATTGAAATTCAGCGTATTATCCGTTTCCTCAAAAACCGCGGAATCGGTGTTTTAATTACCGACCACAATGTCCGTGAAACTCTGGGGATTTGTGATCACGCCTATATCATTTGCGACGGAGGCGTCTTAGCCAGCGGCCACCCGAAAGATATCGTTCAAAATGAAGATGTTCGCAGAGCCTACCTGGGCGAGGCTTTCCGAATGTAGGCTATGAATCAGATCTATCAATATCTATCTTCGTCGAACGTCATCTTTTTTAACTCGATGCAACGGGCGACAAAAAAACGAGTCTTTGAAGAGGCCTGTCTGGCTTTTCAAATGTCCGGAATACCTCATACGCAAGCGTTTGAAGCTCTGTATGCAAGAGAACGCTTGGGCAACAACTCGCTCGGTGCCGGTGTGTGTCTGCCGCACTGCGAAATTGAAGATATCAAACGCCCCTTCATCACCATCGTTTTATTACAGCGCCCGATTCATATCGATCCGGCTCCCTTTGATAACAAACCCGTCGACATTTTCTTTTTCCTATTGGTGCCTAAGACTGAAGATGACGACGATAGATATCTGCCGTTGCTGCGTGAGTGCATTGCCCTGCTCGAAGACAAGGCACTTTGCTCAAAACTGAGAAAGGCTGAAAATGCTGTGGAAGTTTGCTCCTGCATTATGGACTGGGTTGCACCCACAGTGCTTGTCCGCGAAAGCCAAGAAGATGCTCTTGAAAGCGAATGGGACATACTCAATGAAGAAGTCCGGGCTCAAAGAAAAGAAGAACAGGGGGAATCTTCGCTCATCGTGGCAGCTGTCGAAAACAATGCTTAAGTTTTCGCTACAATGATGTGGTTTCTAGGAGGGGGCCAGCAGTATGAAACTCATCATCGTTACCGGTCTGTCCGGATCAGGAAAATCCGTCGCCATCAAGCAGCTCGAAGACAGCGGCTACTACTGCATTGATAACCTTCCTCTGTCTTTTGTCATCCCTGTTGCCAAGTCGCTGCAGCAAACTCAAGATTTTGTAGCCTTTGCCGTTGATGCCCGCAGTGATTTTGAAGGCTATGCTCCGGAAAAACTCATTGAGCAGCTTAATGCTCAAAAGGACTGGGACGTACGTATTTTGTTTCTGACAGCTTCCACTCAGGAGCTGATCCAAAGATTTTCTGAAACGCGCAGGCGTCACCCTCTGACGCTTCGTTTCAGTAAGGGCAACAAAAACCTTACACTGGCCGAAGTCATCAATAAGGAACGGGAATTACTTGAACCCTACAGTGTTCAGGCTCACGTTGTGGACACCACTCACCTGCAAAGCAATACTTTGAGAACCTGGGTAAAAGAATTTGCCGACGCCCCTCATGCCGACATGAGTCTGACGTTTGAGTCATTCGGCTACAAACACGGAATCCCAACGGCAGCAGATTTGGTTTTTGACGTTCGAAATCTGCCTAACCCCTACTACGATCCTCAATTGCGCCCGCTCACAGGCCAGGACCCGGCAATTGTCGAGTTTATGCAACAGCAGCCTATGGTGGCTGAAATGGTCGGGGATATTACCGCCTTTATTGAGAAATGGCTTCCGAGCTACCGGGCAACAAACCGTCACTATTTAACCATTGCCATCGGATGCACGGGCGGCCAACACCGCTCGGTCTACGTCGCAGAGACTCTGGCCAAATATTTTGCTCAAAAGATGAATTCCGTTGCCATTCGGCACCGCATTATCGGGCAGGCAAAACGACCGGTCAAAGGATCATCCCAAACACTTTAGGCGAAAAATCGCTCGAGTAACTGCCTGATCGGCGCAGGCAGTCCGATATCCGGCAACTCAGACAGACCGGCCCACCGAGTGTGGGGAGTCGAAGGGTTGCCCGGCTCAACACATATTGCGATCGGGTGAAGGATCAGACGATAGTGAGTGAAGTCGTGAGAGAAACTGTCTAAAAATCGAATGTTTCTCACACTCAAGCCCATTGACTGAACAGTTTCCAGAGCCTGCTCTTCTGTCAGAATACCCTCGGCTTGAGGCAAACTGAATAGCCCCTTCCACACTCCTTTTTCTGTCCGCTTTTGCAGCAAACACCGCTCATCTGACCAAATCAGGAAAAAGGTTCTGTCCTTTTCAGTACGCTTGAGTTTTTTCTTTGGCTGCGGGATTTCTTTTTGTAGGCCCGCTTTCAGTGCCAAACAATTCTCTTTAAACGGACAAAGAAGACACTGCGGATTTCTCGTGCACAGCGTTGCTCCGAAGTCCATCAAACCCTGAGTGTAAATATCGAGATCTTTTTGCGGCAGCAAACTTTCTGCGATAGACCACAGTTGTTTAACCGTTTCTCTGTCATCGGAAGAAGTCCTCAGACAAAACAATCGCATCAACACCCGCTTGACGTTACCGTCCAGAATAGTTTCTCTTGCTCCAAAACTAAAAGCAACTATCGCCGCCGCGGTACTTCGCCCCACTCCAGGCAATGTTTCCCAAGCCTCACGTGTTTGAGGAAACTTGCCTGACCAATCATTAGCAATAATTTTTGCACTGCGATGCAAATTCCTGGCTCTGGAATAGTATCCCAAACCTGACCAATACTGCATCAGTTCATCTTCCGTGGCTTCTGCCAAAGACTCTACCGTCGGGAAACGCCGCATAAAACGCTCGTAATACTCAATGACCGTATTGACTTGCGTCTGCTGCAACATAATTTCGGAAATCCATCGGGCATAGGGATCCGGTATCTGCCAGGGCAAATGATGACGGCCGTTTGTTTTTTGCCAATCAATGAGAATTTCTGAGAAATGTTTTAAGTCCATTGAAATTTGAAGGAAAACAGTAGAATTACGAGGTTGCGACTGATTATAAAGCTATGTCACGTATTCCTTCTTTTTTACAGAAAACGCTTTTTGCTGCTGCAGCACTGTCTTGCATGGCAACCTCCTGCCCGGCTAAAGAATCTCTCCCAAACGTTGAGTTGACAGGAGGACTTTTATTCCAAATTATCGCTTCGGAATTCGCCCTGCAAAGGCAAGACCCCGCCAGCGCTTTTCAAACTTATATGCAAACAGCCCGAACAACTAAAGATCCGCGCCTTGCAAAACGGGCTTTCGAAATCGCAGACGGCGCTCACGCTTTCGAGCAGGCAGCTGAAGCAGCCGCACTATGGGAAAACTTATCTCCCGAAAATGTTGATGCCCAGCTTGCAAAAGTTTTAAGCCAAATTCGTCAGGGAGATCTATCCAACAAGACTCAGGAGAGAGCAAAAAAGTTGATTTCAGAGGCTCAGTCTGAGTCTGAAAAATTAAAGCGATTCAGTGCAATAGCGCTTCAGGCCGAACTGGGATCACAGGAAAAACAACAGGTTTTAAATTTCGTCCGACCGCTTGCTGCTCTTTGCCATGACAGAAAAGAAGCCGCTCTGACACTTGCCAAGCTTTATCGGCATACCGGCAACGAAGAGCTTGGACAACGATATGCAAAAGCGGCCTGGGAGCAGTTGCCTGACAACACCGTCGCCTTATTGGAATACGCCGACTCTTTGATGGCTAATCAGTCACAGCAGGCAATCCGCATTTTGGAGCGCTTCGTACAAAAGCATCCCAAAAATTATGATGCGCAATTGGGGTTGGCGAAGGTCTATGCCCGTACTCAAAATAAAGAGGGCGTCAAAAAACAGATTCAAATTTTGGAACCCTTTAGCCAAACATTACCCAATCTGGCTTTCACCTTGGCTTCTGTCTGTGACAATGTCGGTCTGCTTGATGAAACTAAACGCTACTTAATGATTTTTGAACGTACGGCAAAAAAGCAAAATGTCTTTCTGGAGCGGCTGCCAAGAACCTACCTTTCTCTGGGCATGATTGATTACCGTCAGCATCACTACGGAGCCGCAGCAGAGTGGTTTAACCAGGTTGAAAAAAACAGTGAGTTTTACCCTCAGGCCCGACTTTTTTTAGCGCAAAGCCTTGCGGCGGACAAACAATTTGAAAAAGCCCTCGAAGTTCTTGAGGAAACTGAAGTAAAAGGCAAAGTTAAAACGGACTTCTTACATAAAAAAGCCCAAATTCTGTACGAGTCAGGAAAAAACTCTCAAGCCTATGACACCATGAAGGAGGCTCTCAAGAGTGATCCTAAAAACGCCACAATTCTTTTTCAGTGCGCCATTATGGCCAATGAACTCAAACGGATTAATGAGGCAGAAAAATACCTCCTGCAGGCAATTGAACTTTATCCCAATGAGGCAGATTTCTATAACACTCTCGGTTATCTGTGGGTCGAGAACAACGTAAAAATCAAACAAGCCCGACCGATGATCGAAAAGGCGCTCTCGATGGAGCCCAATAATGCGGCTTATCTGGACTCTATGGGTTGGCTTTTATATCGGGAAGGCAACTTTAAAGAGGCGCAGCAGTACCTTGAAAAAGCTGTCGCCATTCTCAAAGATAAAGAAATACTGTTGCATTTAGCCGAGATTTATCAGCTTCAGGGCAATACACCTCAAGCCATGAAAATTCTCAGAGACTTATTAAAACAAACCCCCGATGATCCGGCTATTAACTCTATGATGGACCGACTCAACCTTAGGTTTTAAAGGACCATGACGTTAAGAAACTTATTCACGGTACTTCTGCTTTGCGGCTCATTGAGCGGTTGCGTCAGTTTCTGGACTCCGTCGCTGGAGCAGTCGTGGCAGGGCCGCTTTTCGGTCGTAGCACAAAGTCAATCCAATCAGCAGGCTTACAGCGGCCGTTTTTATCTGACGCATTCCGATAGCCCGATCACTGTCTTGGATCTTAAAAGTTCCCTGGGCAATACCATTGCAAGAGTGACTCAAACTGCCCAGGCAACCTCACTGCAAGCTCTAGGAGCTCAGTCTCAGCAAGCTCGAAATGTTGATGAGCTGATGCTGCAGACATTTGGATTCTCAGTTCCTATTGACGGTCTGCAATATTGGATCGACGGTGAAACGATTCCGAATCAACAAGCTCAGACAAAACCGGTTAATCCGCCATATCAGGAGATTGTCCAGAACGGCTGGGTCATCCGATATGAAACATTTGACTCAGAGGGTTTACCTAAGCGGATAAAGTTTTTGCGGGCTGAGAGCCCCAACAGTCCTTCGTTATCCATTGTTTTACTGATCACTGAAAGAAATCATGACTCTTGAGCTGCTGGCTCCTGCCAAATTAAATCTTTTTTTGCATATAGTCGGTCGCAGAAGTGACGGCTACCACGAATTGCAATCTGTTTTTATCCTGATTGATCTGTGTGATCAAATTAAGCTCTCTTTGAGAGAGGATGGAGAAATTGTCAGATCCGGAGATGTCATTGGTGATGTTGACAAAGATCTCTGCGTGAGAGCGGCTCGGTTATTGAAAAAACAAACCGATTGTAATCTTGGGGTGCAAATAGAAGTTATCAAGCGAATTCCGGCAGGTGCCGGTCTTGGCGGCGGGTCTTCGGATGCCGCAACAACCCTCATGGGACTTAACAAACTCTGGGGACTGAATCTTTCTGCTGAAAAACTCATCCCGATGGGAACGTCACTTGGTGCCGACGTGCCTTTTTTCCTTTTAGGAACAAATGCTTGGGTTGAGGGAATCGGAGAAAAACTAACCCCTATCGATGTGCCGACAACGTCATTTGCTGTCATCTGGCCCGGGGTAGGTCAGGCGACATCAGAAATTTTTTCACATCCCGACTTGACAAGAAATACGAAATACGTCACAATGTCGATCCTCGACGGCGCTCAACAAACGGGCGACTGGATGAATTTGGGACACAACGATCTTGAACCGATCGCAAAAATTGTGAATCCCGAGGTAAACCGAGTATTGAGTCAGTTACCTCAATTTCGCCTGACAGGCTCCGGATCAGCGGTATTTGCACAAATGCAGGAACCTGAGGCAGGCAGGGTGTTTGAAAAGTTACCCAAAGACTGGAAACATTTTTTGGTAAAAAGTCTTAAAATACACCCGACGTTGTCAGCATTATCATGCTGAACCAAAATTTGTAGGGGAGTCGCCAAGCTGGCCTAAGGCACCGGATTTTGATTCCGGCATTCGAAGGTTCGAATCCTTCCTCCCCTGCCAACTTTCGGGAGCAAGCATTGTTGTGCTAGCTCCCGTTTGTTTTTTATCGCGCGGTTTAAAAACTGCCAAGTACTAACCGAAGAGTGCTCTCTTCTTAACTTTCGGCGAGTCTTATCATGGTTCCTATGGTTCCGGACAATCTCATGGTCTTTACGGGCAATGCTAATCCCAAACTTGCCCATGCAGTCGCAGAACATCTCAATATTCCCCTTGGTCAAGCCGTTGTAAGCCACTTCTCCGACGGTGAAGTGATGGTGGAAATTGACGAAAAAGTTCGTGGTCGCGATGTCTTTATTTTGCAAAGCACCTGCTCCCCCACAAACGACAACTTGATGGAATTGATGATCATGGTTGATGCTTTGCGTCGCGCTTCTGCACGCCGCATCACCGCAGTCATGCCTTATTACGGTTATGCCCGCCAGGATCGTCGTCCCCGTTCTGTTCGCGTGGCTATTTCGGCCAAAGTTGTCGCCAATATGCTTCAGTCGGTTGGTGTAGACCGCGTGCTGACAATGGATCTTCACGCAGACCAAATCCAAGGCTTCTTTGACGTACCTGTTGACAACATTTACGCTACCCCGATTCTGTTGCGTGAGCTGCAAAGCAGAAACTACGAAAATCCTGTCGTCGTCTCTCCCGATGTCGGCGGCGTAGTTCGTGCACGTGCCATGGCTAAGTCTCTTAATACGGATCTCGTCATCATCGACAAGCGCCGTCCCCGTCCGAACGTTGCTGAAGTGATGAATTTGATCGGTGACGTTTCCGGCCGCACCTGCATCATCACCGACGACATTGTGGATACTGCCGGTACGTTATGCAACGCTGCTAAGGCTTTGAAGGAACGCGGAGCCATTAAGGTGTGTGCTTATATCACTCACCCGGTGCTCTCCGGCCCTGCTGTCGAACGTATTACCAACTCCGATCTCGATGAATTGGTTGTAACCGACACCATTCCTTTGAACGAAGAAGCTCAAAAGTGCTCCAAGATCACCCAAGTCTCTGTGGCGGATATCTTCGGAGAAACGATTTCGCGCATTGCCAGAGAAGACTCTGTCAGCGCTTTGTTTGAAAACTGCTAATGGGCTGTTTTTAGGCGAGAAGAATCCTCTTCTCGCCTTTTTTAATAAAATCTGTAAAATTGCGGCCTCGATTGTTCTTTTGAACAATCTTTTTGTTCCTAGTGGATGGTCGCGTCCCGGGAATTTTATTTTTGGAGAAAACTATGAAAATCATCGCCACCACGCGTCAAGCGCAAGGTACGGGTGCGAGCCGCCGTCTGCGCCGCGCCGACAAGTTGCCCGGTATTGTTTACGGCGGCAACGTTGCGGCCACGCCGATCGAGCTCGAACATAATCCGATTTTTTATGCATTGCGTAAAGAAAAGTTCCATGCTTCGATTTTGACGATGGAATTGGACGGTAAGGATCAGCTCGTCGTTTTGCGTGCTTTCCAAATGCATCCGTACAAACCGCAAGTCATGCACATTGACTTCCAACGCATTAACGCTGACGAACCGGTCACCATGAGTGTTCCGTTGCACTTCTTCGGCGCTGAAAACAGCCCCGCTGTCAAGATCAGCAAGGGTATGGTCAGCCACGCTCGCAGCTCTATCGAAGTCAGCTGCTTGCCGAAGGATTTGCCTGAATTCATTTCTGTGGACTTGTCCGGCTTGACCGCTCAAACCACGATGCGTATCTCCGATATCGCATTGCCTGAAGGCGTTTCTGCTGTTGTTCACGGCAACGAAGATCCGGTTGTGGTCTCTGTTGTTGCTCAAGTTGAAGAAGAAACTGAAGCCACGGGCGACGCTGCTGCAGCCGCTCCTGCTGCTGACGCTGCCGCTTCTGCCGAAGCTAAGTAATTTTCAGCTTTTTCGCAAAAAAAGGATGCTCAATGAAGGGGCATCCTTTTTTGTATCTGTCTCTTAATTCGAGGCGATTGCTTCCTCGCTAAAATAGACTCCGTTACTAATTTTGAAATATAAAAAATATGCCCGCAATCCGATTAATCGTTGGCCTTGGCAATCCCGGCAGCGAATATGCAGAAACCCGACACAATGCCGGTTTTTGGTTTTTGGACCGCCTCGCTCAAAGAGAGGGAGTCTTTTTTCATGAAGAAAAAAAGTTTTTGGGCGATGTAGCCCGTATCCGTTTGGCCGGTCAGGATATATGGCTTTTAAAACCGTTGACTTACATGAATCGATCCGGGCAGGCAGTGGTGGCTTTGGCGCTTTATTACAAAATTTTGCCCGAAGAAATCCTAGTTGTTCATGACGAACTGGATTTAATGCCGGGTTGCATGAAACTGAAAAAGGGAGGCGGCAATGCAGGGCACAACGGACTCAAAGATATTACTGAGAAGCTTTCTACCCCTAACTTCTGGAGGCTGCGCTTAGGGACCGGGCACCCCAGATCTTTGGGAATGGCTCAACCCGTTGCCGACTTTGTTCTTCATGCCCCAAGCTGCGAACATAAAAATTTAATTGATGACTGTATCAGCGCAGCACTAAAAACCAGCAACGATATTGCTACGGGCGACATGGCACGGGTTCAACGAACTATCGCCAAGTTCGGATCTCCGAAGGCTCCCAAAGAAGACAAAGAGAACAAAAGTGAACAAGCCTAAACCTGTTCTTCTGGTCAGTGCCTGTTTATTGGGACAGCCTGTGAGATATGACGGAGAAAGCAAACCTGCAGATTTAAGTCAACTTTGTGACTCTTTCTCTCTGATAGCAGTGTGTCCTGAATGTGCCGGCGGCTTACCCATCCCACGAGTTCCTTGCGAGATAGAAGAAACTAAAACAGCTGCCGATGTATTATCCGGTCACGGAAAAGTTATCGCTAAGACAGGTAATGACTGCACTGAAGCCTATATTAAAGGTGCTCAGCACTGCGTCAAAATAGCTCAAAAATACCAGGCTCACTGGGCGCTTCTTAAAGAAAAAAGTCCGGCTTGCGGAACCCATTTTGTCCATAGCGGTCATTTTGACGGACGTTTAAGAGCAGGTAAAGGGATTTTTGCAGAATTACTGTCTCAAACAGGGGTGAAGGTTTTTAGCGAACAGGAAATTAACAGCCTAAGGATTTCTGCGGAAAAATCATTAAGTTGAAACTGTTAGCTCCCGAACTCAATGCTAAAATGCATCCATTAACTTATTTGGAAAAACAATCATGGGATTAAAATGCGGCATCGTTGGCTTACCTAACGTCGGTAAGTCCACTATTTTCAATGCTTTAACAAAAGCCGGAATTGCGGCAGAAAATTATCCGTTTTGCACAATTGAACCGAATGTAGGCATTGTTGAAGTGCCCGATCAGCGTCTGCAGCTGCTCGCTGATATCGTCCATCCGGCGCGTATTGTGCCCGCAGTCGTTGAATTTGTCGATATCGCCGGCCTGGTCGCAGGTGCCAGCAAGGGAGAAGGGCTGGGCAATCAATTCTTAGCCAATATCCGTGAGTGTGACGCAATTGCCCACATCGTTCGCTGCTTTAACGACGACAATATTGTTCACGTCGCCGGCCATGTCAATCCGACAGAAGATATTGAAGTCATTAATACGGAATTAGCACTTGCTGATCTCGCTACGGTCGAAAAACTTTTGAATAAATATTCCAAACAGGCTCGTCAGGGCGGAGACAAAGAAGCCTTAAAGCTTGTGACTGTATTGGAAAAAATTCAGCCTGTTCTCAACGAAGGTAAGCCCGCAAGACAGGTTGCTTTAACAAAGGAAGAAAAGGCCATCATTAAGCCTTTGTGTCTGTTGACCGTCAAACCGACAATGTATGTTGCCAACGTCGACGACAGCGGTTTTGACAATAATCCTCTGTTGCAGGCAGTTAAAGACTTCGCAGCCAAGGAAAATGCTCCTGTTGTAGCGCTGTGCGCAAAAATCGAAAGTGAAATCGCAGAACTGGATGAAGAAGACAAAAAGCTTTTCCTGGAAGATATGGGAATGCATGAAGCGGGGCTTGATCGTGTGATCCGCGCCGGCTATGATCTTCTCGGCCTGCAAACCTACTTTACGGCCGGACCCAAAGAAGTTCGAGCCTGGACCATCCACAAAGGCGATACCGCTCCTCAAGCCGCCGGAGTGATCCATACGGATTTTGAACGAGGCTTTATCCGCGCACAAACGATCTCCTTTAATGATTACATTGAGCACAATGGAGAAAAAGGCGCTCAGGAGGCAGGCAAAATGCGCGCTGAAGGTAAGGACTATATCGTTCAGGATGGCGATGTGATGAATTTCTTATTTAATGTTTAAAATTCAAATAAGACTTTCACCTTTTGCTTTGTACAACTCTTTTAGGGAAACGTTGATCCATGGCAACTGTGTTAGCAAAACGTAGAAGAGAATTTGGAGAACGGCTGCGCACCGAACGGGAACGTTTGGGCTATACCGAGCTGCAAATCGCACAGTTGCTGGGAGTTCCCCTTGAGATGTACCAAAAGTACGAATTAGGGCAGGAAGACCCGGGAATTTTTCGCATGCCTCGGTTAAACGATTGCGGCTTCGATATTTTGTTCATTATCACCAGTGAGCGCCATAACCCCATCGAGGAAGAAAGTGAGTTATTGGCTCGTTTTCGGGAGCTCTCGAGCCGAGGACGCGATTCTATTTTCATGACCTTAGACGCCTTGGAGCGCCTTGCTCCAAATTTACGACAGACCATTCGTAACAAATGGCGCAATAAGTAAAACATTCTAATTCTCTACCCGAAAAAACTTTTTTCGTGCTATTTTCTCCAGAAAGATGTTCTCTTTAGGGACTGGTCTCATGCGTATTCTTCGGACTCTTCTTTGGTTCATCTGCATCCTTGCACTGCTGGCGATTGGTGCAGTGGTAGCTCTGTATTTCCTTGTTACGCCGGATTCTGTCCAAAATCGACTTCAAGGCGCTCTTAACCAGGCAGGCTTGACCATTCGAACCAACGAGCTGCCTGCCGTTAAGGTTCTGCCCACAGTTTCGATTTCTTTGCCGAGTGCTCAACTGTTTGACTCTCAAAATAAATTAATTGCTCAATATCGTTCTGCCCAGCTCACGGTAAGCCCTTGGTGGCTGGCATTGGGGCAAATCCATATCAACAAATTTTTACTGGATGGCTTCTCTCTTGAAAAAACAGATTGCCCGACCCCGTCGGATTGGCTGGCCGATAATATAACCAACCGGACTGCGCTGATTGACGGAATAACGATAGAGTCCATTGAATTAAATGATTCCGACATCCACTTGAAATATCAGGATCGTCTGATTAATTTGCAGAATTTGCGGGCAATGATCGGCTCGCCTGCCCCGCAAATGCATGCTCCCGTCGCGCTGACAACTCAACTTCAGCTGTTGCCCGATAATCTTCTGCTCGATGTTCAGGCAGGCTTTTCTTTAGACCTCAATATGGCCTCAGGCCGGATGTCGCTTGAGAATTTGTCCGTTAAAGCTGACGGAACCCAGGAAGGACGTTCATTTACCGCATCGGTGAGCTCACCTCTGACGCAGATCACCGCAGAAAATTTATACGCAAAAACCGCCCAACTGCAACTGATGAATGCGCCGACCTTCGGTGATATGTCTTTGTCTGTTGCCGAATTAAACATCAATGCCGAATCCGTACAGGCACCGGACCTCTATATTCAATACAGTAAAACAACCGGTTCTCAGGCAATTAAACTTGATTTACGCTCTCCGATCCTTTTTGATCGATTGCAAAACACAGTCAACGCAGACCATATACAGGGTGCCCTTGTATTGCCGGAACAAACAGAAAGCATTCCTATTTCCGGCAGTCTTAAGCTCGACTGGAACAGCCAAAAAGTTATCAGTGAACTTTTTGCGAGAGTCCACGGAGCTCCGATGAGTTTTCAGGGGGAAAGCCAGGGCTTTGATCATCCGGCTATTAACGGCAGCTTAGTTTTCGGCAGGTTAGAGCTATCGGATTTCTCAGTTTTGACTTCTTTACAAAGAGCACAAAAAACTCTCCCGCTTTCTTTAGGTTCTGCGGCTGAAACTAAAGACACCGCTGTTGATACTGCTTCGGAAAACTCAGAGGCTTCAACAACTGTTTCTGAAAATGATCAACCTGAACAGGCGGCAGAGGCTCAGGAAAACCTTCAGGGCGAAGAGCCAGCACAGACTGCTCAGGTCAATGATGCCGAAACAGAAAGCATTTCTGATGTCAAAACAAATCAATTTGACCTTCTCAATCATTTTGACTTTGACGGCTCACTTGCAGTGGGAGAACTGAAAGCCGGACCGGTTAAACTGGCCCAATTAAAGTCCTCCATGTCCGTTAAAAATGGAACTTTACGTCTGCCTGATGTTTCGGCTTTGACATACGACGGAAAGACCGAATTGGAGGCACAACTGAATTCCAGCGGTCATTGGAATGTTCTCTATCGGGCAGAAAGCATTAATTTATCTGCTTTCATGCAAGACGCAGGCGGTAACAATAAAACAGGCGGTGTGATGGGACTGCAGGCCAATCTCTACGGAGATGGCTTCAGCAGAGAAACACTCTACGGCCAAATCGGTTTTTCTGCCGCCAGGGCTAAGCTTTTCGGGTTTGATCTCGATAGTGCTCTCAAAGAGCTCAAAGCCTTCCGTGAACCTGCGCAATCCGGTGATCAATTTACTCAGACAGAGCATATTGAAGGGTTAGTGACTATCCACGATGCTCAAGCCGATATTGAAAAACTTAATATCAATTTTGGTTCGGCTTCGGTACAAGGCGATGCTATTGTTAACTTAGAGGATCAAAACCTCTCGGGAACGATTCAAGGCCGGCATCACTCAGGCTTGCAACTCTTTGCCGATCTTTCCGGTCAGTGGTTCAATCCTATCGTTACGCTTGATACGCAAAAGGTTAAGGAAGTTAACAGATTAGTTCCACCTGCCAAACCGGCAGAGAAAACCCAACCTTCCGGCTGGGATAAGTTAAGAAACTTTTTTAAGGAACGGTTTTAATCATGCGGACAAAATCGGGACTCGCAGTCAAAACGAAGTCCCGATTTTTATGGCGGTTTAGCCGACCAAGGCCTTGGCAAATTCTTCTGCGTTAAAGGGCTGCAGGTCCTCAATACTTTCGCCCACTCCGATGAAGTAAATTGGAATCGGTTTATCGGCTCTCATTCGGCTGATCGCAACCAACACCCCGCCTTTAGCCGTACCATCCAATTTTGTAATAATCAGACCCGTTAAAGGCACCGCCTCATCAAAAGCCTTTACCTGAGCGAGCGCATTCTGACCGTTGGTTCCGTCAATCACCAAAATCACTTCATGGGGAGCACCCTGCATGGACTTGTTCTGTGAGCGTGCAATTCTCTTTAATTCCTCCATCAGGCGAACTTGCGTCGTTAATCGACCTGCCGTATCGACAATCACCACGTCACAGCCGCGAGCCTTACCCGCAGAGACTGCATCAAAAGCAACAGCTGCAGGATCTCCGCCGGTTTGGGAAATGACTTCTACCCGGTTTCTCTCTCCCCAAACGGCGAGCTGCTCCCGAGCTGCAGCTCGGAAAGTATCGCCGGCTGCCAATAAAACGCTCTTTCCTTGAGCGGATAACCATTTACTGATCTTGCCAATGGAAGTTGTTTTGCCTGCACCATTGACACCGACCATCATCATGACCAGAGGCTTTGCACGGTTTAGATCAATTGATCCTTCTGCGGGGCGCAACAGAGCAACGATCTCTTCTCTGAGAGCTTCTCTCACCTCATCTTGGGTCTTTAAGCCTTTTAACTGAATCGTGTCTCTTAACTTGGTTAAAAGCTCAGAAACGGTGCTCACCCCCATGTCGGCGGATATCAGTGCGAATTCAAGCTCCTCGAGGAAATCTTCATCAACTTTTCCTCCCGTAAAAAGTCCGATAATATTGACTCGGGTTTTGTGCAAACCGTTTTTTAACCGATCCAACCAACCCGTTTTTTTATTTTCAGTCGTTATCATTAACGTATGCGTCCATTGAAAAAACAAAACCAATCACAAAGCGTAAGTTTACCAAGAGCGAGAGGGACAGGTACCGTCAGAATAATCGGCGGTATGTGGCGTCGGACGCCTTTGAGTATCACAGATCTGAATGGCCTCAGACCGACGGGTGACCGAGTCCGTGAAACGCTTTTTAATTGGCTCAATCATATTTTTGGAGACTTTTCAGAAATTCAGGGCTTGGATCTGTTTGCAGGGTCCGGTGCATTGGGATTTGAATTAGCCAGCCGAGGGGCGCAATCCGTCACGCTTATAGAAAAGAATAAAGCGGCCTATGCCAAATTATGTTCCATGCGTGAAAAACTCAAAGCCGAGACTCTTTTAGATATTCACTGCGGTGATTGTTTTACTCTCTTGCCTTCTTTCGGAAAAAAATTCGACATTATCTTCATTGATCCCCCATTTGCTTTTAATTTGCATGAAAAAGCCATTAAATTATCTCGTCATTATTTGACCGAAAACGGACTTCTTTACATTGAATCGCCTCGGCAATGGGACGCTGCCGTCTTATCTGACTTAAAATTAAAAGTTGTACGACAGGCTGATGCCGGAGCGGTCAGCTTCCGTTTAGTGGGCCGCTCATTGGAAGAAAAATGACAATCGCTATTTACGCAGGAACATTTGATCCCTTTACTCTCGGACACGAAGATGTCCTTCAGCGTGCCCGACAGATCTTTGACAAAGTTATTGTTGCTGTTGCGGCCGATACCGGTAAAAATACTTTCTTCACCTACGAGGAGCGGGTTCATCTTGCCCAAAGTGTGCTTGAAGGTATTGACGGAGTCGAAGTGGTGGGTTTTGAGGGCCTGCTCAGTGAATTCGTTCGAGTAACCGGAGCAACAGTGTTAATCCGCGGAGTCAGAAACGGAAGTGATTTTGATTACGAAACCAGAATGGCTTGTGTCAACCACGCACTCAATGAAAATGTTCAAACCGTATTTTTCCCACCGATCAACGGTACACAGTCAATTTCCGGTTCCCTTGTCAGAGAAATCCATCGGCTGGGTGGAGATGTTTCGGCATTTGTCAGCCCCATTGTCTGTGAAGCCTTAGCCTCTAAACGTTCTGGAGCGAAGACATGGTAATGCGTCTGGCCGCTGTTGATCTCGGCTCTAACAGCTTTCGTTTGGAAATCGGAAGCGTTGAGGGCAATGAGATTATTTGTGAACATTACTGCAAAGAAGGGGTGCGTTTAGCTGCAGGACTTGATGAGTCAGGCAATCTGACGGAACATGCTCAACTGAAAGCTCTCGACACACTTTCCCGATTTCACGAACAAATCAAAGATTTCCCTCAAAATTGTGTAAGGGCAGTGGGGACGCAGACCATTCGAATTGCCCGAAATAACACAGAATTTATTAACCGGGCTCAAAAAGTTTTAGGTTTTCCTATCGAAATTCTCCCCGGACAGGAAGAAGCCCGTCTGGTTTTTGAGGGCTGCTCTCATCGCCTGCCGCCCTCGAGCAAAAAAAGGCTGATTATCGACATAGGCGGAGGCTCAACAGAGCTTGTAACCGGCGTTGCTCACCACGCCGACCGCTGTGAATCTTTCCATGTAGGCTGTGTGAATTTGTCTCTGCAGTACTTTCCTGACGGCAGAATAACCAGACAGGGCTACGAAGCGGCAAAGCTAGCCGCCATGGCAGAGTTTCAGGAAGGTCGGGAGCGCTTTAACTCAACTCTTTGGGATGAAGCTTTCGGATCCTCCGGCTCAATGGAAGCCATTTGCGCTCTGGCCAAATCATTTGGATTACAAAATAACGGACTGACTCTGCAAGCGCTTCGGACAATAAGTGACTGCTTGATTGACAAGGGTCATATCGATAATCTGAACTTCCCCGATATGCACCATTCCCGCAAAGAAGTGATCGCCGGCGGTTTGGCGGTACTTCATGCCGCCTGCGATGCGCTCAATATCCAACAAATCCGCTTCTCTGAAGGCGCATTGCGAGTCGGCCTACTTTACGAGCAATGGGCACGACTCAACGGAAGAGATCTTCGAGAAAACAGTGCCCGGGAGCTTTTGCGCTACAGCTCCGTTTCAGAAGCTCAAGCTATCCGTGTCAGTCAAATTGCACTGCGTTTGCTTGACAAGCTTTTACCACAAGCCCCTGAGATCATTAAAAAACGCCTTCACTGGGCTGCGTTACTGCATGAGACAGGCAATCTCATCAGCCATAATCGTTTCCATCGACTGGGAGCCTATCTGATAGAGCACTTTGATTTACAGGGTTTTTCCATTAATGATCGTCATTGGGTCTCTCAACTGGTTCTGGGTCACAGAGGCAGGCTCTACAAAATTCAGAATGAACTGAAAGATCCCCTATGGGCAAAATCGCTGCTTGCCCTGCGTTTGGCGAGCATCATTGCGCATAAACGAGAAGACATTGAGCTGCCCGATTTTCAGCTCACACAGCCCGAATCACAGTACTGGCGATTATCATTTAATCATTCCGGCTGGTTGGATAAACATCCGTTAACACATTTTCTCTTACAAAGAGAAGTTAGTGCTTGGAAAGCCGTACAATATCAGTTTGACTTTGAGAAATAATATCGTCGATGTTTGAGGTTGAAACTCCTGCCCAAGAAGAGCCCTTGGTTCAGCTGTCACACGTTTTTGTGGAGTTTGACAGACTGCAGGTGCTCCGTGATGTATCGGTTGACATATACCGAGGGGAGTTTGTTGTCCTGCACGGTGATACCGGGTGCGGGAAATCGACGGTTTTGCGTCTCATTGCGGGCTTATTGAATCCATCCAGGGGAGCGGTGCGCGTTGCCGGAGAGGATGTGCAGGACTTCTCGACTCTGCAGCGCCGATGGCTCAGAAGAGCGATCGGTTTAATGCTGCCTAACTCTCCATTGCTGGAAGACCGCACTATTCTTGAAAATGTGATGTTGCCCGCTCTGGCAGCCGAAGCCACGACAGAGCAAGCCAGACAACAGGCCCTGGCAGCGCTGTCGCGCTGCCACATGTCTGACTGGGCCTACAACTATCCAATTGATCTGTCCTCGGGCCAACGCCAACAAGTCAGTCTTGCTCGCGCTGTCGTCAATCAACCGGTTCTTATTTTGGCTGACGAACCGGCAGCGCATCTTGACGCCAATAATGCCCAAACAGTCATTAATCTGCTCGGAGAGTTTGCCAGCGCCGGAGTCACTGTCATCGTAGCCTCGCATTTGTTATTGGCTCCGAGTGACATCGCATATCGCGAGGTCAAGTTCGCCTCTCAACATGGAGCCACGCTATGAGTTTTACTTCCTCCCGTGCTTGGGCTCTGCAGCAGGTTTTTCGCGGAATTCGCAACGCAAAGGGACTATTTTTCCTGGCACTGATGCTGGCTAGTCTTTCGCTGACCATCCCTGTCTTTGTTGCAAGCGTGCTTTACAGTCTTTCTGAACCGATTCGTGCCATTCCGGTTGCTCCGGAAATTACGGTTTTTACTTATCAAAACCTAAACAAGGCACAAATGGACAATTTGAGAGAAAGAATCGGCCGTCATGAGCACGTGATGAAAATTACGACAATCCCTAAGGATGAAGCCTTTAAATCTCTCAATGAAAATTTAGGCATCAAGCAAACCAATCAGGACAAGGCCTCGAATCCTTTGCCCGATCTGCTGATTGTCACACTCGATGCCAAGATGCCCGCTGCCGATATTGAGAAAACGGCTAAAAATATTGAAAAGCTCAAAGGGGTGAGTCTGGTGGCCTATGACAGCACGTGGCTTACCAAACTCGATGCCATCTCTCACGCTATCAGCAAGTTAGGGTGGATTTTTGTCATCATCACCCTATCCTTAATTATTTGTGTTATTGCTGCCAGCGTGCGCTTAGCTGCCGATACTCAAAAAACCGAACTCAATATGCTCTACCTTTTTGGAGCCACTCCCTCCTTTTCCATCAGACCTTATGCATGGAGAGGGTTCCTCACCATGGGGCTGGCGGCGATTATTGCAATCGGGCTTTCCTCCTTTGCAACCGGTTACTTAAATGAAGCCTTATTGGCTGTCGGGGAACAATACGGCACCACGATTACGATTTCGCCGCTTCCGATGGAATTTAATCTGGGTTTTGTAGCCTTTTGTGCACTGCTGGGCAGTCTCATAGCGAGTATTATTACTCAGCGTGCGATCGCAAAAATTGAACGATTCAATTAAAATCGCCTCCCTTTCCCCTAAGGCTCTTTGATGAATAACCCTTCTTCTAAAACTGTCGGCACCTCCAATGCTCTTGTTCCCTACCGGAGCAAAGTGCCGAGCGTTATCCCCAGTTTGGGCAATCTGGATGCTTATATTCAAGCAGCCAACCGATTTCCCATACTGTCTTACGAAGAAGAGCAAAAGCTCGTTGAGCGGTTGCACAAAAACAATGACATGGCCGCCGGCCGTGCTCTTGTCATGGCACATTTAAGGTTAGTCATCGCAATTGCCCGGTCGTATTTAGGCTACGGCATCCCTCATGCCGATTTAATCCAGGAAGGCAATATCGGCCTGCTCAAAGCCATTAAGCACTACGAACCCAACCACGGCGCACGTCTGATGACCTTTGCCGAATATTGGATTCGATCTGAAATCCAGGACTATATCGTCAAAAATTGGAGACAGGTTAAGTTAGCGACAACCAAGTCGCAGCGCAAACTTTTCTTTAATTTGCGTTCCATGCGCGGTGAAAATGCACTCACATACTCTCAAGCCAATCAAATTGCCCACGAGCTTGATGTCAAACCGTCGGAAGTGCTGGAAATGGAACAACGGATGTACGGCAATGAAACACCGATTGACCTGCCTGCAGACTCCTCCGAGGGCGACGATGACAGCTCCAGTGCCCCCATCCAGTGGCTCGGCTCAACAGACAACGAACCGACGGTCATTCTCGAACAAAAAGATGAAGAGAGAATGCAGCAAGAAGGGATCCGTCAGGCTCTGGCGAGCCTGGACGAGCGCAGCCGACATGTCATCATGGCTCGCTGGCTCAATGTCGATGAAAACGGCAACAATGCCCCGAAGACACTGCAAGAGCTCGCGCAAGAATTGGGGGTTTCTGCCGAGCGAGTCCGACAAATTGAAAAAAATGCTTTACTCAAAATGAAAAAGGTGCTCACCGCGCCTGCTGATGAATATGTTTAGAATCGTTTTACTTGCTCCGGAAATTCCTCCCAATACTGGCAACATCATCCGACTGTCAGCCAACACCGGATGTGAACTGCATTTGGTGGAACCTTTGGGCTTTACCCTGGAAGATAAGCACATGATCAGGGCGGGCTTAGACTACCATGAATATGCAACTGTCAAAGTACACAAAAGTTTCCAAGCCTTTTTAGACGCTGAAAAACCTGACAGAAGCAGGATGTTTGCAATGACAACAAAGGGTTCTCACCCCTTTGCCGAATCGCATTTTTTACCCGGCGACTGGTTTGTATTCGGCAGTGAAGGACACGGTCTGCCCGATGAAATCCGAAACAGCTTCCCCGAAGAGCAGCGCATTCGCTTACCCATGCGCCCTCATAATCGCTCACTTAACCTATCCAATACAGTAGCGATCACCGTTTACGAAGCTTGGCGGCAAAATCACTACGAAGGCGGAATCTAACTGTTACTGCCTTTTTTCTGATTCAAACTTTCGAGCAAATAGCGATCCATATGGCGTTCGGCTGCAAAAACCGCAGCCTGAACGCGCGAACTGAAGTCAAAGCGCCGCATAATTCGCTGCAGGTGAGCCTTTACAGTGCTTTCCGACATATTGAGTAAATTGGCCATTTCCCGATTGCTTGCTCCCTGAGCAAGACAGCCCAGAATCTGTCTTTCTCGCTCCGTGAGACTCTTGACAGTCTCAGGACGCACTTCGGGCATCAGAGAAAGGTGCTTGGCCCGAATACCGTTTACGAATTTACTGGTCATCTCAGGAGACATGACACTTTCACCTGCCACAACCTGTCTGACACTATTGACCAGATACTCCGCGTCAATGTTCTTGACCAAATAGCCCCGAGCGCCCAAAACAAAGGCTTCTTTTAAGTCTTCCGCATCTTCGCTCACAGTCAGCATCACAACCGGCAGCTCTCTGTTGGCTGCCAGCATTTGTGCCAAAGCTTCCGTTCCGCTCATCACCGGCATATCCAAATCCAACAGCACCAAGTCCGGTTTGAGCTGCTCAGCAAGCTTTACGCCCTCTAAGCCGTCCGAGGCTTCACCAATAATCTCAAAATCAGGCTGTCGACTTAAAAGCGCTTTTAAGCCGGAGCGAAATAAGGTGTGGTCATCAACTAACAAAATACGAATAGTCATCAGCGTCCCTCTTTGGGCAAAATTAATCGAACCGTCGTTCCCTGATCCATTTCGGATTCGATTTCTATATGGGCTTTAACTTTTTGTGCACGTTCTCGCATAATAGACAATCCAACGTGGCTTTGCTTTCTTTCTTCCAATACTTTCGGATCAATTCCGATCCCATCATCCATAACCGTCATTTCAAATTGATCAGTATTGCGGATATTGACCATCACAGTTTGTGCTTTTGCATGTTTTCTGACGTTGGATAAGGCTTCCTGCAGAATAAAAATCACCTGCAGTTTTTGAGCTGAAGTGAGCTCTTTACCTTCATTCTTTATGCTCAGATGTGTTTTTACATGCGTCTGACGCTCAAAACGAAGCAAAACACTTTGTACCAACTCTTCCAATTCTTCTTTGTAAACTCGGGTTCTGAAATTCAGCAGCAGTTCACGGACATCATCGTAACACTCCTGAACCCCGGCTTTTATCTGTTTGAGGCCGTCGTCAATTTGCTCCTGGTTCTTATCTTTGAGGGCTCCGTCGAGCATTTGCACCTGCAAATTAACAAACGAGAGCGTCTGAGCGATTGAATCATGTAAGTTCTGAGCCAAAATATTGCGCTCCTGAGCCACCGCCATCTGCTGATCAAGCGCTGCCAGACGCATGTTTTCAATGGCTGCCCCCAAGTGACGCCCGAGGTTTTCGAGCAGCATATCCAAAGCCCGATTTTCCCGAACATTATCCCTATAAAAAAGGACAAAAACCCCGATATTCTTCTGACGATATCGAATGTGGTAAATCACTTTCTGAGTGAAGAAATTCGCTTCAATCTCTGTCTTTGCGTCAGAGCGGGAAACGCCTGTTCTGATCGGGTAAGGGCTCGTGAAAATCTTCTGACAGAAGTCCTCTGATATCTTTTCACAGCCTTTTGAAAAATCTTCACTTAAGCCCTTTTGTAAAATATTTTCAAATCTGCTTCTGTGCTCATTCCAAAAACAGACCTGCAAAGCAGGAGCTTGCGCCAGAGTCAATACACGGGCGGTAAAAGACTCCAACATTTCCTCCAAGGAGTGCTGCTCACCAAGAAAAGAAGTCAGCCCGTAAAGTGCTGTTAAGTGAGCATTTTTCTCAGCCAAAGAGGCTGTTTTTTCTTCAACCATATTTTCCAGGTTGGTATAAACATCATCCAAGTGGCTTGCCAACTCATTAAATCCGGCCGAGATTTCAGAAAATTCCAAGGTTCCCTCAGCATGCACGCGAGTCTTCCAGTCACTGGCCTTCAAACGCTCGATCCCGGCCTGCAGCTGGTTTAAAGGTCGCAAAACTGAGGCAAACAAGAACCACATCACAACAATGACACTCAGAATGGACAGCCCGCCCAAAGCCACCTGTGTGAACCGAAGTACAACGATATTGCGGTTGACTTCAGCATCCATCAGGTTTTGCCATTCATCGAGTTCACTATTGAGAAGATCCAAACCTTTTAGAATTTCCTGCCTGGCTTGGCGATTGAGCTGATGGGTCTCGTTCCATCGCAGCAAAGACGGTTTGACACTCTGGCGCCAAGTCTCGTCAATATGCCCCATGATTTTGTCAATACGCTCATCCCGAGCCATTACCCGATAGGTTGACTCATCGTCTAAGATCGCCAGATTCAACGTCTGATCCACGCGCCAAACAACACCCTGAATGTCAATCGCCAAACCTTTCGCTTGATCGGTCGTCAGATCGTAGCCCACCTGATAGAGTTCAGCACGAATATCTGCTGCCCGTCTGGTCACTTCCGTTGAGATTTCCATCTGTTTGGATAAAAAGAGTGTGTAGACAACGGAGGCAATCAGAACGACTACCCAAAGCAGGGCCAATCGGAGAAGACGGCTTGATAATTGAGGAGCTTGTGGAATCGTGTTCATTGTCATGTACGAAAAAAGGGAAGTCACCGGGCTAAAAACACCCCAGCGGCCTCCCTTTCAATTAAAGCTTATGGCTTTAGCCGTTAGTTTTGCTCTTGAGCCTTTGCCTGGTCTGCTGCCGCTGCCTGTTGAGCAAGGCGCTGTTGATAGAGCATTTCAAAATTCATTTCAGGCAGATTAACCGGAGCCATTGTGGTACGGGTAATGAGGTCTGCAACATTGGCTCTTAAGTACGGATAAACAATTGTCGGGCAGATGACATTGCCGATGTGGGCCATTTGTTCGTCATTGAAGCCGCGAATTTGGAAAATACCGGCCTGTTTTACTTCAGCCAACAACAAAACATTTTGATCAGCCTTAATCGTGACGGTTGCTCTTACAGTCACTTCACGATGAGCATCATCGAGCTTTTTGATGCTGACTTCGAATTGCATGTCAACGGTCGGTTGCTGTTGCAAAGGAGTTACAAACAACTCGGGAGCGTGAGGCATCTCCAAAGAGGCATCTTTCATGTAGCAGCGCTCGAGCTGAAAAGCGTTAGCAGGAGCCTCTGTCTGTTGCTCCGGTTGAGCAGCCGTATTGGTTTCGTCAGCCATTTTTATATCCTTTAAAAAACTATTAAATTAATCTACTTTGTTAATTAACGAGTAAAGGGCAGCTTGGCGTCAACCCAGCCCTTGATTCCGCCCTCAAGAACAAAGACATCCTTGTAGCCCTGTGCACGCAACACTTTTGCGGCTTTCAGGCTCGATGTTGTCACTGTATCGACAACGATAACGGGACGATCTTTAGGCACTTCATTGACTCGGCCTTCAAAACCGTCAATAGGAATACTCTTGGAACCGGCAATAGCGCCTCGTTTGAAATCCTTCGTGGCGCGCACATCCAAAATAAAGGCATTTTTCTTATTGATGTAATCAATAGCCTCTTCGTTACTCAGGCTGGGACCCATACTGCGCTTACGAATATAAGGCTCCAACAGAAAACCGCCGGAAATCAACACAACGGCGACTAAAACGATGTTGTCAATTAAAAAATCAAGCACAATCTTCTCACTTCTGATTGATCAAAGAAAAAGCGGTCGGTCAAAATCTGCCAATCGCATCTTGATTTGGGATAGTACAACAAATTACAACTTTTTGTATGATCGCAAACCTCTGAATTCGCCAATTCTTTTAAAATTGGGAAGTTGTCCTCCTTTTTATTTTTTATAGAGAACTGTTCTATGTTTAAACTCGTTTTGATGCGACACGGCGAAAGCCAATGGAATCTCGAAAACCGTTTCACGGGCTGGACGGATGTTGATCTGACAGAAAAAGGCCGTGAAGAAGCCCGCAAGGCCGGCGAGCTCTTGAAAGCCGAGGGCTACGACTTTGACGTCGCATATACCAGCGTCTTGCGTCGCGCCATTCGCACTCTTTGGATCGCACTGGACGCCATGGATCGCATGTATCTGCCGATCAAAAACTCCTGGCGTTTAAACGAGCGTCATTACGGTGCTCTGCAGGGTCTTAACAAAGCTGAAACCGCTGCCAAATATGGCGATGAACAAGTTCTGATCTGGCGTCGTGCTTACGCAATTGCTCCCAATCCCTTGTCTCCTGATGACGAACGTTGGGCCGGCAAGGATCCCCGCTATGCCGACTTAAAGCCCGAAGAAATTCCGGCTACAGAATGCCTGAAGGATACGGTGGCTCGCGTCGTTCCCTATTGGAAAGAAGAGATTGAACCGATGGTTCGCTCCGGCAAACGCGTACTTATTGCAGCTCACGGCAATTCTTTAAGAGCTCTTATCAAGTACATTGACAATATCAGCGACGAAGACATTGTTCACCTCAACATTCCGACTGCACGTCCGATTGTCTACGAGTTCGACGATGATATGAAGCCGATTCGCCACTACTACCTCGGCAATCAGGCTGAAATTGAAGCCGCAATGGCTGCTGTTGCTGCTCAAGGTAAAGCCAAAAAGTGAGATTGGTTTTGCGTCCGCTTGTGACGCTTATGAAAGCGCTCGGTCTTGCGGGCGCTTTCCTGTGTCTCAGTATCACTCCGTTTGATTCTTATAACGGAGTCGGTACGGTGTACGCTCAAACCTCTCAAAAACAAAGCACCAATCAGAAAAAGGCGACGCGTTCGGCCTCCGCCAGTAAAGCAAAACAGTCTGCCCCAAGGAAAACTGCGGCTAAGACAACTTCTGCCAGAAAGACACAAAAAAGCAGCTCTTCTGAGGTCAGTGAAAAACGCAGAAACGAATTGCAAAATCAGCAAAAGTCCCTGCAGGAGCAGCTGGGATCATTAAAAAAGCAACTTTCACAGGCAGAAGCCAGCCAACATGAGGCGAGTGACGCCTTGGCTGCAAGCGAAGAAGCGATTTCAAAAGCCAACCGCCGCTTACGCGAACTGGGCAATGAACGCACGAGAGTTGAAAATCGATTAAAAGAGCTGCGTGAACAGGAATTGGCCGTCAACGGGGAACTCACCAGTGCCGAAAAGCAAAACCGAGCGATCGCCCGTGCTCAATTTTTAAATTCCCGCCGACAGTCCTGGCAAACTTTAATTGCCGGCACCAATCCGCATGAGGTTGCAAGAGATGCGGCCTCTTTGCAGTATTTTGCCCGAGCCCAACAGCAGGCTCTCAACCAGCTTTCTCAAAGGCAAGCCAATATCCACTCTGTTTCTGAAGAAACGCAAAGCAAAAGAAAAGAGCTGGCCAACATTGAGGCTAACGAGAAAGAGGGACGGGCTCAGCTGATGAAAGAGCAGCAGAGCCGTAAACAGACTCTTGAGAAACTAAAAAAACAAATTTCCGAACAAAGAGCCTCCATTGATAAGCTCGAGAGAGACCAACAGCGTCTCGGCGAACTTGTCGCCAACATTGATAAAGTACTGGCTCAGCGTAAGGCTGAAGCCGAAAGACGGGCTCAGCAGGCTCGAAAGAAGCAACCCGCAAGCGGCAAAGTCTCAGTTGGAGGAAAAACACCGTCTGGTGTGTTTGCTAAGCAGCGCGGCAAGTTACTGATGCCTGCGCTCGGTAAAATCACTGGCCGTTATGGTCAGGCCCGTGCAAATGCCTCCGGCAAGAGCACGACTTGGCGCGGCTTAATGATTCAGGCCCGACAAGGCAGCGACGTTCTGGCTTGCGCAAACGGTCAGGTTGTTTTCTCCGACTGGCTGCGCGGCTTCGGCAACCTTATTATCGTTGATCACGGAGATGGATATCTGTCCATTTACGCCAATAATGAATCTCTGTTTAAGAGCGTAGGCGACAAGGTTACACGCGGTGAAACCATTGCCTCCGTCGGCAACACTGGCGGCGAAGAAAAACCCGGATTGTATTTTGAGCTCCGTCGAAACGGTCAACCCTTCAATCCCTTACCCTGGATTGGTAAGGATTAGAAAGAAAAATGATGATTCCTATTTCTCCCTTACGAAAAATTTTAGTTGCAACAGCCCTTGCTTTGAGTTTGGGGTCTGCTTTTTCCGTTGCACAGGCTAACGAAGCGGCCCCCAAAAGCCCCCTGCCGTTGCAGGAAATCAGGCAATTTACGGATGTGTATGCCGCTGTGAAGGCGTTTTATGTCGATGAAAGCCAAACGGGCGATCAGCAGCTTCTGGAAAACGCTTTGGCCGGCATGCTCTCGGGTTTAGACCCTCATTCGGCCTTTTTGGATAAGGAGGCCTTTGAAGAAATGAAGGAAGGCACCGAAGGAGAATTCGGAGGCCTGGGTCTGGAAGTCACTATGGATGCCTCCGGCGTTTTGGTCATTGCACCGATTGACGATACGCCGGCCGCAAGAGCCGGTATCCGAGCCGGCGACATCATTGTCAAGATTGATGATCAGGCCACACGTGCCTTGACGCTGTCTGAAAACGTCAAACGCATGCGGGGCAAACCCAAGACAAAAATTAAGCTTGTCATTGCCAGAAAAGGAGTAGATAAGCCTCTTAACTTCACGATCACTCGCGACATCATTAAAGTTCAGTCCGTCAAGATGAAAGAACTCAAGGATGGGATCGCTTATATCCGAATTTCTCAGTTCCAGGAACATACGGCTGACGACCTCGCAAAATACCTCATTGATTTAAATGAGAAAAATCATCTTAAAGGCTTAGTGCTGGACTTGCGCAATGACCCGGGCGGACTCTTAAATGCCGCTGTGGGTGTTGTTTCAGCCTTTATAGAAAAAGACAAGGTGGTGGTCAGTACCAAGGGGCGCACGCCCGAGGCAAACCGCAGCTTTAAGACCCAACCGCAGGACTATTTAAACTACAAACAAAACCCTTCAAGCGATTGGGTTGCCAAGGTTCCTGCTCAAGCCAAAACCGTTCCGATGGTCGTTTTAATCAATGCCGCCAGTGCGAGCGCCAGTGAGATCGTCTCGGGTGCTCTTCAGGACCACAAACGAGCAAAAATCATCGGGCAGCAATCCTTTGGCAAAGGCAGCGTGCAGACCGTACTGCCGCTCAGACCGCTTGATGGGGGAGAACCTACAACAGGAATCAAGCTCACCACTTCGCGCTACTTCACGCCAAGCGGCCGCTCCATCCAGGCTACCGGAATTACGCCTGATATTGAAATCGCCGATACCGAAGAAGGCAATTACGCAACTTTTAATATTCGGGAAGCCGACTTAGCTCACCACCTGAAAAACGATGAGCAAAAGCGTGAGTATGAAAAGAAACAACGCGAAGAAAGCAAAAAACAAGTCGAAGATAGCGAACAGCCCGAACTTCGTTATTTCTTCGGCGACGACAATGACTTCCAGTTGCAGCAGGCGGTCAAAATCTTAAAAGGCGAAAAATACCTGACCGGTTTTGAAAAAAAGCCGGTTTCAGATAAAAAAGCCAATTCCAAAACGGCACAACAGAAGAAAAAGGATCAATAACTCATAGCTTTATGCAGCAAGTACTGATTCATGTAATTCCGCTCTTTTTCGTTCTTTATGTGTATGTCAGTTTAATTTCAAAAACTCGGCTGCACATAGCGATTAAAGGGCTTTTGCTGGTACTGATTCTGATCGGCAGTCAGTACCCGGCTTTTTGTCGATCCTTTTTTGTAGGTTACGACAATAAAATTCCTCATTTGGGAATTGTGCTCTACAGTTGGTTATTCGCCACGCAGCTCCTGCTCATTTTGCTGACCATCGTTAAGGATATCATCGCCTTAAGCTACCGTTTGATTACCAGAAAAGCACTGCCTCATCCGAGTACCACTGCCGTTAGCCTTTTATCTGTTTCGATAATTTTGTCTGCATTGGGCAGTTACGGAGCCCTGTCTCAACCGCCGATTTATCAGCTTGACGTTCAGGTCAAAGGGCTTCCTGATGCCCTTGACGGTTTTACGATTGCCCAGCTTTCTGATATTCATGCCAGCGCTCTTTTGGATCGAGAGCGTCTGGTTAAAGTGGTAGAACGAACCAATGAGCTCAAGCCCGATCTTATTGCTGTCACAGGCGATATTGTGGACGGGAAAACTGAAGTACGGCTGCAGGACGTTCTGCCCCTTAAAAAACTTCATGCTCCTTACGGGGTTTATGCTGTTGAAGGCAATCATGAGCACTATGTTGAGTATGATGCCTGGATGAAAGTCTATCCGACGCTCAATCTGAGAGTACTGCACAACAGCCACGAAATCATAGACGTAAACGGCGCTCAGCTTGCCATCGCTGGCATTACCGATCCGATGGCCGTCCGTTATCACCGAGACGTACCGGATATTACCAAAGCCATGCAAGGCATTTCCAAAGGCGTCACTACCATTTTGCTATCTCATCAGGTGAAATTCAGTCGGGAATATGCAAAGTATCCTATCGCCCTGCAGTTGTCCGGACATACTCACGGAGGGCAGATCTTCGGAATGCACTGGCTGGCTCAATTTTTAAATAAAGGCTTTGTCAAAGACAGGTACCAGATAGACGATATGGTTTTATATGTTAATCGCGGTACAGGCCTTTGGTACGGTTTCCCGATTCGATTGGGTATTCCCAGTGAAATTACTTTGGTGACTTTAAAAAAATAAAGAAATCTTTTGCCGAGTTTTCAAAAGCGACTAATATTGATATTGAGAATATCCGTTTTTAAAGGATAAAAGCATGCTCAATCAAAATAGTTTTCGTTATTCTGCTGCCATCGAAGCTTTAATTGAAAAACATGCCAATGAAGGCAATGATAGTATGTGGAGCATTTGGCGTGAACGTCAAGTCAACCGCAATGCTTATGGCGGTAATTATTCTTTCGTTCTCGGCAGAACAGCCGATAAAGACAAACCGTTTTACCTCAACTTTGAGTCTGCATTTGAAGGCTTTGCCGCACATGCCCCCTATACTCTTGTCACCGGCATGACAGGAAGCGGCAAGAGCTCTTTTCTGAGAAATTTAATTCTGGACATCGCCATTACCAATACACCGGATCTTGCAGCTATCAAAGTCTTTGATCCAAACGGCGGCTGGGCCTTTGAAAGCCTTAAAGGCCTGCACAGAATGCGTGTGGAAACCAACATTGAAACAGCTAAAAGCTACTTGGAAGGCATCACAAAATCCATCCAAGCTCACGAGCAGCTTTTTGAAACGTTGGGGGTTAAGACACTGGAAGAGTGCAATAAGGTTTTAGGGCTGAAAAAACGTTTGCTGCGTACTTTTGTCATCATTGATGAAGTGGCTGTCTGGATGATTGACGATGACTTCAAAGCCAAGTTGCTCAACGCCTTAGAGGCTATTTCTACCAAAGGTTGGAGCACCGGTTATCATCTGATTCTTGCCACTCAATGGCCCGATCCCAGAGTCTTACCGAAAGAAGTACGGGATCATTTCGGCAACCGCATTTCGCTCAAGTTGCCGACCGCAGAGATGTCTGAATACGCATTGGGCATCAAGGGTGCAGAAGAATTAACCGACTTAGGACATATGCTTGCAGTCTTGGCCGGTGAGCCCAAACCCATTAATTGTTGGGTGCCGTGGCTGTCAGATGAAGATGCTGAGCGAATGGTGACTGCCATTCGGGTAGCTGAGGATCGTTAACCACTAACCTAAGAGCGCCTTCAGGGCGCTCTTTTCGACAATGAGTAACTTTAAAAATTGCCCTGCCGGCGGGAAAATCCATCAGCCTAAATTATGGCTTATTGACATGGATGACACGTTATACTCTGCCTCTGCAAAGATGTTTCATGATATCCACGTCTTGATGGATCAATATATCATCGACCATCTTGGACTCAGTCCCGATCAAGCCAATCAATTAAGAAAAGACTATTGGCGCCGCTACGGCGTCACCTACTATGGCCTTTGGCTTCACCATGGTATTGATCCGCATGACTTTCTGACTGAAACGCACAAAGTAGACGTTTCCAGTATCCACACTCAGGGTTGTATGAGACAAGCCCTATCGGATCTTCCCGGCATAAAAGTGCTTTTCACGAACGCTCCTCATATTTTTGCCGATCAAGTTCTTGCAAAACTTCATCTTCAAGATTATTTTGACAAACAATATCGGGCTGAAGACATGAAAGTATTCGGCCAATGGCGTCCTAAACCCTCTGCACAAATGTTCAGAAAGATTCTGGCAGAGCATCGCCTTGCAGCTCATCAATGCTGTTTAATCGATGACAATCTCTTTAATTTAAAAGTTGCCAAAAGCGTAGGCTTGCAAACCGTCCTTTGCAAAGGGTGGCACCATCACGAATTAAACGTTATCCGCCAAAGCCTATACGTTGATGCGTTTATCTCTCACATAAGGGATATTCGAAAAATTCTGGTTGAGAAAAAACAGGTCCAAACCAAACGGCATCGTCCTCACTTTTTAGATCCCTATAATTAGTCCTTCTCTGTGAAATTGAATATTTGAGGTTATTTTGTTTATTTTTCGCTGGATTGCCAAAATATTCCGAGCAATCGGAACCGCTTTGAGTTATTTCAACAAAGCGCTTTTGTACGTTTTGGAGGTCGTTGTTGTTATTGCAGTCATTGTCAGTGTCTTTTCAATGACTAAATCCCCTCAGGTGGCTCCAAATTCGATTTTAGTGCTGGATTTGGAAGGGACCGTCAGGGAGTTACCCTCTGCAGATATGGGCTTATCCCCGGTCTTACCGAATGCTTCAGACAGTGTTTCTTTGCACGAACTCTTAGCAACACTTGATAAAGCCTCCAAAGATCCGATGATTGACGGGGTTTTACTCAAGCTCGATAAATTACAGCGAGTCGGACTGGCCTCAACAGAAGAAATCGGACAAGCGCTTGAGCGTTACAAAATGAGCGGTAAACCGATTTGGGCATGGGGTACAAACTTTACTCAGTCTCAATATGCCTTAGCTTCTCACGCCAACGAAATTTATATGCATCCTATGGGAGAGGTGCTCGTCAAGGGCCTTGCTTCCAACAGGCTTTATTACGGAGAGTTATTGGACAGCTTAGGCATTAAAGTCCACGTTTTCAAAGCAGGCGCCTATAAAAGTTTCCCCGAAAGTTTTGTCTCTGACAAACCTTCTAAGGAATGGATTGAAAGCGAACGTTTTTGGCTGATGGATGCTTGGAAAAACTTATCACGCGAAATTGAAAATTCCAGAGGATTAATGCCCGGCTTTATTGATCAGTACATCAATTCATTGGACACCAGAGTAATTGATGCCGGCGGTGACCTTGCCCGTACAGCCCTTCAGGCCAACCTGATTGACGGCACGCTCACCTATGATCAGATGGAAAAAACGATCGCAAGCAAATTAAACCGTGCAGAAAACAAAAAAACGAATTTCATCGGCTACTCTGCCTACAAAGAAAATCTCAACACTGAGCAAGGTGAAATAGCGGTCATTATTGCGGAAGGTGAAATTCAGGAAGGTGAAGCTCAAGCCGGAACAACAGGCGCTGAAACTTTAGTTTCACTGATTGAGCAGGCAAGAGAAAACGCTTCAATCAAAGCCCTCGTGCTCAGAGTGAATTCTCCCGGCGGTTCAGCTGTAGCCAGTGAGCTGATCAGGCATGCAATCGAAAGAACGAAAAGTGAAAAACCGGTTATTGTCAGCATGGGAGATCTTGCCGCCTCCGGAGGCTTTTGGATCAGTATGGGTGCTTCAAAAGTATTGGCCTCATCATCTACCATCACAGGTTCTATCGGCGTCTTCGGTCTCGCCCCGACTTTTGAAAACTCACTGAAATTGGCCAAAATCGGACAGGGAACTGTTGTAACAACATGGTTAGCCAATGCTGAACGCTTAACTCAACCGATGAATCCTAGATTAGAAAGCATCTTGACTCAATCGGTTGCCAAAACCTATTCCAACTTCGTCAACATTGTTGCTCAGTCTCGCAAACTCACCCCTGCATATGTTCAATCTGTTGCTCAGGGCCGGGTTTGGACCGGCTCTCAGGCCGCAAAGCGAAAACTTGTCGATGAAATCGGCGATTTTGAGGACGCTGTCAAATTGGCTCGATCAATGGCAAAGCTGGATAAAAACGCCGGCTTTGTCTACCTTATTGAACCGAATGCCGATATCAGTTCGATGCTCAAAGAAAGTATAGGAGATTGGATGAATCCGCTGGGACAAATCGGTCTAAGCGGAGAAATTCGCAGCGAGCTCAAACAGTCGAAACGATTATTGCAAAACGAAATGAATGCAAAATCATTCAATGTTTACGCTCATAGTTTGCTACAACCCCTTGAGTAAAACAATTGCGGGCGCATAGCGCCCGCAACATCCAGCCCTTATCCCTTTTTAAGAAGGGATAATTTTATTCTTTCAGGTGATTAATCACCGTACATTTTTTGGCGGATTTCACGCCGCATTTGAGCTTCCAAAGAAAGCGTAGCCGTCGGTCGAGCTAATAAACGAGCTACACCGATCGGTTCTCCGGTTTCCTCGCACCAACCGTAATCACCATTGTCGATGCGTTGAATAGCGGCCTGCACTTTCTTCAAGAGCTTTCTTTCACGATCTCGAGTGCGCAGCTCCAGGGCATGCTCTTCTTCAATCGTTGCCCGATCGGCAGGATCCGGCACCACAGCCGTTTCACGCAAATGTTCCGTCGTCTGACCGGCATTGTCGCGCAATTCCTTCTCCATCTCTTCGAGACGATGACGGAAGAATGCCAACTGACGATCGTTCATGTACTCATCTTCGGACATCGCGAGTAACTCTTGCTCTGTCAACAACTTCTTTTTCGTGGCCATATATCTTTACCAACGCTTACCCGACTTACGCCGGTCAGCGTTTTTCATTACATCAAAAAACACCTTTTCAGGAAGGCACTATAAAAGTTGCCCTCCGATAAGGAGGGGCAATTGTCTCTTAAAAAGAAGATTTTGTCAAATTTTTCATCAACCTACGGAGCATCTACCAAACAGGTTTCAAGCCCGGTAATAATGGCCTGTTCGGGCAGATTGCGGCCGATAAACACAATCTTACTCATCGGCTTTTCACCCTCAGCCCATTTTGGTCCCAGGTCGGCTGCCACCAGCATGTGGACCCCCTGAGTGATCATCTTGTGATCGGTTCCTTCAAGATAAAGCACCCCTTTGTAACGAAGCAGGTCCGGTCCGTAGACCTGGGTGATTGTGCCCCAGAAACGCTCCAATCGGAACGGATCAAAGGGAGTGTAGGAAGTAAACACAAAGGAGCCGATTTCATCACCGTGGTGATGATGGTGACCCGTATCGGTTAAAAACTCGGGATCAACATCCAAAACCTCATTAAGATTGAAGCCTTCAATATCCAAAACTTCATCAATGGGAACTTCTCCCATATGGGCTTCTTTAATCGGTGCACGCGGATTCATAGCTCTTAAGCGGGCACGGATGGCCTTAACGTCTTCAGGGCTCACCAAATCCGTTTTGGTTAAAAAGATTCTGTCGGCAAAGCCTACCTGCGCCTGAGCTTCCAATTCTTTGTCCAGCGTTTCGTTGCCATGCTTGGCATCCACAACCGTAATCACACCGTCCAAACGATAAAAAGCTGCTACAGCATCATCCATGAAAAATGTTTGAGCTACGGGTCCCGGATTTGCTACTCCGGTCGTCTCAATAACGACTCGATCAAAATGAATTTCTCCACGATCTCGGCTGTGACGAAGGTCGGTGAGTACTCTGGAAAGATCGCCTCTAATCGTGCAACAAATGCAGCCGTTACTCATTTGTACAATCTGCTCTTTGTCGGTTTGAACGAGCAGCGTGCTGTCAACATCCTCTTCTCCGAACTCATTTTCAATCACAGCAATTTTATGTCCGTGATCTTCCCGTAAAACCCGATTTAACAACGTTGTTTTACCCGCTCCCAGAAAGCCGGTCAGGATCGTGACCGGAATCTGAGGAACCATATCCATAACATCCATTTTCAGCCTCTTTAAAACTTATCCATTTGCGGCTAGCGGTCGCATAAATTACCGAAGGGTTAATTGTAGTCCTTTCAAATACTCCCCTTCAGGGCAAGTCATCATCAGAGGATGATCGGCTCCGGCGCCGAGTCTGGCGATCATCCAGGCTTCTCGTTTTGAATCAATCACAGCTCCGGCAATGACTTTTTGGAATAAATCCACATCCATTGCCCCAGAACAGGAAAAAGTCAGAAGCTCTCCTTCCGGAGCAACCAACCGCAGGCCGTTTAAATTAATGTCTTTGTAAGCTCTGGCGGCACGATCAATGTGCCGATGACTTGAAGCAAACTTCGGGGGATCCAAAATCACCAGATCAAACATTTCTCCATTTTCCCGAGCCTGCCGCAGATACTCAAAGACATCAGCTTGTACCCAACGGGCACTTTGCTCATCAAAGCCGTTTCGTTCGGCATTGCGAGCCGCCATTGCCAGTGCCTCGGCCGAGGAGTCAACAGAAACCACTTCCTGTGCTCCTCCTGCCAAAAGAGCAAGTGAGAAACCGCCCGTATAGCAAAAACAATTCAAAGCCCGCATTCCCCTGCCGTGCTTTTGCTTAAATTCCTTTGCAAGGCGCTGAGCAAGAAAGCGATTTTCCCGCTGGTCAATATAAAAACCTGTTTTATGACCGATACGAACATCTACTCCGTAGCGGACTCCGTCCTCGGTCACTTCAATCTCCTGAGGCGGTTGCTCGCCGCGCAGCAACTCCACTCTGAGCTCCAACCCTTCCCTATGACGCGTTGCGGCATCAGAGCGATCAAACACACCGCGAATGCCCGGCTCTTTCATGAGGCAATCTGCAATAACGTCTCTGAAAGCCTCTACGCCAGCAGCCTGAAATTGAGTGACAAACCAATCCCCGTAACGATCCACGACCAAACCCGGTAACTGATCGGCCTCACCAAAAATCACTCTTACTGCGTTTGTTCTGGTAAATAAAGCTGCTCTGGCGGAGAGCGCCTTATGGATTTTGTTCTCGATCCAGTCCGAATCGATTTTTTCTTCCTCATTAAATGTCCAGCATCGAGCACGAAGTGCTGAATCTTTTGAATAGGCTGCCCAGGCTAAAAAACGTCCGTCATGCGAAAGCACTCTGACGGTATCTCCGCTTTTTGCTTTGCCTTGCAAACGTTGCACTGCCGTGTCATAAACCCAGGGATGGCGACGCAACAATGAACGTTCCTTGCCTTTTTTCAAAATCAAATCCGCCATATTTTCTCTCTCTATTGATACAAAGAAGGCTCACCTTCGGGACGGGTTTTAAAACGTCGATGAGTCCACATATATTGATCAGGATACTTTCGGATCCATTTTTCCAACTCTTCGGTGACACGAAGCGTATCGGCTTCGTAATCGTCTGTCGGGAAGTTATCCCAAAGCTCGGTTGCATGAACCTGATAGCCGTCTTCAGTCATTTCAGCCACAAGCATAATCACCTTGGCATGAGTCAGTTTAGCCAATCGGGAAGCCATGGGCAGAGTCGCTGCCGGAACGCCGAAAAACGGAACAAAAATGCTGTTTCTTCGACCGTGATCCATATCAGGCAGATAATAAAACGGAAGACCCCGCAGCATGGCTCTGATAATGGGGCGCAAATCATGATGCGTGCCTTTTGCAATCAAAATAGGATCGCTAAAGCGCTTACGTCCGTCAAGGGCGGCCTTATCCCATACGGGATTGCTTTGCCTCTGATAAAGAGAAACCCCCCTTACATAAAGATTTAAGGCAATTCCGCTTGCATCCAAACCGGCAAAGTGAGGCGCAATAACGATCAGAGGACGATTTTTTTCATTAGTAATCCTCTCAATTACCCCTTCGTCAAAGCGGACAAATTGACGCACATCGTCAGCAGTCCCCTTCCACAGCACACTGTGATCTAACGCCGCTCTGGCCAGTCTGAAAAAGCATTGCCGGGCGACCTCCTGACGCTTTTCATCACTCCAGTCAGGAAAACATAATTTCAGATTTGTCAGTGCAACCTTTCTTCTTTTCGGAACCGCGTACCAAAAAAACGAAGCCAGCAGCCGGGCAGCCTTTTCCCTAGATGCAGGTGACCATCCCGACATCATGTCGACGACAGCAAGCCAAAGATGCGTAAAAAGATTCGATATTGATTGCATATCCACACTCATTGCTCGCGCTTAACGCCACGAGGGCATTTATATCGCTTATATGACCATAAGTACTGTTGAGGGCAAGTGAGAATTGTCTCTTCAATGAACTGATTCATTGCTTCGGCGTCTCTTTTTTCATCGCCTGTCAAAACATAATCCCAACTTTTTGCATGCATACACCACCCGCTGGATTCTCTTTGCATGCGAGCCATAATCACCTGTGCTTTAAACTGTCTGGCAAGCTTTAACGGAAAAGTCATGGTATAGGCTTTTTCACCAAAAAGCGGAACCCAAACACCCTCACCGTGAGAAGGTACCTGATCAGGCAGTATGCCTGCAATACCTCCAGCTTTCATGATCCTCAATATCTGACGGACACCTTTTAAGTCGGCACTGGCAGGAACAATATTGTCCGAAACCCGCCCCCTGCCCACGATGTTGCGCAGGTAGCTTTTTCTGGGGACTCTGTACAAAATGGCAATCTGTCTGTCAGAGCCTTTGAGCCAGCGCTCAGCCACCATCATGGGACCGACCTCATAGCAGCCTAAATGCGGAGTCAGAAACACAATGGCTCGGCCACTTTCTAAGGCTTCATTTAAAACCGGTACAGAAGCGTCATCAATGCGGCATTTTGATAACACCTCCTGTCGGCTTCTGCCCCAAACCCAAGGAGCCTCTACCGCTTGAGCTCCCTGTTCACGGGCGACAGCTTGAGCCATCTGCGGGGAATAAATGCCCGCTCGTGTTAAGTTACGGTTGATTTCTGCTCGATAACGCCGATCGAAACGATAGATCAAAGCGCCGATCCAACGACCGATCGAGCGCAAAAAATTCAGCGGCAATCGAGAGATTAAATAAATTAAACATTCCATGAGAGGGATTTTGCCAAACTTTTTAAGAAACAGACTTGATTTTTCTGCTAGTCAGAGTAGCATTTCGGATCACGCCGAGTTAAGGACAACTTGCGGGGCGTGTCATAAATTCCGCTAAAGCGTCAGCCGCATTCCGGATCTTCACGCGGTGGACGCTCGTTCCACAGGATCTCACTTCAAAAGGAATGTAGCACCATGGATTCATACTTATTTACCTCCGAATCGGTCTCAGAAGGCCATCCGGACAAAGTCGCAGACCAAATTTCAGACGCTATTCTTGATGCCATTTTGGCCCAAGACCCTTATAGCCGTGTTGCAGCTGAAACGCTTTGCAATACCGGATTGGTTGTTTTGGCTGGTGAAATTACTACTCAAGCCAATGTTGATTACATCGATGTTGCTCGCGAAACTTTAAAGCGCATCGGCTATGACAACTCCGATTACGGTATTGATCACAAGGGCTGCTCTGTTTTGGTCGGCTATGACAAGCAGTCCAACGATATTGCGCAAGGCGTAGACCGTGCCAGCGACGATTACCTCGAACAAGGCGCCGGTGACCAAGGCTTAATGTTCGGTTACGCTTGTGACGAAACGCCTACGCTCATGCCTGCTGCCATCTACTATGCTCACCGCTTAATGCAGCAACAGTCTATCGTCAGACGCAACGGAACCCTGGACTTCCTCCGTCCCGATGCTAAGAGCCAAGTGACGCTGCGTTATGAAAACGGCAAGCCCGTCGCCATTGATACGGTTGTTTTATCAACTCAACACCATCCCCGCATGAGTGACGGCAATAAGATGAAGCCCGAATTTATCGAAGCGGTCATTGAACACATTATCAAACCGGTGTTGCCGCCCGAATGGCTTAAAAATACCCGTTTCCTGATTAATCCGACAGGCCGCTTTGTTGTGGGCGGTCCCCAAGGTGACTGCGGCTTAACGGGCAGAAAGATCATTGTTGACACCTACGGCGGCGCCTGCCCGCACGGAGGCGGCGCTTTCTCCGGTAAAGACCCCTCCAAGGTTGACCGCTCCGCTGCTTACGCCTGCCGCTATGTGGCTAAGAACATTGTTGCTGCTGGTTTAGCTTCCCGCTGCCAGGTTCAGGTTTCTTACGCAATCGGTGTGGCTCAGCCGATCAATGTGACGGTTCGTACGTTCGGTACCGGCAAGATCGCCGACGAAAAGATCTCTGAATTGGTTCGCCGTCATTTTGATTTGCGTCCTCGCGGCATCATTCAAATGTTGGATCTGTTGCGTCCGATTTATTCAAAAACCGCTGCCTACGGGCACTTCGGTCGCGAAGAACCGGAATTTACTTGGGAACGCACAGATAAGGCTGAACTGTTAAAGGCCGACGCCTTCTAATTGTTCGGAAAGTTGTCTGTTTTTAGTAGCCTCGGGGCAAAGAACCCGAGGCTTTTTCTTTGATCAGCCGACAAACTCTTCGAATACATCTTCCTTTGGCAAACGAGACTTCGGGCGGCAGGCATTACTGTCGTTTTCAGCCCTGTAGCCTAAACTTACTGCTACAACGCTGCGTAAGCCGCGTTCGCGCAATCCTAAAATTGCATCCAGTTTGTCGTAATCCACCCCTTCAAGCGCCGTTGAATCAATTCCCATGCCGGCCGCAGCGAAAAGAACAAAACCGAGAGCAATGTAGGCTTGCGCGGTTTCCCATGCCAAGGTATCTGCAACCGTTTGACTGTGCAGACCTACAAAATGCCGACGACCAGCATCCAATCCCTCGATAACCGAGTCTTTGGCATATCGCCCGTCCTTAATCTCTTGCTGAAGCACTTTTTGCAAATGCTCCTCAGTGATTTTTTCAGGCACTGCAAACACAATGATGTCGCTGGCTTTTGCAACACGTTCCTGGTTAAAGTCTAAAAAGCCTTCAAGAATTTTCTCTTTTGCTTCTTTTGTGCTCACCACGATGAACTTCCACGCCTGCGCATTGACCGATGTAGGGGTGAGGCGCAAAATTTCCAACAACTCATTGAATTGTTCTCTGGGAATCGTCTTACCACTGTAGTGTTTTGTTGTATAGCGGTTTTTTGCAATTTGAAGCATCTTATTTTCTGCTGCCATTTTATTTCTCCCTATATATGATTTATTAGTTTAGTCATCTTTAAGATCTCGTTAAATTGTTCTTTCGTCTACTTACACCTGACTTTTGACCTTTACCCATCGGAGCCATACAATCTAAAAGTTTTTAATTCTTCTTTGTGTTAGATAAAAATGACTATTCGAGTATTAACGGGTATTAATACCACGGGCACACTGCACATCGGCAATTACGTCGGAGCCATCAGACCGGCCATTCAGGCGAGCCATAAAAAAGATGTTCAAAGCTTTTTCTTCATGGCAGACCTTCACGCTTTAATTAAATGTCAGGATCCTGATCGTATTGAACGCTCCCGCCTGCAAATCGCTGCTACGTGGCTTGCTGCAGGTCTTGATCCTGATCACGTCATCTTTTATCGCCAAAGCGACATTCCTGAAATTCCGCTTTTAAGCTGGATGCTCACCTGTGTGACGGCCAAGGGACAAATGAACCGAGCTCATGCCTATAAGGCCGCACTGGAAGCGAACGTAGAAAACGCAGATGATCCCGATGCCGGCATCTCTATGGGCTTATACAGCTACCCCATTTTGATGGCAGCCGACATTCTCATGTTTAATGCTCATAAGGTTCCTGTCGGCAAAGATCAAATCCAACACTTGGAAATGGCTCGTGATGTCGCTACACGCTTTAATTACCTTTATGCGACTGAAGATAAGCCCTTCTTCGTTATGCCTGAAGCTGTTGTAGACGAAACTCATGAAGTTTTGCCGGGTCTCGATGGTCGCAAGATGAGTAAGAGCTACAACAATGTTATTCCGCTTTTTGAAGGCGGCAGCAAAGCCCTCAAAGAAGCCATTGCCGGCATTAAGACCGACTCTAAGTTACCCGGCGAACCCAAGGACCCGAGTTCCACCTCTTTAACGGCAATCTATGAAGCTTTCAGTACACCGGAGCAATACAAAGAATTTTGTAAACGCCTGCAAGAAGGCCTGGGATGGGGTGAAGCAAAGGAAGAGCTTTTCAATAAGATCGAAGCTGAAATCGGTCCCATGCGCACAAAATATGAAGAATTGATGAAGCACCCCGATCAGATTGAAGCGATTTTGCAGGAAGGTGCTCGTAAAGCTCGTGAAATTGCCGTACCTTTTATGCAAAAAGTCCGCCAGGCAGTCGGCTTACGTAACTTCGCCCATTTCGGTGAAATGCAGCGCAAGACTGCAGAAAAGAAAAAGACCGCCCTGCCTATTTTCAAACAGTATCGTGAAAAAGACGGTAAGTTCTATTTCAAACTGACCACTGCATCGGGAAAAGAACTCCTGCAAAGCATAGCTTTTGACAGCGGTAAAGACTGCGGTCAAGTCGTCTCGTCACTGAAATGTTCCGGACTTTGTGATGAATCTTCCGTAGTTGCTGTCATCAAAGACGGCGAAACTGTCTCGGTGAAATGTGTTCAACTCTGCCCGGGCGTGACTCGGGAAGAAATACAAAGTGCGTTGTGTGCCATCCGCGCTGCAGAAGAAGAAAAGCGCAAAAAGAACGCATAACTGAATACGAAAACGCCTTTTAAGGCGTTTTCCATTGTTTTTCTCAAGGAGCGCTGCGAGACTTTTCAGCTTTTGAAAGCTCCCAGGCTTGAGACAAATCATAACGGCGCTCACCTTACTTAAATTCTTTTTATTTGGAGACATTTTGATGAGTACGCCTTACATCATTGCCGATATCGGTTTAGCCGATTGGGGCAGAAAAGAAATTCAAATTGCAGAAACGGAAATGCCGGGATTGATGGCTATCCGCGAAGAATACGCTACAAGCCAACCGTTAAAAGGAGCGCGAATTTCCGGCTCCCTGCACATGACCATTCAAACAGCTGTCCTGATTGAAACGCTCGTTGCTTTAGGTGCTCAAGTCCGCTGGGCAAGCTGCAATATCTTCTCCACGCAGGACCATGCAGCAGCTGCCATTGCTGCAGAAGGCATTCCGGTCTTTGCAGTTAAGGGGGAAACCGTCACCGATTATTGGGAATACACCCACAAGATCATGGAGTGGGATGACGACGGTTATTCCAACATGATTTTGGATGACGGGGGTGATGCCACGCTTCTTTTGCACTTGGGCTCACAAGCCGAAGAGAATCACAGCGTTATCGAACATCCGAAAAGCGATGAAGAAAAGGCGCTTTTCGCTGCCATTGATCGTCACCTCCAAGAAGATCCCCATTGGTACTCCAAACGTATCGTTCACATCAAGGGCGTAAGCGAAGAAACCACAACCGGTGTTCACCGCCTCTACCAAATGGCAGCCAAAGGCACCTTACGTTTCCCGGCAATGAACGTCAATGACTCTGTAACCAAGTCAAAATTCGATAATTTGTACGGTTGCCGCGAGTCACTTGTTGACGGCATTAAACGCGCTACCGACGTCATGATTGCCGGCAAAGTTGCTGTTGTTGTCGGATACGGCGACGTGGGTAAGGGATGCGCTCAAGCTTTGCGAGCATTGGCCGCTCAAGTCTGGGTGGTAGAAGTTGACCCGATCTGCGCCCTTCAGGCCGCCATGGAAGGTTACCGTGTCGTCACGATGGACTGGGCCGCTGATAAGGCCGACATTTTTGTCACGGCAACGGGCAACATCAATGTGATCACTCACGATCATATGATTCGAATGAAAAATGAAGCAATTGTTTGCAACATCGGTCACTTTGACAGCGAAATTGATGTAGCAAGCATGCGTCAATACAAGTGGGAAAACATTAAACCGCAGGTCGACCATATCGTTTTGCCGTCCGGCAACAAGATTATTCTCCTGGCAGAGGGTCGCTTGGTGAATTTAGGCTGCGCAACCGGACACCCGAGTTACGTCATGTCGAGCTCTTTTGCAAACCAGACACTTGCTCAAATCGAGCTTTTCAACAATACGGACAAATATCCGGTCGGTGTCTATGTGCTGCCGAAAATTCTTGATGAAAAAGTGGCACGCCTGCAGCTTAAAAACTTCAATGCACAATTGTCAGAACTGACCGATGAACAAGCCGCTTACATTGGCGTACCCAAAGAGGGACCCTATAAGAGCGACGCCTATCGTTATTAATTCTGTGTAACTCTGACTTTCCCGGCGGCTTTACCTACCCAGGTAAAGCCGCTTTCACATACCCACGCTGACAGGGGTTTATCGTAGTGCTCGTGAGGAAGCGCCTGCGTCACCAGTGACTGAGGTAAAACGCCGATCGTCAGCTCAACTTCGGCTCTCGATAAATATCGGTCATACCATCCTCCGCCATATCCCAGGCGAAACCCCTGAGCATCAATAGACAGGCAGGGAACTAAAAGGCATTGCGGTTCAACGGTGAAGCCGCAAACCGGTGCCGGTACTCCGGCCTCATCTTTTTGAAGTCGGTCATTTGATTCCCACACAACAAATTGCATCACCGAGTTTTTTATCCGCGGCAAAGCAAGAGTCCGGACAATCCCATTTTTTTTCAAATCCATCAAAACAGAACACAGATTGATTTCATTGCGGATCGGGTAATACAGTCCGACAGAATCGAATCGATTCTCCGATAAAAAGCTTTTAACATGTTCTGCAATCCGAGGGGATATTTCGGCCAGATTCATATCCATTCGCTTTCGAAGACAAACTTTTCTGAAAAAAGATTTTTCCGACATAACGCAGCGACTGTTTTTTCAATTAAAGTACGAGATATGCAGTCTAAATCAATTTCTTTACGTTTCCTGAAATCGACCAAGCTCTCAATGTGTGTTTTGGGAGCAGTCTTTTTGTGTACGTTCGCTTCTTTAACCTTGGCGGCTACCTCCTTTGACACAACCAAAATTCTTAAATCCTCACAACCCCAAAAAAATCCTGAGGTCATTGAATTCTTAGCAGGAGACGATGACAAAGCAAAGCTTCTTTTTTTCCGGGAAGCTTTTGAAAAACAAAAGATTCATCTCTTTGAAAAACCGCAGCAGTATTTTGAGCAAGACTATCCGCTCAAAGACTACGTTCAGGCTTGGTCTTTACTTGCTCAGATCAGAAACGATCCCCAAAATACCCAACTGCAAAATGAACTTCTGCGTTTTATTGAACAGCATAAAAACGATTACATTGCCGAGCGGGTTAAAACCGATTGGATTTTGATTATGGCTGCCCATTGGGATCAAAACCGGCAATGGACTCGCTTTAAATCGGCTCGTTCACAATTGCTATGGAACCGATCAGATCCCAATCTCACGTGTTGGGATCTTTTTCACCGCTTACGCAACCAGAAAAATATTTCCAAAACCGTTGCCAGGGACACTTTAGCCCTTATCAACTCTACGCGTTACAAAGGCATTACTGTCTGCAGAAAAGTCTCGGATATCCTTATCGATAAAGTTCCATCCACTGCCTTTACACGCCTGGTCATATTGATTCAGCAGGGGCGGATTTCTGAGGGCAGACAAGTTCTCAATACCCTTATTAAGAAAAAACGTTTGCCGGCTCAAGCTGCTCGCCTGGCTTTCAACAATCCGAACCGATGGTACCGTATCAACCGCAATAAATTATCAAAGCAAAATAAGCATGTCCGCATTATTGCCGCGTATCGACTGACCTCTGTTAATTTTGATTGGGCCGTGAAAACAGCCAACTCTTTACAAGGGAAATTAAATAAAGAGGAAAAAAGTGCTCTTTGGGGACGATTAGGTTACGTAGCCGCTATCGGACATGACCCCAAGGCACTTAATTGGTTTGAGAAAGGCGGCGCGACAGTCTGTACGGGCCCCTACAGTGCACTTCCCAATGACTGTCTGGAGTGGCGGGCCCGAGCTGCGTTAAGAGCCCAACAATGGAAAGCGCTTAACCGATACATTGCCTCGATGCCGGCTTCCCTAGCCAAACAAGACAACTGGACTTACTGGCGGGGGCGTGCGCTTGAGCAGGCGGGGCAAAAACAATCAGCTCAAACCTATTGGCAGCGACTGCGCTCTGTCCGCACTTTCTACGGCAAGCTTGCTCACGAAGCGCTTGGTCAATCTTTTTACTACTCAGGCAATGAAACCGTTGAGGCAACGCCTGAAGCCATTGAAGCGATGGGAAATAACCCGGGTTTGATTCGAGCCAAAGCGTTCTACGACGTAGGAATGTTCTATGAAGGCAACCTTGAGTGGCAATGGTCAATACGAACCATGAATCCCGCTCAGCTGCTGGCCGCCTCTCAATGGGGAGAAAAACACTCTTTGCTACATCGGGCTATTAATACCGCCATTAAAGTGGCTGAACACTACCCCGTTGAGCATGAGCTTTTGTATCCTCGTCCCTTTGAAGATGAAATCGAAACCTATGCAAAAAAGGCTGATGTTGACATCGATTGGGTTTTCGGATTGATACGACAGGAGTCTCGATTCATTGCTGCAGCCCAGTCAAATGTCGGCGCTAACGGTCTGATGCAGATCATGCCTGCTACAGCCAAGTGGATTGCTAAAGGATTGGGAATCGAAAACTTTAAATCCGAAGACATTTACGAAATTGATACCAATATCTATTTCGGCACCGCTTATTTACGCTCTTTATTAGATCGTCTGGATAACAATATCATTCTCGCTACTGCCGGTTATAACGCCGGGCCTAATCGAGCAAGCCGCTGGCAGCGCTCACTGCCGAATGTAACCGAAGCTGCCATTTTCATAGAGACTATTCCCTTTACGGAAACTCGAAACTATGTACAAAATGTTCTGGCCAATACGGTCGAATATGCTCATGGACAGAATAAAACCATAAAATCATTCAAAGACTGGTTGGGAGTGATTGATCCTGAAGCTGACACCACCACGGAAGAAAAAATTTAACTATGCATATTTATCTTGTAGGCGGTTTTGTCCGCGATCTCTACCTGACAAAAGAACTCGGATACCCCGAACACAAAGGGGATCGGGATTGGGTCGTCGTGGGCAGTACGCCTGAAGAAATGATCAAAAAAGGCTTTTTTCCTGTCGGAAAAGACTTCCCGGTCTTTCTTCACCCTCAAACTCATGAAGAGTACGCTTTGGCTCGTACTGAACGAAAAATTGCTGCGGGCTATCACGGCTTTGTCTTTCACACTTCAGAGACGATCTCTTTGGAAGAAGATCTCAGGCGCAGAGATCTCACCATCAACGCCATGGCTTTAGATGGCGACCATTTAATTGATCCGTATGGAGGCCTTAACGACATACGAAATAAACTTTTACGGCATGTTTCGGAGGCTTTTAAAGAGGATCCTGTACGCATTTTGCGCATTGCCCGCTTCAGTGCCAAATTACCTGACTTCCGCATCGCACCGGAAACACTCGAATTACTCAAGGAAATGGTTGCCAATGGCGAAGCCGACAGTTTAGTACCGGAACGTGTTTTTCTTGAAATGCGTAAAACACTTTCTGAGAAAACCCCGTCCCGTTTTGTGACAGTATTGCAAAAATGCGGACTTTGGCAGCGATTTTTCAATAACTTCCGGGTTGATCAAACTGTTTTTTCGCTTCTGGATAACAATCACCAACTTGAGGAAAACGAAAAGTTTGCACTGCTTACGCACAACGAGGATGACATCAACAAAATTAAAAAATTTATCTCGATCCTCAAACCTCCGGCTGATATCTCCGACACGGTTTTCCTGTGGAATAAACTCAAAAAGAGGTTTGACAATAAGGAGCCGGAAAATATTTTGAAAATCATTGAAGAGACCGATGCCATCAGGCGTCCGCAACGACTCAAAAGCGTCTTAAATTTAGCTCATGCGATTTACGGAACAGATACGAAACTTTGGCTCGCGGCTCTTGAACACATAAAGAAAATGGATTCGGCTAAAATCGCCGCCTCCTGTTCAGATAAATCCATGATCGGTCATGCACTGCATTGTGCACGACTTCGAATCATTGAGGGACTGATTTGATATGTCTTGGTACAACCATCCGTTATTGAAAGATTCGCGTCATATCCTTATCAAAGATGTTGAAAGAAATATGATGATCGGGGCTTATGAGCACGAAAAGGTTGCTGCTCAACCGGTCGTGATCAATGTGGAACTTTTCGTCAACACTCAAAAAGAAGGCGATGATCTCAGTAATGCCTATAACTATGATGAAGTCATTGAAACCATTGACTCCATCTTAAGTGAAGGACACATATGTCTACAGGAAACACTCGTAGACTTAATCGCTGAGCGATTGCTTCGTAATCCATTGCTCATAGCGGTTGTTGTCAGAAGCGAGAAGACTCAGGCTTATCCGGGTGTGAAGAGCGCCGGGGTTGAAATTTTTAAGGTGCGTCATGACCGATAAGATTATTCCCATTGTTGAAGACAAAAATATTGCAATCGAAGACGATACGGTAGAGATAACCGTCGACGGGAAAAAGCCTAAAAAGTCTGTGGCTGAAAAAAAGAATGAAAAGCGAATCATGCGGCTTGCCGGAAAGGCGATTGCGGAATTCGGCATGATTGAAGGCGGCGATAAAGTCATGGTTTGTATGTCCGGCGGCAAAGACAGTTACGTGTTGCTCGACGTATTAATGAAGCTGCAAAAAAGAGCCCCTGTTCCATTTGAACTGATTGCTCTTAACGTTGATCAGCATTTACCCAACTTCCCTAAGGATGTTATTCCGAACTACCTGGAAAAAATAGGCGTGCCCTATCACATAGAAGACCAAGACACCTGGTCGATTGTCAAAAGAGTGATTCCCGAGGGGCGCAACGTCTGCTCGGTCTGTTCACGATTGCGCCGAGGCATCATTTATCGGGTAGCAAAAGAACTCGGTGTTACCAAAATTGCGCTGGGTCACCACATGGACGATATCGTCAGTACTTTGCTACTGAATATGTTCTACGGCGGAAGACTCAAAGGAATGCCTCCTATTCTCAGAAGCGATGACGGTCAAAACGTCATCATCCGACCGCTTGCCTACGTTCGCGAATATGAAATTGAACGCTGGGTTAAGTATCGCGATTACCCTATTATTTCCAAGGAAATATGCCGCAAAATTGAAAATAAGAAGCGAGCGGAAATCAAAGCCCTGATGCGCGAATGGGATCAGAAATACGATAGCCGAATCTATAACATCCTCATGAGTATGACACGGGTTGCGCCGTCACACCTGATGGATAAGTCTATCTATGACTTTAAAACCTTAATTCCGGATGCTTTGAAAAACGCAGATATAGAAAGCTAGCCGTTCGCTTTTTGCGATAAAAGCCACTGATAGACATCTTCTCGGCTGCAACCGATAATTTTTGCAGCCGTAGCTGCGGCTTTAGAACTTGGCATGGCCTGGGCAAGAGCCCGAACCCATTTTTTATCTTTCTCTGTTAACTCAAGCGTCTCTGAACTTGGTGCTGCGTCCACCAAAATGACATATTCCCCTCTGGGTTCGTAGTCTTTTATCCATTCGGAGAGCTCCTGAGCCGTCATCGCAGTAAAGGTTTCAAATTTTTTAGTGATTTCTCTGGCAATCACAACGCGTCTTTGCGGCTGGGCTAATTCGGCTAAATCTTTAAGCACCTCTTTTATACGGTGCGGGGCCTCATACAAAACAAAACTGTCTTTTTGACCGAGAAGAACACTCAGTTGTTCATGTCTTGCTTTTGCCTGCGACGGTAAAAATCCCACAAAATGAAAACCTGTGGGTTCCAATCCGGCTGCCGACAAAGCTGTAATGACGGCGCTCGGCCCGGGAATCGGGATAACTCTGAAACCGTGACGAATCACTTCACGAACGAGCCGTGCTCCAGGATCAGAAACAGCTGGGGTGCCTGCATCGGTAACCATCGCAACTTTTTCGCCCTTTTGCAGACGTTCAATTA
>ENA-UEQB01000100-UEQB01000100.1-human-gut-metagenome-genome-assembly--contig:-NODE-100-length-75760-cov-10.634753_pt1 | contig 75760 bp, 58 predicted proteins | sample MGYA00242901_ERZ507918 | MGnify/ENA primary metagenome ERZ507918 (study PRJEB26167, sample SAMN06115405) | human gut metagenome | host: Homo sapiens | place: China:Sichuan | collected 2016-04-06... | reverse complement strand
GAATCTTTCTTGCCCAGATTATATAAAATATCACCTTGCAGAGAATAGGAAGAGGTTGTGCTTTATATAAGTAACCAATTAAAGGTTTTCCAATTGGAAAGATGCAATTTTAAATGTTGATTCTTTCATTGTTTATTATGATTCGATTCAGAGCATGAATGACCGTGCGGAAATTAATGAATTAATGGACAAACATTTATTGGAATTACATAAGTATAAGCTTTCTACAGAACATAGAAGGACTATGAATCTTTTGATTATACTATCCTTATTTTTTATTTTAGTACTAAGCCTTATATTTATGTGGAGGGATAGATGCAGGAAGAACAAATATATTGCTTTACAGAAACAATTGATGGATAATCGTGCGGAAATATTGTTATATGGAAAAGATATCTGTGAAGAAGAAAATAGCAAGTTGCATGAATTGAAAGAGTTAAGGATTGATATTTGTATTTCTTTATTTAGATCAACTGAAGGGAGTAAGAAACTAACAGAATTAATGAAAGCAAAACCCAAAGAGCGCATTAGTATTATCCATAATCATAGGGTGTTGATTCTTAATGATATTAGAAGAACATTTGTAGATATCATGGAGGATTTGAATGCTTGTTGTTCTTCTTTGACTATGGATGATTTGTTATATTGCATATTAGTGATACTTCATTGCCCGAAAGAAATTATTATGGACGTAATGAATACTACTTCTGATGCAATAAAAACACGGAAAAACAGGATTAAGAATAAAATGGATAAGGAACTTTTTGAAAAAGTATTTATGTCTGATAATGTGTGATTTATATATTGACTGTTATATACTTAGACTTCTCTGTTACCATTGTTACCACGTAATATTTTGTTTTTAGAGGAAAGTTGTGCTTATTTGAAGAGTCAAATAATTTAATCTTATACTACATGAAAACAACATTTCTACTTTCGCTCTTGTTCGCTTTGTTCTCTCTAAATATTTGTGCAGAGCAAATGGTATCTGTCAAACAGATTAATTTAAAAAAATCTCTTAAAGGTAAGGGACAGCAGCAGCCCGGAACACGTTCTTTAGAACCTTTGAATGTCTTTGCCTATTTTAATCCTGATGCTGCTGCTTTATCTATTAATTTAGATTGCGTATATACTGACGTCACAGTTTCTGTAAAAAGTATTCTGACAGGTGAAACTATCCAATCTGAATTGTACTTTACTCCGACCGATATATTTGTGAATATGTCTGGAGTGGAAAATGGAAAATACTTATTAGAAATTTCTTTCGGAGAAACCTTGTTATCAGGAGAGTTCAGTATCGAATAGACATTACGCATTATGAAAAAGGGTAAACGGATATCTAAATGGGCGGCGCTTATATTTCTGCTATCTGTAGTTTTATCTATGTGGGCAGGTCTGGATATTTGTGCGCAGCGTATCAAATATACCTACGACAATGCCGGTAATCGGTTATCTCGCCAAAAGGAAATTGTAGTTCAGACAAGAGGAGCCTTGAATGACGAAGAGGACCTTTCCATATATGAAGAAGAACTTTCTTATCTTCATTTTCATAACAAACTAGCTGTTAGATAAATAGAGGTGTTTCCACAACAAACTATTTGTTTAACAGATGAAACCCTGTTCAAGGAGAATATATGTTATATGATAAAGGGTTGGATGATTTAACTCTTGAGGAATCTGATTATATTTCGGAAGAGGAATTTAACAAAGTATGGTCGCTATCATTTATTAAAAACGAACAACTATATGGTAAGATACGTAAATGAAGGAAATATTTTCACTATTGATGGAATTAAGTGCTATGCGCATGGTTGTAATTGTGCTGGTGCTATGGGAAAAGGAATTGCATTACAATTTAAATTGAAATATCCTCAGATGTACAGACTATATAAAAAGAAATGTATGGCCGGGACATTTATAGTAGGGGATGTTTTTGAATATGTGACGGGAGATGTGACTATTCTCCTTGTCAACTTGACCCTTGTTTCACTAAAGAAGTATTGGCTGAAAGCTGAAAGCAAAGAATCTTTCCTTTCAGGAGATACTTTCAGCCGGAAGGCCGATGAACAGGGCAGTTGAGGAGAGCTGAAGAGCTGTAAGATGAAAAACAACTTTTCTTGCTGAAGTAGGTTTGTTACCACTGTTACCATATAATATTTTGTTTTTATGTGAAAGTTGTGGTTATTTGAAGCGTCAATAAAATCTTATATCACATGAAAACAACATTTCTACTTTTAAGAATTCAAACATCTAAACGGATAGTTGCCATATTTCTGCTATTCGTGGTTTTATCTATGTGGGCTGCTGCTGATGCATACGCTCAAAACAAAATCAAGTATACTTACGACAGTGCCGGTAATCGGTTGTCTCGCCAAAAGGAAATTGTGGTTCAGACAAGGGGAGTCTTGAGCGATGATGAAGGAGAGCCTTCCATATATGAAGAAAAACTTTCGGAAACTAAGGTGACAATTTATCCCAACCCTACCCGTGGTATGCTCAAAGTTGATATTTCAGGAGTTGAGAAGTTTGAGAATGCCCGAATATCTCTCTATGATCTTACCGGGACATTGATGCAACAATGGGGCAGTATATCTCAGTCCAATGCGGTCGATATATCTGATCGAACTCCGGGGATGTATATCATGCAGATAGTCTATAATGGTAATACCAGTAGTTGGAAAATAATTAAAGAATAACCTAAAGCTAATACGCTATTATGAAGAGAAGAATATTTTTTATCTTGGTATTGTTATGTACCTTATCAGGATATGCCCAAATCTCAGTAGGCCGGGATTCTCTTGTTATAGATCCATTAAAAGATGAATTCATGCAAGAAGCTGATGAAGACGGACTGTATAAAATCGTGACAGAAGTCAATGAGTTGTTGTCGGAAGACAGTGCCGTCCGAAGTGAAGTTCTTTCGTTAGACGCCCCTCTCTTGAAGCCCCCGTTGAAACCATTAGATCCATTTGAACCGTTAGAACCGTTAGATCCTCTTTTGCCGGCGCCTCCATCCCTGCCCGAATTGCCAAGCACGGTAGAGATAGACCGGGCAAAAGCAGTAGGTGAAATACCTATTCAATCGAGAATAGAAAATGGCTCACTCACATATAGTGTACCTATTGAAATATATGGAGGGAAAAACGGACACCAACCCGCTCTTGCCTTATCTTATAATAGTCTGATGGGGAATAGTATTGCCGGATACGGGTGGTGTATAGGAGGATTATCCTATATATCTATTTGTAATTCAAACTATTATTATGATGGAAGCAATGCAAAACCGGCTAGTTTAGATAAGAATTCTGCCTATTCATTAGATGGGAGTCGGCTTATTAAGATATCAGAAACGTCTTCTCAAATCGATTATCAGACAGAGCACGGCAATGTGAAAGTTACATTTTATGCACCATCAGGAAAATACTATTTTGATGTTTGGTATCCGGATGGAAAGAAAGTAACTCTTGGATATTCCACCAATACATCGGCACAAATCACTTACCCGATTACTAAAAGTGTAGATGCATTCGGAGACTATATTGATTTTACTTATCTGTTGGATAATAACGTCTATTATGTCACCGAGATCAAATATGGCAGCAATTCTACTCAATATGGTGCTGTAAAGTTTACCTATCAGACAAGAAGCGATGTTCAATCTTCTTATATAGCGGGGCGGCTGATGAAGGATAGTAAGTTATTGTCGAAGATAGATACATATTATCAATCATCAATGCTTCTTAGTACTTATACGCTGAGTTATGACACAAGTATATATAGCTTCTTGTCTAAAATCAGTCTTAAATCGAATGGCAAAGAAGTTAATCCGCTGATGTTCTATTATGGAGGTGAGTCTGACGAAAGTCGTTTCCAGATAAGCACGGCTTTTCTTGAAACTTATTTTGCTAACAGTAAGGCTCCTGATCTTATCCTGCATAAGGGTAAGTTTAATTCTCTTACCCGGAGTGAGGGACTCGTTGCCTATCCTAATTTTGAATCTTATGGTATAACCGCTTATGATAAAAAAGGAAATTACCAGTATGGAAGTAAATATGATCCTGCACAGAATCTGTTGGTTTATAAGAATCTCGGAGATTACCTCTGTTCACCGGTAAAGATTCAGGCAGGTAATGGATTCCAGAAATTATATCCTGTTGATATAGATGGCGATGGAAATGATGAACTGGTTAGAATTAATTATTGGTTGCATGATCAGAACAGCGCCAAAGTAGATATTACTACCTATGATAAGAATATGACAGCCCGGAATGCATCCTTCTTATTAGAAGGAACATTTGCAGAAGGCAGCAGGCAAAGTGCTGTCCCCAGATTATTCATTACCGGAGATTTCAATGGAGATGGGAAGATGGAATTGGTTGCCGTTTCGGGTAACAAACTTCCGAAGGGGGAAACCAGGACATGGTCAAGAACCACTATGTTTAATCTGGAATTGAGGACTAAGATATATGATCAAACTCCATTCTTATTTGATTATTTTAAAGATGCGCTTTTTGCTGTCGATTATAACGGGGACGGGAGAACGGACATTTGCCTCATAAACGGAAGTGGAACTTATATTTACTCATATCAGGGAGGTGCTTTTGTGCAGATTGCATATACAAGCGGCATTAAGAGCACAGATATATCGGGTGCTTCCAAAAGAGAATTGTTGGTTGAAGATATTAACGGTGATGGGCTCACCGATTTTCTTTTAGGTCCGAAGAAGAATGATTACTGGATTGAAATGAAAAAAAGCCCTTGTGGTGAATGTAGTGGCTGTAGAGGTGAGATTATTGATGATCCGATAATAAAGGATCCCTTCCTCCCTAATAATGGTGGTAAGGTTGATAGCGATAAGGCTTTTGAATTTACCACTCCGTGTATCAGACCCATTTCTTATCCGGTAACTCACTATAATAGTACGTATAAAACCTGGACTGCTTTATTGGCAACCGGTAGTGGATTTGTAAGCAGCACATTTGAGTTTTTATCTAATTCCGATACCAATTATCAGTTTCTGTTTCATGATCTGAATGGTGATAAACTTCCCGATTTAGCTGTAAAATCCGGAACTCAAATCAGTGTACATCTGAACCAGAACGGTAAACTGAATACTGTGGCCGAATCTGCAAAAGTGACTGTAGATTCTGATTCTCATTTTATAACAGGAACTATAGGAGATGGTTATAGTTGTAGGACCAGCCAATTGCTAAGTATAAAGGATGCCACTGTCACTCCAATCTCCTTTACACGTAATGATGCCCGGGGAAGAATGCTGACCGGCATGATTAACAGTTATGGGGTAATTGAGAAATTTGATTATGAAAATCTTACTAATGGCAATATGTATTGGACGACATCTGACTATAGTGTGGGTTTTCCATATAATAAGCTGTATATAGACGTTAATATGGTGAGTAATGCATACTCTATTTATAATGGCAAATACATATCTTCTGTATCGTATTATTATAATGATGCTGTTGCGCATCGTCAAGGCTTAGGCTTCTGTGGGTTCAGGAAAATTAGGATATATGACAATAACAGGGGAATTCAGACTGAACAGACTTTTGATCCCATGAAGTTCGGGTTCATTACTCAAGTGGTCACTCCAACGGCGGAATCGTCTTATAACTTTCATATGGTTACCTTATCAAATAAGGTAGTCAGGATGATTTCGAGCAGCAAGGTAGAAAAAGATAAGTTGAAAAACGTGACAGTAAATTCCAGTTGTGTCTATGATGTTTATAGTAATGTAACGAAAGAAACATCAGTTTACAGCGATGGTCTCACGATAACAACTGATAACTCTTATCAGAACATAGACAATGGCACGACTTATAGAATAGGACTGTTATATGATCAGGTAACCACTAAAACAAAAGATGGTTTAACATGGGTCGGCAGAAATTACATACCTGTATTTGATAATAATCAGCTTCCGATTGTTACAGTGAATTATGTAAACGGGAAATCAGCCTCTCAAGTCAATCGTTCATATAAAGATGGGCTGGTTACTCAGGAATTTCTGAAAGAGTATGGAGCTACTACTAGCTTAAAAACGCTGTATGAATACGATTCTTATGGGAGGGTCATAAAGAAAACGACTCCTTTGAATTTTGTGAGTACGTATACGTACAATCCAAAGGGATTACTTTACTCTGTAAAAAATCATAAAGAACAGGAAACCACGTTCGAATATGATGATTGGGGTAGAAAAGTAAAAACTGTCTCTCCGGATGGTTCTGTAGAAACTACTTCATATTCTTGGACTACGGCTCCGGCTTCAGCTTTAAGGCTTACTACCATTTCTGCTACAGGCGCTCCGACTTCCCGGACTTATTATGATGCTTTAGGGAGGGAAGTAAGAAGTGGAAAACAACGCTTTGACGGAAATTATATTTATACCGATAATGTGTATGACGAGAGAGGGAGGTTGGCTAAAGTTTCCGTGCCGTTCAAGGGAGCCACTCCTGCGCAATGGAATACATATACTTATGATTCTAATGATAGGATCATATCATTAAAATATGCATCCGGTAAGGAGGACACTTTTTCATACTCTAATACAAGCGTAACTTCGGTGGTAGATGGTGTTTCAAAAACAGAAAAACAGGATGCTTCCGGAAATATAATATCAGTTACCGACCCCGCAGGTGCCACTGCTTATAATTATAGACCAGATGGTCAGATGAATAGCGTAATTGCTCCGGGACAGATTACAACTACATTCGGGTATGATGATTTTGGCAGACGAATTACGATGAATGACCCAAGTTTCGGACTAATCGAATACGGTTATGACGCTATGGGGAATGGCGTTCTGGAAACTGATGCCAATGGAAATACTACGAAGAAAACTTATGATAATTTTCATCGTTTGACAAAAAAGGAGGTTGCCGGACAGACAATAAACTACAGCTATAATGCTGATAATCTCATAGAATCTGAGGTAAGTTCAAACGGGACGTCTAAAACCTATACTTATGATGCTTTGATGAGGCTAAAGACCATGAAAGAAACGAATGTGGATGGAAAATGGCTCAAAAAAACATTTACTTACACCAGTGGGCGTATATCAGACTTGGCGTATGCTTCTAATGTCGGCAGTATTGTGACTGAAAACTATACATATTCCTATGGTAATCTTTCGGAAGTGAAACTTAATAGCTCGACATCTATCTGGAAGTTAACTGCTGAAAACTCATTAGGATTAACGACCGGTGTAAGCACTGGTATTCTGACCCGTACATATTCTTATGATGCAAACGGGATTCCAACGGGTAGAGTAGTTAAAAACGGTTCTACTGTTATTCAGAATTCCGGATATAACTTTAACGCTAAGACGGGCAATCTGAACTGGAGAAAAGACAATGTGAGGAACATTCAGGAGAGCTTTGGTTATGACAATCTGAACAGATTAACAAGCTTTGCCGGAAAAACGGCTGCTTACAGTAACAATGGAAATATAACCAATATATCTAATGTAGGAGCTTTTGTGTATAATGATGAGAAACCTTATGCAATAGCTTCGATTACTCCTTATGGTACGGAAGTTCCACTTCGGGAACAACAGATTACCTATAATGCTTTAAGAAGGCCGGAGACTATTACTGAAAATGGTTATGTAGCAACATTTACATATAATGGGGAAGGTAATAGGGTCAAAATGAATCTGAAGAAGAACAATCAAGTCCAACTCAATAAATATTATTGGGGAAATCAATATGAATTCGAGACAGGAGTTGCGGGTTCAAAAGAAATTCTGTACCTTGGCGGCGATGCATATTCAGCGGCAGCAGTGTATGTGAAAGAAGGTTCAGGGGCTTGGGTTGTTTACTATTTGTGCGGGGATTATCTGGGTAACATTACCCACATTGTTAATTCCTCCGGTGTAGTCAAGCAAGAGTTAAGTTACGATGTGTGGGGCAGATTAAGAAATCCTGTTAATCAGGCTTTATATGCAGTTGGCACAGAACCTGTGTTATTCTTGGGCAGAGGTTATACTGGGCATGAGCATCTAACTGCCTTTGGTTTGATTAATATGAATGCAAGACTATATGATCCGGTTATTGGTAGGTTCTTATCTCCTGATCCGCGATTACAGAATCCATATTCGAGCCAAAACTATAATAGATACTCTTATTGTTTGAATAACCCATTGGTATATACGGATCCGAATGGGGAATTCTTTTTAGGGTATATGTTTGGATTCTTTCGTGGATTGTTTTCAAAAAAGCCTTGGAAAGCTTTTGAAAAAGGATGGAAAGGTGGTGTGAATGAGGTGAAAATGTGGGGTGGGTTGTTTGCTACAGGTAGTTATATGAATCATCAAAGTCATCGGAATTTCTGGACTGCCTCATGGGAACTAATTTCACGCTTTACGTGGCAATTGCCTCAGACTATGATAGGTCATGGGTACGCTCAATTTTCGGGGTATGCTGGTCAAGTAGATAATGTGGATTACTGGGGAGGAGCAACTGTAATGAGTGGCAATAACTGGGGACAAAAAGCAGTAACTCTGAGTAGTTTTATTATTGGTGATCGTACAATTTCGGCTGATCCGAATAACTCGGTATTCCAACATGAGTATGGGCACTACCTGCAAAGTCAATCGATGGGGTGGGGATATTTATCCAGAATAGGCATACCGAGCTTGATGAGTGCTGACGGAAGTGGGGAACATAAATATCAGCCTCACGAACAGGATGCGAATGCCAGAGCATTTTTATATTTTAATAGGCATGTCTCTGGGTTCTATCAGACAGAAGCGCAATATGATACTAATATTGAAAGGGGAAACAGTATTGGATGGAATTTTAAAGCTAACCCTCTGGATATTAATTATACAGGTAAAGGATATGAATATCGTGATTATCATAATCTTGGCGTTAGGAATGCTATTAGTGATTTGAAACTGGATGCAAAGTGGTATGATCATGTATCATGGTTAGTACCTGTTATTGGCCCTATTGGTGTTGGAATTTATAATAGTAGTACTCGATAAGGTATTTATTTACAATTATTAATTATGAAATTAATGAAAATTGCCAAAATACTAGGCTTATGTTTATTGTCATGCATATTTTCGGCATGTCCGGAACAGAGCGAGAAATACATTACACTTGTTAATAAGTCAGAACGGGATATTGTTTACCAAGAATATAGAGACAGAAATCTTACAATTGCTGACACATTGTTTCTATGTTCAGTTGGAGCTGTTGGAGTTTTTAAGGGTTCGTCATCTCTTATAGAGAGCGTAGACGATACAGGCTGGAAAGCTGATTTCAATGTTGTTCCTTGTATGCAATTTCTGATTATGGATCGTGAAATCTATCGCAAATATATGTTTGAGCCTTGTGATACAATTCGCAAATATGTTCCTATTCTTCATCGTTATCTGGTTTCATTAGAAGATATGGAACAAGCAAATTGGACAGTAGTTTATCCCCCTGAAGGTGAGAACTGAAACATTAAACTAATACATAAAATATGAAAAAACAAATCATTCTATTAGCAATCAGCATCTTGGGAGCATTCTCTCTTCATGCTCAGGAGATAAACGAGGGTCTGGTACAATCCAAGCAGGAGGTTATCTCACAACCACGTAAGGGCACGGACTGGAATAAACAACCTATCGGTTACGTTTTTGCAGGTGCAGGCATAGGATATATTCCATCGGTAGAAAAGGTTGAGGGACTGGCTGCTTCTAATTACGTTACGGGACTTGATTGGAGAGTAGGAATGTCTCGTTACTACAATCGTTGGGGATGGGGAGTACTTGTACAGCAATTTCGTTCCAAGCAATCAGTTGCTTTCTATGATGGTGTACGTGGTATGGTTATGGATGATATAGGGCGGCTATTGTATATTGCCCCTCAATTTACCGGTCGATGGATTTTAGGAGAGAAACTAACCATTTATGGCGCAATCGGTTGGGGGTGGTTGCGCTATAAAGAGACAGTGAAAGGAAGCGGATTGGGGGAACTCAGCGGTACAGCCAATGCTTTAGGTGGAAATTTCACAGTGGGTCTTGAATATCGTTTGAGTTCGGTAGTAGGTATGAGCGTAGATCTCGGTTTAATAGGAGGCGAAATTGGGAAACTAAAAGTTGACAATACTGGGCTGCAGGCAGCAATTGATGAGACATATACCGGCAAGATGGATGTCACCCGCCTATATGCAACGGTAGGAGCACATATTTATATCTGGAAGAAAAATAGATAACGTCTTCTATCTGGATACCGGGTTGCTTTATTTGATGTTTAATCATGCCATGCAAAACATTTTCCTCAACTAAAAGGTTATTAATATGGTATGGTAACAAAGATACTATTTATTTATAATTTGTCATTATCTTTGTAGTCATATCATATTAATGATGTCATTGAGTTAGGAAGCTACACTTTTGAATTGATTAAGAATGAGTAATATTTTGAAAAAACTATTCTCCATATTGGGGAACGATGAAAGTAAACCGGACTTTCAGACTTGCTGTACCCCTATGGAGGTATTTGATAAACAGAAAGTAAAAGCCATTGTAAAACAGTGGCTTTTGTTCATTGCTGAATACGAAACCCTGCCTAATGACATCATTGCATTGAACTTCAACTTGTGGGAAGCTGTCGAAGAAAATGGGCAGAGCTGCTATACACTCGAACTGACAGGCTCTAAACAATATGACGCGGAAAATGATGACTGGGCTTGTGAAGAAGATTTCGATCCGAGAGAAAGGAACTGTGATGCTTTGCAACTTTCCAGCGAAATCCCGTGGGAGGAAGTACTGAACGGCCTGGTGGAAGTTCTGAGAGAGTTAAAGAAAGAACTGAAAGTAATAAGTCTTTTTCAAGTGAAACATATAACAGTTGGGTTTGCGGAAGGCGATCTGATAGTTATAAAATAGAAACCTTCCGCAATGTGCTGTAAACAGACCTGATTCTAAGGTCGTGCTACTTGAAGAATGAACTGGGCGTTTGCTTATATTGTTTCACAAAGCAACGGGTGAAGTACTTGGGGTCATTAAATCCCACCCGGTAGGCTATTTCTGATACAATGATGTTATTGGTGCTACTCTCTAATATTTTCTTGGCAATCTGTAGCCTGTATAATTGGATGAAACGTACCGGCGGAAGTCCGGTGAGTGATACGAATTTCTTATAAATCACTGTATAACTGATGTTCAGCCTTTCCGTCAGATCCTTTACACCGAATTGAGGATCAGCATAGTTCTTTTCCAGAATATTCATAACTTCGTTCATGAACTGCTGGTCGGGTTGTCCCACTTCCAGCAGGATAGGATTCAAGTCTTGTTCTACGAATTTCTTCTGACGCAAATCCCTGTTCTTCAAGATGGAGTCTATGTGGGCTAATAATACGGATTGTTCGAAAGGCTTGGTGATATATCCGTCTACTCCGTTTTCATAGCTTTCTATTCGGGCAGTCTCACTTGAATTTGCCGTGAGAAGCAGGAAAGGAATGTGACTTAAAAGCTTGTCCTCGCGCAGTCTTTTGCAGAAGTCGGAACCATCGCATACGGGCATCATTAGATCGGATACAATAAAATCGGGCACGATATTCTGGGCTGTCTTATAGCCTTGCTCACCGTTGTTTGCTTCAGCGATATTGTATTTTTCTTTCAGCATATTCTTGATATAATGACGCATATCGGGATTGTCTTCTACCAATAACAAAGTCGGCTTGCTCCTGTCTATAGGAATGAACGGCTCGATTTTGTCTTCAACGGGTACGGGCTCTTTATATTCCTCATGAATTTCATTCTCCGCTGCGTCCGCCAGCGTAATGGGGAAATATAATCTGAAAGATACACCTTCTTTTTCCGAACTCTTGACTTTAATCGTTCCGTCTAATAGGTTGATAAGCTCTTTTACGATGTGAAGTCCGATGCCCGTACTGCTCTGTCCGTAGTTTGTATATTTGTTCTGTTCGGGTATCCGGTAGAAACGGTTGAATATTTTGTCTATTTCGTCAGGAGCTATTATGCTGCCACTGTTGGTGACGGAGATAAACTGCATGAGTTTGTTCGACTTGTCGATGAATTGGTTGGCATGCAATGTGATTTTTCCTTTATCGGGAGTATGCTTGATGGCGTTGGATAATAGATTGAACAGTATCTTATGCAGGTTTTCCTTATCAGAATAGATATGGTCACTCTTCAGGCGGTATATCTTTTCAAAGCTGATGTTTCGTTCTTTCATCAGGTTGGAAAAGTCGGTTATTGTTGTGTTCAGGAACTTGCTGAAGTTGAATTGAGAGTAATTGAGCGTTAAGTTCTGGGTATCGATCTTGCGCAAGTCAATCAGTTGGTTGACCAGTGAAAGCAGGTATTGAGCGTTCCGGTTGATAATCTGTAAGTCCTCTTTTTCTTTGGGATCGGTGGTTTGCCTGACAAGCTGGCTTGCCGGTCCTTGTATCAGGGTCAGGGGTGTCTTAAACTCATGTGCGAGGTTGGTGAAATAGGATAGCTTCTCTTTGTTGATAGCCTCCATCTGCTCGGACATGCTTTCTATCTTTTCTTTCAGAAGTTTCTGGATATGTTGTTGCCTTGCATTATACCAATAGATGATATAAAGCAGAATGGACACTATCAATATAGCGATAAGTGAGTAGAACCATCCTGTTTTATAGAATGGGGGATGTACAATAATGCTGAGACAGGTGGCTTCGGTAGACCAGGTGTTGTCGTGGTTGGTGCATCGTATTTCCAGCGTATATTTTCCCGGCGGCAGATTGGTGTACTTGGCGTTTCTCTTTACCAATCCTGTGTTCCAGTGCTCCTCCAGTTCATGAATGCGATGGAAGTAGAACACCTTTTCCTGTTCGATATAATCCAGGCAGCTGAATGTGATTTCAAAGGAATTCTGTGGTGGATATAAATGCAGTTCCTTGGTTGTTGAGATACTTACGGGCAGATTGTCGCTGTTCAGATAAGGTATCAGCTGGCTGCCGTTACAGACAACGCTGGTGAGGGTTATCGTCCGTTGCTTTTGCTTGGGCAGGTTTACCAGTGGACTGAATGTTACGAAACCATCGATAGTTCCCAGTAACATGTTGTGATTGATGGTCTTACAACCGGATCTTTTATAGAATTGGGGTACCAGCAACCCGTCTCCTTCGTCGAACTTGAAGGCCCGTTTTGTATTGATATCGAAGAAGTAAATGCCTTTTAGGGTACTGATCCATAAGTTCCCGTTCTCATCGTCCAGAATGTTCGAGATGCTGGTGTCCGAAAGACCGCAGCGTACGGCATAGTTCTTGAAGGTATATTTTTCGTTGTTACCATTGTCTTCCAACAGGTAGATGCCATTTCCGAGGCTACCCAGATAAATCTCCCCTTTTTTAGTTTCGAATATACAAGTGATCTTTTCATTGATTTTGCTTTCGGGATCATCCAGTTTGTGCTGATAGTATATACATTCGTAGGTATTTCTGGAATTTTCCAGGTCGATGACGTACACGCCGTTTCCGCCAATCCATAATCTTGACTGTGAGTCGATGAAGATTGTATTCATGTTATGAACGGGTTCCTTGGACTGTGTGTAGAACTTTAGCCGGTTGATGGCTCCCGTAGAGAAATCGAGTGTATTGATATGGCTGCCGCTGCATATCCACAGTGCATTCCGGGCAGAGTCCAGGGCTATGTCATGGATGTCATCGGAGGTCAGGGAGGAATTCAAACTGTTGTAATGTTCGAATACGGGATGTGACAGATTGTTTTTATCCAGTTTATCCAGCCCTCCGCCTATTGTTGATATCCAGTAATTGCCATGCAGGTCCTGAATGATATCCGAGATGTTGTTGTGAGCCAGTGAGTGCGGATCTCCCGGGTTGTGTTTGAAGAGCGAAAAGGAGTCAGCACCTTTCCTCTTAATGGCAAGTCCGCCATCTACAATTCCTGCCAGGATGTTTCCCTCTTTGTCTTCGAGCACCGTGCTGATGATGTTGGGTACTCCTTTCTCATACCCTTGCAGTGAATAATTGAAAGTTATGCGTTGCGGAGCCATGATATTAATTCCGCCGAAGTCGGTCCCTACCCAGATATTATCATTCTTATCAACAAATATCCGGTTGACGATATTATCATTCAGGGACCGGGCTTGTATGCCTCTGCTGAAAGTAACGAATTGGTCATTTCGCTGGTATATGTTCACTCCGTTTCTGGTTCCGATAATGATGTCGCCTGATGAATTTTTATCAATATCTGTGATGAAGTTGGAGGAAATGCTGTGAGGATTATTGGGATTATGCTGATAGAGTATGCAGAACTGATTCTGGGTGTTATAGCAGTATAAGCCACTTTGGGTACCGATCCACAGATAGTCACCATACGAAAACAGGCGGTTGAAGATTAACTGTGAAGTATCTAAGTTTGTAACTACGGGGATATTGCTGTAATCCTGTTTGCCCGAAGGAGTGAAATGCAATAAACACTTGTCGCCTCCCGCCCAGATATCACTACCGTGTTTTACGATGGTTTTGATATCCACATCTTTCTTCAATATCCGGATATCTTTTATCTGCCTTTCTTCGTTCAGAATGATGTAGGCCAGTCCGTCACTTTTGCCTACCCAGAGATTATTGAAATCGTCGACAAGCAGGGCCTGAGCGGGAGAGTAAAGCACATTATTGTTCTTACCGGAGTATTCCTTATAGAAATTGAGATTTTCGTGAAGGAGATCAATGCTCATGATGCCGGCTTCGGAAGCTACCCACAAATAGTTGTTGTCGTCTTCGTCAATGTCATTGATGTAATTACTTTCAATAAACTGATACGGTTGCCTGGGAGCTGTGGAGTAGTGTTTCAGTTCGTAACCATCGTAACGGTCGAGCCCGTTGGAGGTTCCGAACCACATGAATGAGTTGTGATCTTTGTGTATGGTTCGGATAGAGTTGTCGCATAATCCGTTCCGGATAGTAAGATAAAGGTAATTGTATTGGTTTGGATTATCCTGGGCAAGCGCTAAACCCTGCCCTTGCAGGAAGCAGAGCAGGGTTGTGATTAGTGCTATTGTCTTCGTATACTTCATATCCGGCATGGAGATTTAGTTATTGAAAACTGATCCAGTCGATTTCAACTTTACCGCTTCCTTTTAGAGACACGTATAAATCGTGGATACCGGTCTGAGCGGAACGAACCGGGGATTCAATATTTGTCCATTTATCGGTTTTGGGAACTTTTATTTCCGAGATAACCGGACCATTTGTTCCGTTTATACGTATTTGCAGTGTTCCTCCGTTGTCCGAGGTTACTCTTGCTTTCACTTTCCGGGGGGTACTCTCTCCGAAGTTCACCCGGTTGTACTGCACCCATGCACCGTTTTTGCTCAATAAAGTTTTCCAGCCTTCGAATTTGTTTGCCTGGTTCAGGTAATCGATGGCCGCTCCCTGATTGCTTAACCGGCTGTAGCGATCCAGTTGAATTTCTTTCCGGGCGTCTGTTATGCCCACTCCGCGCAGGGTAGGGGTTACTTTTTGGATAGTGCCGTCCGGGTTGAAGAATAAAGAGTCGACCCGTGCCGATCTGTTTTTATCGAATTCGGGGGAGTAATCGTTGTGGTGATAGAACAGGTACCACTGGCCTTTGTATTCCACCAATGAGTGGTGATTGGTCCAGCAATCGGTTGGTGATTCATCCATAATGATACCCTTGAACTCAAAGGGACCCATGGGATTGTCTCCCATCGCATAAGCCAGAACTTCCGTTTTTTCCTTTACCCAGGGGAATGTGAAGTAATATTTTCCGTTGCGTTCAAAGGCGAAAGGTCCTTCTTTGAATCCTTCGGGTAATCCTTGAATTTGCATGGGTTCTGAGGCGAGTTCAAGCATATTGTCTTTCAGTTTTGCTACTGACATTCCGCGGCCTGACCAGTATATGTAGGCTTGCCCGTCTTTATCAATGAGCACGCAAGGGTCGATGCCATTGACTCCTTCAATGGGAGTGGCCTGCGGGGTGAAAGGGCCGTAAGGCTTGTCGGCTATGGCAACTCCGATGCTGAAACCGCGTTTGCCTTCGCCTTTAGGGGTAGATGGGAAGTAGAAATAATATTTCCCATTCTTGTATACACATTCGGGGGCCCACATAGAATAGGAGTCAGGAGCTACCCAAGGTACATTTTCCTGGCTTAGGATCACTCCGTGGTCTGTCCAGTCAATCAGATTGTCTGACGAGAAAACATGGTAATCTGCCATACAGAACCATTCTTTCAGACGCTCGATGGGGCTCGGAATGTCATGTGAAGGATAGACATACATCTTGCCTTCAAAAACTTTGGCGGTGGGATCGGCAGTGAACTGATCCGTAATAATGGGGTTCTGAGCTTTTAATGTACCTATTATTACCAGAAATGCGGATAATAAAAATAGTCTTTTGTTTTTCATAAGCTAATTGTTTTTTAGTGCGCACGGACTGTTATTTCTTTATCCGGACACAAAGATAAAATAAAAATCCGTTGGCGGAATTAATTTCTTTCTACAGGGTTATGAGTTAAATGATAAATAATCTTTTAGACGCGGATGACACGGATGACGCGGATTTTATTATACTTCTTATAGCGCAGCCTTTAAATCCGCGTTATCCGTGTCATCCGCGTCTGAAAAATAATATACCGAATGGCGCTAATCACTTATCACTAAACCCTAATCACTTTTGTTCCTTTCTATCCCGTAAAGTGACTTTGACGGATTGCAGGTCCCGGGCTGCGGAACTCGTTCCATAGAATAACTCATACTCACCCGGTGCCACACGCATGGTATTTGTAGAAGGATCAAAACATTCGAATGATTCGGATGGCAACTTTATCTTGACATCCTGTTTGGCTCCTGCTGCGAGTTCTACACGTGCATAGGCTTTCAGGGACTTTAATGGTCCGTCAGCATCATCTGTTTTGCGTATGTAAACCTGTACGACTTCAGTTCCGGAGCGCTTGCCTGTGTTGGAGACCGGTACAGTCAAGGTCAGCGACTCATCTGTACGGAGTTGGGTTTTGTTGCAACTGGCTGTACCTACGGCGAAATCCGTGTAACTTAATCCGAATCCAAATGGGAACAGAGGGTCGGACATATACCGGTATGTACGTCCTTTCATGGAGTAATCCTCATAGTCGGGAAGTTGTTTCGTACTTTTGTAGAAAGTGACGGGCAGCTTGCCGGAGGGGTTATAATCACCAAACAGCACGTCGGCTACAGCATATCCACCCAGTTCTCCTCCATACCATGCCTGGAGAATAGCGTCGCAACTTTCCGTTTCGGGCAGCAATGCCATAGACGATCCGGAACAGTTGACAAATACTACTTGTTTTCCGGCATCTTTCAGAGCTTTCAGGAAGTTTCGCTGTACAGCGGGTAATTCTATATCCGTACGGTCACCCCCTTTGAAACCGGGAATATTCACGGGCATTTCTTCTCCTTCCAGTTGTGGCGAAATGCCACCTACGAAGACCACTACATCTACGCCTTTAAGTTTCGAAATGCTTTCACTATAATTGATCGGGAATTCTTTGCCGAGGTTGAACTTCAGGTTTGCAGCCCAGTTTTCTACTTGTGCATAGAGTATTTCTATCTTATACTCTTTCCCTTTCTCCACTTGTAGCATGGTGCGGGTATCGGTGGTTCTCCAAGTGCGGTGTTTAGTCATCGACTTGCCGTTTACCAATAATTCAAAGTAACTGCAACCTTCGAGGTTGAGGAGAATTTCACCTGATTCCTTCGGAGTTAATACGGTTTCGTATTTGGCTGAGAACTTTTCAAGATTCACTCCGGGGCCGAAAGTATGTAATCCGTATGTAGTCACGTTGATGGGCTGGGTGGTACGGAGCGAAGAAACAGGCTCTCCCTGGCGTTCCGGATTGTTCCAGAATGTAGCTTTTATGCCGGGTTTCCCATCTATGCTGCATTGGTCAAGATAGGATTCCAATGTTTGGTCATTCACCAGGTCACAGCCTTTCATGTAGACGATCTGATTCTTTTTCAGTTTACTTTTGAAGCCGTCCAGGATGGTAATGGTCTGATTCGGAGTTCCGTTGTAGTTGCCCCACAGCATAGGTTTGTCATCAGCGTTAGGACCGATAACTGCAATCTTGCGGATGGATTTACTTAAAGGCAATACATTGTTTTTGTTCTGTAAGAGTGTCATTGTCTGGCGTGACATATTCAGTGACAAATCTTTGTGAGCCTTACAGTTGACTACCGACATTGGTATTTTTGTCCAGTTCACTAATGACGGGTCGTCCATTTCTCCGAGTTCAAAGCGTCCTTCCATCAGGCGGAGCACATGTTTGTCCACTTCTTCTTCCGTTATCAATCCTCTGGATACGGCTTCCGGCAGTTTCTGATAAGCATATCCGTATCCACATTCCACATCTGTACCTGCCATAGTTCCTTTGACGGCTGCATGTACGGCATCGGAGGAACTTTTGTGGGAAGTCCAGAAGTCGGCAATGGCTCCACAATCGGAGACTACGAGATATTTGAATCCCCACTCATCACGGAGTATCTGTTGAAGCAGACGGGTGTTTCCACAACAAGGATCATCGTCCAGGCGCTGGTAGGCACACATCACTTCGCGTACATCGGCTTTTTGTACCAGTGCCTTGAACGCAGGCAGGTAAGTTTCCCACAAGTCGCGGGGACTGACGTTGTTCAGATTGGCGGTATGACGGCTCCATTCCGGACCGCTGTGTACGGCATAATGTTTGGCACATGCAAGCAGTTTGCGATACTTCTCATTTTCAGGTCCCTGCAATCCTTTTACCACTGCAATACCCATTTGTGAAGTCAGGTAAGGATCTTCCCCGTAAGTTTCCTGACCACGTCCCCAACGGGGATCACGGAAGATGTTTACGTTGGGAGTCCAGACGGAGAGACTGTGGAAACGGACGTCCTCCAGTCCGTTGCGTACGCGCTCGTTGTGCTTGGCACGCATTTCATCGGAGACTGCATTGAAGATTTCGAATACCAGTTTGTCATTGAATGAAGCGGCCATTCCTACCGGTTCGGGGAAGACTGTTACATTTCCCTGATTGGCTACCCCGTGAAGGGCCTCACTCCACCAATTGAACTTCTTTATTCCCAGGCGTGGAATGGCTTCCGAATCATCACACATCAAGAGCGCTTTCTCTTCTAAAGTCAAGCGTTTCACTAAATCCTTCGCTCTTTCTGCCGGACTTAGCTCGGGATTCTGATACGGCAATGTTTGTCCCCACCCCGATAGGGAGAATAACAAACCACAGGTTACTAATACCTTTTTCATAATAATGTTGTTTTCATGGTATAAAATTATGTTTTTATTTCTTGGTTGCTAAGGATGATATCTCCCCAGTATTTTAATTTCATCTCCTGAAATATCGGCTTCGAACAGTGTGGGTCTTCGTGGACCCGGGTTCTCGGAGTCGAGGCTTTGGTGATGCAGGCACATCAGCAACTTTCCATCGAATGTACGGAATAACATACCATGCCCTGAATTATTAGGTATCAGAGGAGCATTGCACTGAACCCAGGGGCCGGCAAGTTTACCCGACCCGGAATAAGCTACTCCCTGCGCACAACGGCTGTTGCTCCAACTGGACCACAACATTCCTAAACGTCCCGTACCTGTCCGGAACAGGAACGGACCATCTGCCACATAGCCTTCCAGCGCCATGCCGAAAGTGAGTTCACCTATCGATTTCATTTCTCTTGGCCATGGGGCATCGGATGCTCTGAAAAGGGTAGTAGCGGTCCCTATTGATTCTGACAGGTCCGGAGCAAGCTGGATGTAGTTGATCATTCCGTTTACGGTTTGCATCCATTCGTGGCAAAAGACCATATAAGGTACTCCGTCTTCTTCCCAGAAACTACCGTCGAGTGTAGACCAGTCTTCCGGCAGATAGTCCGTGTCGCTGATGGGGTGGTAGGGACCTGCTGCTTTGTCGGATGTAAGGATATGGGTGGCACGACGTTGCACATTGTATCTGTTGGGTATAGTGTCTACTATGATCTTGGGATTGGTAAAGGTGACGAAACAATAGTATTTACCTTTATATTTATGGAGCTCCGGGGCCCATATCCTTGGAGCGGTTCCAATCCAGGAAGTTGTATCCACAGTAATGTATTGATAGGGACCTGTCCACATCTTTAGATTCGTGCTTTTCCATAAACTGCCGCCACTTCCAACCAGATAATACATCTGTGTTTCTTCATCGGCGAGGATAAAGGGATCGCTTAACTGCAAAGAGTCAAAGGAAGTGGTGTCCATCTTATCTCCTTCCTTGCCGCCGATAAATGTATATTGCTTTACCGGTTCCGGGCTCTTAGTCTGGTTACAGGCGACCAGACTAAGAACGAACAGAGTTATTGTGAAGTGAAACAGTATCTTCATAGTTGCAAGTATTGTTAAAACTACATCTGTATTATCTGAAGCATCATCATTTGAATATTAAGCCTGCAAATTGATGCAATGAACGCCGCCAGGTGAGCCATTCGTGGGCTGTACCGGGAGACTCGTAATAGATATGGTTGATGTTTGCTTGAGTCAGTGCATCATGGAATTCCGTTACATTTTTAAAGCGTGCGGCTTCTTCGGTTCCCAGACTGATATACAGTGTTTTCACTTTTTGATTGAAGGCTTCGGCGTCAGCAAAAACGCCGTTGTAGGCTGTATTCAGTTCATTGCTGTTCATCCTTCCTCCGCCACTGAATCCACCGATATGGGCAAATTTATCTAAATGGGCCAGCCCGATGCTTACAGCCTGGAAACCTCCCATTGACAAGCCGGCTATGGCACGGTGTTCCCTGTCGGGCAAAGTACGGTAGTTTTTATCAATCATGGGTATCAGTTCATTGATAACCACCCGTTCAAAAGTATTGAAGTTGAACCTGCCTTTTTGTCCCGTTTCTTTTTCTTTGGGGTCTATAGCATATCCTCTGTCCATGACTACCAGCATGGGAACGGCTTTTTGGCTGGCAATCAGGTTATCCAGAATGTTGTCTGCCTTTCCTTGGTTCGACCATCCGGTTTCGTCTTCTCCGCTACCATGTTGCAGATATAGTACGGGATACTTCTGAGTGTTGTTCTCGTCATAACCTGCCGGAGTATATACAAGGCACTTTCTCCATGCCTGAGTGATGTCGGAGTAGTACATCTGTGTGCGGATTTCACCGTGTGGAACGTGCTGAGGTAAATAGTAATCCACTCCTTCTTCAGGAATTTCAATGCCGCTTGACATCCGGCCACATCCGTAGAACAATTCGCTGGAAGGATCGGCTACGGAACACCCGTCTATCTCCAGGAAATAATAGTGGAAACCGGGCACTTGCGGATCGGAGGTTACTTCCCAAATACCGTCTGCATTCTTGGTCATGGGATATTTCTTCATTAAGTCCAGTTTTACCGAGTCTGCATCGGGAGCATTTACCCTGACGGTTACTGATAAGTCCGGATTTACCACCGGATAACTGATACCGAGGATATTGGTCGATGCCGATACCGGGGCAGTTGCTTCTTTTTCTTTGGGGTTCTGTGCACATCCGGTAATTAGGGAAGCGATCAGAGTTGTATATAAGATGGATTTCAGTTTCATAGTCTGATTATTTAAAGATAAGAGGTGTAAATTGATAGAGACAGCGCCGCCAGGTGAGCCATTCGTGGGCTGTGCCGGGTGACTGATAGAATAGGCTGTTGATTCCCTTCTTACTTAGTGCTGCATGCAGAAGTTCGGCATTGGGACCTTCTTCTTCACCGATTCCCAGCCAGATGAACTTGAAATCTTTATTGAATGTGACGGGATCTTTGAAAGCGTCTTCGTAGAGTGCGTCTATATCCGTATTTTTGTCTATGGGCAATGCTCCGCTGAATGATCCGATGTAAGAGAATAAATCCCGGTGGTGCAGAGTGGTTTCCAGAGTTTGTTTACCTCCCCATGACAAACCTGCCATGGCACGGTTCTCTTTGTCCGTCAATGTGCGGTAAGTCGAATCTACAAGTGGAATTACATCTTTTACCATCATGTCTTCGAAGGCGACGAATGCGTCTACCGATGAGCGGGCATTCGGCTGTTGTTCGGGATATTTGTTTCCTGCATATACGGCATATCCGCAGTTCATCACTACAATCATCGGTTTGGCTTTTCCGCTGGCTATCAGGTTGTCGAGGATGGCACCGATACATCCTTGGTTGGGCCAACCTCTTTCGTCTTCGCCACCTCCATGCTGCAAGTACAGGACGGGGTAACGCTTATCCGGATTCTTCTCATACTCGGCAGGGGTATATACGTACATTCTGCGCCATTCGTCGCATACTTTCGAGTAGAATCTGCGGGAACGGAGTGCTCCTTGCGGTACCCCTTTCTGCGGTAAGTAGAAATCTACTTTTTCCTCGGGCACTTCGAAGGCACTTGCCTGGCGGCTCATCCCGAAGTAGGAATAGGTTGAGGCGTCAGTTACCTGCAAGCCTCCTATTTGTACCGAGTAATAGTGGAAACCGGGCACTTGCGGAGAAGAGGTGAGTTCCCACGTTCCGTCCTGTCCTTTTTGCATTTCGTAGGGACGGTCGAGAACGATTTGTACGCTCTTTGCATCGGGAGCTTTTACTTTGAAAGTCACAGTTCGGTCGGGGTTCACCATAGGATATTGGGCATTTGGAATATTGGTAACTGAGGGTATTCCCTGTGCCCACATCGTCCCTGTGATAATGGAACAAAATATCATTGCGCTTCCCGTCCTGATAATTGCTCTTGATAATTTCTTTCTTTTCATTGTTCGTCTTTTTATACTTTTCAAAAAAACTATTCAAATATTAATGATAACCGCAAAAGTAGTATGTAACCCTCTTAAGGAGGGGTATAAAACTGTTTTTGAGGAGGACTTTTCTTGCTGGCAGGGCATTTATGTAACACTTGTGTTACATTTGCAGGACACAAGTGTTCTGTTTGTTCAACACAAGTGTTCTACAAATGAAATGCAAGTGGCCTGTAAATGGAGGACCGGAGACCTTATTTCAGCAGGCTGTTGACTGCATTCACCAGGTAGATGTAGCTTGCTGCCAGATCTATTACATACTCATTCTCGCTCCAAAGAAAAGGATAGTCCTCCCTGTTCTCGGGGAAGTCCGGGTTCAATATCCTGATGCCCGGTACCACACCTCCGGGGATGAAACTGAAGTCGGCCCGGTTGCTCCCGTAAGCTACCTTTTTGGGCTGTGCGCCTACTCCCGAAACAAAAGACAGATTATGGCACGGATGGCAACCGTACAGATAGTTCAATCCTCTGTATATGTATTCCGGGTTTATCAGCTCGGGATACGAACGATGGAGCAGGTAGTTCGTAATACACGCCTGAACAATGTTTCTGTTGCCTGCCCATCCGGCAGTGCTGATCCTTACTCCATACGGATTTTCTTTGTCTACTTCGGCAAGTTCTCCGGCATAAGCTTCTACCAGGGGCCTTACTTGCTTCTTGAACGCATTATCCATGAAAGGAATCATTTGTGCAATGACAGAGGCATTCCGGTTGAATTGTTCCAAAAGGGTGGGGAGCAGTTCGTTCATTCTTGTCTTGTAACCTTCATAGTCCGTTGAGCGCCAGAGCTCAAAAGCAGCTCTGCATTCGATGGATTTCATGAATTCAGGATTGCTGAATCGTCCGCTATACGTTTGTTCTTCGGGATTTGCCTGGTGGTTGTGTTCGTCGTCCCAGATGAAGCGAGCTACTCGCAGGGCTTCTTTGCTCAGTTCCGGATTGTAATCCTTCAATGCACGCGAAGCGGCTGCCAGCGAAATGGCTGTGCCATAATTCATGTGCGGTGTCCGGTTGGTGAATGCCCAACGGTCATCGGGAGTGCCACTTGTACGTCCGTCGGTTTGCAGACTATCCAGGCGAGGGTTATAAACCAGGTTATCTGTCTTGTTTACCGCATCTCCCAAATGGCGGTACTGATATAAATGAGACTCGTTGATTCCCGGAATGGCATAGCCTATCGCATTCACCTGCGCTACTAATTGCAGAACGCCGTGTTCAATCTGTTGCAATACATCGGGTTTGCCGTCGGGTACATGTATTTCCGTATAGCGTGTCTTTTGATTAATGGTGGTTTCATCGCGGTTTACCCCAAAATTCTCCCACAAAAGGGCGAAAGCCTGTACTACGGCATGCTGTGATCCGGTCTGGATATCGAAGTCTCCTGCATCGAACCATCCGCCGACGTTCAGGCCGGGGATATGCTCCAGTGGTTTGTACTTGTTGCCGGTGGTCGGTCCTTGTCTCCAACCGTCCCAATGGATACGGTTGACGGGAGCTTGCAGGGCATCATCCAGATGTGCGGCGCCATGCCATACGCGATAGGCTTCGCGGACAAACATATGATCCATCTGTACAGGGAAGAATACGTCCAGTGTCGGGAACCATGCTTTCTGAAACACATCTGTTGCGATGGGGAAAGGTGCTGTGCGCTGGTCGCCATATTCCAGCATATAGATGCCCGGTTCTGTGACAGAGGAGAAATCAAATTGAAGGTAATTGTAGCGTGTGTACATTCCCCAGGTTTTGGAAGTGCCGGACAGGGCTTTGCTGAGGCTACCGTCACTACACACCTTATATAAAGAGACGGTAGAGAGTGGCTTGTCATTTTTATCCAGTTCCACTACGGCCACCTTCTTTTGTGTGGGGTGGTAACCTACTTGTGAGTAGCTCACTACGGGCTTGCGCACCCAGTCGGATTGGGTCTCCGCTGTGATAAACCATTCGGCTATCTTGCCGGTCTTTCCTGCCGGAAGCAGGGTACGCACAACGAAGTTTCCGTTCTGTTGTTTGTTCCTTCCGTCAAACAATGACAGGTTATTGTCATCGGTGGTGCGGATGGTGATGTGTTTCAACGGTTCGTCCGGTGCAATGTCTATCAGTTTGCCGGTGGCCATGGGAGTGGGTTCCACTTCACCGTTGATGGTAGTCATAAAGTCGGCCGGAGAAGTGGGGAACAGACCGTGCTTGCCGTCTATTATGTAGGAATGGCCGAAGAAGACCGGGGGCATGAATTCCATATTCAGTCCGGCTATGCCATGCAATGCTTCGGGTAAAGGTTTGTCTACGTTTACGCTAAGGTAGAAACCGCCTTCACGGGCTTCTCCTGTCAACTTGTATTCGAAGTTGTATTCGGGATATTCCAGTATGACGTCGATCCGGTTATGTTCTTTATCCGGCATACGCTCGACGAACTTTGGCAACTTGTCCCATTGTCCGGGTGTCGGATTCATGCGGACATCTCCGTTGGTAGCGGTGCGGATGCCGTGATGAATGATTTCTACGGCACTGATCTTGGAATCATCGAAGGTAGCATCGTATAGGTTGCTGAATACGAAGAAGTTCAACCCGCGTGTTTCGAAGTAGTTAGAGTCATTTAATGCCAGATGGCTGTTGCGGGAAAAGGAGGTACTTTTCCCGCAACCGGTGAATATCAGGCATCCCACTACTCCCATACAAAGAATGATTGCTTTTAATTTCATACTATTCATTTTCGTAATCGGTTCACTTATCAACTAATTAATCATGCGAATCAGGAGTTGAATTGATTCATATCTTTTCGGTTATGAATTAATTCACCACAGATTACACAGATTGACACAGATTTTATTTTACTGATTATTAGATTAATAAATCTGTGTGAATCTGTGTAATCTGTGGTGAGTCTTATTCCTTTCCATCCTGTTATAAATCAAATTCAGCCCCTGATTCGCATAAATAACTAATCTTTAATTATTTGCCCATCCGTTAAGCTGATGAAGTTCTTTGTTTAAGTCTATAACATCTTTTGGGAATGGGAAGTATTCATGTTTACCCTTTACGAAGCCATAAGAGCTTGCAGGTAAATTTTGATCTACTGATAAAGGATGAGTCAACTCAGCACGTAGATGATGTTCTTTTCCATAGTATGGTGTACCTTGGATAAAGAAGTCGTCATACAGTTGCGGAACCTGATCAACGACAGCATCCTGACACTCTTTAGCAATGCCCCAACGAACGATGTCGTGAAAACGGCAAGTCTCGAACCAAAGTTCGTACTGCTTTTCATCGCGAAGAGTCTGAGTTGTGAGTTCTGTTTCAGGAGCTTCTGCACGTTTCTGAATAGCATTCAGATATTTTTTACCTTCATCCAAATTACCTGTTTCAAGACAAGCCTCTGCATAAAGCAGATACGCTTCTCCCAATCTGGCGATACGGAATGATGCAGAGTTATGAGTGTCGCTAATAGTCATATTGCGGTCGTTAGGAGATTCTATATTCTTGACTTCCATATATACGCCATGTGCGAACAGGCCTTCTGTACTCTTGATACCACGTTTTGGATCTTTTTTCTTGTCGGCAAGAGACATCTCATTTCCGTCAGCATCGAAATCCGTTTCCCAACCGCAGAGTTTAGAGTCGTATAAGAACTCGTCCGGAGTGAGGAATGTAGCTTTGCGACGCGGGCCGTCACCATCATTTTGATACATCTTCTCGGCAAACTTCCAGTTGATGGCACCACCGCCCCAACCATCGTTAGCGCCGCAGATGGATGCGCGAGAGCCTAAGCGGTCATAACGCCAGTTCAATACGTTGTTTGTCATCCAACGGCCACGTTGGATATTACCCCAAAAACCTTTATCAATGTTACCGAAGCAGTTCGCCTCGAAGATTTTTTCTTCGCAGCCGTTACCCTCTACATGGAACAGGTCACGGAAACGATTTCCCGGAACAAGTGCATAGTTGGGAGATTCAACCAAAGGCTTAAGATTCTTCTCTGCACGAGCCATATCGCCGGCGAATACGGCAGACTTGCCCGCTACGAAATATGCAAAACCTTTTGTTACTTTAAAAGCACCTTCTACATCATTAGGACCTTTACGTGAGTCAAGGTCATTTACAGCTTCTTCACATTCGGAAGCACACCACTCAAGCAGAGATTTCTGGCTTTCGACATTTGTAGGTTTGTCATCGGCACCCAGCAGTTTGTCGACTTTTGGAGGACGTTGGAATGTGAGAGCCGCCATCATGTGACAATAAGCGCGTAATACGCGAGCCTCTGCGACACAACGGGCCATAACCGTACTTGCAGCCGGATCTACATATGTTATTACAAGGTTACTTGCATAAATAGACTTATAGTAACGCTGATATAATTCTTTAAGAGGAGCGTTGCCTGTATCATAGCGGAACTCATCGAATACACGCATATCCATGTGGTCAGCATAATTTGTACCGGCAGAGAAAACATCATCTGCTGAATAATTGAGTAAAGTGAACTGCGGCTGATAGATTCCGGCAGACGAACATACATTGTCAAGGAACTGCGCATAAGCGGCAGTCATAGCATCAACAGCATCTTGATCGGTTTTATAGAAGTTTTCAGTAGAGCTAACAGCCTTCTGCTCGATGTTCAAACGACTTTCATCGCAAGATGTGCAGAACAGTGCGGCACATACCGCAAACGAATATATATATTTTTTCATTTTCGTCAGTATTAATGGTTGGTTTAGAATGTTACATTAAGACCAAATGTCATCTTGCGCATTGTAGGATATGCGCCGGCATCAAGACCTACATTATTGCCACTTCTTGAAGCAATTTCAGGGTCAAGACCCGGATAAGATGTAAATGTGAAGAAGTCGTCAAGTGACACGTAAGCACGAAGGTTCTCTATAAATACCTTTTTTGTGATAGACTTTGGCAATGTGTATCCTAATTGCAATTGCTTAATCTTGAAGTATGATCCGTCAAATACAAGAGCAGAGGATGACCAGTAGATTTTATCACCTGCAATTGTGTTAAGACTGGGCATATTACCTTTCTTGGCTTCATCGTAGAAATGCTTGGAGATATTGTTGTAGCCTGTGCGGTACATACCGTAGTAGACATCGTTTCCTACCGTACCTGTACCGAATACCGAGAAGTCGAAACCCTTGTACTCAAGATTGATTGTAATACCGTATGTAAGATCAGGAATACCTTTACCGATATTGAATTGGTCTTCATCACCCGGAGTTAATGTCTCATTGCCTTCTTTGTCAAGATAAAGAGGCTGTCCTTCAGAGTTCTTACCTATATATTTGTAACCACGCATATACCATACCGGCATACCTTGTTCGAAGTTGGTGTATATAGTATTGTTTGCACCTACTATACTTCCACCCGATATACGTGTGATACGGTCATCAAGGTAAGTTACTTCATTCTTCAATGTTGCAAAGTTGCCTGATACTGAGTAATTCAGCCTGCCTATGTTGCCTTTATAAGTTGCTTCGAACTCGAAACCTTTGTTCTGTACCTCACCTGCATTGATCATCTGTGAAGATACACCTGTCTCAGGCAGACATGGAGCGTCCACAAGAAGGTCTTTGGTAGTTTTCTTATAGTAGTCCATGCTGATTGTCAAAGCATCGTTGAACAAACGTAAGTCAAGACCGAAGTCCAGCTGATCGGAAGTTTCCCAAGTAAGGTTAGGATTAGCCAAACCGCTTGGCATAGAACCATTTGTAACAGTTGTACCGTTGCTATATTGATACCACTGGCCACCAGTTGCAATAGAAGAAGAATATTTATAGCCGCTAAGTACATTGATATTACCGTTACGCCCCCAAGATGCACGCAGTTTGGCAAATGAAACAATGTTATCAGGAACTAAATTTTTAAAGAACTTTTCATTACTGAGTGTCCAGCCTGCTGATAATGATGGGAAGTAACCCCAACGTTTATCTGCTGGAAGTTTTGAGGTATCGAATGCGTCAGCACGGAAATTGGCTTGCAGGCTATAGCGATCGTCATAAGTATATCCTAAACGGCCGAAGTATGAAATGCTTGAAGACTTACCCGGTGTTCCACTGAATGTACGGGAAACTTTATCTGATACAAGTACACAATCCAAGTAACGGAAATTTTCTTCGTATGAAGAAAGCAATTCTTCACCTGACGCACCTGCTGTCGTGCCGTTGCTTTCGCTTTGGATGTATGACATACCTGCCATTGCCGAAATGCTGTGCTTGCCGATTGAAGCCATGTAGTTGGCAAAGTTCTCCCACTGATAGTATAGGCCGTTGCTTGTAGTCTGGCTGATAGAGTATTTGGTATCACTTACACGACCGGTAATATAGTAAGGTTCTGCGTAGCTGTAAGTATTGCCCTGAGTAATGCGAGTACCAAAACGAGAAGTAAATGTAAAGCCCTTGAATGGGGTCAGGTTTGCGAAGAACGTACTATGTACATTGATGCCGCCATTTTTATTGTTAGCATTCTTGTCACGCTGTGCAAATGGAGTGCCACCGGCAAGTTCCGTATTAAAGTATGAAGTAGCATACATACCTCTGTCATCGCCGTAGAAACGATAGTTTGTATCAGAAGTTCCATTCTGAACTGCGTCATAAACAGAACCTGTGGCAGCGAGATATTGACTGCGGTCTGTCCAGTGTGTAGGAGTCAGAGGATCCATTACAAGAAGCATTTCAAAAGCAGAGCCGTAACCATATTCTGATACGCTGCCTCTACGCCATTTCTCTATAGAAGTGTTGGTACCTACCTGCAACCAGGGTTTTATTTTATAATCAGCATTAATCTGAGCAGTTAAACGTTCGTAGTAGTCGTTTTTGCCTTTTACGATACCATCCTGATTAACGTATGTGAGGTTTGCAAAATACTGCCCTTTGTCATTGCTACCCTGGAATGAAAGAGAGTGCTGCTTGCTCCAAGAAGTTCCCATAAACTCGTCGAACCAATTTGTATCAGTATTTTGATCCCAATTATAATCGCGAATAGCATCCGACATGGCAGCCTCGACGTTATATCCTTGCATGCCCATCCAGTCCTTGAATTCTTCCGCATTCAGTAATTGTGGAACATGTCCAAGTTGGTTCATAGTATAACGTACATTATATGTGATCTTGCCGGTATCTTTTCCTCCCCCATTCTTGGTTGTGATAAGTACTACACCGTTACCTGCTTCAGAACCATAGATTGCTGCGGATGCGGCATCTTTCAATACTTCCATAGACTCGATCAAGCCTGGATCAAGATACTGGATGCTTGAAACCTTCAAACCATCCACAATCAAGAGAGGACCAATATTTCCGGAATTGGAGGAATAACCACGTACACGGATTTCAGCACCGCTACCCGGAGCACCTGATGAATTCAAGATTTGAATACCTGCGGCTTTACCTTGAAGGGCGGCGGCAGCGTCGGTTGTTGCCAAGCCTTTAAGGTCTTTAGAGTTAACCGAGGCAACAGCACCTGTCAGGTCACTCTTGCGCTGAACACCATAACCTACAACCACAACCTCATCAAGCACTTGTGTATCTTCTTCCAAACGAAAGTTGATTACGCTACGGCCATTGACTTTAACAGTCTGCGTTTTGTAGCCTATAAAAGAAGCGGTAAGGGTAGCATTACTGTTACTTACCTGAATAGAGTAATTACCATTGAGATCGGTAATACGACCGTTGCTGGTTCCTTCTTCAAGAATAGCCACACCGATCATTGGCTCAGAATCATTGGCTGAGACAACAGTACCCTTGATTTGGATTTGCGCTGATGCTGATATGCACGTAAAAAACACAAGCACAAGCATAAACAGAAAAGGAATCTTCTGAATTTTCTGGACTACATTTTTCATCATAATTAGTTTAAGAATTAATAATTGCGTTTTTTATTCATCATTAGCTACCGCTACAATAGTTCTCTAGCCATCATCATACATACATTTCATAGTTTTTAATTATTTAAGATTAATATAAAAAGGCAATTCATTTTTTAATTCTGAATCGGCAAGACAACTGCTGAGTCGCATTATTAATTCAAACTGATTGCCTGAGCCGATTCGTTATTTTTGAGTGGAATTACCCGGTAATAGTGCTTTAGAGTAATAGGGCTTGTTCCTAATGATTGCGGAAATTCCATTTGGAATTGTCGCTGTTCATATCGAATTCGCCGAGGGAAGGAGTACTGTCGCCTACGGATACCAGAACCAATTCCTTGTCAGTTCCCGGCACTTCTTTGGGCATGATCCGGTAGGTGCCGTCTGTCAACTGGTCGATTTGCCACAGTTGCTCGGGGGCTCCCGTGAACTCAGGCACTGTCACGACTTCCGCATCTGCCGTGGCGGCCAGTGCGCGATTGGTTCCTTCAATCACAATCTTGTAATAAGGGCCACCCAGATATCCGCCTCCATCGGGTACGGCAGTAATGGTCCACTTCTGATGAGGACGGAACATATAATCGCCGATTCTTACGTTGATTTTTCCTTGTGGCCAAGTCTCGATCACATCTTTCAACGTCTGCGATTTCAAAGGTACGACGGGCGTGTCATCTTTTTCCCAGAAGCGGTGTCTGGTATATTCCATACGTACAAAATCAACGGCAAGTTCAAGGGCATACCCTCTACGCTCGGATTCAATCTCATACGTTCCTTCTTTGAAGACTTCGCCGGCAACGGGCCAGCCGTTCTTCCATAAAAGCGGGCGTATGCCCAGCACACTGCGGCCACCCCGGTCGAAATCGGCTTCAAAGTGGCATGACATCTTCTCTACTCCGTCGGCTACTTTGAAAAGCCCGAAGTGTCCCGGACCGGTTTGGCGGTTACCTGCGGCAATCACCATCTTGCCACCGCCTTCCAGCATTTTTCTTCCCATATTATCGACATACGGCCCCGTCACTTTGCGCGAACGGCCGACAACAATATTGTAGGTGGAGTTCGGACCATCGCAGCAAGTGCCGTGTGTTCCCAGAAGATAATACCAGCCGTCACGATAGATCAGATCGGTTGCTTCACAGTCAATGGCAATGTCGATTTCTTTGTTGCCCTCCATCCGTTTGCCGGTTGCGGGGTCGAGTTCTACAAGCCTGATAAAACCGAAATACGTGCCGTAAGACAACCACAAGCGTCCGTCTGTCGGGTCGAGCAGAAGTCCGGCATCAATGGCATCACAATCTTCATCATTCACTGAGGAGGCAACTTCTATAGGCTCCGTATATTTAAAATCCGGAGAATTGGGGTCTAAGGTTTTATTCCACATGGTTAATACTTTACCGCTGTGTCCTCCACCGAGTCCTCCTCCTGTGGCACTGTAAGCAATCAGGTAGCGGTCACCGATTTTCACGGCATCGGGCGCGGCGCCTCCGCCGGGTCTTACTCCGCCACCGTTCCATGTCCAGCCGTCTTCAGATATCAATCCGCCTCCACCTGTGCCGAAAGTATAATATTTACCATCGCACTCCATGATAGTGGACGGGTCGTGGATGTATGGAGTGCCGATTTGTGCAATTGCTTTTTCAGATGTCAATACAAACATCAGGGCTGCCGTGCCCAGAAGTATAGCTTTTGTTTTCATGATCATTTATAGCTGATAGTAATGTTGTTAACGGGTGTTCCATTCTCATTGAGGAAGCGAACACAGAAATCACTCATTCCGGGACCGTTGATGATGGCTCCGCGAATGATGTTCTTGCCCTTCTTTAAAGTCAGCCGGCGCGAAAGGCAGTCATCCTTGACCATACGCCGGTCGCCCGAAAGAATAACAGCCTCCTCACCGTTCAGCCACCACATGGATGCGGAGTTGGAACCTACTGACATCCGGATGTTCTCCATGTCTTCAGGACATTCTATGACTGTGACTGCCCAGAACAGCACGCCGTACACTTGTTTCTTCAGGCCGGAAGCGAAACGGAAGAGCTTCACGTTGAACAGCTTACTGTCGAGCGCGTGCCAGGTTAGCTTTTGTTTGCCTACTTTCACTTTATCCCCGTCTTTGGGCAGAACGGTGAATTGATTGGGGAAATACTCGGTTGCAAATGCTTCGCGAATGTAACTGTCGGTAAAGACCGTGTTGGAACGGTTGGGCTTGTCGATGGGTTCCAGCAACAGCCAGCGCTGGATAAAGCCCTCACTGTCGGGTGACATCGTATTCGTGGTTGCCGGAGAAAAGTAGTCTGACAACCGGGGGGACGCTTCATTCTTTTGAGCATAGCCATGTAAACCCATCATAGCCGCGATACAAGCCGCCAACAATGATTTTCGATGGAAGATATTCATCGTTATAGTCTGTTTTATTAATTATACATTATTTCGTTTTAAATAATAGAGGAACAAACTCTTTCAGACATCTGCGCCAGGTCAGGAACTCGTGGGCAGTGCCCGGAGACTCATAATAGATTGTATTGATTCCTGCGGCCTGCAAGCCGTCACTGAGGTTCTTGGTTCTTTCGGGATGTTCTTCCGAACCGATACCCAGGAAGAAGACGTGTACTTTGTCGTTGAATGCTTTACGGTTTTTGAATACCCCGCCGTACACGGTATCGAGTTGCTTCAGATCGATGCTGCCTGCTCCGCTGAATCCGCCGATATAGGCAAACTTATCCAAGTTGTTCAGGGTAGTGTTGAAAGTAAGAAGTCCGCCCCAGGAAAGTCCGGCCATAGCACGGTTGTCCCTATCAGTCAGTGTTCGGAAATTGGATTCGATATGAGGAATGATTTCATTCACTAAGATAGCAGGAAATTCTGCACCGAATCTTTTTCTTGCACCGTCAGGAGTTTCACCCGGATTGGTCTTGAACACCTCGATATTGCCATTGTCCATGACTACGATCATTGGTTTGGCTTTACCTTCGGCAATCAGGTTATCCATAATGAAATTCATCTTGCCCTGGTTTGCCCAACTCGTTTCGTTTTCTCCCATACCGTGTTGCAGGTAGAGTACCGGATACTTCTTGGTAGGGTTCTTGTCATATTCCGCCGGAGTATAGACGATACATCTGCGCCATTCTTTGCGGATATCAGAGTAGTACCAGCTTTGGCTGATTAGTCCGTGAGGTACGTTCTTGATGGAATAGTAGTCCACACCTTTCTCCGGGATTTCAATACCGCTTACCCATTTGCCCATACCGAAGAACGGTTTGCCATTGGGATCGGCGGCACTTACTCCGTCTATTATAACCTGATAGTAGTGGAAGCCTATTACTTCAGGTTCTTTTGATACGAGCGACCAATATCCGTCTGCCTCTTTGGTCATTTCACCTCGGAAACTGATTTCTACTTTCTGGGCGTTGGGAGCGTGTATTCTGAAGTGCACACGTCTGTCCTCACCTATGCGGGGATAATCAGCCCCATTGATGTTATGCTCATTGGGAGTGGTTCCTGCCGGAAAATCTTGTTGCTGGGCATTCATTGTGAATGGGAATACTAACAAAGAAGAAAAAATAAGTTTCAATACATTTTTCATAAGCATTAGAATAAATTATATATAAAATTAATGATTCAGTGAATTTGTCTATTCAGTGGATGTTGAGCGTAAAATTACTATGCTAATGCTTTGTGCTGGATTACTATTTTGCTTTCGGGGAGGATTTTTTTAGGAGGATAAGATTAATCCACCGGATAGAAAGAAAAATCCCCTTCCTGATATTGAATAGGAAGGGGATTATAACCCGTCTTTTGCCTTATGTGGAAGGAAATTGGACTCGTAGTCAAGAAAATACATTTTCTGTTAAGTGGCACAAAAGTTTCTTACCTGTGGCACAAAAGTTTCTTGCCTATGAAACAAATGTTTCTTACCTGTGAAACAAAAGTGCCTCACCTGTGAAACAAAGTCACCTTAACTGTATGCCTTACGCTTGCGATGTCTCCAGCATATTAATCAGTTGTACCCGCTGGATAGAGAAACTATTGCTTTCTTTCTGTACATACTTCAATAATTCAAGCCCATCCTGATGAAGCTTGGATTTCCGCAGCAAGTCGTCGGCTTCCATATCATCAGATATCTTCAGCATAGTCATGGCGGCAAGTTCTATTTTTCCCATTTCATTGGGATCGCCTTTATACCGGTCTACCAGTTCTTGCTTATCCATACTTAACAGCTCATCGGTAGGGAAACCTAATATCTGCCGGGTCAGACCGTCATATTCAGTCCATTCATTCCAGCGATACTTCTTTTTCTTGAGCAGGGCGTTCACAATCAAAGAAATGATCTCTTGAATCATTCGTATCAGGTAATCTTGTTTAATCATAATTATCTATGTTTTTAATAGGTAATGGTAAATCCGGTTAATTGTTTCTCGGAGCTTTGACAATTCCGGCTTTTTATAAAGCAGTACTTTGTGCTCACAAAATTAGTGATATTTTTAAGATATCGCTGAAAATCCATACCTTTGTGCGCATTAATAATATAAGGTATAGCAATTTCCATGAATAAGATAACTTCCGTATGCGTATATTGTGCTTCGAGCACCAAGATTGATTCCGCTTATTTTGAAGCAGCCCGCGAATTGGGTACTTTGTTGGGACAGCGCCACATCCGTCTGATAAATGGCGCGGGAGGCATCGGACTGATGAGTGCTACCGCTGATGCAGTGCTGGCGGCAGGCGGAGAGGTGACCGGTGTTATTCCTCACTTTATGGTGGAACAAGGCTGGCAACACAAGGGGCTTACGGAGATGATAGAAGTGGAAAACATGCACCAGCGCAAGCAAAAAATGGCGGATCTGAGCGATGCTGTCATCGCATTGCCCGGTGGATGCGGCACTTTGGAAGAATTACTGGAAATTATCACCTGGAAACAACTGGGTCTCTACCTGAATCCTATTGTCATCTTAAACACTAACGGCTTTTTCGATCCCCTCCTGGCTATGTTGCAGCGTGCTATGGACGAAAACTTTATGAGACAGCAGCATGGTGCCATCTGGCACGTAGCAAGCACTCCGCAGGAAGCCGTCGAACTGATTCATACCATACCTGTCTGGGATAGTTCCATACGTAAGTTTGCGGCAATATGATCGGGCTCCTGTTGACATGGATAGCGGGCTTTGAGGGAATACCCATTCCTTATTCTCCTAAGTTGGACGATGGGATCACAGTGCTCCTGTTGTGCTGCTTTTTCATGTCAGCCTATGTATTGTCCCGCAGTCGCAAGTTCCTGGTGCAGTTGGTGAAGGACTTCCTTCTCAATCGTGAACGAACCAGCATCTTTGCCGCTACCACCGCTACGGATATGCGCTATATGCTGTTGCTGATTCTACAGACTTGTGTGTTGGCTTCCGTCTGTACTTTCAACTATTTTGTTGATGTCAGGCCGGAGTTGGGCGAACGCGTCTCTCCTTACGTTTTGCTCGGGGCATATCTCGCACTGGCTTTGCTTTATCTTTTCTGGAAGTGGGTGACTTACTCCTTTCTGGGCTGGATTTTTTTTGACGCGAGTCGTACCGGTCTTTGGATGGAGTCCTATTCTACTCTACTTTACTACCTTGGATTTACCCTTTTCCCGTTTGCTTTGTTCCTTGTTTACTTCGATTTAAGTCTTCAAGCAACTGTGATAATCGGTTTATTTTTGGTCTTTTTTACTAAAATATTGATGTTATATAAGTGGATAAAGCTTTTTTGTGGTAATTTATATGGCATTTTGCTTTTAATTTTGTACTTTTGTGCCCTTGAAATCATACCTTGTTTTATCATGTATCGAGGTGTGTTACAACTAAATGATTATTTGATAATAAATTTTTAGGACGTTGAAAATTAAGAAAGTACTTGTGTCGCAGCCGAAACCGGCATCAGAGAAATCTCCTTACTACGACATCGCCCAGAAGTACGGTGTGAAAATTGATTTTCGCCCGTTTATTAAGGTGGAAAGTGTATCTGCTAAAGAATTCAGACAGCAGAAAGTGTCTATCCTGGATTACACAGCAGTTATCTTCACATCGCGTCATGCTATTGACCATTTCTTCCACCTGTGTACAGAATTGCGTGTAACCATACCGGAAACTATGAAGTATTTCTGTGTGACAGAAGCTGTTGCATTGTACATCCAAAAGTATGTGCAATACCGTAAACGTAAGATCTTCTTTGGTAATACCGGAAAGTTTGAAGACTTGTTGCCTTCTATTGTTAAGCACAAGACCGAAAAGTATCTGGTTCCGATGTCGGATGTACATACGGATGAGATTAAGAATCTCTTGGATAAAAACAAGATACAGAACACAGAAGTTGTTATGTATCGCACAGTAAGTAATGATTTTACTTCAGAAGAGGAGTTTGATTATGATATGTTGGTGTTCTTTAGTCCTGCAGGAGTGACTTCTTTGAAGAAGAACTTCCCGGACTTCCAACAGAAAGAAATCAAAATCGGTACGTTTGGCTCCACTACCGCCCAGGCTGTACGTGATGCCGGACTCCGCCTCGACTTGGAAGCTCCCAGTGTACAGGCGCCTTCTATGACGGCCGCGCTGGATATGTTCATCAAGGAGAATAACAAAGGAAAATAATTTTAGAGTTACGAGCTACAAGCTACGGGCTACAAATGTCATGCGGAAGCAGTATGCCATTTACAGCTTAAACTTGTAGCTCGTAACTTATTTACTGCGAACTACTTGTAGCTCGTGGCTTGTAACTCGTAGCTAAGAATGCTTAATACCCTGCACAAGTCCGAAAGGCTGGATAAGAAGAAAGTCATCGACAAGATGTTTTCAGGCGGCGCACGTTCGTTTTCCGTCTTTCCTCTGCGTGTGGTATATCTGCCGGTAGAGGAGTTGGAAGCGCCTGTTTCCATACTTGTCAGTGTGTCAAAGCGTCGTTTTAAACGTGCGGTAAAGCGTAACCGTGTAAAACGCCAGATACGTGAAGCGTACCGGAAAAATAAGCATGGATTATTGCAGACGCTTCAGGATGAAGGACGGCAACTTGCTGTGGCTTTCATTTATCTTTCCGACCGGTTAGTCGATTCGGTGGAGATAGAGGAAAGGATGAAGGTTGCGCTGGCGCGTATCACGGAGAAGGTATTGGCGGATGTTGCCGTTCAGAAAGCCGGAGAAAATGCTACGTCTGCTGAGAAAACCGGTAGTGCGGGGCAGTCATGAAAAAGCTGTTTTCATACTTGCTGTTGCTTCCCATCTATTTCTATCAGAAGTGTATTTCACCCCTGACTTCCCCTTCATGTCGTTTCACTCCTACCTGTTCGCAATATGCCGTTGAAGCGATAAAGAAACATGGACCGTTCAAAGGGCTGTATCTGGCAATCCGGCGTATTTTGCGCTGCCACCCCTGGGGAGGTTCCGGATATGATCCCGTTCCATAAAAAAACTATTTTCTGTACTATTCGCATGATAATTCCTGTTGATATACATACACATCGGCGGCCCCAAGTGCCCGGAACGGCTATTGTGAACTGTTTCCCCGAATCGTTTGTTCCGCAAACGGAAGGCTGGTATTCTGTGGGAATACATCCGTGGTATATCGCTTCCTTCGCAGCTTCCCTGAATGACAGTAAGGCCCGTTTTGAAGAATTACTGGACCATCCCCAGGTATTGGCTGTGGGTGAGGCCGGATTGGATAAATTGGCTGAAGCACCTTTGACTTTGCAGATAGAAGTGTTTGAATATCAGGCACGTCTGGCCGAAGAGGCGGATAAACCGTTAATCATTCATCTGGTGAAAGCGGTAGATGAACTTTTGAAACTGAAACAGAAGATACAACCGGTGAAACCGTGGATTATTCACGGGTTTCGTGGAAAAGCGGCTCTTGCAAAAGAATATCTCCGACATGGTTTCTATCTTTCTTTCGGAGAGAAATATCAGGAGGAAGCGTTGTGTATAATGCCGTCTGAACGGTTGTTTATCGAGACAGATGAAAGTACGGTATCTGTCGATACGCTTTATGAACGGGCTGCCATCCTCCGTAAAACTCCCCTTGAGGAACTCAGGAGAACGATTCGTAAGAATGTGAGCGAAATCTTTTTTAGGCAATAAGAGTTGTTAGTTCAGATAAAGAGTCGTACTTTTGCAATTACAAAGTATATCAAATATTTAAATAGTTAATCATTCGATGAATTTTGTAGAAGAATTGAGATGGCGTGGCATGCTCCACGATATGATGCCTGGTACGGAAGAACTTCTGGCTAAGGAACAAGTGACCGCATACATAGGTTTTGATCCTACGGCGGACTCATTGCACATTGGACATCTTTGCAGTGTAATGATACTGCGTCATTTCCAACGTTGCGGACACAAGCCGATGGCACTGATCGGTGGTGCTACAGGTATGATTGGTGACCCTTCCGGTAAGTCGGCAGAGCGTAATCTGCTCACAGAAGAAATCCTGCAACGCAATCTGGATGGTATGAAGAAGCAGTTGAGCAAGTTTCTGGATTTCGAATCCGATGCTCCTAACCGTGCAGAATTGGTGAATAACTATGACTGGATGAAGAACTTCACTTTCCTTGACTTTGCCCGTGAAGTAGGTAAGCATATCACTGTGAACTACATGATGGCGAAAGATTCTGTAAAGAAGCGTCTGAACGGTGAGGCTCGTGACGGTTTGTCTTTCACGGAATTCACTTATCAGTTGTTGCAAGGTTATGACTTCCTGCATCTGTATGAAACCAAAGGTTGCAAACTGCAAATGGGTGGTTCTGACCAATGGGGTAACATCACGACAGGTGCCGAACTGATTCGTCGTACCAATGGTGGCGAAGTGTTCGCTCTGACCAGCCCGCTGATTACGAAGGCTGACGGCGGTAAGTTTGGTAAGACTGAATCCGGCAATATCTGGCTTGATCCCCGATATACTTCCCCATATAAATTCTATCAGTTCTGGTTGAATGTGAGTGATGCTGACGCAGCACGCTACATCAAGATATTCACTTCACTGTCAAGAGAGGAAATCGAAGCCTTGACAGCTGAGCATGAAACTGCACCGCACTTGCGTGTTCTTCAGAAACGTTTGGCAAAAGAGGTGACTATTATGGTTCATTCTGAAGAAGACTATAATGCAGCGGTGGATGCGTCTAATATATTGTTCGGCAATGCAACTTCCGATGCATTGAAGAAGTTGGATGAAGATACCCTGCTGGCTGTATTCGAGGGGGTTCCTCAGTTTGAGGTTTCCAAGGATGCTGTGTCTGCCGGTGTGAAAGCTGTCGATCTGTTCACAGATAATGCAGCTGTTTTTGCCTCCAAAGGTGAGATGCGTAAACTGGTGCAAGGTGGCGGTGTTTCTCTCAATAAAGAGAAGCTGGAAGCCTTCGACCAAGTGGTTACTTCTGCTGACCTTTTGGATGAAAAATATCTGCTTGTGCAGCGCGGAAAGAAGAATTACTACCTGATTATAGCCAAATAAAAGGCAAATTAGTAGCAAATAAGAAAAAAGGCCCCGAAATATTTGGATATTTCGGGGCATACTTTTATCTTTGCACCGCTTTTTAACAGAAAGCACCCGAGTTTGTCCTATGGTGTAATGGTAGCACAACAGTTTTTGGTTCTGTTTGTCTAAGTTCGAATCTTGGTAGGACAACTAAAATGAAAGAGCTCTATAGAGAATTATCTCTGTGGAGCTCTTTTTTTGTATTATTTTCTGTTAAAGAACTTCCATTTTCTTCCATTTGAACAATATTACTATATAATTGGTACAAAAACACAATGTTTCTCCGTTTTCTTTTGCTACATTTGCATCGTGTACGTAAACGAAGTATGCCAATAACCGATTATTATCAACTTTAAAACGTAATAGAATTATGAAAACGAACTATGAAATTCGCTATGCAGCGCATCCCGAAGACGCAAAAAGTTATGATACCAAGCGTATCCGTCGTGATTTTCTTATCGAAAAAGTCTTCTCTGCTAACGAAGTAAATATGGTATATTCCATGTACGACCGTATGGTTGTAGGTGGTGCAATGCCCGTGGGCGAAGTGTTGAAACTGGAAGCTATTGATCCGTTGAAGGCTCCTTTCTTCCTGACCCGTCGCGAAATGGGTATCTTTAATGTAGGCGGTCCTGGTGTGGTAAAAGCCGGTAACGCTGTATTCGAATTGGATTATAAGGAAGCTCTCTACCTGGGTTCGGGCGATCGTGAAGTAACTTTCGAAAGCAAGGATGAAAAGAATCCCGCCAAGTTCTACTTCAACTCACTGACTGCTCATCGCAACTATCCTGATAAGAAAGTGACGAAGGCTGATGCCGTAGTTGCTGAAATGGGTAGCCTGGAAGGTTCCAACCATCGTAATATAAATAAGATGCTGGTGAATCAGGTATTGCCTACCTGCCAGTTGCAGATGGGTATGACGGAACTTGCTCCGGGTAGCGTATGGAATACGATGCCGGCACATGTGCACAGCCGTCGTATGGAAGCTTACTTCTATTTTGAAGTACCCGAAGAACATGCAGTTTGCCACTTCATGGGCGAAGTTGACGAAACCCGCCACGTATGGATGAAGGGTGACCAGGCTGTATTGTCTCCCGAATGGTCTATCCATTCTGCTGCCGCTACTCATAACTATACCTTTATCTGGGGTATGGGTGGTGAAAACCTGGACTATGGAGATCAGGACTTCTCTTTGATTACCGACCTGAAGTAATAAATTGAGTAAACCGAGACTTTGAATCGTAATTAGAAACAAGTTATTAATAAACCTAAGTAAATAAATTATGGTAAACTTTTCATTAGAAGGCAAAGTAGCACTTGTAACCGGTGCTTCTTACGGAATTGGCTTCGCTCTGGCAACTGCCTATGCACAAGCCGGTGCAAAAATCGTGTTCAACGACATCAAACAAGAATTAGTGGACAAAGGTCTGGCTGCTTACAAAGCTGAAGGCATCGATGCTAAAGGTTATGTATGCGACGTGACAAATGAAGAGCAGGTGAACGCTATGGTTGCCCAGATTGAGAAAGAAGTGGGCGTGATCGATATTCTGGTAAACAATGCAGGTATCATCAAGCGTATTCCGATGCACGAAATGTCTGCTGCTGAATTCCGTCAGGTGATCGACGTAGACTTGAACGCTCCGTTTATCGTATCCAAGGCTGTTATCCCTTCTATGATAAAGAAAGGTCACGGCAAGATTATCAACATCTGCTCTATGATGAGTGAATTGGGTCGTGAGACCGTGTCTGCTTATGCTGCTGCCAAGGGTGGATTGAAGATGCTGACTCGCAACATCGCTTCCGAGTACGGTGAATACAACATCCAGTGTAATGGTATCGGCCCGGGTTACATCGCTACTCCGCAGACTGCACCGCTTCGCGAACCGCAAGCTGACGGTTCACGTCATCCGTTCGATGCATTTATCGTTGCTAAGACTCCGGCTGCACGTTGGGGTACTCCTGAAGATTTGATGGGTCCTGCCGTATTCCTGGCTTCCGACGCTTCTGATTTCGTAAACGGTCACGTACTCTACGTTGACGGTGGTATCTTGGCTTACATTGGCAAACAGCCTAAATAAGTATATGAATAAATAATGGGAAATGGATAATTGATGCTGTCAGTTATCCATTTTTCCCATTTTCTATATCTTCATAATCCATTATCCGTTTTTCAATTATCAATTGATTAAGCAATATGAAAAAGTTATTCCTTTTACTGGCAACAGCATTCGTATGTTTTGCCTGCACCAACACTAAGGATGTAGTTACCGTAACGGTAAGCAATCCTTTGGCAATGGAGCGTTCCAATGAAATGGTTGAGGTGGCTATGAGCGACATCGCCAACCAACTGAAACTGGCTGACACAGCACAGATTGTGGTTCTGAATGCTGACGGACAACAAGTCCCCTATCAGATTACTTATGATGAAAAAGTGATTTTCCCTGCAAGCGTAGCTGCTAACGGTACGGCTGTTTATACCATTCAGGCAGGCACGCCTGAAGCTTTTGCAGTAAAGGCTTGCGGTAGATATTATCCTGAACGTGTGGATGATGTAGCCTGGGAAAATGACCTGGTTGCTTTCCGTGCGTATGGTCCTGCTTTGCAAAAGACTGGCGAACGTGCTTTCGGTTATGATGTTTGGACGAAGTACAATACCACCGAACCGGTTGTAGAAGCCCGTTATGCAGGTGAGTTGAATCCGGAGACTAAAGCAAAGATCGCTGAATTGAAGAAAACTGATCCGAAAGCTGCACAGGAATTGTATCAATCGGTATCTTATCACGTAGACCACGGAAACGGTCTGGACTGCTATAAAGTAGGTCCTACGCTGGGTGGCGGTACTGCTGCTTTGATGCCCGACGGTGAAATCGTTTATCCGTATTGCTACGCTACACAGGATATTCTGGATAACGGTCCGTTGCGTTTCACTGTGAAGCTGGTTTACAATCCGCTGACTATCAAGGGTGACTCAACAGTGATTGAAACACGTGTTATCACGCTGGATGCAGGCTCTCACTTGAATAAGACTGCGGTTTCTTTTGATAACCTGAAAGAGACTACTCCCGTGGCTACAGGTATCGTGTTGCACGAACCGGATGGTGCTGTTGTTGCTGATGCTGCTGCCGGCTATATCACTTATGTGGACCCTACGGACAATGTGAATAATAATAACGGTAAGATATTCGTAGGTGCTGCTTTCCCGACTACAGTGAAAGAGGCAAAATCGTTGCTCTTCCCTGAAAAGGAAAAGAACGAACTGCGTGGTGGTGCCGATGGCCATGTATTGGCTATCAGCGATTATGAACCGGGTTCAGAGTATGTTTACTACTGGGGTGCTGCCTGGGACAAGGCTGACATCAAAACTCCGGAAGCATGGAATGAATACATGGTAAACTATGCTCAGAAGGTACGTAATCCGTTGACGGTGACAATTAAATAAATCAAGTTTCACCACGGAGTAACACAGAGTATCATGGAGTTTTATTTTATAATTGTAGAACTCCGTGATACTCTGTGTTACTCCGTGGTGAACTCATTCTATCAGCACAAAGTATGCCCATTTCTCCGGTTCCTTGTGATGCCTTTTCATCATTTCCCCTTGTGCTTTTACAAAAGCTACCCGTTTAGATGTTTTAAACTTCCAGTTTTGATAGAACAGAGTCATGAATTCGGCTGTTTCCTTATCCGATACTTCTGCTAAAGTCATAATCATATTTCTTGCTCCTGCTGAGCGGAATGCTCGTTGAAGTCCGTAGACTCCTTCTCCGTCACGTATCTCACCCAAACCTGTGTTGCAGGCTGAAAGTACTACCAAATCTGTGTTCAACAGGCTCATGCCGAATATTTCGTAAGCGGTGAGCAGGCCGTCATTCGGCAGATTCAGTGAGGCAGAGTCTTTCCAGGCTTTGCTTGCGCCTGAGAGGGCCAGACCTGTGCGCAGAAGTGGATTATAATAACCACTTTTTCCTTCCTGATTCAATCCTTTATCTTTTATGCCGGAGTCGTAGGGTAGATAGAAACCATGTGTGGAGATGTGGAGTACGAATGGCGATTCTTTCCGGTCGGATAATCTCCTGAACGCACTTTCCGTTGCTTGTCTGCCGGAGAAAACTTCTACAAGGCATCCTTTCTCCTTTAATACGGTGGAGATGGATGCAATTTCCTTTTTGGAAGATGGCAGGTAGTGGAAGCCCTGTCCCCGTACTGGATTCTCAGGTTTGGAAGGTGATAGCCCGTAATCTGCCGCACCAAACAGGACGACTGATTTGTTTTCCGGGTATAGGTTGTATTTCTTTGTCAGCCTGTCGGTGGCACAGAGTTGGAACTTTAATCCATATTCATTGCATAGGTATAAATTATTGTCACTTACTATTCCGGTAAAAGGAATGATGCTCAGCAATCCTGTGGGAAAGAGAGAAATAACGATTCTGCCGCCGAAATGAGCCTGTATGGGATTCCAGATGTTTTTCACTATGAAATCATTCTGTTGGTCATCGTCGGTATCGTTGAGTGCAGCCCTTAACGGCTCTTCGTCGCAGAGCGGGACGAAGTGAGGACTTTTATCCGCATTCGTAAAGACGAGTGCGGCATATTGCCGGGCGCCGTTGTCGGGACGATGCAGCAGGATGAACTCAACCATCACTTCTTCCTTGCTTGTCACAGTCTTGAGTATTGACTCCCATTCGGTGATGCAACGGTAGGGCTCCTGTACACTTCCCAGTACGTATGCCACTGCTTCCCTGCTTAGTGCCATGGAACGCATGCTATTCAGTATATTCGGCAGGTAGTCCCCTTTCAGGTGTACGTTCATGGCGTCTTCCGTCAGCATAATCTCGGATTGCCGCTGACTTAGTTGCCGTAGATATTTATCACCTTGCATGGCAACCATCTTTTCGTTGTATATGGCGGGAGACACCAGAAAGAATTGTTTCATTAGTTGGGCATTGCTGTACATAAATTTGGGCATACCTTCGTGATTGATATACCGATAGGCGAAGGTTTGCATTTCGTCGTACCAAGGCTGGAAGAGACTGAGCAGGTTTGTCCGGTCCAAGTCTATATAATAAGGTATATATAGGCCTAATGTGTGAATCAGGCATGCTTTCATTTTTTGGTAGGTCTGCAAACTCTTTCCGATTTCATTCTGTCGTTCGTAGCAGCGGGCTACCAGCGTGAAGCTGTCGAAGAAATTACGCAGTACATTGAGCCGGTAGAAGTTCATCGAATTCATGGATTTCCGGTATCGCTCATCCGCTTCCTTGCAGAGGGATTGGGCCGTGGCATAATCTTTCTTCATGATGGCGATGCAGGCGCGGCTACACATTGCATCCTTAAGCCCGGTTATTGTCCGAGTGGGGGTATCTGTTTTTCTGATCCCATCAAGTACTTTTTCCGCTTCTTTGTATTTCCCTTGCTGGATGAGAGCCATAATCCACCGGTTCTTTGCTTCCTCCAATTCGTATTCGAGGAATGGCCTTTCACCCAGGCTGACTGCTTTCTTGAAGGATTTGATTGCGTCGGCATACCGTTTTTCTTCGTAATAATAGTCGCCCAGCAACGTGTGGGCTACAGCGTACATGTAGTCGTTGGCCGCCAGTCGGTATTGACTGAAAGAGGACTTGAATATTTGCTCGGCATAGCCGCGCAGGCAGGCATTATGCTTCATGCCTTCTGCCGTCAGGGTGTATGCCTTTGCCAAGCGGCTGTATGCATTTTCGCTGCTTTTCGCCACATCGTCACTATATTTCATGTCTTCTTCTTTGAAGGAGAAAGATTGTATCAGGGCAGGCAGCAGCAATTTACTTATAGAGTCGATGTCCTGCGCGTTGAAGGCGGCGGCGAGTGAAGCGAGCAATGCGGCTTCATCATACATACCCCTGTCGAGGCAGTAGATGCCTGTATTGTAAAGCTCCCTTGCGAAAGTAACGTCGTCGGGAGCCTTTTTCAACTTCTCTATCTGGCGTTCACATGCTTTTATTTCCGGTTCCTTGCGTTGTGCCTGTGAGGTGGCGACGCTTACTAAGAGCAGAATTAATATTCCTGTGATGTATCGTGTCATAATGGATAGAGGTTATTTTAGAACAGTTTTTTCTCTTTCAGTTCTTTCAGGATGGCGGTAGCCTCCGCTGTATACGCCCCGTCCTTCCGGATGATAGATTCGGCTGTCACTTTGGCTTTTTCCCGGTCGTTGGTATGCAAATAGGCGCAGAGTAATAGCCATTCGGCTTCCTCACTATACTCCGAATCGAGTATTTCGGGTGTCAGCAAGGCAATGGCATCTTGCGCACGTCCCTGTATCAGGTAGTCCGATGCCGTGCGGAGGATGGTGGCAGTCTCGCCCCCGCCTCTTGACGGCTCGATTACCGGTTTCACATAGTAAGTGCGGAAGATATCTGCCGGGGCATAGCGGTAACTGTTGCCGATCAGGAACAGTATGCCCAGCACTATGGCCGCTACTGCGGCAGTGCTCCAGATTAGCTTCTTGCGTTTCTTTGCGGGATGTGCCGCCAGCGCCCGGAATGCCTGTTTCTCCGCCTCCCGTATTTCGGCTTCCGCCAGGAGCCCGCGCAGTTTCACTTGCTTTTGCAGTTCCTCATCCGTTTCCAGTTCCCGGCAGAAGGCTTTGCGTTCTGCCGGTTCCATTTCGTTGCTGATGAAACGGTCTATCTGTTCATCTCTGTACGTGTCCATCATTTTTTCTCCTTTCTCTTCCAGTGTATATCAGCGTCTTCCAGTCTTTTTTGCAATGCGAATGTCAGGCGGCGGAGGCAAGAGCTTTTTTTGTTCTTGGCCACGTCGGCGTCTTTGTAATTCATCCGTTCGGCTATTTCTGCCATTGACAGGCGTTCCCAGTAGAAGAAGGTGAGTACCCGGCGGCAGATGTCTTCGGTTTCCTGCACTAGCCGCGCGGCTATTTCCTGGGCTTCTTCCCACTCCCGGGATATCTCGTTGGCTGTAATCCATTCGGAGAAGAGGGATTGCTCTTTTTCCATTCTGTTTCTACGTAGCCAGTTGCATGCTTTCCGCTTGCCTATCTCAAAGAGATAAGTTTTCAGGGAGGTGTGCCCTTCCGTATAATTTCCGTTCTGTACATTCTGGCATAGGGTAGAGAAGCTGTCTTGGTATAAGTCGAGTGCCGTCTCTTCGTCTATGCCGTATTGCTTCCGCAGGAAAGAGACGAAGGGCGCCTTATAAAGTTCGTAGAGGCGGTCTACTTCTCTCTCCCGACCGGACTTTCCGCTACGGAATAGTTGTTTAATGATTCCCATGGTCGTATTATTGTTGGTGACCGATACGGAAACTGTCCTGTATGCTTGTGTACTCCAGGTAAGGGGTTTGTTTCCTTTTCTTCTTGTTCGCGGTCAGTATCTGCATCTTCCGCTTTAGCAACTCCGCGAAGTGGCGGACGGTGAGTGGCTTATCTTTGTTTCCCAGTGTCGTTTTACAGAAAGCGAATGTCAGTAGTCCGTAGTAGCGGGATTGGTAGGCGTCGAAGTATTCGAAGTTGGTTTCCTCTGCCAAGCATGCGCTGAAAACCGCTGTCGGAGCCAGGCCGGATTCCTGTTTCAGGCGGAGGCTCAACTCCGGATGTTTGCCTTCGGTGGGTACGTAGTCATCCGGTGCAAAGATGTAGCCGGTACCGCGGATGTAATCGTCGGCTTCTGGCAACCGATTGCCAGTGCCGCTATGGCAGGCATCGAGTACTACGGTGACGCTTCCCCGCTCGCCTGCCTTGCGACGCAGGCGGCGTATCCATTCACCAAGTTCGTCGTCGCGTAGGTGGTTCTGGCCTTCATACTCTCCGGGTGCGTACCAGAACTGGGCATCGTAGGGGATGAGTGCTTCGTCCAGTCCGTCTTCTTCGTCCCCGTTGTCGTCCATCATTTGCTGTCCGTGACAGGAGAAGTGTAGGTATACATAGTCGCCCGTTTGGGTTGCGTTGCACAGACTTTGCAAGGCATGGGCGATGTTGCGTTTCGTGGCTTTCGCGTCGGATAAGGTGGCGATGTTTGTTTCTTCGTATCCACAGGCCGCGAGCAGGGAATGTGTCAGGCGGGTGTCATTGCTGGCATGGATGTTTTCCCAGCCGCTTCCTTCGGGGTAGCGGGATATGCCGACGATTAGCGCCCGGTTGGTTTGGGCGAGGGCGGCACAGATATTCAGCCAGAGGCAGAGGGAAAGGAGGCTGTATCGTAATAGTAGTTTAACTCTTGTCATGGGCCCGATGAAATGATTGCTCTGTACAAAATTAGTCTTTTATCGGATATTTGCGGCAGGTATGAGTGAATATTTGCACAGTGAAAGAATTTTTTTCCCATTGCTGTATATTTTCTTCTTTCCCATCCTCTCCTGTCTTCTTTTTCCTGTTTGCAGGTGCGGCGGGCCTTCATTTCATATCTGCCATGGAACTCCTCACTGCGGCAGATGGCATTGGAATGGGTTTAAGTTGTTGATATGTAGTGGTGTAAGCTTCGTTTTGCAAGCCGGAACGAGGTGTTTTGCCCATTGAAACGGAGTGTTTCGCCTGTTGAAACAAGGTGTTTCACCTATTGAAACGAAGTGTTTCATTGCTCGAAACAAAGTGTTTCATCTGTTGAAACAGTCAGTTTCACCTGCTGAAACGGGAGACGGAATAGGGCGTCGGGGAGTATATGATTAAAGAGAAATGATGGAATTGGCCGATCAAAAGGAACTGAAATATACCTAATCGGGTATAATGCAGTTCTGAAAAAGAGGGGCTTTTCGGGATAAAAAGGGGGTGAACCCTATCGAAAAAGTAGTTTTATCCGCTATTTTCCGTCTCTTCTTGTTTGCTTAAATTCTGTCTGTTTGATTCTATTTTGTCTTAATGGAATGCTTTTGAATAGTGGAAATGGAATAGCGTATTCGAAGTGAACGCTGTTTTTACTGTTTGCTTTCTATTTGAAAAGTGCTGAAAGTATTTCCTTGCATTTCTTTTTATCACCGGACTGATGTATTATGAACTACCGGTTTCCCGCTGAGTTCTTTCTGTTTCCTATTCAACAGAGTATGACAGGAAAATTTGTGAGATGCAGATAAAAATTTCCGACTGAAGCCGGAAATTATTTATTTCCCCTGTTACCTTTTCCCTGTTTCGGGTATAGAAGATAAGAAATGCTCTTTTACCTTGTTTTTATTCCCTTTCCGGGAAAGCGCTTTTTATTAGTGTCCAAGCTGCATTGTCCGTTGATAGGGGAAAACAAGATAATGTTTTTTGGGGCAAACAACCTTGTTGCAGATGAAGCTGTAAAGGTAATTAACTTAATTTTGGAACTGCAATAATAGATGTAAAATGATGGATGATAAAGCACATATACCCTACCGCACGGCAAAGCGTTTCTTGATAGAACTTATCAAGAATAATGATTTTTCGGGTGATGAGGAAATCATAAGATTATTGCATTCTATTTTGCAGGATAAGTCCTGCCTTAGTTATTTCACTGCCGGAACCATGAGTTGTATTCGCATTGACAAAGAGGCTCGCATCTTTCTTCCCGATTATTCGGATCAGGAAGTGAAAATGCCCTGTCTGCCCAAGACGGTGTTTCTGTTCTTCCTGATTCATCCTGAAGGAGTGAGTTTTAAAGGCATGCGCATCCACTTGCAGGAATTGTATAATATCTATCAGATGGTGATGAAGAAGAATATTGAGGCGGATAAAATAAAGCGGATACTCAGTAATTTGGTCGATCCGATGAGTAACTCCATTTATGAGGTTTGCTCCATAATCCGCAACAGACTACTAAGGGTGGTGGGGCCTTCGCGAATGGAATTTTATGACATTACGGGGAAGCGGAGCGGATACCATCACATTCTGCTGGACCGCAAACTGCTTGTCGTGGAACATGAGAAGTTGAGACAGATGATGGAAAGATGAACAAGTGAATAGTTATTAATATAAAGACAATATTATGAGAATCATGAAAGCAATCCTGATTGGAATCCTCCTCTGCGCAGGAGTGGGGATAAAAGCGCAGGATAAAATTCAAGTGACTTCGTTCAACCGAATGGAGACGGATATTACGGCACGTGTCACTGCTCCCCGTAAAGATCAGAACGGAGAAGTATGCGCACTTATCCGCATAGTCACCACAATTAAGGATCTTATGTTCGAGCCGGATGCACTCGGCATTGCGGCACGCGAAAACAAGACCGGGGAAATCTGGCTCTATGTCCCTCGTGGGGCAAGGCGAATCTCCATTATGCATGATAAGTTCGGGGTGTTGCGTAACTATTTCTATCCGGATATCATCGACAAAGGAACGGTTTATGAGATGGAAATCCGGGTCAACGATGGGTCCGGGCAAGTTGCGGTGGACACCAGTACGCAGCTGCTCGTCATGCGCCCCGAACCAGCTACGGCGGATATCTACATTGACGATGAAAAGGTACCGACAGAGAACGGACTGTTTACGGCTACCATGAAGAAGGGAACTCATACCTACCGGGTGGAGGCTCCCATGTATGCCTCCGATGCGGGCATAATCGACTTGGGAAGCGAGCAGAAGATAATGAGTGTGACTTTGAAGCCCTGTTTCGGTTATTTGGAAGTTTTCACCCTTCCCGAACAGGATGCCAAAGTATATATTGACAGCGTGCTCGTGGGGCAAAGTCCTTATAAGAGTGATCGTATGCCGTTACGATCTTACCACGTCAAGGTAGAGAAAGAATTTTTCTTTCCGCTGGATACTTTGCTCAGTGTTTCGGCAGGTGAAACCACTACCCACACTTTCCGGATGATCTCTACCATTAAACCTAAAGAACCTCGACGCACGCTTGTAATGCTGGAAGCAGGCTACCATCCTTCGCAAACCTCTTTTGGAGGTATGGTAGGATTTGTAGGAACCAACGGTGCCTACATCCGTTTCCGTAGCGATTTCGGCTCAGCCTCTACCGAATTGGAATGCGATGATACCGGTGAGCTGACCGCCGGCGGAACAGGCATTCCTTATTATAAAGAAGGTGTTACGCAGAAAGCCCGCATGTCCATTACAGCAGGATATATGCGTCGTCTTGCCAAACCGCTCTATGCCTATGTCGGTGCGGGATACGGTAATCGTACACTGGCCTGGGAAACGGTGGAAGACGAACTGGTGAAGAACACCGATCATTCGGCAACGGGTATTGCCGCCGAGGTGGGAGCCATTGGCAGGCTGGGTAAGTTCGCGGTCTCCGTAGGTTTTCAGACGGTTGGTTTCAAGTATCATGAACTTAGTGCCGGCCTCGGATTTTTCTTCTAATTCATAATTGCTAATTCAAAACGTTCAGAAATGAATAGATTAAAACAAATCATAGGGTGTATTCTGCTGTTATTGCTGGCAGGTTGTGAGAAAGACACCGAACCGACAAATTTTGCCCCGAAGTTGAGTACGGGGGAGGTGTCGGAAATTTATCGCGTCGGAGCTACGTTATCTGGAAGTGTACAGAAGTCAGAAGGTATTCTTATTAAAGAGTGCGGTATCCTCTATTCTACTATACAGAGCATGGCTGAGTATGAGGGGGCGAAAATATCTGTAGAAGAAGCGGCATCCTTTACGGTTTCTTTGCAGAATCTGGTTCCGGGTACCACCTATTATTATTGTACCTATGCCAGTAGCGGCCGTAGTATTGCCAAAGGCGAGGTCAAGACTTTCACTACGATAGCAAATAGTGCTCCTTTATTCAACAGTCTGGTTCTTGAGGCAGTAGATGAACAGAGTATCACACTCTCTACCACCATAAAGGATGATGGCGGCAGTGAGATGACTTTGCGGGGTTTCTGCTGGAAGCTTTCTGAAAACGATGATGAAAAGGAGCCTACGATAGCCGATAATATGACCAATGTACCTTTGGAAGAGCTTGTTTTCACTTCTAAGATAAAGGGGCTGGAGCCGTTGAAAACTTATTTGGTGCGGGCTTATGCAGTCAATAGTATAGGTGTGGGATATGGAGAAACTATGACTGTACAGACAAAGGCCGCAACCATTCCGGTAGTTGCCGCCATAACCGAGGCCGGTTCCACTCCTCTTAGCGTTACGGTAGAGTCGTCAGTTATCAGTAACGGGGAGATGCCTATTCAAGAGAAAGGCTTCTGCTGGAGCACCGAAAATAAGGAGCCTACCACTGCGCACATCAAGAAAGTGGTGGAGGGAGACGATGAAACTTTCTCTCTTCTGATTGATGAGTTAAAGCCGGTGACCACTTACTACATTCGTGCCTATGCGACCAATGCATTGGGAACAGGATACAGCGAGACTTTTACTTATGAAACTCCTCTTAATGTTCCGGATTTGGATGCGACTACTATGACGGAAGTGAAACCTACTACAGCAAAAGCCGCTTCAGTGGTAATTTCTGAAAATGGTAGCGAAATCACAGAGAAAGGCTTCTGCCTGAGTAAAACAGAGAAGGAACCCACGATAGAAAATACGAAGGTCGTAGTGAACGGAAGTACGGCTACATACAGCGTTGTATTGTCTAATTTGGAATCTGCTACTACTTATTATATCCGTTCGTATGCAACGAACAGTAAAGGAACCGGTTATGGGGAGGTGGCGGAATTTACTACTGCCGTTGAAATAGGCGAAACTACCGTTAATGGCATAACGGATACCGATGCATCAGTCTCTGCTGAAATACTGACACCAGCCGAGCACCTTGCCATTACAGAGAAAGGTTTTTGTTATAGCTCTGTCAATGCGGTTCCCACTGTAGCCGATACGAAGAAGGTTTCTTCCACACAAGGAAATAGCATTACTGCAAGCCTGACGGGATTGGCGGATCATACGAAATACTACATCTGTGCGTACGTGGTGAATGACAAAGGTACATATTATGGGGCAGTGCATGAGTTTACTACGAAGGAAGGAGTTACCGTCGGCGCTACTTTCATCTCAGATATTACCCAAACATCTGCTGTGGCTTCTTCCGAAATACTCTCTGATGCGGGAAGGGAGGTGCAGGAAAAAGGTTTCTGCTATAGCATAACGACCCCGGAACCTACATCCGCCGATCAGAAAGTTACTTCGGATGCGGAAAGTAGTCTGATTACTGCCGCTATCACCGGATTATCCTCAAATATGAAATGCTACATTCGTGCCTATGTGAAGAATGCCCGTGCCTACCACTATGGCAAGGTGACGAGCTTTACCACTCCTTCGGAGAAGGCTGGCGAACCGGTTGATCTCGGCTTGAGTGTGAAGTGGTCCAATTGGAATGTCGGTGCTTCTTCTGTTGAAGAATATGGAGGGCTATATACTTGGGGAGACCCGACGGGAACACTCGTCAACAGCGCCGGTCCGGGTGTTAACGCAGGAGGTGAAATCAGTGGTACGGAATACGATATTGCCCGTGTCAAATGGGGAGATAGTTGGCGAATGCCTACGAAAGCTGAGATGGAGGAATTGGTAAATAAGTGTACCCGGACTACTGTCACGCGCAATGGCATCTCCGGCGTGGAGTTTACAGGACCTAGCGGAAATTCTATTTTTCTGCCTAATGGCGGGTCGCGTAAGGAAACGACAATAGAAAGTCAAGGAATAAGTTCCTTTTATTGGACCGGGACAGGCTCTTCGTTTTCCTATGGCTTTACTAGTCAAGCTTACTATATGGTAAATGGTGGTATGAGAGATCACTATTGCACTAACGGATTTTCGGTGCGTCCGGTTTCTGATTTTGTAACTGTTGGGGAAACCGCTATAAGTGGTATTTCCGGTACGGGGGCATCAGCCTCTTCCGGCATCGCATCGAATGAAGGACTTACGATTGTAGAAAAAGGCTTCTGCTATAGTTACCTGAAAACTCCCACTACGGATGATGACAAGGTAGTATGCCAGACGGGAGGGAATGGGATTGAGGCCATTCTCAGCGGCTTGGTTCCAAACTCTAAATACTATGTTCGTGCGTATGTGGTAAATAGCAAGGGGGGGACAGTATATGGTTCCAAACTTGAATTTACTACGAAAGATGAATTTCCGGTAGGTGAAGCGGTTGATTTGGGTTTAAGCGTGAAATGGGCGAATATGAATATGGGTGCAAGCAAGCCCGAAGATTATGGAGGGTACTATTACTGGGGAGAGACAGGTATGTGGAATGATTATTATGATAGAGAAGATACCCCTGAGGATATCAGTGGTACCAAGTATGACATAGCCCATGTGAAATGGGGAGGAGACTGGCATCTGCCTACCTCTGAACAAGTTAATGAACTATTATCGAAATGTACGTTGTTCTGGACGAGCCAGAATGGGGTGAACGGGCTTTTGGTTACAGGACCTAATGGAAGTACGATATTCCTTCCCGCTGCCGGGAGTCGAAGTTATAATATTGTATCTCAGAGGACTGAGGGAAAGTATTGGTCAAGTAAGCTTTGGAAGCAGTTTGATGGCAATGCTTATTGCTTAAGTTTTAGTGAAACCGGTGAAGAGACTAAAGCTCAGGCTCGTGCGATAGGATTCTCTGTACGTCCCGTGACAAATTGATTATTCTCTTGTGACAGGACACTCGTTTATAAATAACGGAAGTAAAGCATTTTATGCTCAATATATATGTAAATACAATTAGAAACTATTATGAGAAACTTGATTTATGGATTATTGTCTGTTGGAGCTTTGATATGCTCGGAAGCGCATACGCAAGCCCAGAATATGAATTTAGCCGGTGTGTATGAGGCTAATGAGAAGGCTAATGGTGGAGTCAGACAGCTTTATGCCGTACTTGATTTCAATACGAGTCAGGCGAAGGATTTTACCCAACTTTTTACCGGAAAGACAGCGCAATTCCAGTTGCTGCCGGAAGACTTTATGAATGTAAAGAAACTGAAGAAAAGATTTGCAGGAAACACTTCGGCAGGTTTTGTTAGGTATCGGGAGAAATTCTTATTAGCCATTACGGAAGAATTGAAACTGACTAACCCGCGACTGGAAGCAGGCATGATTGTGGCTGACTGGGAAAATCATTCTGGTGTGAAAGGTACATGTGGCATCATTGTAAAGGAAGATAAATCCATTGAATTTGTAGGGCTGACTAATCTGAATCGCGATTTGAATCCGGACGGGCTGACCGTTGCTTGTGTAGAAGACCGTTGTTTGGCTGATGTGCCTCGGGCAAAAGGTACGCCGGAAGGCGTTGAACATTTTGTGCGGGAGTATGAAAAACGTTTTATCAAGACCACTGTTACCTCATGCGATCCGGAAATTAAAGTAGAGTTTAAAGGCTGTGAACAAGTAGGACAGCTAGTACAGATTCATCTGCTTATTACCAATCAAAGCCAAATGGAATTTAAGATGGCAGTGGATGGAACGGAGTCTATGGCTACGGATAAAGAGGGAAATATTTACAAAGATATAACCTTTAACTTTGGAGAGCAGAGCGGTAACGGTAAAGCGAATTGTTTTATGGCAAAAGCAACACCGGTTAAGTGTACGGTCATTATTCCGGTGAAGAACGGTCGGGTGCACCTTTTTAATAAAGTAACCATCCGTTCTTATGGTATGGGGTCAGCTATATTCACCGGTAACCATTTGCAGTTGGATAATGTGCCGGTAATGCAATCGGTTTCTGTAGAAGAAGAGGAGGAATTTGTACCCAATGCCAGTCAGCCGCAATCTCCCCAGGAACTTGTCGGACAACTGCCTGAGAAGTTGCCGAACCAGTTGATAGCTGTGGTAAAGGGAGGCGTCAATCTGCGTAAAGGAGCTTCTACAACAGCTGCTTTAGCCGGTAAAGCAGCTTTAGGCGAAGTATTTGCCTTTGTTGGGACTGAAGGTTCCTGGAATGTGGGAATCAGTTCTCAAACTGGTGAGAAAGTATATATAGCTAAAAGTATGAGCAAAGTAGTTGATACAGGCGTGGGAATCTTGAATACAGTATTCTACACCTCCACTTATGCTAATCATTATCTGAATTCCAATCCGACTACTGGATTTGAACGAAACTCGGACTATACTTTCTGGACGCGGCAGGGTGATAAAATCTCTACCGTGTATGCAACATTTAATGTTAACACCACTACCATGACAGGACGCATGAGCAGTACATCTGTCAACTACAAAGGACAACTGAAAGGTTGGTACATTGTACTGGACGAGAAGGTGGATGTAGGCGGTAATCTGATAGAGAAAGTGACTCCCATTTATGTTTATCCTGACAGTAATGAAGATGCTGTTTATGTGAATGGAGTGAAGTTTGTTGCCGAGGGTATATAAGCGGAATTAGATTTTATGAATTTATTAACGGACCTTTGGGAACTTGGAGGTCAAAATACTAAATATTATGGTATATAAAAATTCTATGTTGGCTCTGTTGGGGCTTCTCATGATGGGTTGCTGTCTGCTTTCAGCTTGTTCGGCTTCGGTAGAAAATACTCCGGAAGGTGTGGCAACATTTGTAGTGAATAGTTATATGAAGGGCAAATATCCCGATACGAGGGAATATGCCACTCAGGATGTAATGAAAGATCTGGATAAGTGGACGCAAGAGTCAACGGAGAAGGTGTTGAAAATCTATGGAGGTGCTGAAGTAGAGTTTGATAAAGTGTCGGATTTTGCAGCGGATGGTTCCATGAAAGATGTGTTTTTTAATATCCGGATTGGTGAGAAGAAAAGACGGATGAGCGTTAGAATGGTCAATGAGAATGGCAAATGGCTATTTGATGGATTGCAATTATGCTAAACAATTAAGATAGTAATGAAGATTTTAGATAAAATAGGTTCTTGGATTGATAAGCTTGATGCCAAGATCTTTGGGAAAGAAAACTATCAGCCGTTGGCTGGTCAGGGATTTGTGGCAGCGTTGAAGACGGCTGTGGGGGTAGGTATCGTACTGTTTCTGGTGCAGATGTTCACCACAGGCAGAACGCTGGAAAACTGGACGGCGGGTATTGGCGCTGCTTGTATTCTGATTGCTATGGTGATGAAGACCTTGCCTAACTTCCTGGGGCAAACGTTGAGTATTGGGGCGAAGATCGGTTATGGCTTCTTTTGCTTTTTCCTGGCTTCTTTTGCCTTGCAACTTGCCATGTATATTGTGATGCTGCTGTTGATTATTCTTGTGCTGTACATAGCGTTTTTCTTTATGGGCGGAAGTACTGGTAAAAGTGGAAAAGCGGCTCGTGACGACTGCTACTATTGTGAGATTAGAGGAGCAGGCAGACGTGTGTGCCTAAAGGAGAGTGGATATGAGGGAAGAGAGGTTGAATGTAATAGTTCTAATCCGGTTAACTGTCCGCACTATATTAAGCGTTGAAGCTGTATTAGAAAGAAATATAAGTAAAAACAAGAGGTTTATGTGATATATGAAAATCACATAAACTTCTTGTTTTTTCGTTACTTGTAAAGGTTGTCACAGCAATTTAAACTCGTATCCTTCCTCTTCCAGAAAGTCCAATGCCCGCGGCAGTGCATATTGCAGGTTGCCGTTATTCCAGGACTTCAGCGAGTCGTGGAAAGTGATAATAGACCCGTTCCGTGCATATCTCATCACATTGGCAAGTACTTGCGGACCGCGCAATTTCTTACTGTAGTCACGCGTAACCAAATCCCACATCACTATCTTATAATGCCGTTTCAAGGTGAAATACTGTCCCCAGCGCATATGACCGTGCGGTGGACGGAAGAGATCTGTTTTCATCAGTTCATTCGCCTTGTCCGTATTGGCAAGATAATTGTCGGACAGATATTCGAATCCGCGGATATGATTGAATGTATGGTTTCCGATGCGGTGACCGCCATCTACTACCATTTGGAATACATCGGGATGCTTGCGTATATTGTCTCCCACCATGAAGAAGGTGGCTTTGATGTCATGTTTATCCAATAGTTCAAGTACCCATGGGGTTACTTCGGGGATGGGACCATCATCAAAAGTCAGGTAGACGGATTTCTCGTTCGGATCCATTCGCCAAATGGCACCGGGATATAGCTTTCGGACAAACTCGGGAGGCTGTTCTATAAACACGGTTATTAGTGATTAACGATTAGTGATAAGTGATTAGTAGTTAGCGGTTAGTGATAAGTGATTAGCGGTTAGTGTGCGATGTTACGGCACAGCCGTTAATCACTTATCACTAACCGCTAATCACTATTTCTTATTTCATACGGTCAACGCACATCTGATACAATTCGTTCAGCTTGCTGTCATATATCGGAGCCAGTTCGGAATTATACTTCTGCATAAGCTTCACTTCTGAACTGAGGATAGGCAGCTGATAGTCGATGATTTCACGGCTGGACATAGCAAAACGTTGTTCATCCAAGCTCAGATACCAAGTGAGGTATTCCACAGCCTTGTCGGCAAGTGCCTTCATAATGCTGTCGGCTTTTTCCGTTTCGCCCAGTTGATAGTATGCTTCTGCCATTTGTACGGCACCGTTCTGCCAGTCGTACGGCACATTGTAGGCAGGAATCATCTTCTCTGCGTAGTCCAATGCTTTCTTGGCCTTGTCATTCTTGCCTTCACGTATCAACTGACCTACGAGTTGTGAGAAGATACGTCGGTGAGAATAGCACATACGCATGGCGTTTTCATCAATATAGATACCTTCCTTGTCGATGCCACCGAACTTGAACTTGTTCATCAGGTTGTCATACATCTTTTCGCTATCCAGTTTGACGCCTGTCTTGTCGGTATCGAACGGAGTGAAGCGATAGGTTAGGCCTTCCTGTATGAAGTGATTACCCATGCCGAGGTGGTTCTCCGTACCTACGCTGACTGCCATGTAGATAGGACGTTCCCAATTGGCTTCTGCCAGCATTTCAAGCATCATCAGTTCGCTCTTATAAAGGGCGCGTTTGCCTTTCAGTGAGATGTGCATGTAATCGGGGATACTGTCGCCCGGTATCATCATGCCGCTACGGCGTACAGCTTCCTTATCCACCTTCAGTACAATGCTGTCCGTAGGAATTACTTTGAGATCTTCATTTTTGCTTCGTACCCAATATTTCAGGATGTTCTGCAATTCGTACGGGTTTTCACCGAACTCTTTCTTCACATTTACCAGAGCTTCCGGGTTACCGTTCAGTGCCTGCTTTTCAGCTTCGGCATAGAGGGCGTCGATGCTCTTCTTGTAATCGGCCTGTACAGGAATGTATTCATTGGTTCCTTCCACGTAATCCATACGGTCCCAAGTGATGGGCAATGACGGAGAATCGTAGGCAGGACGCTTCATCTGGTCGATATACCAATCTGTCTGTAAGTAACTGAGGTTACAAGTACGTGCATCCGTGCGGAATCCTTCTGTTTCCTGATTGTACCACAAGGGGAATGTATCATTATCACCGTTGGTGAAGATAATCGGATTGCCGGTTTCTTGCAGAGACATCAGATAGTTCTGGCCGAAGTCACGTGCCAGGTAGCGGTCGCTGCGGTCATGGTCGTCCCACGTCTGGCTTGCCATCTGTATGGGCACGAACAGGCAGACAACGGATGCCAGTGTTGCGGCCGGAAGTTCCTTCATCTTGGCGTAGTGTTGCAACAGGCGGATAATACCTGCCACACCCATACCTATCCAAATGGCAAAGGCGTAGAATGATCCGGCGTATGCATAGTCGCGTTCACGCGGTTGGCTCGGTGTCTGGTTCAGGTAGAGCACAATGGCGATACCCGTCATGAAGAACAGGAAGAACACTACCCAGAATTGTTGAATACCCTTCTGTCCGCGGTATGCCTGCCATAAAAGGCCGATGATACCGAGCAATAAAGGCAGACAGTAGAAGACGTTGTGGCCCTTATTGTTTTGCAGTTCCTGCGGCAACAGACTCTGGTCGCCCACCAGGAAGTTGTCAATGAACGGGATGCCGGTGATCCAGTTACCATGTTCTATTTCTCCGCTGCCTTGCAGGTCGTTCTGGCGTCCGGCGAAGTTCCACATGAAGTAGCGCCAGTACATCCAGTTGAGCTGGTAGGTGAAGAAGAACTTGATGTTTTCCCATTGTGTGGGCATGTTCACCATCACCATTTGTCCGCACTGATCATAGGGAACGTCTTCGCCCTTAATGTCTACCCAGGCTTGATATTCCCTGGCGTGCTGGCTGCTGTACATACGCGGGAAAAGCATATTCTGCGCGTATTCGTATTCGATACGTCCGGGGATTTCAATATAGCTGTCCTTTTCATCGGGAGTGGCTTTTTCCTTGCGGATAAATTTGGTTCCGTTGTACGAGATACGTGGTTCGCAATAGCCATCTTTTACATCGAGGGCTACTTTGGAAGAGAATGCCTGTCCGTAGAATAACGGGCGGGTTCCGTATTGTTCACGACCCAGATATTCACCCAGCGTGAAGATGTCTTCGGGTGAGTTCTGATCCATGGGGGTGTTGGCTGTAGAGCGGATCACGATAATGGCGTAGGAAGAATATCCGATGACAATCATCATGGTACACAACAGCGAGGTGTTGAGCGTACGCGCAGAAACACGGTATTTCTCTTTCATACTTGCCTGCATCTTCGGGCTGAGGTAGAAGAACAGGAAGGCGATAACAATAATACCTATAATAACAGCGCTCGTTCCGTGTCCGTAGAAGGGAATACCTAACAAGGCAATTGTCAGTACGAAGGAGACGGACATGCGCATCTTGTTCTTTTCCGTGTAGCTTTCGTATACTCCCCAGATGATGGAAGCTGCCAATACAATGATGTAAACCATTACACCGCTATTGAAGGACATTCCCAGTGTATTCACGAAGAACAGTTCGAACCAGCCTCCTACTTTTACAATACCCGGTACCATGCCATAAAGTACGGCGGCAACCAGAATGCCCGAAGCGAGCAATGCCAGTAATGAACCTTTGGCATTTGCGTTGGGCACTTTCTTGTAGTAGTAAACCAGTACGATGGCAGGCAAGCAGAGCAAGTTCAGCAAGTGTACGCCGATACTAAGTCCCGTCAGGTAAGCGATGAGGATAAGCCAGCGGTCGCTGTGAGGTTCGTTCGCCACATCCTCCCATTTCAGTATCAGCCAGAATACAACGGCTGTGAAAAGAGAAGAGAATGCGTAAACTTCACCTTCGACGGCACTGAACCAGAAGGTGTCACTGAATGTATATGCCAGTGCGCCTACCAGACCGCTACCCATGATGGTAATCAGTTGTCCGCGGGTAATATTATTCTCATCTGTAACAACAAGTTTGCGCACCAGGTGCGTGATGCTCCAGAACAGGAACAGGATACAAGCGCCACTCATCAGTGCACTCATATAGTTTACCATTTTGGCAACGGTGCTCGGGTCGGAGGCAAATTGTGAGAACAGGTTGGCTACCAGCATGAAGAAAGGTGCTCCGGGCGGGTGTCCTACTTCCAGTTTGTAGCCGGTAGTGATGAACTCCGGGCAGTCCCAAAAACTTGCAGTCGGTTCAATAGTCATGCAATAGACCGTAGCTGCAATGAGGAAAGTAATCCAACCCACAAGGTTGTTTACGGTTCTGTACTGTTTCATTCGGAAAGAATTCGTTATGTTTTTAAGTTATAGCTCTGTATTTTGGTATATACGGCCGCAAATATAGTGATTTAACTGCTAAATGCGTGGAGGTAAGGCATATTTATTAGGATAGGTTAAAAGATATCTTGTATATAATGCCTACTTTTGCATGTTTTTTATAGTATAAATTAAAATATTTAGAATGGATAGTGATTCCGATATATCTGATAATCTTTCTGATCAGGTAGATGTAAGTAATAAGAGATACTTGTTACGCACTAAGGTTGCGGAGATTTTTGATGTGCACCCACAGACTATAACCAATTGGATAGACAGGGGGCTCTTAAGTGGAATGGATATATATGGTCGTACGTTTGTAGATATCCGGTCGGTTGAAAGGCTTCAATCTGAGTTTAGCGATGTGGTGGATATGGAAAAAAAAGTGGAAGCCTATCGGAGCGAATTGGAGAGGTTGGAGGAGAAATACGAGCAGGCATGTGAGGACTTGAGGCATACCATCGAATTGTATGACTACGCGTTGCGATATAAGGATACGGTCAGGGTGCTGTTTGTAAAGGCTTACCGTGCGCTTTATCGTGGAGATGATGAACCGACCCTTGGGATTGTCAATAGCTTCTTGTCGGGAGAAAGTCCCAAGGATATTGCGGCTCGGCAGGGAGTTTCAGTTGGAAAAGTATGTAATGCCATTAAAAGGGGAGTTAAGCGATTGGCGTATATACGGGAATATAAAGCGATGGCCGATAAAAATAGATGGCTGAAAAATGAAAACAAAATGCTTAAAAAGCAAAATAAAATATTGGAATTTAAGTTGTTGAAAAAAGGTCGTTTGGATACTTTTACCCAAGAAGACGCAGAGGCTATTTTATCCGTTAGAATTGAGAGCTTGAATCTTTCTAATCATGTTCATAATGTTTTAGCGCGTATGAATATCAATACGCTTGGCGCGCTTGTTGAACTTGAGCGGGATGAAGTTCTGAGTATGCACTCCCTGGGGCTGAAAAGTGTGAGTGAACTTGATGCTCTACTTAATTCAAAGGGATTGTATTGGGGAATGAGAAGTGGTGATTCTTCCGATATTATATAGGCAACAACCGGTATTAATAATTCATGGAGTTAAAGAAAACTGTCTGGTTTAACTCCATGAATTATACGGGTCAAGTATGTACTGACTTGCAGATTATGGTTGTTTATCCGCCGTTCTACATCATCATGTTCTTTCTGATGGAGAATTTGACAATCGCCATCGCCTGTATGGATGTGAGTGGAATATCCATTGGTTCATGGTGTGGATTGTAGCTCACCAGCTTGATGCAACCTTCCACCTCGGAACGGTTTATATACTTCACCGACAGGTATTCGTCGCCGTCGATGCAAAATGACACCAGGTACATCTCTCCATAAATGACGTTGCTGAAATTGCTGATTTCCTTAAAGCCCACAACATCTCCCGATTTCAAGATGGGATACATGCTGTCTCCACTGATGTAGAGTGCTCCGTCGCAGACAGGTATGTTCGGAATCTGTATCTTTCCCACCACGTGTTGCTGTTTGTTGGCAAGCAATGTTTTCAGGTTGGCGGCAGCGGTAATATCGTATAGTGGTACGCTACGGTCGTCTACCGGATCAGCCGTTTTGGGGTTATGAATCATTTCCACTTCACCCGAAACGATTTCGTCGTTGCAAAATTTGGCCTGATGTACAGGCTGTCCTTTTCCCAGCAGCAGCCAGTTGTAATCTATTTCTTTCAGCTTTTCCAGCAGCAGCGGGAAATCAATTCCGTTTCGTGCAATCCAGTTACTTAGTGTGGGACGCGACACACCCAGGTAAGCAGCCAATTCTGCATCCGTTTTGAAATTCAGTACCCGCTTGGCGCGCTTCACGATGTCGGCTACATTGAATAATAAATCCTGTTCTTTCTCCATGATTTTTATGATGTAAATATTTAGAAACGTATTTATCGCTCATTTATATGTAGTTACCTACTTTGTGAGAATTAATATCTAAAACTATTAGTTTTTTATATGGAAATCTGTTTATCTTTGTTGCGACAAAGGTAATTCCTTTGTTTTAGAATAACAAATAAATCGCATGGAATTATGGAAAACAAACATTTCAGCCTCCGGATAAGAATTCCTTCCGTAACGGATCTATAGATGCAATGCGCAGGATATATAGCTCCTGCATGTCCGATATATAGATGCAGCACATCCGGTATATAGATGCAGCACGACAGATATATAGATGCAAAAGACAAAATTCGATTATTTAATTTATATATATTTATATCATTATGAAACAAACACTTACTCCTTTCGTTCGCACTTGCCACTCCTGTCTGAGGGAACTCCCCATAGAGGCTTTTTATGTCAATCGGAAGACACTGATTCCAGACTACTGCTGTAAGGCCTGTCGCAGCGCAGCCTGCAAGAAACGCTACCTGGATTCACGCTCCGTGAATGACATACGCACGTATCCCTTGATAACCGATATCAAAGACCGCACACTCCGCATGGAACTGATTCTTCATGCCCGCCAGGTGGTGAACGAAAGCGTGGCGAGGAAGCGCAGAAGGCTGTGGGAAACAGTCGGCGAGTAATCTTAATTGTGCAATAACCCATAATTTTACCGCGGATTGCACGGGTTCACACAGGCCTAATTTAGTAAGAGTCAAAATATAAAATCTTAATCTGTGCCAATCTGTGTAATCTGTGGTGAACCAAAAAACATTAATAACCAAACAACATGTCCAGAATAAAAAAACGGGGTCTCGATTATTTTCCCCTTGATATAGATTTCCTACAGAATCGCCTGGTTCGCCGCATAATGAAACGCGAAGGCGACGGCGCGCTTGCCACCTTGGTGAGCGCATTCTCCTGCATCTATGGTGGTGAAGGCTACTATGTTCTCACCGATGCGTTCTTTTACGAAGATATCTCCGCCAACCTCTATCACCAGACCGCGGAGGACGTAAAGCGTATTCTTACACTTGCCGCTGAATACGGCATTTTTGATGTCACGCTCTTCAGAGAGTGCGGTGTGCTGACCAGTGCCGGGATACAGAGGCAGTATCTCTTCAGTACCAAACGCCGCAAAAGTTCCGCGATAGACAATCGCTTCAATCTCATCACCGACGAACAGGAAGATGATGACGCCGGGAAACAGGGAGAGGCTGCCGGGCTATTTCCCGAAACTTCAGGGAGCGAAACGGAAGTTTCCGCTGCACTTCCCGAAGTCTCCACTACGCTTCCCGAAAGCGCAATGGGTACTTCCCAAAATGTAACATTAATCCCCGAAAATGTTGCATCCGGTACACATAGCATAGCACAGCAAAGCATAGCACAGCGGAGCATAGAATACCCCCTCCTCAATAGTTCCCCCTCGGGGAGAACTCAGGACGCGGACCGGGAGTCCGCGGAGGGGGACGGAGAGGAGGAGAATTTTCTTTCTTCACCTGCGACTCCCGCTTCACTTGCAGCCTTTGCTACTTTTGCAGCCCCTGCTGCTTTTGTGGTTCCTGTTTCACCTGCGGTTCCTGTGTCATCGGTAGCTCACGCCTCCTCGGCAGTCCCGCCGTCAGTGCCTCCTGCTCCCTCGGTAGCCCCTTTGCGCCATCCCCGCAAGGAGTGGACAGATGAGGATATTTGCCGGATGCAACCGCCCCCGGATGGGGTGAACCGCAATCTTGACGGGTTGCTCTTCAATCTCCGCCAGTTACGGATCTCCCCTCCGGAACAACGCGCCATTATCCTCAAAAGCAACTTCGGCGCCATCGGCCATCCCATGTGGAAAGGTTTCTCGACGATACGCGAAAGCTGTGGGAAGATACGTCAGCCGGGAAGGTTTTTGCTGAGCTTATGCAATAAAACAGGTGTTCACGAGGAGTAAATGATACACTTGCATTTTATGATAAAAACGAAGATTTTTATTTCTCCGGTTATGATATAAGGCTTATATTTGCAGTGTGATTAAGCTTAAGACACGAAACTAAATTATTCTATTAATGAAAATAAAACTATTCTCTGATTATGGCAGTATTGTATAAAACAGTCCAATCTATATTGGCAAACAAGGCAGGAGTTAAAGTATTTTATCCTCGCGTGGTCCTGAAAGGACACGTCTCCACCGACCAGATCGCCCGTGAAATATCGGAATACTCTTCTCTGAGCAAGGGCGACACGAAAAACGTTATCGACAACCTGGTGCGTGTATTGACCACCCACCTTCAATCTTCCGAGAGTGTGACTCTGGATGGCTTCGGCACGTTCCGCATGGCTATGAAGACCAACGGCAAAGGTGTGGAAAGCGCCGACAAGGTATCGGCTACACAAGCCACAATGACCGTGCGTTTTCTGCCCTGCTACACGAAGAATCTTGACCGTACGACGGCGACCCGCTCCATGGTGACCGGCGTGAAATGTATTCCTTACGAAACAAGTCAGGCAGGAGGCTCCGGCAGCGGTGATGGTTCCGGTAGCGGTTCCGGAGGCGGCGGTCTGGACGAGAATCCGTTAGGATAAGGACGTTGAACGCAGAGGTGCGGAGGCGCAGAGGGCTTCCCGGGTATCAGATTTAAACAGGCGCTGTGTGGCTCCGTACTGGAAACTGACTAAACTATTCATTTTTAACGACTAAACGACTTTATTACTCACAGGGCAGCTTATTGCCCGCCGGACTTATTATTCACTAAACTAATTTCATTCAACTTATGAGAAGTATCAACATGATTGTGGTGCATTGTAGCGCTACCCGGGCAGACTGTGCCCTTACCACAAAAGATTTGGAAACCATTCATCGCCGGCGCGGCTTCCGCGGTATCGGCTATCACTATTACATTCGCCGGGACGGTACAGTTGTCAACACCCGTGCTTTGGAACTCGTAGGTGCGCATGCCAAGGGACACAATGCTCACTCGATAGGTGTCTGCTACGAAGGCGGACTGGATGTCCAAGGGTGTCCTGCCGATACCCGCACGCCTGAGCAGTGCTCGGCACTCCGGTTACTTGTGCATCAACTTCTGAAACGCTTTCGGAACAATGCCCGTATCTGCGGGCATCGTGATCTCAGTCCGGATCGAAACGGTGACGGGGTGGTGGAACCGGAGGAATGGGTGAAGGAGTGTCCGTGCTTCGAGGTAAGCAAGGCGCTGTGAGGTATTGAAACATGAAAATTAAAGGATACCAAAAGGAGGTGTTGAATTATGGCAATTAAGAAATCCGTTTGGGATATGATCCTGAAGTTGGTTATCGCAGTGATTTCCGCGGCTGCGGGCGTGTTGGGGGCTAATGCGATGACGCTGTAAGAGTGATTTTATCGATGACCTTTTAATTTTCTGCAGGTCGGTAGTCCGGATATCGACTTGCAGAAACTAATATTAGATTATAAATAATAGTAAACATGAAAAATGCATATCATTATACTATGTACCAGCGTATTGCCGGTATGTATACAAAAAAGACAATTATGAATAAAAATATAGTATGGATTTTCTTGCTGCTCTGTTCTTTGAGAGTTTATTCTCAGTCAGAATCCAGTTTGCAGCGTATTAATATAAAATCACCCGAAGTTGCGGCGTTTATGAAGGTGGGTGATATACCGGTGAGCCTTTATTCGGGTATTCCCCAGATATCTATTCCCCTCTATGAAGTGAGATGTGGCGAACTTAGGTTGCCTATAAGTCTGGACTATCAGGCCACGGCAATTCCGGTGAATCAGGAAGCAACATGGGTGGGGCTGAATTGGCTGCTGAATGCAGGAGGAATGGTTACTACCCGCTCCACACTGTCAAAAGCAGGCGCACCGGCAAAAGACTGGGGTTTTCTCTACAACAAAATGAATTTAAGGGAAGTATACAGTGATGATTTCGGGCGTCATTATAAAATGGACGGATGTCACGAAATGGGATGGAAAGGCAGTTATGGTTATAATTTTTTCAAATGTATCGTTCAGCCTAAGACGGCGGATATTTCTCCTGAGTTATACGGTCATATCATGTATAACCGTGAAGGTGAAGCGCAGTCCTATTCCGCTAATTTCATGGGGCATAGCTTTGATTTCATTTATCATCCTTTACAAGAGAAGTTCATAGTGACCGGTAACGACCGGAAATTCAAAATAGTAGGAGGGGATGCAGGCATTGAACAGATCACAGATGCTGACGGTATTCAGTACACATTCGGTATCATTGAAGATAATAATCCGAATGCTACTAATAGTGCTTTGTTTAACGCTCTGATAAACAAATCTTATTACTTGACACAAATTAAACATCCTGACGGAAGGACTATTAAGCTGAATTATAAACAGTATGACTGGATACGCTTGTTGCCCGAACTTCAAGAAACGTGGTATTATGGACTGACAAATAAAACAAATTCAGTAGAGAAAGAACTCTCTCCCGTGCTTAAAATTCACAATTATTATTTATATGAAATTGTGACGGATGAGGAAACTGTGCGTTTTAATGTCGGCACACGAATTGATTTAAAAGGAGCTCGAAAAGTGAATAATATCGAGGTGAGAGATAAGAAAGAGAATCTCGTAAAACGTTTCAACTTTGTGTATAGCTATATGAATGGAAGTAGTGTAGGAGGAGATCGGCTTTATGACTATTACGAAAAACGTAATATGCTGTCGGCCTATAATTCACTGTACAATAGTAATGAAATCAATCAGCGTCTACTTCTGATCTCTTTGCAAGAAGAAGTTCCGGATGCTGCGGGTGCCTTGAAAAAGCTGTCTCCGTATAGATTTAAGTATAACGCTGCTTTGCCTGCCAAGACTTCTTCCGCACGAGACTATTGGGGATATTTTAATGGAAAGGATAATACGACATTGCTGGTAAGTCGCTCAAAATCGGGTGAAAGCGGGTATAATAATTTCCCATATAGCACTACGACTTCTTTAATTTATGCTGATCGCAGATGTAATCCTACCACCGTCAGCGCCGGAATGCTTTCAGGAATGGTGTATCCTACGGGGGGTGAAACGAGTTTTAGTTATGAACCGCATTCTTTCACCAACTATATTTATCTCGATACACGTTATACTCAGTTGCCGGCCTCATTCTCACTTTCTGTTGTGGCAACTAATGCCAATACTGTTATACCGGAAGAATATAGAAAACCAAAAGATTTCACCATTGACCGGGATACGGAAGTGGAGGTTTCCATATCGCACTATTGTCCTGCGGGAGAATCGTGGCGGGATATGTTGGGAAGTCCGGCATTTATCTATATTTATGAGCAGATACCTTCCAGTGGCGCCCCGATCATAAGTTTTCACCCTTATAAAGGTTGGGCAATAACTCCGGCGGATACTCTGAATGCAGTAAATGGATCCATAATGCGTACAGAAAGATTGCTTCTTCCAGCCGGTAAATATCAACTGAAACCTACAATCTCTTCTCCGCAAATTGTGCCTGGTCCTAATTTTCACGGAGAAAAAACAGTGAATATAAAAATAAAAAATACAGGTACTGTAATGTCATACGGAGGTGGAGTCAGGATTAAGGAAATTCGTCAGGTTGATGATCAAAAGAGTGTAATTACTACCAAATATGACTATTCTAAGGAATCGGGTGTGTCGTCAGGATTACTTATGACACCTTTGCGCTTTGCACGTAGGAAACTACAACTTTATCAGGCTGACCGCGGGCCGGGCCATGATACTCCGGGAGGTGTAGAGTATCCTGCTGTCCCTGCTCCTGTATTAAAGGAATACTGGCAATTGTCTTCTGACAATATGGCCTTGCCTAGAGGACCATTATTAGGTTATGAACGGGTTGCGGTCATCCGTTATAATGGGAAGAAAGTTTGTGAATACTGGAATAAGAAAAACATGGGAGCCTCTTCCTTTGACTTTACTCCACAATTGCCCGATCCTCGTAACGGCAATCTGCTGAAAGAGTCTGATTACTCAGTTACAGGAAAGTTGGTGCGTGAATCCGCTTATACATATACGGTCTTGAAGAAAGAACACTATTACGTCAATGCTGTAGTAGAAGATATTTATTACGGTCCTGATGCCTGTTCGCCTGTGGGTTGGGGGAATGATTATGCAATCTCTACCAATGGTGCCCGCATGCTCTTTTGTATCTATCCTTCCTCAAAATTCTGGATCGAACCGACAAGGCGGGTGGTAAAAGAATATACGGACAATGGCACGTTGACTACTATGTTCGATTATACTTATAATCCTTGGAACTTGCAGCTGGCCACCACGAAGACCACGTATAACGCCGCCCTGAATGAAACCGTACATACGATCTATCCGCAGAATTATGCCACTATCGGTAGTTATCCCGCCACTTTGGTGAACAAGAATATACTGAATACGCCTACTGAAATAGTGAAGGTGGTGACTCGTAACGGAGTATCGTCCGTTGTGGCCGGTGACTTGAACAGGTATAATGACAATGGGCAGTTGATATCCCATGCCCGCCTGAAACTGGCAAAGCCTCTATCTATGGGAAGCTTTGAGTTTTCCAATAAAGTCCAGGGGCAAATCGGTACGGACACTTTAAGCCGTGGCGCTTACTCTCCGTCTTCCGCTTACTTGGTGGATGCGTCTTGCGGTTATACCGCGGGCGGGAATCTGTCCTATGTGACGGAGAAACAAGACCTGACTACCGTCTACTTATGGAGCTACAACAAGCGGCGCGTCATCGCCGAAATTTCGAATACCACTTTGGCGGAGCTGAAAAAGGCACTGGGGTACACTACCGACGCGCAGTTCACTTCGCTGGAAAGTGAGAGCGCCCCCGACGTCAGTGGGATCAGAGCCAAGCTGGACAGTTATTTCAAAGGTTCCCAGGCGCTGGTTACGACGTATACTTACAGTCCGTTTTTCGGTCTTACTTTAAAAACGGATCCGAACGGAAATATCACCCATTATAACTATGATGAATTCGGGCGGCTGAAGAGTGTTACTGACCGTCTGAAAAAAACGGTTCAGAATTTTGAATATCATTATAAAAATCAATAAATCAGATGGAAATGAAACGAATATATACTTTAATCATATTGTTGGGGCTTTATGCCACGGTATGTGCGCAGGTCTCTACACAGAATTACGTCCGCACCCGTACGATGCTGGACGAGGGCGGTTCGTCTTATATGGATAATGTGGTTTACTATGACGGTCTGGGACGTCCTTTCCAGACGGTGCAAAAAGGAATTACACCTGTTGGTAAAAAGAATCTGATTACTTTACAGGAGTATGATGTGATGGGAAGAGAAGGAGATGCCTGGTTGCCGATAAAATCAGATTCCGTTTATCTGCAACCGGCTACATTCAAAACAAGTGCTCCCGGCAATTATTCGAATGACGCCCGCCCCTATAGTCAGCCGGTTTATGAATCCTCTCCCCTGAACCGGGTCGTCGAGCGATACGGGCCGGGATATTCGTGGCGGACATCTCCTACCACTACAGGGTATCTGACCAATACGCTTGACGCTTCATTGCGTTGCAAGCACTATCAGGTGAGCGCCGACGGTGGATTAACCCTAAGTGCGGCGACTTATTATTCTGCCGGAGAACTTTATGTGACCAAAAACGCGGATGAAGACAAGCATGTCAGTTATACTTTCACCGATAAGGACGGGCGTATTTTATTGACCCGTAAGATGGCGTCCGGAGTGGGGCATGACACTTATTCAGTATATGATGATTTAGGCAATCTGTGTTATGTTCTCCAGCCCATGTATCAGGATAACAGCAGCCTGTCACTTTATGCTTTCCAATATAAATATGACGACCGTGGCCGCTGCATTTGGAAGAAAATGCCGGGAAGTGATTATGTGGAAAATGTATATGACGATGCCGACCGCCTGCTTTTCTCGCAAGATGGGAGACAACGTGCTTCAGGCAATAAATGGACGTTTTACCAATACGACAGTTTTAGTCGTCTGACGTGCCGGGGCGAATGTGTCAACAAAAACACTACAGATGTCCATGCGGTAATTTATATACAGAATTACTATGATAACTACGGCTTTTTAAAACAGAGCGGTTTTACGAACAGAAGTCATTTCACCGTCGGTGATACCCTCTGTGCACGGAGTTTGCCGACGGGTAGCATAGTGTCTGTTTTAGATAATGCAAGCAAAATCTACTCCGCTAATTATTATGATACAAAGGGGCGTTTGGTGAAAAATGTTAAGAATAATTTATTGGGAGGGTATGATACGTCTAAAACTACTTATACATTCACCGGTAAACCGCTGGCAGTGACACATATCCATACGGCCAGTGGCAAGACGACACTGACCGAGGTGTATACCTATACTTACGATAATGCAGAGCGCTTGACCAAGACGGACCATACGCTGAATGGTGTGAAGGTTACATTGGCTTCCAATACGTATGACGAGTTTGGCTGTTTAAGTACGAAATCCCTTCATGGAGCTTCTGTAAATAGACTGTTGTATTCCTACAATATCCGAAATTGGTTGACTTTTATTTATGGGAACAAGTTTAAGCAGACTTTGGATTATGAAAATACTTCTGGACGTTTCACTAAATCTTGTTTTAATGGCAACATCAGTAGTATGACGTGGAAGGCCGGCAATGACGCTACGTTTCATGGATACAACTTTTTGTATGATGGTTTTAATCGCCTTGAAATAGCAGTTTATGGAGAAAATGCGGATATAAACAAGAACGGACGGCGTTATGACGAAATGGTGTCTTATGATAAAAACGGGAATGTAAAAACCCTTGAACGCCATGGGCAGACAGGGACTAATAGTTATGGAGTTGTGGATCAGTTGACGATGAAGTTGAACGGCAACCGGTTGAGTCGTGTTGACGATAGTTCTACGGCCACTGCTGTGAGTGGTGGAACCGATTTCAGAAACGGTACTGGCGCTGTGGATGGCTTTGCTTATGATGTCAATGGAAATTTAACGAAAGATTTGAGCAAGGATATAGTGGGCATTCAATATAATGTACTAAATTTGCCTAGTCGTGTAATATTCAGGGATAATAGTGCTTTTACCTATATCTATGCAGCCGACGGCAGGAAACTCCGTACACTCCACAACATAAAAGATATTGGCGCCACCCAAACGGACTATTGCGATAATGTGATCTATGAAAACAGTATTCAGAAGTTGTTGTTGACTGAAGAGGGGTATGTTTCTTTGCCTGACAAGAAGTATCATTACTATCTGAAAGATCATCAGGGAAACAACCGGGTAGTTGTAGATAAAGATGGAAATGTAGAGGAAACGACGCATTATTATCCATTCGGCGGTGTGTTCGCAAGTACGGGCAGTGTGCAGCCTTACAAGTATAACGGTAAGGAACTTGATACAAAGAAAGGTTTGAACTGGCATGATTATGGGGTGAGACATTATGATGCGGCACTGGGGAGATGGCATGTGGTGGATCCGTTGGCGGAAAAGTATTATGGAGTGAGTCCATATACGTATTGTAAGAATAATCCTACTAATGGTATTGATCCGGATGGGAAACTTGTCATATTCATCAATGGATTCCATAATGGATTTGTGGGAGGAAGTTCTGTTTACTGGAGAATGAATGATAAACCTGTAAATTTTACAACTGCGGTAATGGCTCATTTTGGAGATTGGAATGAGCGATATTATGATGGCGCTTTGGGGGGAACTTTAGGCTTTAGTCAGAATATGCTATGTCAGAATAGGTATGACATTGGATATGTTGCCGGTTTAAAAGATGCTAAAGAAATCATTTCACAATTGGCACGTGATGCAAATGGCAATATAGTGGAGTCCATAAAAGTTATATCCCATAGTATGGGAGGAGCTTATGCAAAGGGCTTTTTGCAAGCCTTGGTGCAGTATGTTAGGAATCATCCAGAAGAATGTAATGGAATAAGTCTTTCTGAATACGATTTTGCCCCATTTCAGCCGGGGAGTCAAAAAGCCGTAAAAGGGGTGGATACATATCAATATTCACATCTGAAAGATAATGTAGCGCATGACGCTCCCATAGAGGGGGCAACACAAATGCCAACTGTTGTTGATGAAGAAAAGGGACATTCAATAGCGGATTATTATGAGTATATTAATACTCTCCCTGCAGGTAAATATATATTTGAAAATGGTGAGTTTGTTAGTTATTAGAGAATGAAAAGTATAAAGTTTATATTAGGACTATTGGCAGTGATATGTATATCGGTTATCCATATACATTTTAGCTTGTATACCATTGATAACGTGGCAAATCCTGTAACGCTCGTGGCTTTATTTATGAAAGGAGAAGATATTTATATGCTTTTTATAGGCTATAGTGTTCAGTTTTTAGTAACACTGCTTGCTGCTTACTTTATATTGAAGGCTCGGCACTTAAAGGTTTGGATCATTGTTTATATAATAGGTGCTTTTGCTGCCCATTGGATAGACAAATATTCTCATCTTTCATCTCTTCCTCTTTGGGATTGCAATGTGGCTTTGGCATATTATTATAAATTTTATGGATATGGAGATGCTCTTATATTAGGAGTGTATTATGTTGTGTTGCAATTATTTGTCTTAGTACTTTATATGCTCTTTGTTGTTTTCTTGGGTATTCCTGTTATAAAGCGTATTCATAATAGAATTACTGATTTTATATACAACCAATATGATGCTTTCATGCATAGCGAAATCTATGAAGGGATGTGCCGAAATAGGTATGTTTGGGGAACTGTGATTCTCATAATCATTTTGTTCTGTATGATTATTGGTATATTATCTCGTTATATGAGCTAATCTTTTTTTGCAGCCGGATAAGATATTATCCGGCTGTTTCGAGTATATTACATTCTAAAAAACATAGTTGTATGATTTCCAAAATAGAAACAATAAATAATATTTTGTCATCTTGGGTTGGTGAACCGGAGTGTCGAGATGAATATAAGGAATATGTTCCTGTTATTCTCCGTCTCGGTGGATTACAAATCCGTTTGAACAGAGAAATAATACCTTTAAATTGAAAAACATGTCACACCTAATAGAAGAAAATGCAAATTTAATAGTGCTAGTAGTAAATTCTATCTCAATACTTCTTTTAGCAATATTAACTGCACTTGGTAAAACCAGAGGTAACCCTTTTGTTTTGTTTATGAAAGGACTTTTGGGTAATATCATATTGTTTCTTGTATTGTTACTAGTTGTTATGCTGGCATATCCGGATTTAGCTATGATAGCAATACTGATACTAATGCTTCAATTTATATATTTCCCAATTACTGGAATAATACTTCTATTTATTAGCATTTGTATTGATATAAATTGGACAAAGAATAATTGGCTATATATATTATTATCTTTTGTATTTCTATTTGGTCTTCTTTTATTTAGCATTCTTTATACTGTGAACCTGTCTCCGTCCTAGCGATAACATATCCGCCGGGACGGAAAACAATTAGAAGTTGGTTTTAAACTAAAATATTTTATTATGAAGAATTTTATTTTGAATGTAGGAGAAAAACTATTCATTCCAACATGTATTATATTTATTTCTTACTGTATATTTTATCGATATATAGCATTTCTTCCTTATCTGATAATCCTAAAAGTGATATTGCTTTTATTGGCTGCAATACAAATTATAGCGTGGGCTTTAGGGAAGTTTGGCAATGCAAAAAGGAATAATAAACTACGGTTGTCTAATAATAATGTAGTTAAGAGTTTTTATTTGCATTCTAGGCGGATTATAACTTTGGTTTTTAGTTATTATTTTGCTGTTTATCTAATCTTTTTTTTGGATAAGAGATCTGTATTATATAACTATCTTATACTGCTTTTATTTGGATTGTATTTAGGTTATGAAATAGCCGTTATAGCAAATCGATATAAAAAATAGTATAATTTCAGTGCTTATGGTTTGATTGATAACCTAATCATGACGCCTAACGGCAACCAGCTGAAAGCGGTGAATGACGCCAACTGCGGTCTACAATAATAGCATCGAGTTTACGAACGGCGCAAATGGCACTACAGAGTATGTGTATGGTACCAACGGTAATTTAACGAAAGATTAAAATAAGAATATAACAGATATTCAATGTGATTCTTAAAATTAGCCAGACACAGTCACGTTCTCTTCGGTTGTGCCTTTAAAATAGATTGTATGAGAAATGTATTATTAATATTATTACTTATTTCTTTGCCGGGTTGTCACCCGGCAAAGAATCCCCTGCTCGTTCTACTGCTTTACGGGAAGTTAAGCGGTTG
>ENA-UEQB01000092-UEQB01000092.1-human-gut-metagenome-genome-assembly--contig:-NODE-92-length-78526-cov-12.122538_pt1 | contig 78526 bp, 65 predicted proteins | sample MGYA00242901_ERZ507918 | MGnify/ENA primary metagenome ERZ507918 (study PRJEB26167, sample SAMN06115405) | human gut metagenome | host: Homo sapiens | place: China:Sichuan | collected 2016-04-06... | reverse complement strand
GGACAGTGAAACGCCTTAGCGCCGATGATAGTTGGTTGTATTTCCAGTGAAAGTAGGACATTGCCCGGCTCCCCATTCAAAAAAGCCTCGGATCTCTCGATCTCGGGGCTTTTTATTTACCTTTTTTCTTCGTGTTTTTCCTAATAGCCTTTTCACTTATTCTCTAGGCAAAATTATCTAGTCCCTTGTCTGCTATAAGGAAATTACGATATGAATAAGGCTTTTAAAACCCTCTGGAATGACGTTCGTCAGGCCTATGTTGTTACAAACGAAGCACAAAAATCGCACGGCAAACCCGCAAAGACTGCATTGACAGTGGCTTTGATTGCCTCGGCTTTTTTAGCCGGTACAGCTTCGGCTGCTTATGTGGAACCCGGTGTTCCCGGCAACATCTCCTCTTGGGAAACGCCGGAATACAACAAAGACCACGGCATGGCGCTCATTCATGCTTCCACTGCTTATGCAGAAGGTTTGAATGGTAAAGGTGTTTTAATCGGCATTGTGGACTCCGGTCCTCTTTTATCGCACCCTGAACTCAAAACCAATCGTCTTTTCCCTGTCACGGCTAGCGGTACCTATTCCAAAGACGGCACCCGCTATCCTTTTGCCTATATGGGCCAAACCGGTGAAGCGAAAAACCGCTTCGGTGTCTATCACAAGGGTGAAAAGTTTAAAGTAGGCGGAGCCTTTATTTTGGGTCATAACGACTCTCACGGTACGCACGTTACCGGTGTTGCCGCCGGCAATCGTAACGGGCAGGAAGCCCATGGTGTGGCCTGGGGTGCCAAAGTGGCCATCGGTAATACAGGCGGCAGCGACAACATGAACTATGGTCCCTATCAGGACTACGGTTACTTCAAGGCTGTTTGGGAAGCCACTGCAAAGACAGGAGCTAAGCTCATCAATAACTCCTGGGGTACGAATGTCAGAATCGGTGACACGTCTCACCATTTTGATGTCGGTCAGATCGGTACCGAAGGTGAAGAAGTTGCCGATAACGTTCAGCGTAAAGACTTCTACACGACCAACTCAGTCACCGAATATTATCTCTTTAAGAAAGATGCGAAAGATAACGGCGGTAAAAACTTCATGGATGCCGCCTATGAAGTCGCAGAAAAATACAACATTATCCAAATTTTCACGAACGGCAACCGTCGTTTCCAAAATCCGTTCTATCGTGCAGCCTATCCGTTCTATAACCCTGAGGCTGAGCAGTTCTGGATCGCAGCCGGTTCCGTGCAGCGCAATCCTGAAGACGGTTCTTACACCATCTACGGTGATGTGAACACAGACGACGATAACTCTTGGGGTGCCGGCGGCCACAACCACGCTGGATTTGCCAAGTGGTGGACGGTTACTTCACCGACAGACGCCTGGAACGCTGCTGTCGATAATAAGACCGGCAAACCCTTTAATAAAGTCGCTGGCGGCACCTCTAACGCTGCTCCGCATATCGCCGGCTCCATGGCAATTTTGATGCAGCGCTACGCCTACATGACGCCTACTCAGGTTCGCGATGTTCTCTTTACAACCGCCAATCGTACCGATAACGGCATCGGTAAAGCCCTGTACGGCAGTGACGGCGATAAGCTCGATCCTAAGGTGCCCGATGAAGATTACGGCTGGGGTATTATCGACTTAGGTAAGGCGATTTATGGTCCGGGTCAATTCTTCGGTACCTTAGATGTGGCTGTCAAAGGCGAAGACGTCTGGCATAACAGCATTTCTGATGAAGCCATTCAGGCTCGCGGTGAAGAAGACCGTGCTCAGATGAAGAAGTACTCTAAGCGCATCGCTGAATTGAAGGCTTTGGAAAAACTGACCGATCAACAGGGCTGGGAGTTGGAATACAAGACCAAACGCTTGGCCAGTATCAAGGATCGTGAAGCACAAGGCTGGAGCGGTAAGCTCGTTAAGCACGGCAAGGGCGATCTAACTCTCACGGCAGTGAATTCCTACACGGGTGGTACTGACGTCGCAGAAGGTAAGCTTGTCGGCATGACGGAATCCTTCGGCTCTGCACCGGTTGCTGTTGAAGGCGGTGCTACGCTTGAATTGCACAAGAGCTTTACGATTGTGAAGGCCGGTCAGGAAGGTGAAGTGGCCGTCAATTCCAATGGCACAGATAAAGTCTCCGATGATGCTCAAGTGGTTCTGAAGAAGGGGGCTGTTTTGTCCCTGGCTGCCGATCAGCTCAGCTTAAAGAGCTTGACGGTTCAAGGACCCGCAACACTTGATGTACGAGCCGCTAATCTGCCTGAAGTGACCTTTACGGTTGATGACGAGATTCAGGGCGCCGATCAGTTAAAGGTTCTTTATGACACGAGCCGTTACTCAGGAGCCAAGATCACAGTTGATGATGAAACTGTCAAAGTGAATCTGACTGCGAAATAGTCCTTGTGAGTTGCGGTGAACTTTAGAGTTCTCCGCAACTTCAAGACTTTAAGGCCTAAAAAACAAAGCGACACGGTTTCGATCGTGTCGCTTTTAAACAAATTGAACCAAAAAATCAGACTTTAGTTGTCTCTTTCCCTTCTTCTGGCTCTGTTTCTGCGACGACGGTCATCATCATCGTCGTCATCGTCATCATCCCAGCGATCGTCGTTATCATCGTCATCGTCGTCATCATCCCAACGATCGTCGTCGTCATCATCATCATCATCGTCGTCGTCCCAACGATCATCACGAGCAAAAACCGGTTGATAGGCTGCAGGGCCGGCGAGAAAAAGCAGCGCTAATAAAAGATTACGTCTGGAAGTCATAGTGGGTTCTCCTTCTAGGCGTTATACGTTTTTTTTAAGTATCTCAAGATTCAAGAGAATAAATGTTAAATTTTGTTTTCAATTAGGTGCAGTATCTGAGGGTATTAAAAAAACGCCGCTAGAAAAAACTCTATGCGGCGTTTTGAACCGGCAGGTTTTGACCTGCCGCTAATGATCTCTGTCGTTATTCATTAACGACTGCTTTGACTTCTACTCCATAGTCGTCATGCGTGGTTGTCTTAATGTTAAGGAGCACAGACCAGCGGCGAAGTGTTCCGATAATCACAAAGAGCATCAGGAGCATCACGATGACAGAAAGCGAAGCAAGCAGGTATTGACCGGCCGGCAGGTATTGGTTAATAACCAACCAGCAGCCCGCCCAGATAGTGATGATCGTCATCAAAATACCGGGCACACCGGTAATCGGTGCATACTTCGTCTTGTTCAAACGCAGGATAACGGTTGTACCGATCAGCAGTGTGACAGAGGCAAGCAATTGGTTGCAGATACCGAAGAGCGGCCAAATCGAACTGATGTCGCCCGAGTAAACGAGGTAACCCCAGGAACCCGTGAAAATCACCGAGGTGATAATGATGCCGGGCCACCATTGTTTATCCGAGAACTTCGGCCAAACTTTGCCCATCATTTCCTGCAGGAAGAAACGACCCACACGCGTACCGGCGTCAACTGCCGTCAGGATGAACACAGCTTCAAACATAATGGCGAAGTGGTACCAGTAAGCCATCAGATTTTCCATAAAAGGAATCTGAGAGAAGATGTGAGCCATACCGACAGCCAGGGAAACAGAACCGCCCGGACGAGCCATTAAGCTTTCCTGAACCTGAGCTTCAAGGTGCGGCAGTTCCTGAACGGCTATGCCGAGTGCAGCAAATTTGTCAGCCGGTGCGTTGATGGCAAAGTAGTCGGCAGGAACCAACACACAGGCAGCCACCAAGGCCATGACAGCAACGAAGCCTTCCATCAGCATTGCGCCGTAACCTACAAAGAGAACGTCGCGTTCGTTAGAAAGCATCTTGGGAGTCGTACCCGTGCCGATTGTGGCATGGAAACCGGACAAAGCACCGCAGGCAATCGTGATGAAAATAAACGGAATCACAGGGCCGCCGACGATCGGGCCGCCGCCTTTAACGAATTCCGTGAAAGCCGGCATTTGGAAGTGCGGCATTACAAAGAAGATACCGATCGCTAAAGCTGCAATCGTTCCGATTTTCAGGAATGTAGACAGGTAGTCACGAGGCAGAAGCAGTAACCAAACCGGTAAAACTGAAGCCAGGAACCCATAGATCGGGATCAGGAGGCTCATTGCCGGTTTGTCAATGTCGAGCCAGCCGAAATATTCCGGATGGGCTGCAACCCAGGGGCCTGACAGGATGCACAAAAAGAGCAGCACTACACCGATTAAAGTTGCACCCTTTACATCACCCTTGCGCCAAACCTGCATATACAGACCCATGATAATGGCGATGGGAATCGTTGCAGCAACCGTGTAGGTAGACCACAGAGAATTGTGCATGGCATTGACCACGGCAATGGAAAGACCTGCCAAGGTCAAAATCAAAATGGCCAAAACAGCCCAGGCTGCGACAATACCGGTTGTTTTATCAATCTCGGTTGAGGCAATGTGAGCCAAAGAGCGGCCGCGGTGACGCACAGAACAGAAAAGCACCACCATGTCGTGGACGCCGCCCGCTAATACGCAGCCGATCAAAATCCAAAGCAGTCCGGGCATGTAGCCGAACTGTGCGGCAAGCACCGGGCCAAGCAGCGGGCCGGCAGCTGCAATGGCTGCAAAATGGTGCCCGAAGAGCACATACTTATTGGTCGGGACGTAGTCTTGACCGTCAGAGTAACGCACGGCGGGCGTTTGACGGGCTTCATTGACATTGAGAACTTTTTGCGCAATAAACAGACCGAAGAAACGGTAGGCAATTGCGAAAACACAGAGTGCGGCGAAAACGATGGTGACAGCGTTGACGCCGGTTTGGGTATCCATAGGAGCCTCCGAAAAAATGAGTCCGTTCTTAGTCTATCAGTATTGCCTTCGTGTACAAAGTGTTTCTGAGTGAATTTCCCAATAAATCAAGAAATTTTTGCTTAAAGTCATAGAGAAAGAAAAAGCCTTAAAGACTAACCTTTAAGACTTTTTGTGTAAATTCAGAAGTCTTTAACGGGCTTCTTTGGGTTCTCCTCCCACTTCAATAATGGTTTCACCGCTTCCGGGATCCTGATTCTTCGGTCGTTTGAGGTACAGTAGGATGACAAGCAGAATCATGACAAAGCCGTGAGCCATCACCACAATGGCGTTGCTCCAGTAGGTGGCCATCAGGCCTCCCAGAATCGGACCCATCACAGAGCCGATCTGCTGGGCGGCGTAACTTAAGCCGTAAATGCGTCCGCGTTCATTGGGCAGGGTATTTTCGGCAAAAAGAGCATTAATTGCCGGGAAAATACCGGCAAAGAAGATGCCGCCCACAAAACGCCAAATCACAAATTGAGTAATCTCACCGGGCAGAGCCTGCACGACTCCGAATACGCCGCCTCCGAAAAGCGCTACATACAAGGCCCAGCGGTAGCCGATATTGGTACCCAGGCGCCCCCACATAGGCGCGGCAAAGACGCCGGAAATTCCAACGACGGAGAAAACGATGCCCGATACCATAACAATGTTATCCATCGAGCCTTGCAGTTCTGCAATATAAAGCGGCAAGACAGGCTGCACGAGCATGACGGCCAACTGCACAACAGCCGCAGCAAAGAGCATGCGCTGAATAACCGGTACTTTAAGAAGCTTGAGCGAGCCGCCTTTTTCCTTTTTCTTTTCAGGCGTAGTGACGACTTTCTTTTGTTCGCCGCCCTTAATGAAGAAAATCAGGCCAAGCGCAATGAGTCCCAATGCGGCACCGGCAAAGTAAAACGATGCACGCATTCCGAAGACTTCCGCCAGTACGCCGCCGATTAAAGGCCCGAAAACGCCGCCAGCGGTTGATCCCCCTTGCATCAGTCCCAGGCACCAACCCATTTTTTCACGAGGTGCCGTAGACGTCATAATAGCCAGGCAGGCAGGCCACAAACCGGCCGAGAAGCCCTGAAAGCTTCGCATCGCAAAAAGCTCCCAAGGACTTTGAACGAAACCGCCCCAAACATAGGAAATGGCCAGGCACACAGCTGCGCGGACGGCCATTGCCTTATGGCTCTTTTTATCCGAGAGCGCTCCCCAAATCGGAGCCATGATGGCACTGATTAAAAAGGAGATAGAGAAAATCAGACCGGACCAGATGTTGACATCACTTTGAGCCACACCTAATTCGTCAATAAGATACATCGGCAGGAACGGAACCAACATGGTGTAGCTTGCCGACATAAAGACTGATGTAATGGTCAAAAACCAGACCAGGGCTTTCCAGTAAGGCATTTGATAGTCCGATCTATAAAAAACGAAGAAAACATCTCAGCATTCATCTTATGCCGAAATGACTCAAATAGAGTGTCATTGAATCAATTTTGTTGAGCTTTGCGGGGAGCGTTTTCCCTAACTCTTAAGAGGAAATGCTAAGGCCTCGAGAGAACTCGAGGCCTTACGCGGGAGAAAGTATTCCGATTAAGACTGAGGGTTGTCCTCAGTTTTACCGTGAGCACGGATGAACTCAGCAATATCAGTGACTTCATCGGGGCAAATCTCGTGCATCATCGGGTAGTCGAAGAATTCGACCGTGGCACCGGCTTTATTGAGAGTCTCAAGACTTTCGCGTGCCTGAGCAATCGTGATGACCGAGTCGAGTGTGCCGTGAGCCATGAAGATGGGGGTTTGTTTAGCCACATCGCTCAGTTCTTCAAACCGCGGATGCTGAGGAACGTAACCCGATAGGGCAATGATGCCCGCAACGGGAGGAATTTGTGACAATCCGGCAATCAGCGCTAATGCTGCGCCCTGAGAAAATCCGCCGAGCCAAACGGGGCTTTCGGGGTATTTCTGACGTTGCTCTTCAATCAGGGCACTGATCATTGCTGCCGATTGATTCATTCCGTCGATATCTTCTTTTTCCTGTTCATCAAAATTTTCGGTGTACAGGTCATACCAGGCGTTCATCGTCAGCTTATAAGCAGAGATGTCTCGGGCCGGTGCAGTAGGCAGAACCATTCGGACGTTATCGAGTCCGCCGAATTGAGAAAGTTCTTTTTGAAAAGATTCGAAATCAGAGCCGTCCACTCCAAGGCCATGGAGCCAAATCAAAGTGATCGGCGTCTGACTGTCATCGAGCGGTTCTTGAATAATCGTGTCCATACCTTCAGTAAATAGTTTTAACGGCCGCTATTGTAGGGTAATTTAAAAAAAAGTTCATGAAGCGGTTATTTAATGAGTGTACATTTATTAACTGGGTGAATAAAAGAAGATTTTCAAAAGGATAGGTTGAAATGCTTAAAGTGCTTTTTGTCTGTGCAGGCAATATCTGCCGATCGCCTACGGCAGAAGCGGTGTTTAAAACCTTGGTTGACCATGCGGGCTTAACCGGAGAATTTGAGATTGATTCAGCAGGAACAGAAAGCTATCACGTAGGAGAAGGGGCCGATCGCCGCGCTCTGGATTGTGCGGCAAAGCGCGGTTATGACCTCAGCGCTCATCGGGCCAGACAGGTTAAAGCAGAGGATTTTCAGTACTATGACTGGATAGTTGCCATGGACTGGAACAATATTGAAGAGCTTAAGCGCATGGCTCCCAAAGGCTATGAAAATAAACCGTCGCTTTTAATGCGCTTTAGCACAAGTTATGACGTAACAGAAGTGCCCGATCCCTACTACGGCAATACGGACGGCTTTAAAAAAGTCCTACTTTACTGCGAAGACGCCTGTCACGGCTTACTTTCCTTTTTTAACAATCAGCTGAAATAACTCTAAACCCTGTAATAAATACAATCTTAAGGCTGTATGAGATACAGGGTTTTATTTTCATAATTTATGATATTTTCAAGTTGAAAAATCCATAATAAACAAAAAGATAAAAGCATTTTCAGATGTTTTTTGGGCGAATTTTTCTTTGTGTTTTCTTGCGTTTGAAAAATGAAGTCAGTAATATCTACTTTCGTAAAAAAAGGCAGGGTTAATCCCTAGTCGGAAAATGACCGAATAAAAATACTTCGGCCTTTCGTTATCAACAGATCCGAGCGTTGATTCGTTGAGGAGCATAAATTGAAAAAACCTGTGTATTTGGACTACGGTGCCACCACTCCGGTTGATCCCCGAGTGGTCGATAAAATGATTCCCTGGCTCTATGAGCATTTCGGTAATCCGGCGAGCAATTCGCACGCTTATGGGTTGGAAGCGAAAGAAGCGGTTGAAGAGGCCCGTTCACAAGTTGCTCAAATGATTAACGCTGATCCGCGTGAAATTGTCTGGACTTCGGGGGCAACCGAATCCGACAATTTGGCTATTAAAGGTATTGCTCACTTTTATAAGGACCGCGGCAAACATTTAATTACGGTCAAGACCGAACACAAGGCTGTTTTGGACAGTATGCGTCACTTGGAAACCGAAGGCTATGAAGTGACCTATATGGATGTGCTGCCGAACGGTTTATTGGATCTGGATGCATTGAAAGCGGCTATGCGTGACGATACGATTTTGGTTTCAGTCATGGCTGTCAACAATGAAATCGGTGTGATTCAGGATATTAACGCGATCGGCCAAATGTGCCGTGAACGCGGAATTTTCTTTCACGTTGATGCCACGCAGGCTATCGGCAAACTGCACTTTGATATGACCAAGGATCCGATTGATCTGATGAGTATGTCAGGTCACAAAGTCTACGGACCGAAAGGAATCGGTGCTTTGTATGTCCGCCGTAAGCCCCGTGTGCGCCTTGAAGCTCAGATTCATGGCGGCGGCCATGAACGCGGTATGCGCTCGGGCACGTTGGCCACGCATCAAATCGTCGGCATGGGTGAAGCCTATCGTTTGGCCCGCCTTGAGATGGATGAAGAAAATGCCCGCTTTAAAAAACTTCGCGATAAGCTTTGGGCGGGTATTCAGGAAATTCCTGATGTGTACTTAAACGGCGACTGGGAGCACCGCGTTGCCACGAATTTAAATGTGAGCTTTGCCTATATTGAAGGCGAAAGCCTTATGCTTGCGCTCAAAGACGTAGCGGTTTCCTCCGGATCAGCCTGCACCTCCGCAAGCCTTGAACCCTCGTTCGTGCTTCGTGCATTGGGTCGTGACGATGAATTGGCTCACAGCTCCATTCGTTTTACGCTGGGTCGTTTTACGACTGAAGAAGAAATTGACTTCGTGGTCGCTCAGTTAAAGGAAAAAGTCGCAAAATTGCGTGAAATGTCTCCTTTGTGGGAAATGCACCAGGAAGGCGTCGATTTGAATCAAGTAAAGTGGTCTGAACACTAATATTAAATAAGGGAAAAAGATGCAGTACAGTGATAAGCTGATGGATCACTACGAGCACCCCCGCAATGTGGGAACGCTCGATAAGAATGAAAAAGATGTCGGCACCGGCATGGTGGGCGCTCCTGCCTGCGGCGATGTGATGCGGCTTCAGATCAAGGTCAATCCCGAGGGGATTATTGAGGACGCAAAATTTAAAACATACGGCTGCGGCTCTGCCATTGCTTCAAGTTCGTTGGTGACTGAATGGGTTAAGGGCAAATCATTGGATGAAGCCATGAAGCTTTCCAATGAACAAATCGCCGAAGAATTGGCTCTGCCGCCCGTGAAGATTCACTGCTCGATTTTGGCCGAAGATGCCATTAAGGCTGCTATTGCCGATTACCGCCAAAAACAAGGAAAGTAAGATGGCTGTCACATTAACAGAAAAAGCTGCCCACCACGTTCAAGCCTATTTGACCAAGAGAGGCAAAGGAATCGGCTTGCGGCTCGGAGTGAAAACTTCGGGCTGCTCCGGCATGGCTTATAAATTGGAATTTGCCGATGTGATCGAGCCCGATGATCAGGTTTGGGAGTCTTTCGGCGTCAAGGTGGTGGTCGATGCCAAGAGCTTGCCCTACATCGACGGAACGGAACTTGACTATACGAGAGAAGGTCTCAACGAAGGTTTCAAGTTCCACAATCCTAATGAGAAAAGTCACTGCGGCTGCGGTGAGTCCTTTTCCGTTTGAGACGGTTCTCAGGCATGAGTCAGAAAGATTATTTCGCTCTTTTGAATCAACCGCAGACCTATGCGGTTGATTTGTCATCTTTGGAAGCGGCAAAAAATACGCTTCTAACCCGTCTGCACCCTGATCGCTTTGTCAACTGCAGTGCATTGGAAAAGCGTTTGGCCCAGCAAATGAGCGTGCAGATTAATGAAGCCTACCGGACGTTAACAGACGATTTGCTGCGCGCTCAATATCTCTGTCGCCTAAGAGGGTTCGACGTCAATGAACATCGTCCGATGCCTGCCGATTTTCTGATGCGTCAGATGCAGGCGCATGAGGCGCTTGAAGCGTGCGAGCAAAGTCATGATGAGACGATGCGTTTTGCTCTTTTGCGCGAAGTACAGTTAGGTCAGAAACGCCTCATTGAGACCATCCGCAAGGCTTTTGATGACGATCATGATGATCGGGCTGCCTACGAAGCCACACGTGAGCTGATGTTTGTTGAAAAACTTTTAGCTCAGATTCAACCCTAGGACAAAATTCATGGCTTTATTGCAAATTGCCGAACCCGGTATGTCGGCTGATCCGCATCAGCACCGCCTTGCCGTCGGTATTGATTTGGGAACTACCAATTCTTTGGTTGCAACGGTAAAAAACGCCGAGACTGTGGTGCTCGCTGATCACGAGGGCAGAAAGTTGCTGCCCTCGGTTGTGCGATATCTCGCTGATGGCTCTACCGTTGTCGGTACCGAAGCCCGCCGTTCGGTAAGTGATGATCCGCAAAATACGATTGTGAGCGTCAAGCGTTTTATGGGACGAAGCCGCTCGGAATTAAAGTCCTTATCCAGCCTGCCGTACGAGTTTGCCGACTCTGAAGGGATGCTGAAGGTAAAGACTGTTGCAGGTGAAAAAAGTCCGGTTGAGATTTCGTCTGAAATCTTAAAAACGCTGCGTGAGCGAGCTGAAGAGTCTCTGGGAGGAGAGCTTGTCGGAGCCGTGATTACGGTACCTGCCTACTTTGATGATGCACAGCGTCAGGCCACAAAGGACGCAGCCCGTTTGGCCGGCTTAAATGTTTTGCGTCTTTTAAACGAACCGACAGCAGCTGCCTTGGCCTATGGGCTCGATGAAGGAGCCGAAGGGCTTTATGTAATCTATGACCTGGGGGGCGGCACATTTGACGTTTCAGTTTTAAGACTCACCAAGGGCGTCTTTGAAGTACTGGCAACAGGAGGCGATTCCGCTTTGGGCGGAGACGACTTCGATCATCGGATTTTCTGCTGGGTAGTTGAACAGGCTCATTTAACCGAAATCCTCTCGCCGGAAGATAAAAGTACCATTATGGTCGCAGCCCGTGCGGCTAAAGAAGCCTTGAGTACGTCTGAAGAGGCCGCTTTAAGTGTTGTGCTCTCAAGCGGAAAGCAGCTTGCCCTCACTCTGACTCGTACGACCTTTAAAGAACTGACCTGTCGCCTGGTTAAAAAGACGATTGATACGCTTGAGCGCGTGATGTGCGACGCTAAATTGGACCGCAAGGATATTCAGGGGTTGGTGCTCGTCGGCGGATCGACTCGTATGCCTGTGATCCGTCAGGCTGTGAAAGACTACTTGGGCTTTGATCCGCTTGATAATATCAATCCCGATGAGGTGGTAGCTGTAGGAGCAGCCAAGCAGGCCAATTTGCTTGCGGGCAACAGCTCAGGAGACGACTGGCTGCTTTTGGATGTGACGCCGCTTTCTTTGGGGCTTGAAACTATGGGCGGATTGGTTGAAAAAATCATTCCGAGAAATACCCCGATACCCGTTGCCATGGCGCAGGACTTTACAACCTTTAAAGACGGCCAGACTGCGATGGCAATCCACGTGGTGCAGGGTGAGCGTGAAATCGTTGATGCCTGCCGCAGTCTGGCTCGATTTGAGTTGCGGGGACTGCCGGCACTGGTAGCCGGTGCAGCGCGCATTCGCGTCACTTTCAGTGTTGATGCCGACGGGCTTTTATCGGTTTCAGCCCGCGAAACACAGACAGGCGTTGAAGCCCATGTCACGGTGAAGCCCTCTTACGGTTTAACCGATGAAGAAATCATGCGCGTGCTAAAAGACGGTACCGGTCACGCAGAGCTGGATATGCATGAGCGTGCCTTGCGTGAAGAGGAAGTGGAATCACGCAGACTGATTGAATCTACGGTCGGTGCGCTTGCCACCGATGCTGATTTATTAAGTGAAAGTGAACAGGCGCATATTCGCGACCTGATCACTCAACTTTTATCTGCCGTTAATGAACACGATCTGGACCGAATCAAGACACTGGAAAAGGCGTTGACTGAAGCAACAGAAAGTTTTGCCGAGCGCCGTATGGACCGAGCTATTGCTCAAGCACTTTCCGGTAAGAGCGTTGAAGAGATTGAAGGGAAATAACTATGCCTAAGATTACCGTTTTGCCTCATCCGACTGTTTGCCCTGAAGGAAAGACCTTTGAGGTTAAGCCCGGGGTGAAGCTTGCTCGTGCACTTTTAGCCAACGGCGTGGGTATTGAGCACGCCTGTGAATTTTCCGGCGCCTGCTCAACTTGTCACGTGATTGTCCGTGAGGGCTTTGATTCTTTAAATGAAGCCGAAGATGAAGAGCTTGATATGCTCGATCAGGCTTGGGGCGTGACCTCTACCTCCCGACTGTCCTGCCAAACGGTAGTGGGAGAAGAAGACCTCGTGATTGAGATTCCCAAGTACAGCCGCAATCATGCTAAGGAACACTAACCATGCGTTGGACTGATACTCAGCAAATCGCAGAGGCACTCTGCGATGAGCATCCGGATGTCAATCCGCTCAAGCTTCGCTTTACAGAGCTTCATGCGATGGTGCTTGAGCTCGATGGCTTTGATGATGATCCGGAAAAAAGCAATGAGGCTATTTTGGAAGCCATTTTGCAGGCTTGGCTTGATGAACTTTAAGGTAAAAAGTCATGCGTTTTGATGTCGTCACGCTTTTTGAGCCGATGTTTGCTGCTGTGACTGAACAGGGTATTACGGCACGCGCCAAAAAACGCGGGCTCTGGGCACTGAACACTTGGAATCCGCGCGAAGAGACTGACGATAATCACAGAACGATTGATGATCGTCCTTTTGGAGGCGGCCCCGGCATGGTGATGATGGCCGAGCCCTTGGCAAAGACCGTTAATCGGATTCGCCGCTCAGGCAATCAGGGGCGCGTTATCAGTTTTGCCCCGAACGGCACGCGGCTCACTGACCAAACCGTCAGACGGTGGGTGGCGGACAATCAGGACATGATTCTGATCTGCGGCCGCTACGAAGGCATTGATCAGCGTTTTTTAGATCGCTATGTTGATGAAACGGTAAGTGTCGGTGACTTTGTTCTTTCGGGCGGGGAACTTGCTGCCATGGTTTTAATCGATGCGGTCGTGAGGCAGCTTCCGGGAGCGATTAAAGAGCTTTCAACACTCGATGAGTCTTTTTCAACGGGACTCTTGGATGCGCCTCACTACACGAGGCCTGAAGTTTGGGAAGGTGAGGGTGTGCCGGAAGTGCTTCTTACCGGACATCACGCCAACATTGCCCGCTGGACGCGGGAAAAAGCATTGGATATTACTCTAAACACTCGCCCAGACTTGATTGCCAAGGCCGAATCGGAAGGCAAATTGACAGCTTCCGATCTGCTTTGGCTCAAAAAACACGGTTGGAAATAAAGCGTCACGGCTTTTTCAGTTCTTTTTCCAAGATCTTTTGCAGCAATTCGTTTTCTCGGCGAAGTCGGGAAACTTCCGCCTTCAGCTCTTCGTTTTTCTTCTCTAACGGATCTTTAAAGTCACGAGCCTCGCCGAGTTCCTTTGGACCTTCGGCAGGCTCTTTTCGTTTGCCTAAAAAGTACCAGACAGCCAACGCGAGTAGGATAAACAAAATAAGATTCGGAATACCGGGCAGCAGAGGCGGACCGAAAAAATGAGGACCAAAGATATGATGCATCATAAGAGCTCTCCTTTTAAAAACAGCCGAACGGTCTCTTTGTCAGATATCGGTTAAACAGCTCATCTTTTCTTTATTGTACTGAGGGAGTTTTTAGTCTTGTGAATCGGATTTACGTTCGCATACAACTTTTTTTTAATCCGCTGCAGTCAACAGAAAAATCTATAAAAAAATACCCAAGGCAAAACTTTTGACTGAAATTTGCCTTGGGGGAGAGTGTTCTTAGTCAGCTTTTAGTGTGCTTTTTTGCCCAGCCACTTTTCGTAGATTTTGTCGTATTCACCGCTTGCTTTAATGGCGGCCAGTCCCTTATTGAGTTTTTCAACCAGTGCCCGGTTCTTTTTGGAAACTGCAAAACCGACCTGCTTGGGATTGTAGAGGTGAGGGACGATCAGCAAATCTTTGTCATGATGCCGGCTTTGGTAGTGACGTGCTGTTGTATCACCTAAAAGCGCCGCTTCACAGCCTCCCATTTTCAGTTCCATCAATGCTTCTGCCACTTGGTCAAAATTCATCACTTTAGCCCCTTTGACCGATTGTGCTAAAAGGGAACCGGTCGAGCCGATCTGAGCGCAGATGGCTTTTCCTTCAATGTCTTTAAGCTCAGTATATTTATCTTTGTTTGAGCTTTTAATAACCATTGCCAGGCCAACGTCATAATAGGGGTCGGAGAAAAGGACCTGTTTTTTGCGCTCTTCGGTAATGGTGATAGCGGCAACGGCCACATCAATCATGTTGGTTTGAAGTGCGGGGATGATGCCGGCAAACTGCATATTTTGAATTTTTGCTTCATCTCCGACAGCCCGCGCAACCGCTTTAATAATGTCCATGTCAAAACCGACGATTTCTTCGCTTTTTTGGTCTTTGAATTCAAAGGGTGCCAGACCGGCATCAGTGCCAACGAGGAGGGTGCCCGCTTGTGCAGCCGCGCTGCCGGCGACAATAGCGGCAAAAATCAGACTTGAGAGAGTTTTTTTCATTTAAAAATCCTTTCATAGGGAAATTGTTTAAAAGCAGTGCGAAGCAGTTTACAAATATTTTTTGCAAACAATAAATTCTCTAACTGATTGAAAATAGACGAATTTTTTAAATATAAGTCTGAATAAACACTAGGATTGGCCGACAAAAGAATTGAAAAATTTTTAACACATTGGCTTTTATAAGATGGAAATCTCTATTGCCATCTGTTTGAATACGCAATAGTGCCTATTGATATAAGAGCTTTAATGTAGAGGGCTAGTGCAAAAGCGCAATGCTTTGTGACATAAAACTTAAGGCGGTCGACAAATTGAAAATTTGATTATGATCAAAACCGGTTGATTTTCGGTTTAAGTTTTGTACCGTAGAACTTTTTGATTGGCTCTAAGACGTTCGAGGAAGGGGTTGCTGAGAAAATTTTTTGGAATTTTCTTAGCAGAATCATTGAGTTTGCTATACAATAGCGATCTTTCCGTTCAATGGGATCGGAAAGTATTTTGTTTAATTAAAACCCATCCTATCGGTGGTGACAATGCGCGGACACGAGTATTCCGATCGCAGACCACATGATGATGGTTTTGGAGAAAAAAATGAATCTTATCCAAACGTTGGAACAAGAAGAAATTGCCCGCGTGAGCGCCGGCAAGACCTATCCTGAATTTGCTGCCGGTGACACGGTTGTCGTGAACGTGAACGTTGTTGAAGGTTCCCGCAAGCGCGTCCAGGCTTACGAAGGTGTTGTGATCGCCCGCCGTAACCGCGGTTTGAACTCCTCCTTCATCGTTCGTAAGATCTCCAGCGGCGAAGGTGTTGAACGTACGTTCCAACTCTACGCTCCGACGATCGCCAGCATCGAAGTGAAGCGCCGCGGTGATGTCCGTCGCGCCAAGCTCTACTACTTGCGTGATCGCGCCGGTAAGGCTGCTCGTATTAAGGAAAAGCTCTCGAAGTAATTCGGGGTATTTTTCAAAAAATACAGTTTTATGTTTCGGCGCTTCGGCGCCGAAATTTCGAGAGGCACGGATTCGTGCCTCTTCCTTTTTGTGTATTTACCAGGCGGGGGTCTTTTCAAGCTGCTCGGCCATGGCACAGTAAAAATCGTAGCGGCTTTTCGAGATCAAACCCTTTTCTACCGCTTCTTTTACAGAGCAGGAGGGTTCTTTAAGGTGCTTGCAGTTGGCAAAGCGGCACTGACCGACGTGAGCGGCAATGTCGGGCATGGCGGCAATGATGTCGTTAAGCGTTAAATGTGCAAGGCCAAACTCCTGAAAGCCCGGTGAATCAATGACAAAACCTTCGGCACGGTCCAAATCATAAAGCGTGGTCACCGTGGTTGTTTGCCGGCCCAGATTGAGGGCTTCAGAGTATTCCTGCGTTTTTGCGTTTGCGTCTTTAACAAGCAGGTTCAGGATGGTGGACTTGCCCATGCCGGACTGACCCACAAGAAGCGAGCGCCTTGCATTAAAAATACTGTCTAATTCTTCGATAGTTGCATCAGAGGCTTTTTCTGCGCTGATCGCATGGGTCTCATAGCCCAGTGCTTTTAAAGACGATAAAAAGTCTTCGGCTTCCTGAGAGCCCTCTGACAAATCAGTTTTATTTCGAATAATGCAGGGGTGAACACGCGCAGTATGAGCCGCTAAAAGCGCCTTCCAAACAAACCAGGGATTAAATCGGGGGCGGGAAGCAAAAACGATCACTAAAGTATCGATATTGGCCGCGAGCGTCTTTGTCCGCCACTCATCCTGACGAAATAAAAGACTTGTGCGTTCTTTAATCGATTCAATCGCAACGGTATTATCCACGGCTGCCGAGCAGATAACCTCATCGCCCACCACCACATCGCCTTTTTTGCCTCTTCTGTGAGCCTCATAGAGTTTGCCCGCATCGTCTCGCACAAAATGGTGCCGCCCGTGGCCTGAAACGACCTGAGCGTGAAAGCTTCCGTTTCCCGGGGTTTTATTGGGCGTCGTGATGGGTTTTCGCATAAAGTTCACGTTGGCGGTGAGCCATAGTTTTAAGAGCTCTCATGCGGCGAGAGGCTTTCCCGAAACGTTGAGCGGCAGATTTCAATAATGTCTCATCAGCGGGCTCAGACTTCAGAGTTTCAGACGTTTCGTTCTCAGGCAGTGCAGCTTGAGCTTTTGTTGGTTCAATTTCGGCAACTTCTGTAGAGGGCTCTGCAGAGACTGTTTGGTTTACCTCATCCTGAGACGACGAACGGCTGTCTTCACTGACAGGGTTATTTTCTTTAATGTCAATTACATCAAAGACCGGGTCTTGTGGTTGCTGATCGCGATCAGACAAAGCCGCAACTTCTTCACAAACGTCAGCTGCAACAGTTTCTTTTTGCAAAGGGAGTTCTTCAGCTGAGGGCAGATTGGCAGAAACTGAAGTTTCTTCTTTTATAGCCTCAGCCAATGTCTCGATTTGAGCTTGCGGCAAAGTAGCTTCTTTGGATTCTGATTGAGGCTCGGAAGCTAAAGCGGGGTTAGTCAAATCCGATTGAGCCTCAGCCTTGCTTTTACTTTTAAATTTTTGGCGCAATGTTTTGCAAATGGTGAGGAACCCTTCTGACAGCGACTTTCCGTACATGGGATGAGCGGTGTTGTCGGAGCGCAAATCAGCTAATGCCTCCTCGTAATGAGGATCCTGATAGGGCTTCAGAGGTAAGCCTGGCGCAGCACTGTGATCATTTTGAGCACGTCTGATCAATGCCTTTTCAAATTCAATGTTTAATTGATGGCGTTTTTTCTCACGGGCTTGAGCCTGCAGAACTTTTTGCTCCTGCTTATCAATCAATGCTGCAGAAACATTTTCAAGCTGATGCAAAACCGTGAGAGAGTCGTTGCGAAGCGTCTCTTCTTCTTTGGCTTCATTGAGCAGGATGAATTTTCTCTGAACGTGAGTGATGCGTGCCATGAGGCTCGGCTCATGTGAAAAGAGCAAATCAAAAAAGCCCAGCGTGACGCTTGAGTGACGCATAGGCGTCGGGAAAAGCGCAATCAGAGAATTAACCGTGGTCTTTAATCCCGTAAAGCGCATTGCAAACGTGTCAGACGAAAAAATCAAGTGGCGAAAAAACGCATCCATCGGCAGTCTGAACGGAAAAAGCAGTACGGGCAGCGCAACGATTGCAAAAGTTAAGACCGAGCCGTAATAGGGGCCGGGACCGTAGACTCTGAAACCGATTTCATCCAAAAACCAGGACTGAGGCGCAAACCAGGCTAAAAAGGCGAAAACCAAAAAGCCGGCTGCAGCGCACATAAACCAGGCCTGAAAATACATGTGGCTCAAATTTCTTGCTAAAGCATGGGCGGCGATTGCCTGCAAATCATCCAATGACATCCGCTCATAGATGTCATGCCTGAAGAAAAGCTTCACGTTTTGACGGTGCCCGAATGCAAAGGCGGGCGGTAGCTCCTCCCTGTCGCCGGGACGGGTAATACGGATTTCACCCACGCTCAAACCGGCCTTTTGACCCAATGCATCCACCACTGCTTTTAATCGGGGATTATCTGCCAGTGTTGCTCGGGCGGGCTTAAAGAGATAGAGCAGACGGCGGGCGAGATTAAGCGCAAAAACGAGATAGACCGCAAAAATGATCCAGCCTAAAATCCACCAGAGTTGGCCGCTGCTTTGCCAGAGAAAAAGACCGATCCAAAGAATCGGCAAGACGGTGAGCCAGCCGAGCAGAGTGTTGAGAAAATAGTTTTTGAACCAGCTCGTCGGAATTTCTTTTGTGTAGCCGAAAGCTTCACGAAGACGAAACTCTTTGTACCAGCAAAACGGCAGATCAATTAAAACGAAGATCAGTCCTACGCTTGCCGGCAGCATCCAGTGAAAGGCAAACTGGTCACCGACAGTGTTCATTAACCAGTCGGAAATCGTATTGATGCCATTGCCCGCTGTCAGATACACGATCAAGGCAGTGGTGACAGTGACTTCCAGCCAGTTGAGTTTTGTGCGGGCAATATCGTAATGGGCCGCTTTGACATGCTGGGCCAAAGTGATCTTTTTGCGCAAAGGCTCAGGCACCTCATCGATCGTACGCTTGAGGTGTATGATCTCGGCCAAACAGGTAAAGCTGTGTACTAAAAAATAAAAGCACAACGCGGCCAAGAAGACTTGAGCAAAAGTAAAAGTCATGGGCAAAGTATGCGACAATATCGTTTCCAAACGGTTCATTTTAAAGGAATTAGGTCATAAAATGGCGACTGAACTGCAAAAAGATCCTCGCTTTAGTGCGGACAATTTGATTTGGGTGGATATGGAGATGACGGGCCTGCAGCCCGAAGTTAACCGGGTCATTGAAGTAGCGGCGGTCATCACGGATGCGCAGCTTAATGTAATCCACGAGTGCCCGGTCCTTGCCATTCATCAATCCGAGCGCATCATGGGCTCAATGGATGCGTGGAATACTGAAACGCACGGCCGATCCGGTCTCATTGACCGTGTTTTGGCTTCTGATATTGATGAAGAAAAGGCAAGTGATATTTTATTGGCTGAATTTGCCCGCTTTGTGCCGCAGGGTAAAAGTCCCATGTGCGGCAACTCCATCGGACAGGACAGACGCTTTATGGCGCGATGGATGCCGAGGCTTGAAAATTACTTCCATTACAGAAATATTGATGTCTCCACTTTTAAAGAGTTAGCCAAGCGTTGGGCCCCTGCTGTTCCCAACAGTTTTAAGAAAAGCACCAAGCACGAGGCACTTTCCGATATTCTCGAAAGTATTGATGAGCTCAAGCACTACCGCAAACATTTGATGAAGTGCTAAAAAGCCTGAAAATTTCGTGAGATAGCACTCGAAAAAGTTTTATTTTTCGGGTACAATTTCGGTCTTTCCACGACGTGGCCTAACTTCCACGTTCGCTTGTTTAATTTTTTTAAAGGTTAGAAAATGTCTGTTCAAGATATCAAAAAGTCTGAAATCGTTGCCAAGTTCCAACGCAAGGAAGGCGACACGGGTTCTCCCGAAGTTCAAGTGGCTTTGTTGACGGCCCGTATTAACGAATTGACCCCGCACTTCAAAGAACACGCTAAGGATCACCACTCCCGCCGCGGTTTGCTGAAGATGGTGTCCCGCCGCCGTAAGCTCTTGGACTACTTGAAGCGCACCGATTTGGACGCTTACCGCAAGTTGATCAACGAATTGAATTTGCGTAAGTAATTCACACAGGCTTTTCAGAAGCGACCTGCACAGACAGGTCGCTTTTGGTAAGTTTGATTGATTTTGGGAAAAGACGGGTTTTTAGTTTTCGGTTTGTGCGTTGCGATGTGAGTGTTTTTGGGTTTGCAGAGAACTTTCACACCGCAGCGTATCGGAAACACGTCTTTTTCCCGTTTTTTAAGGAAGAAACGAAATGACGATGTTTAATAAAGTGAGCAAGTCTTTCCGCTTCGGCGACCATGATGTGACTTTCACCACCGGTGAAATTGCCCGTCAGGCTTCCGGTGCTGTGATTTGCCAAATGGACGATACGGTGGTGCTCGCCACGGTTGTCGCCAAGAAAGAAACTAAGCCCGGTCAGGACTTTTTCCCTCTGACTGTTGACTACATTGAAAAGACCTATGCAGCCGGTAAGATCCCCGGGGGCTTTTTCAAGCGTGAAGGCCGTCCGAGCGAAAAAGAAACGTTGACGAGCCGTTTGATCGACCGTCCGATCCGCCCGCTTTTCCCCGATGGCTTCTTTAACGAAGTTCAGGTGATTATTCACGTGTTATCCGTGGATCCTGAAGTGGATCCGGACATTCCGTCCATGTTGGGTGCATCGGCTGCTTTGTCGATTTCTGGCATTCCTTTCAACGGCCCGATCGGTGCCTGCCGTGTGGGTTACATTAACGGCGAATTCGTCTGCAACCCGAAGCTGTCTCAAATGAAAGACAGCCGCCTGGACTTGGTTGTGAGCGGTACGGAACGCGCAGTGCTCATGGTGGAATCCGAAGCCGATTGCCTGCCCGAAGACGTGATGCTCAATGCCGTGATGTTCGGTCACGAACAGCAGCAAGTGGCTATCAATGCCATTAACGAATTGGTTGAAGAAGCCGGTAAGCCCGCTTGGGACTGGCAGCCTGCTCCGAAGAACGAGGCTTTGATTGCCCGTATTGCTGAATTGGCCGATGCCGGTTTGAAAGAAGCTTATTCCATTCGCAGCAAGCAAGCCCGCAATGATAAGTTGCGTGAAGTCTATGCGATGGTTGATGAAGAGTTGGCTAAAGACGAACGTTTCAGCGGCGACAACGCTGTTGATCCCAATGAAGTGGCCGGCATTCTCTTTGAAATGGAAGCCAAGCTTGTCCGCTCCAAGATTTTGAACGGCGAACCCCGTATCGACGGTCGTGACACGAAGACTGTGCGCCCGATCGAAATTCGCCAGGGTGTTTTGCCCCGCACGCACGGCTCTGCTTTGTTTACCCGCGGTGAAACCCAAGCTTTGGTGATCACGACGCTCGGCACGAAGCAAGATGAACAGATTGTTGACGGTCTGCTCGGTGAAACGCACGAACGCTTCATGCTTCACTACAACATGCCTCCGTTTGCCACCGGCGAAACCGGCCGTGTGGGCAGCCCCAAGCGCCGCGAAATCGGTCACGGCCGTTTGGCTAAGCGCGCTTTGACCGCTGTGCTTCCCTCTGAAGAAGATTTCCAATACACGATTCGCGTGGTTTCTGAAATCTGTGAATCAAACGGTTCTTCCTCTATGGCAAGCGTTTGCGGCGGCTGCCTGTCTTTGATGGACGCCGGTGTCCCTTTAAAGGACTACGTGGCAGGCGTTGCCATGGGTCTTATCAAGGAAGGCAACAAGTTTGCCGTTCTTACCGACATCTTGGGTGATGAAGACCACTTGGGTGATATGGACTTCAAGGTGGCCGGTACCGAAAACGGCGTGACTGCCTTGCAGATGGATATCAAGATTGAAGGCATCAACAAAGAAATTATGCAGGTCGCATTGGCTCAAGCCCATGAAGGCCGTCAGCACATTTTGAACGAAATGCGCACGCAGGCTGCGGGCGGCGCCAAGGAATTGTCCCGCTTTGCTCCGCGCATGATCACGATGAAGATCAATCCGGAAAAAATCCGTGACGTGATCGGTAAGGGCGGTGCTGTGATCCGCGGCATCACCGAAGAAACCGGTGCTACGATCAATATCGATGATGACGGCAGCGTGACGATCGCCTCGGTGGATCCCGAAGCCGGTCTCGCTGCTCAAAAGAAGATCCTTGAAATCACGGCTGAAATTGAAAAAGGCCAGATTTACGAAGGTACGGTAACGCGCCTGTTGGACTTCGGAGCCATCGTTCAGCTGCTTCCGGGTAAAGACGGTTTGCTGCATATCAGCCAAATCGCCAACCAACGCGTCAACGCTGTTTCCGACTACCTGAAGGAAGGTCAAGTGGTGCGCGTGAAGGTCATTGAAGCCGACGAAAAGGGTCGTGTGCGCTTGTCGATGAAGGCATTGCTTGAAGACGAAAAGAAGGAAGAAAAGCCTGCTGAAGCTGCTGCCGCGCAAGAACCGGCTCAAGACGCTCAATAAGCTTGATTAGCTTTTCTTGACTTAAGACTCCCGTTTATCCTGTATTGGATCGGCGGGAGTTTTTTTATCTGCAAGGCGAGCTTATAATTTAAATTGTAATTTAAATTTAAATTAAAGCTTCGATCTATGAGTGTTTCAGTGAAGAAAAAAATAGCGGCCGCAGCTTTGATTGTCATAGGGTTTGCTGCCGGGGTTGGGCTTTCAGCCACTTTGCAGCCGATCAGTCTGATCTTAAGCTCTACGGCAGTATCGATATGCGTACCGTGGATCTCGCATTTGAAGAATCGGGACGCCTTGCCGCCGTTCTTTATGAAGAGGGCGGGAAGGTGAAAACGGGTGAGGTTCTCGCTAAACTCGATGACACACGATATCGAATCGCAAGAGATCAGGCCGCTTCTCAAGTGGGTGTCGCTCAAGCTCAATTGGATCTGCTGCTCGCAGGCTCGCGGGTTGAAGAAATTGATGTGGCGCGGGCAAAACTTAAAGCCGCAGAGGCAAACCTCGTGCTTTCTGAGCGAACCTGCAAACGCTATCGGGATATGGGGAAAGCTTCGAGCGCTTTGGTGCGTGATGAGGCCTGCTATCGAGCAAGTGCAGACCGTGCGCTTCGCGATGAAGCAAAACGTACGCTCGATATGCTTTTAGCGGGCACCCGCGCAGAAGAAATTGAAGTGGCCCGTGCAACACTTAAGCAAACTCAGACGCAGCTTGCCGATGCCCAAAGGGCTTTGGATAACTGTACGGTTTATGCACCGGCCGACGGTGTGATCCGCTCACGCTTAAAAGAGCCGGGTGATATGGTCGGCGCGAGTACTCCCATTTACGAAGTGGCGCTCATGAATCCGTTGTGGGCACGAGTCTATATTGATGAACCCAATTTGGGACTCATTGCGATGGGGCAAAAGGTGGCTGTCAGTGTGGACAGTTTCCCGGACAAAACCTTCAATGCCACGGTGGGCTTTATTTCTGCGGTCGCAGAATTTACTCCGAAGACTGTACAAACGGAAGCCATTCGCACCAATCTTGTCTATGAGGTGCGGCTTACGCTTGAAGATCCTGAAGGGCTGCTGCGCTTAGGGATGCCTGTGACAGCAAAACTGTTGAAGTAAATCATGGCTGAGTCTTTTGCGATCACTTTGCAGTCGGTTTCGCGCTTTGAAAAGGGCGCAGACGATGCGATTTTAAAGTCTGTGAGTGCAGACTTTAAAGAAGGGCATTTGATTGCACTGGTGGGAGCAGACGGCGCGGGAAAGACAACCTTGATGCGGGTGATGGCAGGTCTTCTTAAACCCCAAAAAGGATCCGTTAAGCTCTTCGGCCGCGAGCTTTATTCAGAGGATCTTTCCGAATTGCAGGGCTTTTGCGGATATATGCCCCAACAATTCGGTCTTTATACCGATTTAAGCGTAGAGGAAAATTTGAAGCTCTATGCCGATTTGTTCGGCTTAAATGAAGCGGAGCGAAAAAGCCGATTTGCCGAGCTCTTATCCATGACGGGTCTTACGGATTTCACTTCAAGAGCTGCCGGGAAGCTTTCCGGGGGAATGAAGCAAAAGCTGGGACTGGCCTGTGCGCTTTTAAATCGTCCGAAGATTTTGTTTTTGGATGAACCCAGTGTTGGGGTGGATCCGTTATCAAGACGCGAACTTTGGTCGATTCTGAGAAAAAATGTTCAGTCGCGAGCAATGACAGTCGTCGTTGCAACGACCTACATGGATGAGGCTTCTCTTTGTGATGATGTGCTGATTGTGGAAAACGGGGAAGTCGTTTTGCACGATACGCCGGGTAAAATCGCTTCGCTTGCCGAAGGTTTAAGTTTCATTGTCAGGACTGCAAAGGATCAAAGGGTTCGGGATGTACAGGCGCGGCTGCTTGACGATACGGATTTGGTTTTAGATGCCGTTCCCAGAGCCGGTTCCGTACGGGTACTGATTAAAAATGAGGCCGATAAAGATTTATTGGAACAAAAATACGGAATTTCCCTGCAGCCGACCGCAAGCGGCTTGGAAGAGGGCTATCTCATCAATCGGGCCAAAACTTCTGCTCTGCATTCCTATACGGTGATCGGGGAGAACTTTTCTCCCCAACAATCGAGGGAAGAAAAACCCATAGTTGTTGCTAAGGATTTAGTGAGGCGGTTCGGATCATTTACTGCTGTTGACCGCACTTCGTTTGAGGTTAAAAGCGGAGAAATTTTCGGACTTTTGGGGCCTAACGGTGCCGGTAAAACGACGACTTTTAAAATGCTCTGCGGTCTTTTGAAAGTGACGTCAGGAGAACTGGAAGTAGCCGGCGTCAATGTCCTTCACTCAAGCGATGCAGCCCGCAGCCAATTGGGTTACATGTCTCAGAAGTTTGCTCTCTACGGAGACTTGAGTGTCAGCGAAAATTTTGATTTCTTTGCCAGTGCCTATGGGCTTACGGGCAGAGAAAAAGATCAAAGAGTTGCCTTTTTGATGAATGAATTTGAGCTTGACGGTTTCCGAAATATTCAGGCAAAAAATTTACCCGGCGGGATCAAACAGCGCCTGGCGATGGCCGTTGCTCTCATACACAAACCCAAACTTTTATTTTTGGATGAACCCACGAGCGGTGCCGATGTTTTAACCCGCAGACAGTTCTGGCGATGGATTACTGCATTAAGTCACATGGGAACCACCGTGATCGTAACAACGCACTTTATGGAAGAGGCGCTTTATTGCGACAGGCTTCTGATTCAGGATGCGGGGCTTCCCTTGATTATGGGGTCACCGGAAGAGGTGCGGGGAGAATGCGGCACGATGGATGAGGCTTTCATTGAAATCGTGAAGACGTTCCGTGAAGAAAGGGGGCAGTCATGATGCATACGGCAGATTTTTGGCGTCATGTCTGTGCTCTGAGCTTAAAGGAGAGCCGGCAGATCATTCGCGATAAAAGCTCTATTTTGGTGGGGGTTGTCCTGCCGCTCATCCTTTTGATTTTATTCGGCTACGGTATTTCATTTGATGTTAAAGACATCCGTCTGGCTGTAGCAGCGGATCAGACGAGCGCTCAAGCTACGCTTTACACACAGGCATTGACTAATAACGACTCTTTTATCGTCAATGTTTTCCCCACGAGAAAAGAGGCTTTCAATGCGCTTAACCGCTTTGAGGCCGAAGCTGTGATTGTTTTTGAAAAGCGCCCTGATGCAGGCGAAGTGCAGCTGCTGGTTGACGGAATTGATGCGCCTCGGGCGACGATGGTGGCTAACGCCGTTCTCGCGACCATACAAGGCGCGGGCTCTCTTCAGACTCAGTCAAAAGGGATAACGGTGATTCCCCGCATTTGGTTTAACGAGTCTGCAGAGAGCCGCTGGTATTTGGTGCCGGGGCTTATTGTGATCATTTTGACGATGATCGGCACGATGTTAACGGGGCTTGTGATTGCCAGAGAGTGGGAGCGGGGAACGATGGAGGCGCTTTTAGCCACACCGATTTCTCCCTGGGCGCTGCTTTTATCCAAAATTATTCCTTACTTTGTTTTGGGGGCTTTCGGTTGGATGCTTTGCATGATTGCGGCCGTGTGGGTCTATCACATTCCCATACGCGGCGGTTTGGGACTTATCACACTGTCCTCTGCGCTTTACCTTTTGGTGAGTCTTTGCATCGGTTTGGTGATATCGGGAGCAACCCGTTCTCAGTTTTTATCCTCTCAAATCGCGCTTTTAGCAAGTTTTTTGCCGGCCGTGATTTTATCGGGCTTTATTTTTGATTTAAGAAGCGCCCCCCAATGGGCTAACGTGATTGCATATGCGATGCCTCCCGTCTATTTTCTTGATCTCCTGAAAGTAGGTTTTCTTACCGGCGGCATGCATGCGCTTGTTGTGAAAAATCTTTTGGTGTTGACGGGCTTTGCGGTTGTTCTTTTAATGATTGCACGGCACTTATGCGAAAAGAGGGTGAGAAAATGACCAAGCGCATGATTCGGTTTAAAGCACTCGTGCGCAAGGAGCTTCTTGCCACACTAAAAGAAAAGACAAGTCGCATGATTTTGGTGGGGCCGCTTCTGCTCTACATTCTCCTTTTCGGTTATATCGCAAGCTTTAACTTAAATTATGTGCCCTATGCGCTTTGCGATTTGTCAGGATCGGCCGAGTCAGCACAGTTTGTTCGAGCAATTGACAACAATAAAATCTTTGAGCGCATCGCTACCGTTCAAAGTGTCTCTCAAATCCGATCGGTTATGGATGAAGGCGAAGCGCTTTTAACAGTGGTGATTGAACCGCATTTTGCACGGCACCTCAAAGAGGGGAAAAGCGCTCAGATTCAGGTGGTGATCGACGGGCGAAATTCCACCACCGCACAGCTTGCTGCCGGCTACCTGAGTCAAATTGCTCAGACGATGAACGCTTCGATCACGGGGCTTGAAGAGCCCGTGAAAATGCGATTTCTTTTTAATCCCAACGTGATTACGCAGTGGTTTATCATGCCCGGGCTCATCGTGATGCTATCCATGCTGCAGGTGGTAGTTCTTTCTGCGCTCTCCGTTGCCCGGGAAAGAGAACAGGGGACCTTTGAGCAGCTTTTGGTTTCTCCTTACACAACCCTGGAACTTTTGGCGGCAAAGTCCGTGGCTCCGATTCTCATCGGCTTTTTCCAAAGTACGCTCATTTTCCTCGTGGATCTTTATTGGTTTGAGATTCCGATGGGTGGCAATGTGTTTGCCCTGTATTTTGTGCTCCTCATTTTTATCCTCTCGGTGGTCGGTTTGGGACTGACTGTTTCGGCCTACAGCCAGACCATGCAGCAGGGGTTACTGATTGTTTTTGTGTTTTTGGTTCCGATGGTGCTTTTGTCAGGTCTATTTGCACCCGTTGAAAATATGCCTCAATGGCTTCAGATCCTCACTTATGCGGATCCGTTGAGGTTTACGCTTTCAGCGGTCAGGCGCATATATCTGGCCGGAGCCTCTTTGTGGACCGTGTTGCCGGGGCTGTGGCCCGTAATGGCGATGGCGTTACTGACGCTGCCTGCGGCATATTACTTTTTTAAGAAACGACTATGAGAAAAGAATCTGCAAGAGTAAGAGGTGACGGTGAGAAAACCCGCGAAGCGCTCATTGAGGCGGCAGGAACCCTGGCTGCAGAACGCGGCTGGTCCAATGTGACGGCCAAAGACGTCTGCGATATGGCTGGTGTGAACTGCGCAAGCGTCAACTACTGGTTCGGCGGGCGCGACGAGCTCTACAAGTCGGTCCTTTTAAAAATCCCGGATACGATCTTCAGCCAGGAGCTTGAAATTGAAATGGTGCAGTACGAAACGGCAGAGGCTGCATTGCGGTATTTTTTCTACCATCACTTAAAGACAATTGATGATAAAAGAGGCTGGCCCATGCGTGTTTGGGCAAGGGAAGTGACCGCAACACCTTCTGAAAATCTTCTTTCAATGGCCCGCAATATCGGTGTATTGCGTATTAAGGCTCTGCAGCAGTTTTTTGCTGAGTTCCTGGGTATAGAAGACTATAAAGATCCCCGCGTAGGGGCAGCTTTTATGACTGCAATGTCAGCAGTCCTGATTCATATGCTGATTGCTCCGGAATTAAGAAACATTATTATTCCGGGCTACGAGTCTCATCCCGAACAGATGAAGGAATTGGTTATCAGACAGGTGATGGCAGGCCTTGAGGCCAGAAGAGAAGACATCGCCAAAGAAAAGGCACAGACGGCTTAAAGTCTGCGCCTTTAGCGGTGAAGATAGGATTAAACCACCCGATTGGGAGCGTCGCCTGTGGCAAGAAACGCCCGGATATTCTCTAGTGCCTGCGCTCCCGCGCTTTCTCGGGCTTCAAAGGTACCGCTTGCAATGTGCGGAGTAATCAGCAGATTCTCAAACCCGGTGAGTCTTTCATCAATGGCGGGCTCACCTTCAAAGACATCGATTGCAGCGCCCGCAATTTTTTTATTTTCAAGCGCACGAATCAGTGCTTCTGTATCAATGAGTTCACCTCGTCCGATATTGATCAGATAGCCTTTTGGGCCTAGCGCTTCAAAAATTTCTTCGTTGGCGATATGGTATGTGGCAGCGCCTCCCGGCATGGCTAAGACTAAGTAGTCACACCAGGCCGCAAGCTCCTTGAGACTTTCAAAGCGCTGATAAGAAACATCACAGGGACTCAAATTCGTGTAGCCGATCTGCATCTTAAAGCCTTCGGCCCGGCGGGCAATTTCGCGGCCGATGTGGCCGAGCCCGGCCACGCCGAGGCGTTTGCCGCTTATGCGGTCGGTGAGCGGAAAACCTGAAAATGTGCGATGGGTTTTTCGTGCGTGAGCCCAGGCCTGAGCCGTCCGGCGGGACAGCGCCGTTAAAAGCGCCCAGGCAAAGTCTGCAACATCGTCGCTTGTAGCCGATGGGGCGTTTGTGAGCACAATGCCGCGGTGCTTCATTTCGTTCAGATCAAACTTATCAAAACCCACACCGAGGCTTGCAATCATCTTAAGGTTGGGGAAAAAGGATAAAAGCGCCTTATCCATTTTCACAGGAGGATTGCTGATCACAATTTCCACGTCGGATAAGTCTTTGCGCTGCTCATCACTGAGATCGGACCAGTAGACAATTTGGGCCGTCTCTTTAAGACCCTCTGCGATGCTTTGAGGTAAGGGTTTCGGGAAAAAACTCACAATACGCATAATTGACATCCTAGTTTGTTTCGTCTTCAGTCTCTTTTTCCAATATCACGGAGGGGCTCACCATCGGATGAATCAAACGATAGAGTTCACGGGCGCTCTTAGGCGGTTTGCCCGTCTGGGCTTCTTTTCTGGCAGCCCGAATCAGCTGTCTGACAGTTTGAACGTTGACTTGGGGAAATTCTTTAACAAAATCCGTCAAAGCACTGTCTTCGGCAATGAGTTTGTCGCGCAGGCGTTCAGCGCGGTGGTGCGCCGCAACCGCTGCGCGACTTTCACCCGTTGCAATATCAATTGCAGTGCGCACCTTTTCGGGATCAAGCCCGTTCATGCGTTTTCCGATCAGCTGAAGCTGACGTCTTTGGGCGCCGAAAGACTTCATTTTGGCGTATTCGTCAATGGCTTCACGGACGTCTTCGGGCAGGGGAATCTTATTGAGCGTTTCTGCGCCCAATTTTGTCATCTCTTTGCCCAAATCCTGAAGCGCCTGCAGTTCACGCTTAATCTGTGATTTACTGGGACGATCCCAGCCTTCTTCGTCTTCCAACTCGTCTTCTCGATTATCTTGGTATTGAGCCATAGTAAAAATTCCGTATAAACATTGAACGGATTTTAACGGGAATTTTCATTTTTCAGCATTATCATTAGCTGGTCAAAACAAGATTTGTGATTTAAGAGAATTCTCTGTGAGTGATATCGTTAAAACTTTTCACCATTCTCCCTTTGAGCTTCATGCACCTTATGAGCCTTCAGGCGATCAGCCCCAGGCAATTGAAGAGCTCAATGAAGGCTTGGAGAGCGGTTTGGCCTTTCAGACGCTTTTGGGCGTAACCGGTTCCGGTAAGACCTTTACCATGGCCAACGTCATTGCGCGCCAGGGCGTACCGGCACTGATCATGGCGCCCAACAAGACGCTTGCCGCTCAGCTTTACTCCGAGATGCGGGAGTTTTTCCCCAATAATGCCGTGGAGTATTTCGTCTCTTATTACGACTACTATCAGCCGGAGGCCTACGTGCCGAGCCGAGACCTTTTTATTGAAAAAGATTCGGCGATCAATGAGCACATCGAGCAGATGCGACTGGCTGCAACCAAAAGTATTTTGGAGCGCAGAGACACGATTATTGTGGCGACGGTGTCGGCTATTTACGGTATCGGTAAGCCTGAAAGCTACACGCAGATGCGTCTCATTATGCGCACGGGGGATTTAAAGAGTCGCTCGGACTTTATCAGTCAGCTTGTGCGCATGCAGTACAAGCGCTCGGAGATGGATTTTGCCCGCGGAACGTTTCGTGTGAGAGGCGATACGATTGACGTCTTTCCTGCCGAACATGCCGAAACGGCTGTTCGGTTTGAGCTTTTTGATGATGAACTCGAATCCATAGCACTTTTTGATCCCTTGACCGGCAAAGTGGTGCAAAAAGTTACCCGCTTTGTCATTTATCCGGCAAGCCACTATGTGACGCCTCGAGATGAAATCCTGCGTGCAATCGAAACGATCAAAGAGGAACTTCGGGAGCGTAAAAAATTCTTTTTGGATGAGGGTAAGCTCGTTGAAGCCCAAAGACTTGAACAGCGCACCTTATTTGATTTGGAAATGCTCGATCAGGTGGGTTTCTGCAAGGGTATTGAAAACTATTCCAGACACTTAACGGGGCTTGCGCCCGGAGTGGCCCCTCCCTGCTTAATTGACTACCTGCCCTCAGACTGCCTGATGTTTTTCGACGAGTCTCATGTCATGATGGGTCAGCTGGGCGGCATGTACCGGGGCGACCGCTCAAGAAAAGAAACATTGGTGCTCTACGGCTTTCGTCTGCCTTCGGCTCTGGATAACCGTCCGCTCAGATTCGATGAGTTTGAGCACAAAATGCGGCGCAGCATTTTTGTCTCGGCAACGCCCGCTGATTATGAATTGGAGCACTCGTCTCAAGTGGTCGAGCAGGTGGTGCGTCCCACGGGCCTCGTAGACCCCGAGGTCATTGTCAGACCCGCAGCGACTCAAGTCGATGATGTATTGTCAGAGATTAATGATCGGGTGAAAAAAGGCGAGCGCGTTTTGGTGACAACGCTTACCAAACGCATGGCAGAAGACCTCACGGACTTTTTAAATGATAATGGCGTGAAAGTACGCTATCTTCACTCCGACATTGATACGGTGGAGCGTGTTGAAATCATTCGCGATCTTCGAGCCGGCGTCTTTGATGTGCTCGTGGGGATTAACCTTTTGCGCGAAGGTCTTGATATTCCGGAAGTCTCTCTTGTGGCTATTTTGGATGCCGATAAAGAAGGCTTTTTAAGAAGTGAGCGCTCACTTATTCAAACGATCGGGCGTGCAGCCAGAAACGTTGCAGGCACTGCAATTTTGTACGCCGATAAAATGACCGATTCCATGAAGCGGGCAATCGGAGAAACTGAACGTCGCCGGGCTAAACAAAAAGCCTATAACGAAGCGTACGGCATTACGCCCAAGAGCGTGAAAAAAGAAGTTCGCGACATTATTGACGGAGTTTATCGGCCGGATGCTGCAAGCCGCGAAGATATTGCCGAAAATGTGGGCTCAATGACCGAAAAAGAACTCTCGGCTCAAATTAAAAAGCTTGAAAAGCAGATGTTTGAGTACGCGAAAAATCTTGATTTTGAAAAAGCAGCAAGCGTTCGAGATCAATTGGCGGAGCTCAAGGCCCGAGTATTGGGAGCGGCCAATCCCTCAGAGACATAGATGGAGGTACTATGAGTCAGATTCCTGATTGCAGTCAGATTTTTGCCAACGAATACGCAACAACGGTCTACATTAAAAATGTGGTGAAAGCACCGAATATCGAGGTGGGTGACTACAGCTACTACGACGATGCCGAGGATCCGACGCAGTTTGAGAAGCGCTGCGTGCTCTTTAACTATCCGGAATATTTTCCGGATAAGCTCATCATCGGGAAATTCTGCTCCATTGCTCAAGGTGTGCAATTCATGATGGGAGCGGCTAATCACCGAATGAATAGCTTGAGTACCTATCCGTTTAATGTCATGGGTGGAATCTGGCGCGAGCAGACAACACCGCACATTGAAGAGCTGCCTCAAAAAGGCGATATCGTGATCGGCAACGATGTCTGGATCGGACGGGAAGCCAAGATTCTGCCCGGTGTGAAAATCGGAGACGGAGCTATTATCGGGGCATATGCTGTTGTTGCCAAAGACGTTCCGGCCTATTGCGTGGCAGTCGGCAATCCGGCCCGAGTGGTTAAAAAGCGTTTTGACGATGACATCATTGCGCTTTTGGAAAAAGTACAGTGGTGGAATTGGCCTATTGAGGATATTACGGAATTTTTGCCGGTGCTGACCATGTCTGATATTAACCGAGCTAAGGTATTTCTGGAAGAAAAACTCAATGCAGTCGGCAACATGAAAGCGTAAACTGATCCAATCAATTTCAATTGTTTAATGAGGGGAAAAATGAGCATTACAACGACTATTCATACGGAAATGCGTCGTCAGGATCGTGCAGTGGATGATCCGACCATCATTAAGGCCTTTTTGCATCGCTGCAAGATGGTGACGCTTGCCATTCACGATGAGCCGTTCCCTTATATTGTTCCGTTAAGCTACGGCTATGAAGTCAATGACGACGGACTGATTTTTTATTTTCACGGTGCAGCAGAAGGCCATAAAGTTGAGCTTTATGAAAAAAATCCGCATGTGAGTTTTTGTGTGGCTGAACCCGCTGCAACGATTATTGAAGACAATCCTGCCTGCCGCTCCGGACAAAATTATTTTTCTGTTGTGGGGCGCGGTGTCATCGAACGCTTAAAAGGCGAAGATCGCGTCAAGGCTATGGACGCCATCATGCACCACTATATGGGTGATAACGGGGAATTTTCCTGGACATACCCCGAAGAAGTGCTCGATCACATGGCTTTCTGGGCGCTCAAAGTGCATGAATTGTCTGCTAAAACCCGTCAGGAAATGGCTTTCAGAAAGTAATCGGTCATGCAGAACTTTCACGATTTAATCGGTGGCTTTCATCATTTTCGGGCGAACTATTTTCTGAAGGAAAAAGAGTTCTTTGAGTCGCTCGCCCATTCACAAAGCCCGAAGACTTTGGTCATTGCCTGCTGTGACTCGAGAACCGATCCGGCCATTATTCTGCGCTGTAAGCCCGGTGAGCTTTTTGTCGTGCGAAGCGTGGCGGCGATTGTGCCGCCGCCAGAAAAAGCTGGCGAATATGATGCTGTGATGGCCGCAGTGGAGTATGGTGTCAAGCACCTGAGCGTTAAAAATATTGTGGTCATGGGGCACTCAAACTGCGGCGGCATTGCCGGGCTTTTAAATCCTCATGCTATCCGTAGCGAGCGCTACATCAATCGGTGGGTGTCGCTTGCGTGTCCTGCTGTGCACAAAATCGACGCCGAAAACGAAAACCTTTCGGATGCGGAAAAATCTCGGTTATGTGAAGAGGGGGCCGTGCTGCTCTCACTTGAAAATCTGCTCTCCTACCCTTGGATTGAAGAGGCGGTACAGTCGGGCAGCCTAGCCTTGCATGCGCTTTATTACGACATGAGAAAGGGCACGCTTAACGTTTGGAACAGCGAACTGGAGGATTTTGAAGAAACCTCAAAACTCACAGATTAGTGCAGACAAAGAGCCGGATGCTTCAAACATCCGGCCTAAGCACAACTAGTGCAGAAATTCAATGACGCGCTCTTTGGGCAGACGCGATTTCGGGCGCTTCGCATTGGAGTCATTTTCTGCCCGGTATCCCAAAGCAATTCCTACGACCGAGCGTTCGCCTTTTTCTTTAAAGCCGCAAATCCGGTCAAGAAGCTCAAAATCAAGCCCGCCCAGAATCGTTGAGTCGACTCCGAGCGAAGCGGCCGCAACCGTTACGCAGCCCAAAGCAATAAAGGCTTGATTACTGGCGTAACGCAGAAGACCTTCCGGGTCATCATCAAATTTGCGTGAATAGGTCATGCGGATCGCGTCGGACCGCTCAGGGCTCGTCCAACCCAGATATCGGCCGTCGGCTTCTTCCTGCCTGTAGAGCTCTTCAAAGTATTCGTCAGTCAATTTCGTCGGCACCGTAAAGAAAATAAATTGCGGCGCCTGCATCCGTTCAATATTGAAGTCTTTGACAGCCGGCATGATTTTTTCTTTCATCTCGGGCGTGTCAATGACGTAGAACTTCCACGGCTGAATATTGGTCGAGGAAGGTGAAAGGCGCAGCACTTCCAAAAGCGTCTGCATATCTTCGTCGCTCACTCGGCGCGTCGGATCGTAGTGCTTTGTGGTGTAGCGCGTACGCATTAATTGCAAAATATCCATAACCGCACTCCTAAAACTTCTTGGCAATGAGTACCCGAAGAGCGCCTGAGCCGCCTTCTTCGGCCGGAGCCTGCACAAAGGCCTGAACTTCACGCATCTGTCTTAACCAGCGGCGCACGAGCCCCTTTAAAACCGGTCCCTCTTCACCGCTGTTGATGCCTTTGCCTGTGACAATTCGGACACAGCGAACGTGAGCCTCACGGGCCTGAAGGATGAAGTCAACGAGAGCACGCCTGGCTTCTTCGGTGCGATAGCCGTGCAGATCCAAATGAGCTCCGACAGGCCACAGACCGCGCGAAAGTTTTTGCGCAAGGTCAATTCCGCAGCCCACTGCGATATATTCACGATCGCCCCAGTCATCAGCACTTGCACCATCGTAGTTGTCCGATAAGCCCACTTCGGCGCGAAGCTTAACGGGCGTTTGCTCAACGATGGGGCGGGGCGGTTTTTTCGCAGGCTCATTGCGGCCGCTGCTGCGGCTCAGTTTGACGACACCGAGCCTTTTCATTTCTTTTTCAAACAGATCTTTTTCTGCCGGATCGCGCTCTGTGGGTGTTACCCCGATTCGCTTCATTTCAGCCGCAAATAAAGCCCGATCATCTTCAGCTTTTTCACGCCGCTCAAGTCTTGCCGCCTCTTCTTTTTCACGAATGGCAGACTCTTCTGCTAATCGCGTTTTGATTCCCTTTAACGCATCAAAACCTTTGGCACGCATGATTTACTCCAGTTTCTCCAAGTAGCGCTGAGCATCGAGCGCAGCCATGCAGCCCGTAGCTGCACTTGTGACAGCCTGACGATAAACCGGGTCCTGGCAGTCGCCTGCAGCAAAGACCCCTTCGATATTGGTGGCTGTGGCTGCGTGGGTACCCGTTCCTTGGGTGACGATATAGCCGTCCTTGAGTTCAAGCTCATCGGCAAAAATCTTGGTGTTGGGCGAGTGCCCGATGGCGATAAAAATCCCGTCAACCGTAAGGGTTTCATCGTCTTTGCCGTCAGTGCTCTTTAAGAGTGCGCCGGTCACTCCCTGATCGTTGCCGAGGACTTCTTTGACTTCACGGAAAAGATGCAGGATGATTTTGCCGTCTTTGACTGCCTGCATGAGTTTATTGACCATGATGGGCTCGGCTTTGAAGGTGTCCCGCCTATGCACGAGGTGAACAACGCTTGCGATATTGGCGAGGTAAAGCGCTTCTTCAAGAGCGGCATTGCCGCCGCCCACCACAGCCACAGGTTTTTTACGGTAAAAGAACCCGTCGCAGGTTGCGCACGCCGAGACGCCCCGTCCTTTGTAGAGCGTTTCAGACTCCAGTCCCAGATACTTGGCGCTTGCTCCCGTAGCAATGATGAGCGCGTCGCACGTAAACGTTTTGCCGGAATCGGCTTCAAGGCGAATCGGTTTTTCTTTCAGGTGTGCGGCCGTGATCACATCATATTCGATTCGGGTACCGAAGCGTTCGGCATGATCCATAAAGCGCTGCATGAGTTCGGGGCCTTGGGCGCCGTTGACGTCAGCGGGCCAGTTTTCAATTTCCGACGTGGTCATGAGCTGCCCGCCTTGCTCCATACCGGTGATGAGCAGCGGCTCTAAATTGGCTCGGGCAGCATAAACGCCTGCCGTGTAGCCCGCCGGGCCAGAACCGATAATGATAAGTTTTTCGTGTTGGATCGTCTCTGACATATCTGCACCTCAATAAAGCGTTAACCAGACCATTGTATCCGAGAGCGTTCGCAAAAAGATGCGAAAAATTGAAAACATTGTTCAAGAAACGCTCAAAGACAAGCTAAAGCCCGTACAATTAGAGGGTTCATCTCAGATTGATTGTTTAATGAAAAAACCGGCACTGATAAAAGAAAAAGCGAAAAAAAACATACTGCAACCGTCCGCTCGAAAATCATCCCGCGCTAAGGCCGCGCTGCTTTCCGTAACAGTCGGAGCGGTGGCCAATGATCCTGTCGTTGAGGTGAGATCGCATAAAAAAGTGAAGCTCGGATCGGTTGTAGGGCTCGTGTTGCTTGTCTGTTCTGTTCTTTATTTGTTGATGCTCATTTCCTACAACCAGGCAGACCCCTCGTTTTCTCATGCCGCTCCTAATGTGACGCCTAAAAATTGGATCGGTCTTCTGGGAGCCTGGGTGTCCGATATTGCTCTTTTTGCTCTCGGGTGGTCGGCTTACTGGCTGGTGCCCGTGGGTTTAATGAGCGCCTGGCGAGCGGTGAGTCCGAACTATAAAAAGCCGCCTTTCGGCAAAATCAGTCATCTTTTCGGTCTCATTATTTTGCTCTGCGCCAGCACTTCTCTTGAAGCGCTGCGCCTCTATTACCTGGCTGAGCCCTTGCCGGGGATGGCCGGCGGCATTTTGGGCCAAACCGTAATGACGGCCTCGACTCCCGTGGTCGGCGCCTTGGGCCTGACGATATTAATGGTGGTGTGCGCCATGTGCGGAGCTTCCATCTTCTTTGATTTTTCATGGCTTAACGTCGCAGAAAAAATCGGAACGCGTCTGGATCGTTTCTGGCACTTTTTCACCGATCGCCACGAGGCTAAAGTCGTTGAGCAAAAAGGCAAAACCGCCCAGGAAGAATTGGTTCAGCAATTTAAGCCTGAACCTGCTGCGGCAGCTCAAAGTGCCGATACGGATGTTCAGCCTGAACCGATCGTGCCCGCAACGCCTCGTCCTGTCATTAACCCTCAGGCAAAAGTGAAGAAGTCGGAAGTGGCATTTGAGGCACAGCAGGAAACGCTTTTTGAAGATACTGCACAGCCCGTTCGGCCCTCTTTGCGCCTTTTTGATCCGGCAGGCAACACAGAGCCCTCGATTGACAAAGCGTCATTGGCGGTGATGAGCGGATTGATTGAAAGTAAGCTCGCAAGCTACGGCGTTTCTGTCAAAGTGAAGGCCGCCAATCCCGGACCGGTTGTAACGCGCTACGAAATTGAATTGGCCGAAGGCGTGAAAAGCTCGAGCGTCAAAAGCCTTGAAGCCGATTTGGCCCGTGTTTTATCCGTGCAGTCCGTGCGCGTTTTAGATACTGTGCCCAATACGCCTTATATGGGCATTGAAGTGCCTAATCCGCGCCGACAGCTCGTGCGTATTTCAGAATTGTTGGGCTCTCAGGACTTTGCTAAATCCAAGGCACTTTTGCCGCTTTGCCTGGGTAAACGCATTACGGGCGAACCTTTTGTGGTGGATCTCGCGAAGATGCCTCATCTGCTTGTGGCCGGTACGACGGGGTCGGGTAAGTCCGTTGGTGTCAACAGCATGATTTTGTCGCTGCTTTATAAGTTTGAACCCAATCAACTGCGCCTGATTCTGATTGACCCGAAAAAGGTTGAGTTTGCCTACTATGAAGATATTCCTCATCTGCTTTGTCCTGTCGTTGACCAGATGAATGAGGCCAAGCACGGTCTGCAGTGGTGCGTCAAAGAAATGGAGCGGCGCTACAAACTCGCACACAGCATCAAAGTGCGCAACCTTGAAAGCTATAACGCAAAGGTGAGAGAAGCCCGTGAAAACGGTGAGCCCTTAATGAATCCGCTTGCTAAAAATGCGGGCGAAGACATTGAGCTTGAAGAGCTGCCTTACATTGTCGTGGTGGTCGACGAATTGGCTGATTTGCTGATGGTCGATAAAAAGGGTGTGGAAGAGTCGCTTATCCGTCTGGCTCAAAAAGCCCGTGCGGCAGGCATTCACCTGATTTTAGCCACACAGCGCCCGAGTGCCGATGTGATTTCCGGTCTTTTGCGAACCAATATTCCCTCGCGTGCCGCCTTCCAGGTGGCTACGGGCTCTGACAGCCGAATCATTTTGGATCAGACCGGTGCGGAAAACCTTTTGGGTAACGGTGACTTCCTCTTTAAGATGCCGAGTCTTCAGGTGCTCGAACGTATTCAGGGGGCCTTTGTTACCGATGAAGAGTTGGAACGCGTTACGCACTCTCTGCGTCAGATGGCTAAGCCCAACTATGTCGATGATGTGCTCGTGAGCGAAGAAGAGGAAAGCGCAGAATCCGATGAGCCGCGCGGCACAAACGGCGGCAAAAAAGATCCGCTTTTTGATAAAGCGGTGCAGATTGTGATCGAAAGCAATAAGTGTTCCGTCACCTATCTGCAAAGACGCTTGGGCGTAGGCTACCCGCGCGCAGCCAATATCGTTGAAGACATGGAAGCCGAAGGCATTGTGAGTCCGGCTGATTCAAGCGGACGCAGAACCATTAACGCGAGAAAAAACGAGGATTTGTGATGAGTCATTTTGCTAAAGTCATTCTCGGTGCCGCGGTTTTGGGTTGGACCGCTCTTTCTTACGCAGCAGCCACTGACGACTTAAGTCACTTTTTAAAGACAGTGACAAGCGCCCAGGGCAGTTTTCAACAGAAAGTTTTTACGCGCGAGGGTGAAAATAAGGAAGGTGCAGGAAGCGGAGATTTTGCTTTTTTGCGCCCCGGCAAATTTAAGTGGCACTACGAAGCTCCTTTTGAAGAGCTCATTGTCACCGACGGCAAAACTCTCTGGCTTTACGACACGGAACTCGCCCAGGTGACGCAGAAAGCTTTAACAGGAGCGATTCCCGCATCTCCTGCCTCGCTTTTATTCGGCGCGCAGGATTTCAGAAAAGATTTCAATGTCCAAAATATTGACAGCACCGATGGTCTTCAGTGGCTGCGTGCGGTTCCCAAAGATGATTCCAATGCTTTTTCAGAGGTCAAAATCGGCTTTGAAAAAGGCTTGCCCAAGAAAATGATGTTAAAGGATAACTTCGGCCAGGAGACGCATCTGCAGTTTGATGGTTTTCAAACCAATGTCAAACTGAAGGCTTCGGATTTTTCTTTTAAAGTTCCCAAAGGGGTGGACGTCTTAAAGGACGAGAGTCGCTTTTAATGAAGGAAAAGAAAAACCTCGATTGGCAAACAACCGAGGTTTTTTGTTGTGCCGAATTCTTAAAAATCAGCTTGCCATCGCACGGCTGCGTTTGGTTTGCACTTTCTGATTCATACCGCCTTTTTTCACTTTTTGAGTGAGGTGGTAGATCACAAAGCACAGTACCGTAAACGGCACGCCGCAGTACAGAGCAATACGCTGGGCAGGATCAATACCCATGCCGACCATCACGATCACGCACATTGCACCGCCCACAATCGGCACCCACGGGAACCAGGGGCTCACGTATTTCAATTCAGAGAGGCTGCGGCCACTAGCCATGAATTGCTTTCTGAATCGGTAGTGGGCAATGCAGATGCTCAGCCACACCGCAACCGTGGAAAAACCCACGATAGAGGTGAGAATCACAAACACGGTATCGGCAGCCATAACGCTTGAAGCAAGCGCAAGCAAACCGCCCAGCATGCTGAAAGCCAAGGCATTAACCGGAACACCGCGCTTATTGAGCTTAGCTAAGCCTGCAGGCATCATTCCGTCGTGGCCCAAAGACCACACCATGCGGCCGGAGGCAAAAAGTCCGGTGTTCGCAGAAGACAGAATGGCCGTGATGATCACAAAGTTAAAAATATCCGCAGCGTAGGGGATGCCCATCTGCTCAAAAACCGTGATAAAGGGGCTCTTGGAGACCGTAGCAGCTTCTGAGGGCAAAAGCGTTGCAACGATTAAAACCGTCCCTACAAAGAAAATCACGAGGCGCAGCAGCGAAGCGCGCACGGCCATCGGGATCACTTTTTCGGGATTATTGGTTTCACCCGCAGCCACTCCGATCAATTCTGTGCCGGAATAGGCAAAGCAGACCGTCACCATGGTAAAGAGCAGGGGAGTGATGCCGTTTGGCAGCAGACCGCCTTCTCCCACAAGATGGGTCAGACCGGGCGAGCCCGATTCACCGAAAGGAATCACGTCAAAGAATGCGCAGGCACCCAGGACGATGAAAACCTGAATGGTGACCACTTTAATGATCGAAAGGAAGAATTCACTTTCGGCAAAAAAGCGTGTATCGATCACGTTCAAAAGGAAAATGATCGCCCCGAAAATTAAACACCAGGACCATACCGGAACCTGCGGGAACCAGTATTGCATGGCAAAGCCCACGGCAGTGAAGGCTGTGCCGAGCGTGACTGTCCAATTCAGCCAGTACAGCCAGGCAACGGCAAAACCCGAGGCCGGGGAGATGTACTTACTCGCATAAAGGTGGAAAGAACCGGGTTCAGGATGAGCCACGGACAATTCGCCCAGACTCAGCATGATCAGGTAAACCATAAAGGCACCGATCAGATATGCAAGCACCGTGCCGAAAGCACCGACGTTTGCAATGATATGACCCGTTCCAAAAAAGAGTCCGCTGCCAATCACGCCGCCCAGACTCAACATGATAAGGTGGCGCAATTGCATCGAGCGTTGAAATTGGGACTCGTTGTTCGCCGTAACGTTTTGGGAGTTCATAATGCCTTCCCCCAAAGTGCTGTCATTGCGTTCTAGCGCCGAGGGTACAGGCTTTTACCCAAGGACTCAGGATCTTGTCTTCGACGAGTAGTTTCTCGCTTCGAAGCTAGTCCGACAATCACAACGTGTTTTAAAAAGATGTTCGTCGTCCAAACGTCCATCTCGCGTTTTTCTCGGAGGTTGTCTCCCCCGATACGGTGGTCAACACATTTAACAGTTTTTGGTTGTTTGACACCGCGATATTAGGGATAAATGATCGCGATATCAATACCCGGACGAAAATTTTTTCTCTTGCTGTTAAACAATACACAATATATACCATGAATATAGGGATATAGGGCATATTTTCCGATCTATAGTGTGTTTTTTAGGGAACAAAAATAGAGTTTTCAAGAGATTTCAGGGTCTTTTTTTTAAATTGTTTCCGATACTAAAATAAAGTCACTTTTGACTTGGAGAAACGATATGTCTGATGCAATGTGGGGCGGACGTTTTGATCTGCCGATGGATCACTTGGTGCAGGAATTTAATGCCACCATTTTGATTGAAAAACGAGTCACGCCTTTTTCCATTATCGGCAGCACAGCTCATGTGCACATGCTGGCTGCCCAAAACATTTTGACCCGAGAAGAAGCCCAGGCGATTTTGAAGGGATTGGAGGCCGTCCGAGAAGAAGTTGAGGACGGTCGTTTTGTATTTGATGTGGCTGACGAAGACATTCAGATGGCTATTGAGCGCCGTGTAACCGAACTTGTCGGTCCCGTGGGCGGCAAGATGCATACGGCGCGCTCCCGAAACGATCAGGCTCAGCTTGATGTCCGCCTCTATACGCGTCACGCAATCTGCGAAATTATCAAAGCGATTCGGGAACTGCAACGCACAATTATCGCTAAAGCCGAGCAGTATATGGGTGTGATGTTTCCGGGCTATACACACTTTCAGACCGGTCAGCCGATTTTGTTTTCGCATTGGATGATGGCTTATTTCTGGATGCTCGAGCGCGATATCGGCCGCTTTGAAGATGCCTATAAGCGTCTGAATGTCTGCCCGCTGGGGGCAGCCGCTATGGCAGGCACTACCTTCCCGATTGATCGGGAAATGACTGCACGTGAGATGGATTTTGACGGTCCGAGTGAAAATTCGGTCGATACGATCGGAGACCGTGACCATTTAATTGAAACGGATTCGGCTGCGGCTATCTGCATTATGCATTTGAGTCGCCTGTGTGAAGAAATTGTGCTCTTTACGAGTCAGGATATTCATTTCTTCGATCTCTCGGATGACTTCTGTACGGGCTCGTCCATTATGCCCAATAAGAAAAATCCGGATATTGCCGAAAAGATTCGCGGTAAAGCCGGACGCGTTTTCGGAAACCTTCAGGCGATGCTTACGATGATGAAGGGGTTGCCTTTGGCCTTTAATACCGATATGAGCGAGGATAAGGAGCCCACTTTTGACTCCGTTGATACACTTCACATGAGTCTGCGCATCTTAAAACCCATGCTTGAAAAAATGACGGTTAACGCCGATCAAGCTCGAATCGGTGCAGGACGCGGCTATTCCAACGCCACGGACTTAGCTGACTATCTGGCCCGAAAAGGCATTCCGTTCAGACAGGCTCACCATATCGTGGGCCATATTGTGAACTATTGCATCAAGCACAATACGGATCTGGAAAAGATGACGCTTGAAGAGTACAGACAGTTTTCCGATGCGATTGGTGAAGATATTCATCAATACATTACGTTGGAAGCCTGTGTTGCTACCAGACATTCTTTCGGCGGCACAGCGCCTGAACGCGTCACCGAGCAGATTGCCCGTGCTAAGGCTCGTTTGAATGTTTTGCATTGCGGAGTTTAAAAATGGCCGTACTGACTCTGACCGAAAAAGAAGTGCTGGAAGTTCTCCCGAAAGTGGATGTGTTTTCAACCGTTGAAGCGATGTTCGGTGCTTTAGGGCGCAATGAAGCCGTGCAGCCCAAGCAGGTTCAGACGCTTTTTCCGGACAATAAGGGCGACTTTATCAACTATTCCGGCGTTTGGATGAGTGCAGGCGTCTACGGACTCAAAACTTCTCCTTTTATCGTGCAGCAAAAGGGTTATACGGTCACCGCCTGGACGCTTTTAATGTCAACCGAAACCGGAGAGCCGCTTCTGTTAACAGACAGTACCCGCTTAACGCTTGAGCGTACTGCAGCGACAACCGCTGTTGCCGTGAAGTATTTGGCCAAAAAGGATTCAAAACACCTGGCAGTGATCGGCTCCGGCGCACAGGCTTTGGCGCATATTCGGTATGTGAGCGGGTTGAGAAATTGGGAGAGCATTCGTGTGTGGTCTTTAAACAGCCATGAGCTCTCGGATGAAAAGAAAGAGGCTTTCCGGCAGGCAGGTAAAGGCTTAGTGGAATTTAGCGGTACAAAAGCCGAGGCTTTGAAAAACGCGGATGTGATTTTGCTTTGTACCAGTGCTGCCGATGCCGTTCTCAGTGCAAAGGATATCGAAGGGACTCCGCTTATCACGTCAATTTCCACTAATGCCGCCTGCGCTCATGAAATTGATCCGGCGCTGCTTGCCTCAATGGATGTTTATTGCGACTGTACGGCAACGACAGCGACTGTGGCAGGCGAAATGAAACTGGCTATTGAAGCCGGCAGCTGGAAACCCGAAGATGTTAAAGGGGACTTGGGAGCTTTGGTGAATCACACGGCTCCTACTCCTGCCTATGATAAGCCCGTCTTTTTCCGCTCAATCGGTCAGGGGCTTGAAGATGTCGCAGTGGCTTTGGCGGTGTTCAATCAAACTCAAAAGCAATAAAGAGGTAAGAGATGAAAATCGAAGCATTCGGTGTTGAACAATGGATGAATGAGTGGGAAACCAAGTGTGCTTATAACGTGGCAGAAACCTGCGTGGAGTCTGTGACGGTTGAAGAACTGCTTGAAATGGCTGATAAAACGCCAGAAGAGATGATGCGTGATCTGCTGCCGAAAAAACTCACTTACGGCTGGATTGAAGGCAGCATCATGGTGCGCGAGTTGATTGCCGGTTTATATCAAAAGCAAACGGCTGCCAATGTGGTCACCACTCACGGTTGCATCGGTGCCAATATGCTCGTGCACGAAACGCTGGTTGAACCGGGCGATCACGTGATTTCTGTGATTCCGACCTACCAGCAGCACTACTCCATTCCAGAAAGTTTCGGAGCAAACATCGAGACTTTGTGCTTAAAACCTGAAAACGGTTTCTTGCCTGATCTGAATGAATTGCGTGCAATGGTCAAACCCCAGACAAAACTTATTTGCATCAATAACCCGAATAATCCGACGGGCGCATTGATGGATGAGGCGATGCTCAAAGCAATCTGCGACATTGCAAAATCGGTTGATGCCTGGTTGCTGTGCGACGAAGTCTATCGCGGCTTAACGCAGGAAGAAGGCTACAGTCCCTCTGTTGCCGACATGTATGAAAAGGGTATCAGTACGGGCAGTATGTCAAAAGTCTTCAGCCTGGCCGGTTTGCGTTTCGGTTGGATTGTCGGTCCTGAGTCTTTGATTGCTCAAGTATTGCATCACCGCGACTACAACACGATCAGCGTCGGCATGATTGATGAATATCTTGCAGAGCTAGCCCTCGGTGCTAAAGAAAAGATTTTGGAAAGAAACCGTGCCATCGTTCGTGAAAATCTGCAGATTTTGGATGATTGGGTAAAAAGTGAACCCAGAGCCTCCTACGTTAAACCGCAAGCGGGAACGACGGCATTTGTGAAGATTGATACGAAGTTATCCTCGCACGAATTTTGTGAACGCTTGGTAAAGGAAAAGGGTGTGATGTTTACGCCGGGTTCTGCTTTGCATACCGAAGGGTATGTGCGTATCGGGTACGCCAACAATAAGGAAGTACTCAAAAAAGGTTTGGCGCTCACCAGTGAATTCTTAAAGGAAATTGACTGATCATGTTGCCGGATTCCGACTCAGTCGGAATCCGCTCTAAAATCGGCTAAAAAACAAAAGCTCGTTCACATTGCGTGACGAGCTTTTTAAATATGGCTCCCCGAGTTGGGTTCGAACCAACGACCTGCGGATTAACAGTCCGTCGCTCTACCGACTGAGCTATCGGGGAATCAAGGCTGTGAACTATACACAACATCGAGAAGGAACGCAAGAGCAGCTGAAAATTTTTTTGTGCAAGAGTTCCCTCAGAAGAATTGTTATCTTAAGAGAAGCAAAGTGTCAGATGGTCCTTAATCAGACAATTAGGGAAAAAATCATTAAAATGGTCGGCTCTACACACGTGTGCGACCCCGTGGTGAAACAGGATATCACGATAGCCTCCTAAGCTGTAATTCTGGGTTCGAGTCCCGGCGGGGCCGCCATGGTCAATAGTGTTATGCTCAATGCAGGACACTCTCTATCTCCGCAGAGGTTTGATTATTCCGGTATTCCTTAAGCTTGTGCTCTGTGGTCAAGGCGCCGCTAAATTCTAATTCCATTTATGTTTAGAAATTGATTATGGTTTGGTACAATGCGCCCTACGTCCAACGGAGTCAGGTGCATTTACTCCGTTAAGTATTGAGGGGTTTTGCTGTGATTTCCTCTCAATCTCGGGGGACAAAATCAGAGCAAAACGGCCTAGATGTTCCACCATCTAAGCCGCTTAAAGGAAGATTGAAAATGCACCAACATTCAATCTCTTCCGTCAGTATAGCAAAACGCTTGAGACGTTTGGTGATCAAAATCATCATTGCGTTAATCTTGCTACTCGCATGCTGAACGCGTAAGTAAAGAGCCTCGGTAGTCCCGACTATCGGGGCTCGCGTGTTTTAAGACTCGGCATTCTCTTAATGATAGTTTTTTTGCAAAAAGAAGACTCTATTGTTTATTTTTTGTTATCGAACTTGGTATAAGCTGCTCAAATTCTGAGCAAAAAATCTCTTGAATAATCATTAAAATGGTGAGCTTGCATCAATTTTTTGATACTGCTGATGCAGATTAAATCTGTGATTCATTCAGCAGTTAGAAAACGGTTTGAAGTTTTTTAAGCCTTTATGTCAGGCTGTCTTATTTTGGTATACGGATTAATTTTCAATGGCTACTAGTAAACGTTCGGAATACGGCGAATCCAGCATTAAAGTTTTAAAGGGTTTGGAACCTGTTAAACAGCGCCCGGGGATGTATACCCTGACCGATAATCCTCTTCATATCATTCAGGAAGTGATTGATAACTCCAGCGATGAAGTTTTAGCAGGAGGTGCTTCTCGAATTGAAGTGGTGCTTCATACGGACGGCTCTGTCACAGTGACCGATGACGGCCGCGGTATTCCGGTAGGTATTCACAAGGAAGAAGGAGTGCCCGCCGTTCAGCTCGTCTTTACTCAGCTGCACGCTGGTGGCAAATTTGAAAAAGATTCGGGCGGTGCTTACTCCTTTGCTGGCGGTCTGCACGGCGTGGGCGTTTCGGTCACGAATGCCTTATCGACTCGCTTGGAAGTCACCGTCTGGCGCGAAGGTAAAGAGCACCGAATTGTGTTTGCCGACGGTAACGTTATTGAACCCCTTAGCAGCCAAAAAAGTCCGAGACCGAAATCGGCTACCGGCACACGAGTGCATGTGTGGCCCGATCCGAAATATTTTGACAGCCCCAATATTCCTGTCGAACAGTTAACAAGACTGCTGCGCTCCAAGGCCGTTTTGATGCCGGGCTGCGAGGTGGTTTTCATTAATGAAAAAAATGAAACGACTCAAAGCTGGAAGTTTGAAGGGGGCCTGCGCGAGTATTTGCTCTCAGAAATGACGGCTGAGCCCATGATTCCGCCCTTTGAGTCAAGCGGCTACGCTACAGACGATTCAATGGGTTTTGCGGTAGGCGAAGGTGCAAGCTGGGTCGTTGCCTGGCAGGAAGAAGGCACGCCCGTGCGCGAAAGCTACGTAAACCTTATTCCGACGCCTGCGGGCGGCACGCACGAGTCAGGCCTTCGCGAAGGGCTTTACTTAGCCATTAAAGCCTTTATCGAAGCGCATGGTCTCATGCAGAAAAACGTCAAGCTTTTAACTGAAGACGTTTTTGCCAGAGCCAGTGCCATTTTAAGTGCCAAGGTTCTCGATCCTCAGTTTCAGGGGCAAACCAAAGAGCGCTTAAATAACCGTGATGCGCTGCGTCTGGTGAGTAACTTTGTGCGTGTGCAGTTTGAGTTTTGGTTAAACGGCCATGTTGAAGAGGGTAAGAAGTTAGCCGAGCTTGTGATTAAACAAGCACAGGCACGGCAAAATTCCGCCAAAAAAGTCACTAAGCGCAAAGGTTCAAGCGTTGCGGTTTTGCCCGGAAAACTCACCGATTGTGAAAGCGAAGATATCAGTAAGAATGAACTTTTCTTAGTCGAAGGGGATTCTGCAGGGGGGTCAGCCAAAAAAGGCCGCGATAAGGACTTTCAGGCTATTTTGCCCTTGCGAGGCAAAGTATTAAATACTTGGGAAGTCGACCGTGACCGTATTTTTGCCAATAATGAAATTCATGATATTTCAGTGGCAATCGGTGTGGATCCCCACGGTCCTGAAGAGCATCCCGATTTGTCAGAGCTGCGCTACGGCAAAATCTGCATCATGGCCGATGCCGATGTGGACGGCTCGCACATTCAGGTCCTTTTGCTGACGCTTTTCTTCAGGCACTTCCCTGAACTCATCCGCAAAGGTCACATTTTTGTTGCCCGACCGCCTCTTTTCCGTATGGATGTGCCGAAGACCGGACGCAAGCCTGCCCGAACAATCTACTGTCTTGATGAAAGGGAATTGGCCGTCGAGCGCAAAAAGCTTGAAAAAGACAAGGTCAATATGGAAAAAGTGACGGTTTCCCGTTTTAAAGGCTTGGGCGAAATGAGTGAGCAGCAGCTTTGGGAGACGACATTAAATCCGGAAACGCGCCGCTTGATGCCCGTGACCTTCGGCGATATGACATTAACGCAAAGTCAGGAAATGTTTGACATGCTGATGGGACGCTCGGAAGCCGCAATGCGCCGAGCTTGGATGGAAAACAACGGTGATCAGGTTGAAGTGGATATTTAAGGAGATCGGACGTGACTAAAAACCGGACTGAAGATTTGTTCTCGGCCGATTTGTTCGGTGACGATAACGTAGAGCAGGAAGTTGAGCTCGAAAAAGAAAACGATCAAACGGAAAATAGCGACCCCGTTGTGAACGAAGACTTGACTAAAGCAGAAAAAACACCTGAAGAATCGGTTGAAGAAGCTCAAGAGAAAGCTTCTGAAGAAATAACTGCGACAGAAGCCGAGGCAGAAGAGCCTATCGAAGAAGTTGTGCCCCTGGAAGCGCGTCCTGTGCTCTCGGGCGATGATGGAGAAAAGCTGACGCTCGCGCATTTTGCGAGCCACGCTTATCTTGAATACGCCATGTCTGTGGTCAAAGGCCGTGCGCTGCCTGCAATCGGTGACGGTCAAAAGCCTGTGCAGCGCCGCATTCTCTTTGACATGCACGAAATGGGTTTGGGGCGACCCGAAGCCAAAACGGTGAAAAGCGCCCGTGTGGTCGGCGACGTTTTGGGTAAATATCACCCGCACGGCGATACGGCAGCCTACGATGCGATGGTTCGCATGGCGCAGGACTTTAATATGCGCTATCCGCTCGTCTTGGGGCAGGGTAATTTCGGCAGCCGCGACGGGGACGGTGCGGCCGCCATGCGTTATACGGAAGCAAGGCTCACGAAAATTTCCCGCCTGCTTTTAGACGAAATTGATGAAGGCACGGTGGACTTTGTTCCGAACTATGACGGCGCATTCCAAGAGCCGCAAATGCTGCCAGCAAGACTGCCCTTTGTTTTATTAAATGGCTCAAGCGGCATCGCTGTCGGTATGGCGACCGAAATTCCCTCTCACAATATTAAGGAAGTGGCGGCAGCGTGCCTGATGCTTTTGGATAATCCTCAAGCTACGCTCGATGATATTCTCACGGTGCTGCCCGCACCTGACTTCCCGATGGGCGGTCAGCTCATCAGTAAAAAAGAAGATATCCGTGAGGCATACCGCACGGGCCGCGGAACGCTCAAAGTGCGTGCCCGCTACACCTTTGAGGAAATGCAAAGAGGGCATTGGCGTCTGATTGTGACGGAATTGCCGCCCAATACTTCAGCTCAGCGCGTTTTAAATGAAGTGGGTGAAATCACCAATCCCAAGATTCGTCCCGGCAAAAAGACGCTTTCTGCCGAGCAGCAGCAAGCCAAAGCCGCGATGCTGGCTCTTTTGGATACCGTTCGCGATGAAAGCGATAAGGAAACGCCCACACGCCTGGTGTTTGAACCCAAAACCAAAAATGTGGATCGCAATGAATTCGTTAATGCCCTTCTGGCTCAGACAAGCCTCGAGTGCAACGTTTCCATGAATTTGGTGATGGTGGGCTCTGACGGTAAACCTCGTCAGAAGACGCTCGTTGATATTCTCAATGAGTGGCTTGTTTTCAGAGTGCAGACTGTGCGCAGACGCACGCAATTCAGACTGCAAAAGACACTCGATCGTATTCACATCATGGAAGGGCGTCACCTGGTCTATCTGAATTTGGATGAGGTAATTGCCATCATTCGTGATTCTGACGACCCGAAGGAAGCGCTTTTAGCCCGATTCCCGTTGAGTGAAATTCAGGTTGAAGATATTCTGGAAATTCGCCTGCGTCAATTGGCGCGCCTTGTCGGCATTAAGATTGAAGCGGAGTTGGCAGAACTCAATAAGACGAAGCATTCACTTGAAAGACTTCTGGGTTCAGAAAAGCTTTTAAATAACCTGGTTGCCAAAGAAATCGCTCAGGATGCGGCGGAGTTCGGAGATGAACGCAGAACGCTCATTGAAGAAGCTTCACGCGCAGAGATGACTCAAGCGGTGGTCGATGAGCCGGTCACGGTTGTGATCAGTCAAAAGGGTTACGTGCGCTGCCGCACAGGCCACGGCCACGATGCTGCAGTGATGACTTACAAGATGGGCGACGCTTTTGCGGTCTCCTTTGAGTGCCGAACAACCGATCAGATGGTCGCCGTATCGGACACGGGCCGCGTTTACACCTTAGCGGTTTCTGATTTACCGAGCGCCCGCGGTGACGGTCTACCCGTCAATAGTTTCATTGACTTGGAAAAAGGAGCCAGCATTGTCGGTTACTGCGTCGCTAAGCCCGAAGACCGAGTGGTTTTGGCTACAAGCGAAGGTATGGGCTTTATCTGTCAGTTTAAGGATCTCTTTGCGAAAGTTCGCGCCGGCAAGAACTTTATTAAGGTATCGGATAAAGAAACGAAGATTCTGCCGCCTCAGGTCGTAGCTTCCGATCAAACGCTTTTGGCGTGCCTGTCTCAGGAAGGGCGTTTACTCATCTACGATATCAATGAGGTGAGAACACTGCCCGGTGGCGGCAAGGGTGTCTGCCTGATGGATTTAAACCTCACTGAATCGCTTTTAGTGGCTAAACCCATTGATGCCGAAGGCGTAATGGTCACCGGTGTCGGTCGAGGCGGAAAAGATCGCGAGTATGCGGTGAAAAAAGCCATACTTGAGTATCACATGGGTCACCGTGCGAGAAAGGGTAAGCAGCTTGATATCCGCTGGAAGGCTTTGGATCTTAAACCGTTACCTAAGAAAGACACTTCTGCGGATAATTCAGAAGCAGCTTCTGAAGAACCGTCAGATACATTGTTTTAACTTAACTTCTCAGAGAGCCCGGCTTGTTCGCCTGGGCTCTTTAAGAGTTAAACCACCGAAAAAGAGATAAATCATCTTGCAAAGAATATTTTTAAAATGCTAAATTTTCCTCTCGGTGACTACAGATTTTTAATCTAACAATTATGAATAAACTACTTTGCCCCCCCCCGTGGGTTGAAATCTAATTCTTACAGTGCATCCGTTCTGGCTGCCAACCATACGATAAATCATAAAAAGAAAAAATTTTGTCTCAATCGCACAGCTGTTGCCGTCTTTTGTGCTTTTATTTCGGTTTTAAACAGTGCATATGCTGAAGAACTTACTTATGTAGATGGAAATCATTCGAGCGGTAAGCTTTCTTTAGACAGCGGCGAATATGATCAAATATTTGGGCAGATTTCAAACAGTGGCGTGCTCAACGATGGTCAAAGTACACTCAGTGGTGAAATTTGTGTAGCTTGCGGCATTACAAATACAGATCCAATTTCGGGTTCAGTAATCGGTGCTTTTGGTAATGCCATTATTGGTAACCAAGTCAATGCAGAAACCTCAGGCGGACTGCTCACAATGACTTCAGGACAGTACTTTTCAAATATCACCAAAATTACGGCACTTCCGGATTTCATCGGTTTGGCCGGTAATATTATCAACGCAGAATCAGGTTTGGCCTCTGCTATCAACGGTGTAGCCAAAATCAGCGGAGGATCTGTTAATCAAGTTGAACTCAGTTCAACAGAGTGGCAAGCTTCAGGGGTTTCGGGAAATTATGTTCGAATAGATCACGGCACCGGTGAAGCAGAGTATGGTCAAGCCGAAATCTCCGGAGGCACTCACACAATTTCTTTTTTCGGCAATCAGCTTTATTCGCCCGACGATGCTGAACTACGTGCCTCCAATGGCAAAGTAACCGTAACCAATCAAGCTACAGTGGGTGGTGTTCATGGCAATTATGCCTATGGACAAAATGGTTCGGTTGAAACATCTGACGGCTCGGTAACCGTTCAAAATGCTTCTGTTCAAGGAAATGTGTTAGGTAATTTCAGTTTTTCATGGAATAACTCAGCAACTTCAACAAAGGGAAATATTGATCTTGATGATGCCAGCATTGATTACGGAAACGGTGCTTATGGAATTATTGCTTCTGCTGCGGAAAGTCAACAAGGTGTAGCTAAAACAGTTGGAGGGTCTGTAGTCATTAGAAATACCTCTGTTAATGGGACTCTTCCGTCTTATTTAGGTATCACGGGAGCATATGCTAGTGTTATTTGGGGAACAGCTGGTTCTTCAACAGCTTTGGCTGAATCCGGGTACATAGAAATTGAAAACAGTTCTATCGGTTTTGGAGAAAGTTCTGACTCACTTTATGTCGTAGGCTCTTTCGCAAAAATTAATGGTGGATCCGGAGATGTCAGCGCAATGAACGGCACTGCCATTATGAAAAATTCATCGCTTAACGGTTCGTTAAGAGGGGCTATTGCTCGAACGACAAACGGTAGTGCTTTGGCCAGTGATAATCGTGCAGTGATAATAGGCGGAGAAATCATCAACGCTACAGTTTATGGTTCATATGTTTATATCAACAATGGAACGGGCGAAGCACAATCTTTAAGAAACTCTGTTGAGATTCATAATGCGAGTGTTCAAGGTGATAGTGGTAGCATCATTGCCGGTACCTACGTTAAAGCTGAGAATGGGAAAGCTACAGCCAGTGAAAACACTGTAGTGATTGAAAGTGGTTCTGTTAATACCGGATATATTTTTGGTGCTTATGCCCGATCTATTACTGAAGCTTCAGCTGAAAACAACACAGTTATACTGGATGGAACATTAAGTAAAACCATTGTCTCCTCACAGATTTTTGGCGGATATGCCGAATCAACAGCATCGGATGCAGTTTTAAGTTCTCGAAGTAATTTGGTTTCAATTTCAGGTTATAACCTTGACATCGCTAACTCAAGCCTTTACGGAGGAAATACAGCAGAAATTACAGGCAATGTTTTGAATGTTTCAAATTTCCAAGGTCAGGCTCAAGCTATTGGGAATTTTGAAACAATTAATTTCACCACTGATTTAAATGATATAAGTTGGGGTCAAGGAAGAAGTTACGCCCTTTTAGATTTGTCAGAAGGTCTTAAAAATGAGGATGAATCTCTCCAAAGCAATGTGAATTTAGTTGTCTTAAATGGTGATGCCCTTCAATCGGGTCAAACATACACAGTAGTGTCCGGAAACAAAGCTGAAACGTTAGTTGGAGAAAACCTGGATATCAGGACAAATGGCTTAGTTGAAATCAGTGCGTCCTGGGATAACCAAACAAGCGATCAGTTCAATATTCATATTGATTCAAAAAAAGGTAGTGAGGATAGTGGGTTGATTCACACACCTGATGTCGCGGCTGCCATGATGATTTCTGAAGGTACATTCCTGTTAGATCAATTGATGCCGAGGCGAGGGGTATTTGCCATTGCTCAAGCAACTTCCTCTAGTACGGAATTGCACGCTGATATTGACGTTGATGGTTTTAATTTAATGACTGGTGTTGCCGGTGATTTCCAAGGGGACAACGGCTTACTTCGTGTGGCAGCATTCCTTGAGTATGGGGATGGAGATTACAGCGGCAAACGTCATACGTCTGACTTAGATGGTGATACATACTACTATGACGCAGGCATCCAAGGGACCTTCTTTTACAACAATGGATTGATTAATGAGCTTTCCTTCCGATTTGGGGTTGTTCATTCAGACGGCTCTTTTGTAATCGATGAAGGAGTACCGATGAAATTCGATAAGGATTCAGGCTTTATTACGGCTCACGCCGGTTTGGGTTGGCAAACCGAGCTGACTGATGGTTTGATGTTTAATCCTTATGCAAGGTACCACTACCTACGTATAAACAGTGACCGCGATCAAATTGACGGAATTGATTTAAAGTGGGATGACTATGTTGTCCAAAGAACAATGCTTGGTGCCAAGTTGGAATCTACAGACAATGAACGTTGGAATTGGCAAGCAGGTGTTGCATGGGAGCATGTTTTTGACGCAGACGCATCAGCTAAGTACGGTGAAGTGGAGCTCGATGATTGGAATATGGAGGGTGACGCTGGAGTCGTACACGCTACTGTCGGTTATCGGTTTGAGAAACATCCTGAATGGAATCTAGAGTTGACCGCAAAAGGTAAATTCGGGGATTACCAAGGATGGGCAGGTAAAGTTACACTTTGGAGATTGTTGGATTAATGAGTTTGTGCTAGTTGTAGCAATCAGGTATGGGAGGGGTATTAAGTTCAATTTAAAAAGATTTTTAATACCCCTCTACTCCCAAATTAGCATCAGAACCGATAGGCTGCCGAGAGCCCGAATTCATATTTCGGCTTGACGATTTCTGAAATAAAACCTGCCGCATTGGCTGAGAGTTGCCAACGATCGGTTGCCTGCCAGTGACCCGAGAGTTTCAGGTATCCATAGGATTCCTGCAGATCATCGGTTTTAAAGACTTCGTGATTATTTCCTTCAAATCCTTTAAGCTCAGTGGATCCGGCAAATCGGTGTACCCAGGCAAGCTGACCGTAAATACTCCAGGGATTGTCGCTGTGACTCCGATAGCCGCCTGTTACACCGATTTTGGTAAGGGACTGATGCGTTTTTTCAGTCTCAAAGTGGACGTTTTCGTAACGATTGGTTTTCTCATAATCAATCCAATAGGTGTAAGCACTCACAAAAGGCTCAAAGAAAATACTTTGGTCAAGTTCCGGGTGGCTGAAACCTAAGTAAAGTCCGAGACCGTAGCTTGTTGTGTCATATTTGAAATCCGTTCGTGAGTAACGGTGATCGATGCCGAACGCGCCCGGTGTATCCAACTGATTTTCCCCTATGGCGTAGTGCCCGGTAAAAATGAGCCGATAGTGCCGGTCAGTGAGACCGTGAAGGTAAAAGCCCACGGATGTTTCATCCATTTCTCCTGATGCATTCTCGCCGTCGGATTCACTTTGGTTCTGACTGATCCAAAGACCGGCACTGCCTTTTTGCAAAAGGGGCAGTTTCAAATCAGCATCGTAGCCCAATGCAAAAGATCGTGTTTCAAGCGTGGTGTCTCGGGATTTGTTTTGTAGATGAAGATCAGTTTCTTGGACCGAAGCTGAGACCCAAAGCCCGCGTTCTTCGCTTTGAGAAAGACGATCGCTTACAAAGGAAAAGAGCCTGTCGGCATTTTGCTCGTGAGAAACGATGGCAGCTGAGGTGAAGTCAAGCATGTTTTTCACAAGACTTGATGGCCCCAAGAGGTCGGTTGCCATATTGTGAATCACAAACCCTTCTTTGCCGTCCGAGCCGATATTGGCGTACGTTTTAAATGAACCGAGCGCCGTTTCGTAGTAAGTGGGGACGGACTCAATAAAAAGCTTATTGCTTAAATCCATACCGTCGACTTGTATGAGTCCGATATCGAGGGTTTCTCCATTTTTATCGGTGCGCTCATCCAAAACTTCAAGATAGATTCGGGAGCCCTCAGGACTTATGGGGCTGACTTCACCCAGCTGCAGTTTATATTGATTCTTTTCTTCATCCTCATCATGGATGCTTACTCGTAAAACGGCGCCCTCTTCAATGAGTGCGGTGTTTTCAATGCCTGCACCCGAGGTGCCTTCTACACTTCCCGTGAGGGTGCCTGTGGTTTTAATCGTGACGGGGTTTTTGGTGTGGGTGAGATCTAAAATGCCGCCTTTTTTCCACTCAAAACGGTTGATGAAGTTTTGCCCGTGAACGAGCCACTGAGCCCCATTAGAAAGGCTCATAGAGGCTCGGGCACCTTCGCTGCCCGCATTGACCATCCGACCGATAAAACGATCGTCTGGGTTTGATAGAACAATTGAGACGGCAGAGGTATCATCAAAGCGGATGTCGCCCTCAATGAAACTCTGACCGGTACTGACTAAATTGAATCGGCTATCGGAAAGATCAAGGGCGTAAACATTGTCGCTACCAGAGTCATCCGCTAAGGCGCTCACCCTAAGCGAGCCCTTGAAGTCAAAAGTAGATGAAAGAGAAGAAATGGCAACAACTGTACCTTCTTCAATGTTAGTTGCTGAGCGCACTCGTATATCGAGAATCTCGGGAAGTGATTCAGTCTTTAAGTGGGATTCATAAAGTGACCAGGCAATTAATGATTCCATCGGTTTTTCGCCATTAGCTTTAAGGCTGAAACTAAAAGAGCGGGCCTCAGGACCAAAACCGTTAAAGTCCTCATGCTCAAGACCGATTGCTGAATCAATATTTTCAACCTGAACTTCTATCGAAGTTTCAAGGCTAGGATTTAATGAACCGGAGCTCTGCCTTAAAAAGGTCAATGATGAATAGTCATCTGCCGTATTGGGTAATCCCGAAGATTCTATTTCGATCACGGTAGCACTTTCTGAGCGAACTTGAACATCTCCTTCGATATCTTTGAAGGTGTAATAGCCCGAGTCGCCTGGCAAATCATCGAGAAGAAATTTTTGGGATTTTAAGTTTAGGAACGTATCGGCTGCAGCACCAGGATGGTGAGCATTTAAAAGAGCCAACACGCTAAAAGAGAGGAGGTGGTTTCGAACATCAGCCACTTCTATTCCTTTCATTTAGGAGGGTACAACAAAGGGCGGAAATTTTAACAAAGAGCAGTTACAGCTTTCCATATCGGTAAAAATATTCGTCTAATGCAGTGTTTTTATAAAAAATCGTCTTTTAAAATAAGACGCATATTTTTAGCGGCTTTTTACTATGAAAAATCATCGTCACGATTCCGATCCTTGCCCTAACTTGTTTTTTTCCGAAGAAGACGGATTTCGCTATCTGCATTTCGGTTCTCCCTGGATTCAAGGTGCCATGAAAGTGGGCCGTCCTTATGAGTTGGTGCTGGAGTATCCCAGACAAATGATGGCCTGCGGCTTGTTTTATCCTGAGCCCGCTCAGATTGTGCAGTTGGGGCTGGGAGCGGCGTCACTCACCAAATTTTGCTGGAAAAACACCGAGGCCCGCATTGATGTGGCAGAAATCTCAGAAAATGTGGTCATGAGCGCTCATCAGTGGTTTAAGTGTCCGATGCCCGATGATCGCTTTCAGATTCATTTAGCCGATGCCAAAGCGTTTATTGCTGCCCGTCAGGACTTTAATCCTGCCGATTGGCTTCAGGTTGATATTTATGATGAAGAGGCAAAGGGTCCCGTCTATGACGATGTTGAGTTTTACTCGCTTTGCCGCAGAGCGATGAATAAAAAAGGCTCAGTTGCCAGTTTTAATTTATTCGGCAGCCGTTTTGATAAAAGTTTTTCCGCTATTGATGAAGCTTTTGAAGGCAGAACACTGGTGATGCCTGAAATCGATGAAGGCAACCGTGTGGTCTTAGCTTTTGCGGGCAGCCTCCTGGAAGTGACACTGGATCAACTTTATGATCGGGCAAAACTTTTGAGACTTCGATGGAAGCTTGGAGCTATTAAGTGGGTAAACGGCTTAAAAGCGCTCAATCCTGTCTTCAAAGACACGATAATTACTTTATAATCAACCGCTTCAACCTTTATATCAATATCTATCAAGATGGATGCTGAGCGTATAAACCTAATTGAGGCCAAAATCTCGGACCTCACAGCTCGTTTAGTGGAGCTGAGGGGGTATCTTTGACATCGACCGACAGGAACGCCGGTTAGAAGAAGTCAGTCGCGAAATGGAAAATCCTGCTCTTTGGGATGATCCTGAAAACGCACAAAAAGTCAGTAAAGAAAAAAAGCGCCTTGACGACACCGTCGGGCTTTTCAAAAAACTTACTTCAAGCGTCAACGATGCCGCAGAGCTTTTTGAGCTCTCCATGGCCGAAGAAGACTATCCCAGCGTAGAAGTGGTGGGAGAGGAAGTCTTTGAACTGGAAAAATCAGTTGAAAAGTTGGAATTTCAACGAATGTTCAACCAACCGATGGATCCGGCCAACTGCTACCTCGAAATTCAGTCAGGTGCGGGCGGTACAGAAGCCCAGGACTGGGCCAGTATGCTTGAGCGCATGTATCTGCACTATGCTGAACGTAAAGGCTTTACTGTTGAATTGCAGGAAGAAACCGAAGGTGAAGTGGCAGGTATCAAAGGCTGCACGATCTATATTCAGGGTGACTACGCCTACGGCATGCTGCGCACGGAAACGGGTGTGCACCGTTTGGTAAGAAAAAGTCCCTTTGATGCAAACGCCCGCCGTCATACCTCTTTTGCCAGTGTGTACGTTTATCCGGAAATTGACGATAGCTTTGAAGTGGAAATCAATCCGGCTGATCTGCGCATTGACGTTTTCCGCGCTTCCGGTGCGGGCGGTCAGCATATTCAAAAGACAGAATCCGCCGTGCGTATTACGCACATTCCGACAGGCATCGTGACGGTTTGCCAAAACGACCGCAGTCAGCACCGCAATAAAGAGCAGGCGATGAGCCAGTTGAAGGCTAAGCTCTACGAAGCGGAAATGCGCAAGCGCCGCGAAGTGCAGCAGCAAACCGAAGATGCAAAAAGCGATATCGCCTGGGGGCATCAGATTCGCTCCTATGTGCTCGATCAGTCGCGCGTAAAAGATTTAAGAACCAATGTGGAAACCGGCAATACTCAGGCAGTGTTGGACGGTGATCTCGATCAATTTATTGAGGCTAGCCTCAAGCAAGGCGTCTAATCGGCGCAAATAAAAGGACATGAAAATGGCAGAAAATAAAGTGCAAGAAGCCGCCGTGACGGCCGAAGAAGAAAACCACATCATTGCAGAGCGTCGTGCCAAGCTCGCCAAGTGGCGTGAAACGGGCCACGCCTATCCGAATGACTTTGTAAGAAAAGATCTTTTCGGAGATATCCGTGCGGCCTACGGTGAAAAGAGTGCTGAAGAACTTGAAGCCGAAGCTCACACAGTGGCTGTTTCCGGCCGCATGATGCTCAAGCGTGTGATGGGTAAGGCCTCTTTTGCCACGGTGCGTGACTGCACGGGCACGATGCAATACTTCTTGTCGCCCTCTGAAGTGGGTCAGCAAGCCTATGATGAATTCAAAGGCATGGATATCGGTGATATTGTGGCGGCCGAAGGTACGATCTTTAAGACAAAGCGCGGTGAATTGTCCGTTCGTGTTCATAAGATTCGCCTCATGAGTAAGGCTATTCGTCCGCTGGCTGAAAAGTTCCGCGGTTTGGCTGACCAGGAAATCTGCTACCGTCAGCGCTACCTTGATCTCATCATGAATGAAACGAGCCGTGAACGTTTCATTAAGCGCAGCAAGATCATCGCCAGTATGCGCAATTTCATGCTCGCTAACCGCTTCATGGAAGTGGAAACGCCGATGCTGCACCCGATTCCGGGCGGTGCCAATGCCAAACCGTTTATCACGCACCACAATGCGCTCGATATGGATATGTATCTGCGTATCGCTCCCGAACTTTATTTGAAGCGATTGGTTGTGGGCGGTTTTGAACGTGTGTTTGAATTAAACCGCAACTTCCGCAACGAAGGTTTGTCCATCCGTCACAATCCGGAATTCACGATGATGGAATTCTATGCAACGTATTGGACCTATAAAGATCAGATGGACTTCACGGAATCCGTGCTTCGTCATGTTGCCGAAGAAGTCAACGGCACGACGATGGTTCACTATCAAGGTCACGATATCGACTTGGGTAAGCCTTTTGATCGTCTCACGCCTCGTCAGGCTATTCAAAAGTACGCTCCGCAGTACACAGATGAAAAGCTTGATGATGAAGCTTTCCTTCGCAATGAGTTAAAGCGTCTTGGAGCTCCTCAGCCCGACTACGTGGGCCTCGGTGCTTTAGAGATGGCCCTTTTTGAAGAAGTGGCTGAGTCTAAACTTATTGATCCGACCTTCATTGTCGACTACCCGGTTGAAATTTCGCCTTTGGCTCGTGCTTCGGACACCAATCCCGAATTAACCGAACGCTTTGAGCTTTATATCGCCGGTCGCGAAACCGCTAACGGCTTTTCTGAATTGAATGATCCGGAAGACCAAGCCGCTCGCTTTAAGGCTCAGGCCGACGCTAAGGCTCACGGCGACGATGAAGCTATGTACTACGATGCTGACTACATCCGCGCCCTTGAATTCGGTCTTCCCCCGACGGGCGGCTGCGGTATCGGTATCGACCGCTTTGTGATGCTGCTCACCGATGCTGCGAGCATTCGTGACGTGCTGCTTTTCCCGCATATGCGTCCTGAAGCCTAAGGCTAAGAAAGTAGGGGAGAGCCCATGAGCGAACTTGTAGCTCAGTCGGTCTATCAGACCTACACTGTCTTAAAGGATCGGCTTACACAGCCGATCCCGAAGGATTTTGTGCGATTCCAAGCCGGTGGTGAAATCATCGGCTGCGTTAAAAAGACGCTTGCAATGAAGCTTGCGGGCTCCACAAGCGACTTTCGTTTAACGGAGCGCTTAACTTTAACGGATGATAATTGCCGCTCTGTCACGGCTCGGACAGCAGCCATGCAAAAGGCTGCCCGTATTCTGGCTGACTTTGGTGAATTGCCCGATGATGCCGGTGAATTGGTCGATGTGCGTGCAACGGTCTATGACTCTGTTTTTTGTCAGGCTCCGCGGCTTTTATGCCGCAAGCTGGGACTTATGACCACTTCGATCAGGCTTACAGCCTACGATGAAGAGGGGCTGGTGATTTTAGCCCGCCGTCGCCCCGGTAAAACAATTGGAGGCGGTCTTTGGGACAGCCTTGCGGCGGGGTTAGTCAAGGCCAGTGAAGAGCCCGAACACGCTCTTTACCGTGAGCTTTATGAAGAAGCAGGGTTGACTTCCGACGATGTCCGAATTCGTGAAAGTGCACGCTTTGTTCAGGAGCTTCCTGTACCGGAAGGCTATCTGCGTGAAGTTGTCAGAAATTATGAGGCCGTTATCAAAGAAGGTGTTCAGTTTGTGAATCGGGACGGGGAGGTATCTGACTTTGCCCGTTTTGACTGCCAAGAGGCTCTACGCATGGTTGAGCAGGAAAAACTTATGTATGCAGCCGGTGTCGGCATTGCTGAAACGACCATGATTCATATGGGGCAGCGCATTGAAGAGAAATGGTTGCACTATAAAGGGCTGGTCATTATCTAATCTTAGATTCTTTTTGATTTGTTAGTTTTGTAGGGGCCTTGAAAGAAATGACGGGGCCCCTTTATCTTAAGTAACCCAATTCAGTAAGAATTTTTTCAATTGCCTGAGCATCTCTATCGCTTAAGTGTCCATATCTGAGTTTGCCTTGGAAGAAACTTTTTGGTAATCGGACTATATGGGAGCATCTCGCTGTAGAAGGTTTAGATAAACCGGCATCTTTCCAATCCAAAATGGGTACTTCTCCAACGTAATTGGATCTAGGGGGATGGCTGGTCACTTTTATGGAAAGCAGAAAAATCTCCACGGATTCTGTGTCGACTCCCCCAATGATCACAGGACGCTTTTTGAAAATGCCGGGCTGATCTTCGTATTCAAAAGGAATCTGCCAAACATCGTAGAGCTGGGGCTCTATAGTTTTATTCGTCATAGTCATCCTCTTCACGCCAAGAGGCTGGTAAGACAGCATGACCGTCACGAATTGCCGGGGTTAAAACGTTAGGATGATTTATGTTAAAACTCCTATGCTTTTCATCCGGTAATTTCAGGCTAAAAGGGAAACCTCTATTTGTGACAAATGCAGTGACAAACATGCGCAAAGAGTCAGATGGGGAAGTTCCGAGTTTTTCAGCAATGTCACAAAATTGTTTATCTAAGGTCTCATCTAAACGAAAAGCTCGTTGTACAGTTGTCATTATTTCCCCCTTATTTAAAACAATTTGTATCGATATTGTCAAACATATGTTATCAAAAAATAGACAAACAATAAGAAAGAATTTCTAAACAATTTAGAACAAATTCAAATTTATCTTTTTCAAAATACTAAAAAGGGCAACCCGGAGGCTGCCCTTTCAGTCATATGACTATCGATTTCTGACTAAACGATGATGAGAGCCAGAACGACGACACCGATGAAGCACGGAACGATTGTACGCTTAGCGACTTCAACCGGGTTAGCCATAGCGATACCGGCTACAACCATCATGGCACCGGCAATCGGAGAAGAGGTACGACCCAAGGCGCCGGACAAGAAGGCCAAGGCACCCAAGTGCGGGATATCCATACCGAAGGAAGCGGCGTGCGGCGTAACGGCTTCATTGAAGGCGAACGTAGCAGCGTCACCGGAACCGGTAATCGTACCCAAGAACCACGGGCCGATAGAACCACCCCAACGGGCGATGTCGTTGGCTTCACGCAGCAAAGCGATGAAGGTGTCGATCAAACCGGCAGCGCGCAGACCTGCGGCAAACACACCGGCAGCGATGATGATACCTAAGATGTTGCCGTAACCTTTACCCAAACCACCGAAGAAGGTCTTCGAGAATTCCTGCGGGTTAGCGCGGGTGATGAGTAAGCAGAGCACAGCACCCAAGACCATGGCCTGAGCCACACCCATCTTGATGACGGGCAACACAGAGTTACCGAGCACCAAGATCACGATCGGGAGCAACGGAACCATAGCGTAAATCACGTTCGGGTGTTCGATTTCTTCTTGCTTGCTATCAACATTGACTTGGATGTTGTCAGTGGCAGCACCCTTATCCTTGAAGATGATGCACATTACGAGAATACCGACGATACCGATAGCGTAGAGCACTAAGCTATAGGGGGTATGCAAAGCAATGAAGTCCATGATTTCCATGTTGGAAATCTTGGCGATGTACACGTTGTGAGCAGAACCCGGAGAGAGCACGCCACCGTATGTACCCATCATCACAGAAGCAGCAGCGGCAGCCGGGCTGATACCGGCACGCAGCATCACCGGGATCAACGTAGAACCCACGGCAGCAGCACAACCACTGGCAGACGGAATGGCGATGTTAATGATCATCGTCACAGCCGTGCAGATCGGCACGAGGAAAATGCCCAAGCCGCGGATCGGCTTAGAGAGCAAGTGCACCAAATGTTGGTCACACTTCGTGTAAGAAGACACATAAGCGAAACCCATGGAGGCGCAAATAGCCATGATCAAACCGCCGTTAGTCATGGACTTGGCAAACGCGTTAAAGGCAGTCATCGGTTGCATGGAAACGCAGCAGAGGACTAAACCGGCCGTAAAGAGAACCAAACGCGTTTCATAGCGTTTAATGAGAGCAGCAATCGTCAGAATAACGACAACAACTGCGACCCAGTTCAGTAAGGTCATTGTTTTTCTCCTGAGGATTAGTTTTTATACGCGCGAATTTTAAAGGACTAAACCATCAAACGCCTCGAGGCTTTCCCCTAGGTATTAAGGCTATTTGATCTAAATTATGAAATCTTTTGATCTAAACAAATAACAATTTTGTTTTTGATGTGCAAGTAATACGTGCAAAAGTTAAAAAAGGAGAGAAAAAATTTCACAATTGGGGAGTCCGTTTGTACTTCATTTTATGAAGTTTAATGAAGAATGAAAGTTATCTTATTAAAAAATAATCGAGAAATCAATGAGTTAAACAGAGAACTAACAGAAATTTAGGAAAGGGGAAAAAGTTTGGTATCTCCAACGAGATTTGAACTCGTATTCTGACCTTGAGAGGGTCATGTCCTAACCATTAGACGATGGAGATATCGATTCGGACATCCAAGATCAATTGTAGGTGTTATTCTACGACGATTTTTTAAAAAACTCACCTCTATCCTGTTTAGTGGAATGGATTTTTTAATTTCTTATCAGATAAATTAATGGGCAAGCAGTTAAGCAGTTGCCCATCCGTTCTTTATTCGTTGCCGCGAAGCTTACCTTTTATTTCAAGAGATTTGGCGGCGTAGCCGTAAAGCCAAATACCCACAAAGGTCGCAAGCGCTCCCCACATCATGGCGTTCGGGCCGCAGGCATAAAGCGCATAAAGAGAATATGCCGATGCAAAAGAGGCAACAATGGTTGTACGTCTCACAATAGACGGATTATTAACCGGTTCTCTGTGCAAAATCACATTCACTGCAGCAAAGGCTAAAAGATAGGGGACGAGGTTGGTGACAACCGCTAAGTCCTTAAGGATGTAAAACTGTTGCTCAAGTCTGGGGTCGACTGTCAAAAGTGCAGCTAAAGACTGCAAAAGCAAAATAATAACGATGCCTGCAATCGGGACGTTTAAATGGCTCACTTTTGAGAAAATCTTAGGAAAGTACCCTTCCTTGGCAGACACGCGGAAAACTTCTGCAATAGTAAATTGCCAGCTTGTAAGACACCCGGCACAGGCTAAAGCCATGAGTGCCATCACGAACTTACCGACTTCCGGACTAAACATTGTTGCAAAGACCAAACCGAAAGGAGCGGTAGATCGGGAGAGGATAGCATTGTCAACAATGCCGAAGCTGATGTTGTTGGCCAGAATATAAACGACACCGGCGCCGATCGTTGCAAGCACCATGGCTCGGGGGACGGATTTCTCGGGATTTTCTACGGCTTCAGAGTTGGCGCATGCGGTCTCAAGACCCAAAAAGCCCCAAAGGGTCATAGATATAGCTGCCGAAAGACCCTCAAAAGGCGTCAGATTTTGGGGATTCCACGCCTCAACGTAGCGGTCAACAGAGAACCAATTCCAACCGATAACGGTCAAAATCAGAATCGGAATCAAGATGCCGTAATTGGAAAAGTGCGAAAGTTGTCCGATGAAACGGGCGCCCCCGATATTAGGAAGACTGCAAAGCCAAATCACAAAAATACTGGCTAAACCCATCTCAAGCGGCGTGAGGTTCCACTCAAAAAGCACCATGACGTAACCCACGATGGAAATGGCAATCGTGAGGTTAGCAATAATTAAAGAAACACCGTAACTGAAGTTTGCGATAAAACTTCCGGATTTCCCGAATGCATATGAGGCATATCCGCCCAGACCACCGCTTTTTCGGCTGAACATCCCGCATTTTGCAAAGGTATAGGCAATGGCTGTTGCCCCGCTGATTGTGACAAGCCAGGCGAGAATAGACTGAGTGCCGACTTCAGCCAATTTGGTCGGCATTAAAATAATTGATGAACCCAGCATGTTCAGCATGACGGCCATCGTCAACTGCAGGCACGTCATTTTAGGTTTTTCAATAGAGGTCATATTCCCTATTTCCGCAATATTTTTTAAGTATGTTGTTTGCCTTCCCTGTTAGTATCAGGCTTAAGGGGGATTGTACGGGTTTTTCTTTAAATTTCTCGACTGAATGAGAATAGTAAATACCTTGTGACATTGAATTTTTCTGAGCCGCCAGTTCAGCAGCGAACCCATCCAAACGGGTTGCACTTTAGGTACTCATTTTTCAAACTGCCTACACGACAGTGAACAAGCAAAGACCGCTATCTTGATGAGTGTAGTATTTCTAAACTGCCTACACGGCAGTGAACGCGGTACACAGCAATCGGGCTACCGGATTCCTTTTCTAAACTGCCTATACGGCAGTGAACAGTTAAACTTAAAATAAAGTCCTCCGCCGTTCTTTCTAAACTGTCTACACGGCAGTGAACTCTAGAGCGAGTTTGTTGTCTGCGAGGATGTATTTCTAAACTGCCTACACGGCAGTGAACTATCGGTCAAAAGGTTCACTTAAAAAGAGATGTTTCTAAACTGCCTACACGTCAGTGAACCCGGCGCCAAAATCTTACCGATTCTTCGTCAATTTCTAAACTGCCTACACGGCAGTGAACGGAATAAAGTGGTTCTTCATGTTCACCATGGATTTCTAAACTGCCTACACGGCAGTGAACCTTTTACGCGCTTAATCAGCTCGGGGAGTGTTTTTCTAAACTGCCTACACGGCAGTGAACTTTCAAATCTGTCGGCGCTTGTCATGAAAAAATTTCTAAACTGCCTACACGGCAGTGAACGTTCTTTTACTCATAAAACTACTTTTAATGAATTTCTAAACTGCCTACACGGCAGTGAACTTTGACCAGCAGGTGCAGTTTGCGCAAAAACTTTTCTAAACTGCCTACACGGCAGTGAACGTAATGCAGGTCTTAACCCGATTTTGTCTGCATTTCTAAACTGCCTACACGGCAGTGAACGAATAAATATAATGCTCTAAATCGTTATCCATTTTCTAAACTGCCTACACGGCAGTGAACATAGATATGTACAAGATTCTAGAAAACGAGTATTTCTAAACTGCCTACACGGCAGTGAACTTCAAAGAGGTGGGTTTGATGTTCGAAATCAATTTCTAAACTGCCTACACGGCAGTGAACATTCTGTTGAATGGGGTATGAATACTTCTGATTTTCTAAACTGCCTACACGGCAGTGAACTTTCACCTGCAGGAGCTGTTTGAGCAAAAACTTTTCTAAACTGCCTACACGGCAGTGAACCTTATCCTTTATCTTCAAATGAAGATTTTAAATTTCTAAACTGCCTACACGGCAGTGAACACAAACGACTTTGTGGACTTGTTTCACCTGCATTTCTAAACTGCCTACACGGCAGTGAACCAATGCGAGTAGAAGAGCCACCGAGGTATTCATTTCTAAACTGCCTACACGGCAGTGAACAGAAAAAACTTGCTGTTTTACAACAGCGTTATTTTCTAAACTGCCTACACGGCAGTGAACATAGATATGAAGAAGATTAAAACAAACGAGTATTTCTAAACTGCCTACACGGCAGTGAACTTTACAGTATTCTAATGGAAAGAAATTTTCTTTTTCTAAACTGCCTACACGGCAGTGAACTTAAATTTACAAAATCAACATAGATTTACAGTTTTCTAAACTGCCTACACGGCAGTGAACATCAAACGAAATTCCTTCAGACGAAATGGGAATTTCTAAACTGCCTACACGGCAGTGAACTTGTATCAGTTGTTCCACTATTTTGCTCAACATTTCTAAACTGCCTACACGGCAGTGAACATTCTGATCGTCATCGTGTAGCTCTCGATACTTTTCTAAACTGCCTACACGGCAGTGAACAAACGTCTACAGAGGGCTTAGATTCTGCTTTCTTTCTAAACTGCCTACACGGCAGTGAACAGTAACTTTTTGATAAAAAAATCAGTTGCATCATAGAGTTAGGTAAAAAATGATTTTAAAACCATTTATTTTGTCCCTCGATGCAACCGATTGATATTAAATAAAAATTTTTATTAGTTTAAAAAATAGGTACAGCCGTGTTATTACTCAGTCCGTAACTTGAAAATTCAAGACTTTCCCTTGGTCCCGTTTCCTCCTTACGATCGATGAATAGTTTAAAGCGTTGACCGGAAGTTAAACTATTTAAACTTACAAAAGGCAGCAAGCAAATCTCTCGTTCTTGAAGCTTAGCTCTCCTAAGTGCCTCTTCATATGTGATCCCCGGATCTTTTCGTGCACGTCTTCTGGCAATAGCTTCTGGGTTTCGTTTTATTTCCTTTCGACTAAATGTTGCATATCCTCTAACCCTTTTTAAGGGTACAGCGTGAATATCTTTGACCTTGACGTAATCAGTTAGTCTGGAAAGCCAAAGGCTGACGGCCAGCTCATTCAGTTCTTTTTCGGTTGCAGCAAAAAGCCGTAAGCGCCTTCCCAGCGGGAAGTTCGGATCGTTATATTCCGGAAATGAAATTCCAATTGTTTGAACGCCAGTTTTGTTCTTTAAATCGGCAAGAGCGAAATGCAGTTGCGTGTAAAGCTTGGACCAAATAACGCCAATAGAGACATCCGGCTGCTCAATGAGTTCTATCTCTTGATAGTAATTTAAGTTGCTCATTTTTTACTGTCTCCGAATACACCGCCTCGAATCAATATTGCAATGACATAGTGCTCATCCACTTCAGAGAGCTTTGCTCCTTTCATATAGCTATCAAAAAGTGTGTAGAAGTCTTTTTTATTGGCAGGTGTTCTGAAGGCTTTACCAAGAGTAGTCACAGCACCGTAAGGTTCAATGGCAATGGCGAAGTTAGAGTAATCAGGGTACCAGGTATCGATAGTACGGATGGCATTACCGACTTTTTGTGAGTGCATAGCCGCTATTCCATCTACAGAAAAGAGGATCTTGCTTTTCTTTGACTGCCCTTTATCCAGAATAAGTTCCTCACTCGGATACACTTCTTGAGCCTGACCGACTTGCGCATAAGCTTCGACATTAATAAGAACGAAGGGTTTTTCGCCGCACAGTACTTGGGCGATGAGTTCAGAGAGCTCAGTTAACTGAGAATTTTCTGAGTCGGAGTCAAAATTAAGGCCGAACTGAAATGCATCAAAAGTAAACTTTTTATCCTCTACTTTTGCAATCACTTCAATCTTGTTTGCACCGATACGATTTCTCCACAGGAAACGGGCATTAGAGATATTTTCAGCGTAACGGCGTGCTAATTCCCTGCAGTGAGTTTTATTTAAGTAGTTTTCTACTTGCTGATGAAAAACTTTTCTAAAATCTTCGTTATTGCAGGCAGAGGGTGTTTGGACACCGGAGAGAACTTTAAGGGTAAAACAGACTTTCAGAGTGTCCTGACCTTCGGAAAGTGAGCATGCATCTACAGTCTGAAGGTTAGCTACGCTGAGTTCTGCATCAAGTTTTAATACATCTTTTTGCTTAGTGCGGTTTGAAATTGTTCCTCTGACAGATTTTTCGGTCAACTTCAGGGCAGTTTGATTGCCTTCTTCGTGACGATGCTCCCACTGCGTTCCGTAAAAGCGGGCATCAGAAGGGACAAGTTTCTTTTCACAAGATAAAACAGAGGGGATAGAAAATGCGTTTGCCATAATATGCTCCTAAATTTTAGATTGACATAAATAGAGATTCGTTTCAGGTTCGAAGTGATAAGACCACAGAACTTCATTGATCGATTGCAGCCGATGAACCATCTTGTATTCACCCAATGTGATGACCGGTTCTGCAAATCGATGTTCTTTGGTACTATCGCGTTGATTTTCAGCAAAGCCGACAGGGGTTAAACCCTGGAAGCCGACAACAATGGGAATCAACCATCCGCTTTCTTTTTTGGCAAAAGATTGAGTGTTGCCTTCTGCCTCTTTTTTCATGTTTACATGAATGGATAAGTAAGAAAGAAGTGCCTGCATAGCATCCTCTCCCTCACTCATTGATTGTTTCATCAGGTCTGTTCGTTCAATAAGCCAGAAGCCTGGCATCAGTTTTTTTGTTAACTGCTTTTCTATAGAGTTCGAATTGGTTTCAATGACTTCTGTGACTTCAGCAATATGCTCAATATCACCGCCGGCCAATTTCATACTTTGTAAGGTTTGCTCCAACCAAGCAGTCAGTTCCTCAGGAATGATTTCCGGAACTTGAATGACCAAAGAAACCTCTAGATCAGATCGAGCTTCTTCAACGAAAGATGGTCTTTCACCTTTTTTGTCAAGAGGATTAGAGGTTCCGATTAATGAGAAAGCATCATCACCTATTCCTCTATACTGTTGAACTATCAGCTTATGAAGGCAGATCCCCACTTTTGAAAAATGTAATGGCCAACATTGAGGAAGTTTGCGCTCAAGAGCGTGTACAAAGCCAAGGAAAGCGGTTACCGCCGGCGTTCCAATTGTCATGTTGCTGCTAAGTGCGTTGGCGTTATGAATTTTTAAGTGTGAAATCAGTAAGAAAGAGTTCTTCATCAGAAAAGCTCCTTTTGTGAAAGGATCAATCGTTTAATTTCTTCCATCTCGTTATCGCCGAACCGTTTCCGGTGACTGAGTCGTTCCCAAGAATCAATGATCCAACGAGCCATTCTGTCAGCCAGTTTGTCTCTCCACTCGTCATCATTTTGACGCTGTGTTCTAAATGCTTGGTCTAACCAAATTCGTTGGTACATCGGTAGAGTAGTTTTAGTGTTTGTCCAACCCTCATCAAGCGTTTGATATCGTTGTGCGATAAGAAGGATTCGGTCAATCAAATTGTCGATGTGGTATCGGATACTTTGTCGAGACATTTGATTGTTAAGAGATGAATTTAACCAGCGTTCCAACGCCTCAAATTCACACATAAACTGAGGATTTTTGTAGGATATTGCCTGTTTGAAAAAATCCACAGTCGGTAATCTCAGGAATTTTTGTGGCAATTGCGGAGGAAGAGATGGCAGAAGAAAAAATACGCCATGCTCCTGATTATTGATGGAGCTGATATTTTGAGGTTTTGAGCCCCCGAAACCGATTTTTGTTAAGTTAGTCAGCTGTTCATAAGTTATTTCCTGACAATTAGGATCTTTGAGCTTGTCCGGACTTTCCCTGACCGTTTTGCGCATCGTTCGGATGCGTTGATTCAACTCAGCCATCATTCCCGTTGGACTGACAATCGATAATAAGTGGTACTTATTGTCACCTATCGGAAAGTACACTTGTTTGATAAGGGAGCTGGTTTGAGGACTTGCCCCATCATTTTTAATTTTTAAGAAATTTTCACCTAGGGTTTCAAAATCTAACCCTAAATTTCTGATGAACTCAACGAGCTCAGAGTCTTGCCTTTCAAACGCTTCCAAAATGGATAAATGATCTCTGAAATTCAGGGATAAAAAATTGTAGACATCAAGTGCAGCTGCGTTACCATAAACATCAGTTTGATAATTGACGTTGCCTGTTCTCAAATAACCGTCATTTCTTTTAGGGCATGAAGCGACAAAGGCGCTCGCTTTAGCATCAGGGTGTGAAAGTTTTGCAACGTGAGTAACAACATGAAGTTGTTTAGCTCGAAGTGAAGCATTTTCTATCCAATTTCGGATAGAGAACTGTTCTTCAGCTTTTTGTTTTAAAACTGCTTCATCTTCTTTGCCGGATTTGATTTTTTGTGTTAACCATTGTTCTTTTCTTCGAACAATAAATTCTTCAATGATTTTAGTCATGGTCAATTTTCACTCCGCACATAAGTCCAAGAGACTCAATGTAAATATTGGAAAATTTTGTTTGTTCATTGGGTATGAGTAGAACCTCACCCAATTCAGGTGATCGATTTAGTACATCTTCTATGGTTTCACAGTCTTTCCACCCGGACTGCAATAAGTGTTTCAGCTCAGTCTTCAAATCTGAATGAAACCACAAATGAGATTTTTCTAAAGGTGTTAATTCTTCAAGTACGATGTTGTACTTTCTTTCACACGGTAGAAAGTCATTTGAGTCATCTTTAAAGTGAAACTGCAGTTTCCCTTCTTCATTAAATCTTAAAAAGACGGGGATATCAGCATTTTTTCCCCTAAAAGGATTGACTTGCTGCGCCAGTCCGGTTAAAAACCAAGTTTCGTTGAGCCAACCATAAAGACTTAAGACTCCGTCTTGTTCATCAGATACAAGTTTGTGGGCGATAACTGCATGTTCCAAATCAGCTAATCGCTCTGACGGATGTAGGTCAGTAGATTTTGATATTCTTGCAATCGCATTGATGGGAGCTCGTCCTTGATTCCAATTGACCAGTTGAGCCATATCTTTTGTTTCCAGACAAACTCCTTCTTTTGTATTTTCAAACCCCGGTCGAATGAAAGCAGGATTTTTTCCAAAAATTGCTCTTAAATTGAATTGCAGTACACCGACATTAGGTTTGTCTATGTTTTTGGTTTGCACTCGATGTCGCCTTACACGCCCCGCCAGCTGAATGATCGAACGCATGGAAGAAGGCTCGATTATTGCCCAGTCAAAATCGTGATCGCGGCCGACTTCTTCAACAGGGGTGGAAACCACGACGAAAATGATATTGCTCTTGCTGCAATGCTCAATTTGTTGACGCACCAAGGGATTGGATAGGGTGTGAAAGGGATTGCTATCCTTGCGTCTGAGAACCGTATCCAAATATTGTTCCTTTGCGCTTCGAACCAGTAGCAATTCTCGGCTATGGTAGGTGAGAACCTTAACTTCAAAATTGGGGTCATCACATTGCAGTAAATATCGGCTCAATTGAATACATGGCTTAACGTTTGCCATGCGAATCAATCCGAATGAAATCTTTTTGCCGGACGCTTCATCAATAATTGAATGGGAGTGATGAAGCCAATAAATTTGCTCTTTTACTTTTTCAAAGTAAGACTGCAACTTTTGATCTTTATTATCCGGTTCAACGGTTGGATCATATGGAATTAAATATCCCAGTTGCTTAACAATATTGCTCTGTAATTGCCGACAGCGTTTATGTACGAATGCCTGGTGCAGAGATTGAAATTCGGTTAAAGCTTTGTCGTTACAAGTGATCCGATTAATTTCAGATTTAAACTCGTCAACCCACATACAGTAGGTCTGAGGAGAACTTAGACCCATGAAATTACAGTAGAGTTTTCTTCCGTTCTCATAGGCTTGAAAAAGACCGGCAGCCAAATCCGGCGGAATCGTTGCAGAGGAAAGCATGACTTTACGGCCCAACATTCCTGCTAAGTGGGTTAATCGAGCAATAGCCACTAAATCGCTGGGAGAAAAGTCATCAATTTCATCAATGATTAAATCTGAGGCCATCAGTCTTAACATCGGCAATATAAAACGTCCGCCACGGACCGCTTCGGTAGCGGGCATCATATGGTCGATAGTGCAGCAAAGCACAGGTTTAAACAGGAAGGCTTTCAGTTTTTCTTCTTTTTTATGAAATAGCACATCCAGGAATTCATACTCAGATGTGGGTGAATAACCGATATCATGGGAAATGAGTGCTTCAGAGGATTCAGAGAAAGTTTTACTTTCAGAATTTTTGCTCTTTTCATAGAGTGTGTTGATCGTTTCGGAACCGATCACAACGGCTAAATCGTCTGTCTGTAAATGAATGTCTTCTCTATAAGAGCTTCCGGTTTGCAGCGTCAAGGTTCTTAATCCTAGTGCCAGAACATAACGCAAAGAATCCTGATCGGGTGAGAGGGCCCTCATGATTTTGGCATTAGCAATCGTTTTGCCTTGACCGGTGCTTGCCATATTGACTACGAAGTAACCGTCGTCACTATTTTGAGTAGTGAGAGTTTTTCGGAAATCTTGAATAGCTGTGACGGCTTTGTCTTGCCAGCGGTATTTTTCAGGACTTCTTTTCGACAGCAGTTTGATATCGTGCGCGGATTCCATCTTTGATGAAAATTGAGGTAAATAGTGCGCAACGTTCAGAGCCTGTTTGCAAACACCGATTAAATGATCATCAAGATGCTGCTTCAGTTGATTTTTCTCTGTATTGGCATAAAGAGAACAATGACTTTCTTTAAACGGAATTTTGTCGAGAGAAGAAAAATAGTGATCCGCTAATGTGAGACATAAGTGACTGTATAAAACCATTGGCCGCCACGCGCCGTTGTCCAAAGCTTCGTTAATCAGATCAATATTGTCAGCCAAGCGTTTGGCCCATTTTTTCAGCTGCTTTTGCCAGATCGTAGAGGATTTGAGTAATGATAATTTAATGGTTTCTGATATCGACTTAGTAGGCGCATCATGCTGATAGCCCCATTGAGCAGAAACTTTAGTCATGAGTTCTGTCAGATTCTCTGCTTTCGTTCTGCCAACTTGGTACAGTCTTTCTTCACTCAAATTGGGTAAGCGATGGTGACTTAGCATTAACCAGCAGATTAGCAGAGCGATAGGGGGAAGCTTTGAAAAGTCAATGCGAAAATTTTTTAGTTTTACATCCTCCAATAATTGGTCAAAGTTTTTAAGTTCATCAATTGCCTTCAACCAATCAGAGTCCAGAGGGAGTGATTCTTTTGAATTGAGCTTAATAAGCCATTGATGAAACAGCAGAACACTTATCCATTCATGTCGATACGGATCAGCGATGTTTTTGTTTTGCTTTAATTTTGATTGAAATGAATTCGAGGCTTTGCCCAGGTCATGCAAAAGTGAGGAGAAAGCAGTTAAAGCTTTAATAGCGGGCAGATATCGCCAGTTATTTTCCCAATCGGAATGTAAAACGGATTTTGCAGTACTGTTTACAGGGACCAATCCCTGCTCATTGAACTTTTCCCGATTGCCAACAATCCAAAGTAATTCCGTGCGTTTTTTAGAACGAACCCAATGACAAGCAACAGCAGTGTTCTTGGTTGCTGTTTGTCTCAGCTGCATTCTCAGAGAATTGAGGCCGTCTTCCGTAATGATCGTTTGCCATACAGCATCACCAATTCGGTTGGCAAAAGTATCAAGAATGCGTCTGGTTCGAGCAATCGCTTTTTTCTCACATTGAGAAATCAGGGTGACAATCATGGTTTTTCCTCAAAATCTGTAGAAGCAATTCTCTCGACAGTCTCGAACATAAAATCTAAGGCTTGATGCTGGATAAATTTTTGCAAAACGGTTTGTCTGAATTGCGTTTCTGTTAAAGAGTCTTTTTTACCGATAAATGCACAAGGTAAAACAAGAGCATCTTTAATCAGATCTGCAACGTCAAAAACCAAAGCACCTCGACGTGTCTTCCCATGCATAACTGCAAAAGCAAAAGGGATTCCCAATACCCACAGTGCAGTGGCAGCGCTGCCATAAGCTAAATAATTACCATGATTTAAAAATGTATTAGCCAAATCAGCATCATCCCGATTACGGGTGAACTGAATGTCGACACAGGAAGCGCAGAAGCGATAAAGCGACTTGGTAAATTCTGCTTCTGCTGTGAGCAGTGTGTTGACGTTATCGGCAGAATCAATCTTTTTTCTAAATAAATTGACTGCGCCTTCTACGATAGAATCATCAGCAATAAAACCCCAATCTTGAAACTCTCGATCCTTTTTCCAGACAGACAACAGATACTGTAGCCTGGAAATTTGAAATGATTTAGCGACCTTGAGACGTAAATTGTCTTTAAACCAGAAGCGTAGCCAATTTTGAACATATTCCGTAGGTCGGTACTCATTTTGAGGAGTCATCCATTCGATTTCAGTTGCCTGAAGTAAAGGGGTTGCCCCTCCGCCGCAAAAACCGATTGTCACACCGGCCTTGGCTAAAAGTCTGACAGCGGCTTGTGTGATGGAGGTCCCGGTTCCCAGGAGAATCACCGTGGTGTTGGCAATGGGAATGTTCCAGTACTGATTGGTATGTTTTGCCTCAGTTAAATAGAGAACACGGCCATCCTTTTGCATCACTCGGCAGTGCTCCAAATAGAATATGTTGGCTCTCTTGGAGTGGAGGATCGGCTTTAAATTCAATAGATCTTCCATGCTGTCATTCCCCTTAATGAGTTTCTTTTAAATTAATGATTACATGGCATACTTCAGAATTTGATGTTACAAATATGAATAAGTCATTTAAACTGCCTATACGGCAGACAATATCGTAAATAAAAATTTCTAAGCTACTTACACAGTAGTTTATATTTCAATATCCTTTTTATTTACTATATATACATTATACTGAGTTCTGAAATTCTCAGAGATTTAACAAGAATGATTTTGTTGTTGTTTTTAAATTTAAACTAGATCCGCTGTTTACAATATTTGAAAATAAGTTATTTGAGGGAGCTGGTATGTCAAGAAACTTATTTGCAATTCGCTCAGAAACAGTTGAGAAAATTCTGCAATTTCGCAACGACCGCGATTGGTCGCAGTTTCATAACCCGAAAGATCTAGCCATTTCCTTATCTTTGGAAGCTTCAGAACTTTTGGAGTGTTTTCAATGGTCAGGAAGTGATACAGATGTTGTTAAAAAGCGCCAAGCCATGGTCGAAGAATTAAGTGATATATTGATCTATGCTGTTTTGATGGCAGACCGTTTGCAGATAGATATGGATCGGGCTATTTGGGATAAGCTAAAAATCAATGCTCAAAAATATCCGATCGAAAAAAGTTACGGCCATTCTGAAAAATACAATGAACTGTAAATAGGGGTGAAATAATGGCTTTGGTTTTTACCGGCAGTTTGAAAAGTTTTCAAGAAAATCTCAGCCATATTCCGGATTTGCTCGCCGGAGGCGAGCATGCTGACTCCTACAGAACTTCACCTCAATATCGTGCATGGAGTAATTCATTACTCTACCTATCCCGCGAATTTTTGATGGCAGGTCTCAAAGATGATTGCGGTGTATTGATCGAATATAAACTTCCGGCTACCAGTAAACGTGTGGACTTTATTATTACAGGACACGATAAAAACGGGGCTCCCGGTTTTGTCATTATCGAGTTAAAACAATGGTCAGAGGCTGATGCAGTCAAGGATAAACCGGGGATTGTTGTGGCTAATGTGGCAGGCAGTTACCGATGTGAAACGAATCACCCCAGTTATCAGGCATGGTCTTACAGAATGTTTTTAAACAACATGCTTGATTCTGTTCAAAAGCATCATTTGCACTCGGTTGCCTGTGCTTGCATGCACAACTACGACTATTTAGGTGTACATAAAGATGAATTGGCAATTGATCCGAATGAGAAGTTAGTAGAAGAAACTCCCATCTTTGGTAAACATGACGGGAAAAAATTGGGTCGGTTTATCAGCGATACAGTTGGGGAAGGCAACGGTCAAGAAATTATGCAACTGCTCGCTGACGGTAAGATCGTTCCAAGTAAAGGTCTGGCCGATGCAATTTGCAAAATGTTTGACGACGTTAAGAACCAGGCTTTTACCTTAATTGATGAGCAAAAGATAGCGTATGAGACTATTTTGAGGGCCGTTCGCCAAACCAAAAAGGGGAAACGATGTGTCATTATCTCCGGAGGTCCCGGAACAGGTAAAAGTGTCGTAGCCGTCAGTGCGTTAGTTAATATTCTTCGAGAATTTGTTGATGATGATATAAGACGCAATGTTCGTTTTGTTGTTCCGACTGCATCGTATAAGACTGCGATGACCAGCATATTAAGTAGCGGAGGTGAAACGAAAGAGGAACGCAAAAATCATCGGCGTTTGGCGAAATATCTTTTTACGAGCAGTATGAGTTATTTCATACCGGATGCCACAGAACCCAAAAAGAACGCAATACCAAATAATCAGTTTCATTGTCTCATTTGTGACGAAGCGCACCGATTGCATGACCATCAGAACATGTATCGGGGAAAAAATCAAATCGAAGATGTTATTCAGGCAGCCCGCGTTTCCGTTTTTTTCGTCGATGATAACCAATCTTTGCGGCCGACAGATATCGGTTCAGTTGCTTCTATCAGAAAAGCTGCAGAGAAATACTCGGCAGAAGTTGAGCAAGTTGATCTGAGTGCTCAATTTCGTTGTCATGGAGCTGACGGTTTTATCAATTGGCTCGCAATTGTTTTGGGACTTGATGACGCTGACAGTAATGCTCATTCGACAGGTTGGAACCGGAACGAATATGATTTTGATATTGTGGATACCCCAGAAGAAGTTCTCAAATTTGTCCGTGAAAAGAATCGGGGCGTTAAGTCAGAAGCTGTAGATGGTAGAACAATTATTTCCGGAGCCAGATTATTGGCCGGATATGCCTGGCCATGGACTAAAGAAAACAATGATTACGGAGAGGTGAAGGACGTTGATTTAGGCTCTGTTAAATTAGCTTGGAATAATCGCCATGTAGGATCTGAGTGGGCCGTAGATAAATCAGAGCAGGTTAAAGAGGAAGTCGGGTGCGTTCACACTAGTCAGGGCTTGGAATTTGATTGGGTTGGAGTGTTTATTGGGAATGATCTTAAATACGATCCGGTTAAACAAGAGTTGTACGCTTGTATCGACAATTATTATGACACGGGCGGTAAAAACGGCTTAGGAAAAACTAAGGCCGAAAGAGAGAAAAATCTGTTGAAGTATGTTTGCCGATGTTACCGTGTGTTATTGTCACGCGGTATTCGTGGTGCTCGCGTGTTTTGTTGCAACCCGGAGCTAAGAGACTATTTAAGAGGAAAGCTAAAAGAAGCCCAAAATAGCGACTAGTTATTGTGCGTTTTAGTTGAATTGCTGATGTTTAGTTCTTTTTACCGACAAACTCAGAGGTTATTGCTGCTCCCAAAATCAACACAGCTCCGATCATTGCATTAATGGTCATCGGTTCCATTAAAACAAAAACTGACAATAAGATGGCAATGGCAGGATCAACATACGAGAAAATGGCAATGCGTGCTGCTTCGAGTTTGGGAAGCGCTGAAAAGTAGAGCCAATAGGCAACACCGGTGTGCACAATACCGACAATCAAAGTTAAACCGATGGTTTGAGTGTCTAACGTCAGGGATGTAAAGTCCACAGTGAAGGCTACATAGGGCAGCAGTACTAAAGCAGCAATGCCCAGTTGCACGATAGCTGAATCGTAGGGATTCATGCCCTTGAGGAACTTGTTGTTAATGACAATCGTTGCGTAAAAGCTAGCCGCCAGGAGCCCCATCGCAATACCACTCAAAGCAATCTGATCAGAGCCTTCCCATATGCCGGCAATCAAGCTCATACCGATCAAAGCACAGATCACACAAATCCACTTGGCGAGCCCGACACGCTCCTTCAGGACTAAAGGAGAGAGCAATATCAAAATAACAGGCGCCATGTAATAGGCAAGGGTAGCGGTTGCGATACTTGTCAGACGATAGGCTTCAAAAAGGAAAATCCAGTTAAATCCCAATGCAACTGCAGCAATAAAAAGATGTTTGAAATTGCGTTTGATACTTTCCGTATCCATTCGCCGTTTCATTAGTTGTAAAACAATTAACAGAAAAAGCGTTCCCAGTGCACCGCGGGAAAGTGCGATGACGGTAGACGGCAAGTCAATGAATTTAACAAAAAGTCCGATTGTGCCAAAGATGGTCATCGCGAGTAAATACTGAGGCATGGCTATTCATTTTTTGAATCAAACAAGAACGAAGATAACGAACCTTAGTAGATAAATCAAAAAGGAACTAACGAAATCAACTTATAATCAAAGTTAACAGTTTGATTATTAAAAGGAATTTATTCAACTCTAAGAGAGTTTAAAGAGTTATATTTCGAAAACTCGCTTGGAAAACGTTAAATATTTCTGAAAAGTCCCTAGGAAAACGTAATCTTTTTGAAAAAACTCCCTGGGAAAATGTGATTTTTTTGAAAAAAGTCGCTGGGACCTGAATTCCCGTCTCACTAGTTCTATGAGGGCTTGATTCACGTCAAGTCCTCCTTTATTTCTATAAAAATCCTCTTTATTTTCAATGTGTTGATTTGTCTTTACTCGTTTGTTTTGCTATAATAGCTCCATACTATTTGATAACGCACTATCATGCTAAACCCCATCGATAATCAAGGCCGCAAATGGTCCCTCATCAAAATCTCTGACAAGGTCGGCCGACAAACTATCCAGGCTTACCGCAA